>Ga0105249_10003010_pt1 | contig 14538 bp, 5 predicted proteins | sample KBSS44metaG_FD_81522 | JGI IMG/M metagenome (GOLD analysis project Ga0105249, IMG submission 81522) | Switchgrass rhizosphere microbial communities from Kellogg Biological Station, Michigan, USA - KBS S4-4 metaG | ecosystem: Host-associated > Plants > Roots > Rhizosphere > Soil | place... | reverse complement strand
TTCCTTATCATGTTTGCGATAAGCAGAGATAAAAGCATTATCGGCTTGGTCAAAATAGTTAAGCAGGCCCTGGTGCAGTGGTAAACCAGCTCTTAGAATAGTAGCTAAAACCGGTTGTTCAGTAAGTACTTTACATTCTGCAATTCCAAGGGGAGTTTGCACTTCTTTTTCAACAGAAGCAAGCTTTTTGCTTATTTCATATGCAGCTACTTCACCAATACGTTCAAGGTTACGGCGAAAACGTAGTCGATCCTTTTGAATTTCCACATCCCTGAGTTCAGCGATCCAGTTGCTTACCAAAGAATGTTGTTCACTAAGATTGATTACCATTTTTGAGTTTTAATTTTTAAATCCGGATCGTCGAAGAGTGCCGTTCGATATGGTTACAATGAGTACATTTGAATTGAAGCAAATCTAAAATCTTAAATCTGAAATCTAAAATAAACCTATGGTTTACCGGGCAATTGGTTTAATGAGCGGCAGTTCATTGGATGGGCTGGATATTGTCTTTGCAGAATTCCAGGAGAATGCCGGTAAATGGAACTACAATATTATCCAGGCTGATTGTTATTCCTATCCGGATGATTGGATAAGTAAATTAAAAAATGCGACATCTTTATCAGCATTGGATTATCAATTGTTGCACACAGATTATGGTCACTATCTCGGTCAACAAGTGAATAAATTCATTGAACAAAATACCATTCAATACCAGGCAGCATTAATTGCATCACATGGTCATACAACATTTCATTTACCATCAAAAAAAATGACGGCGCAATTAGGTGACGGCGCTGCTATTGCTGCTGAAACAAAACTACCTGTCGTTACAGATCTTAGGGCATTGGATATTGCATTTGGCGGCCAAGGTGCACCTATTGTTCCCATTGGAGAAAAATTGCTGTTCGGAGAATATGATTATTTTTTAAATCTTGGAGGCATTGCCAATATATCTTTTAAAGTTGATAAATACATTGCATTTGATATATGCCCCGCCAATCGTGTATTGAATATGCTCGCCCATGATATAAATATGGAGTATGATGAAAATGGTAAGATAGCAGCCTCAGGAAATATCAATGAAGATTTGCTGAAAAGATTAAATGAATTGGATTTTTATAAACGTTCTTATCCGAAATCCTTGGCAAATGATTTTGGGACTGATACAGTTTATCCCATTATTAAAAAGGCGGCATTAAAAGGAGAGGATGTATTACGAACATACGTCGAGCATATTGTTATGCAGATAAAAAATGCTATCAATAACTCAAAGCTCAGGACTCACGGCTCTCAACTTCTTGTTACAGGTGGTGGCGCATTCAACAATTTTCTTATTGAAAGATTAAAAGATCATCTGAAAGAATTGAATATTGAAGCAACAATTCCGGATGAGCAACTTGTAAAATTTAAAGAAGCTTTAATTATGGCCCTCATCGGTGTGCTCCGTTGGCGGCAGGAATATAATGTATTATCTTCAGTGACAGGAGCGGCAAGAAGCAGTATTGGCGGAGCTTTATGGACAGGTGAAGAAGCTTGATCCTTAAAATATTTAACCTTGCCTGCCGGCAGGCAGGCTTGAAAAAACATTGTGTGAAATGGATGACATAAACACCATCTCATCGGAACCAAATATTGATCGTCACTTTCCTGAAGCAGGTTCGATGGCTGAAGTACTGATGTTTAAAAAACTGCAGGAACGTTTCCCGCAACAGTTTGAGCGGGTATTTCCCGATAAGCTTGCACCACGTACAGTTATAATAATTCCATCACTAACGATGGATGAGGAAATACTTTCCAAGATCGATGGCATTATACACTATGAAGAACGTCTCCTGTGCATGCTTATGCTATTACGATTGCCCCGTACGCATGTTATTTATGTTACCAGCATGCCAATAGATCCTGTCATCATTGATTATTACCTTCATTTGTTACCGGGTATCACTGGTTATCATGCACAAAGGCGGTTGACCTTATTAAGTTGTCATGATTCATCTTCAAAATCATTGACAAAAAAAATACTGGAGCGGCCACGTCTTATTCAACGGATCCGCGAATCGATACCAGTAGATCATGGAGCACACATGGCCTGTTTTAATGTAACTCCTTTTGAGCGTTCATTAGCGGTACAATTGCAGGTGCCGATCTTTGGATGCGATCCCGATCTGTATGAATTAGGAAGTAAAAGCAATAGCCGTAAAATATTTAAAGAATGTGGTATCCCCATTCCTGACGGATTTGAAGATCTGAGAACAGAAGATGATATAATAAACGCACTGCTAAAATTGAAGATGCAGAATAAGACATTACGAAAAGCAGTAGTAAAGATCAATGATGGATTTTCAGGTGATGGAAATGCAATATTTTTTTATAAAGGAATTGAAGAACAAAGTGATTGGAAGCAATGGATCAGGGACGAATTGCCCAAACATTTGAAAATGGTAGCGGAAGATCTTTCGTACGAAATGTTTTTAAAAAAATACCATGATATGGGTGGTATTGTCGAAATGTTTTTGGAAGGGGAACAAAAAGAATCGCCATCCGTACAATGCCGGATTACTCCATTAGGGCATTGCGAAGTTCTTTCCACGCATGATCAATTGTTGGGTGGCGAAAGCGGTCAGGTTTATATCGGCGCTCAATTTCCCGCTTCCATTGAATATGCTCCCGAACTGGGCAGGATGGGTAAAGCTGTAGCAGAAGCTTTTAAAGAAAAAGGAGTGCTGGGCCGGTTTGCTGTTGATTTTATTTCAGTAAAAGAGAATGACAAATGGAAACATTATGCTATTGAAGTAAACCTTCGCAAAGGAGGCACTACACATCCATACATGATGCTCCAGTTTCTTACAGATGGAGAATATAATGCTGAAAAAGGAATTTATTATACCGCCAACGGCCAACAACGTTATTACTTTGCTTCAGATAATTTAAAGAGTGAACATTATATCGGCACTACACCTCATGATCTTATTGATATTGCTATGATAAATGATCTTCACTATGATGGTACTTCGCAGGAAGGTGTGATGTTTCATTTGGTTGGCGCCTTGTCACAGTATGGCAAACTGGGTGTTATTTGTATCGGTAGTTCACCAGAGAGAGCAAGATTTTTTTATGATGAAACTGAAAAAGTGCTGAACAAGGAATGTAAATAACAAAAGATATTTTCCCATAATCTATTGTACAGGATATTCAAACTCTGCTATGAAGAAAATTTTGTCACTGGTCTTTTCATTTTTTTTTCTGGTAAATCTTATTGTTGCCCAACCTGGAAATATAGACAGCTTAAAACATGAAATAAATATTGCATCGAATGATACAATTAAAATAGTGCTGTTTGGTAAATTATCGGGCATATACACCGAAACAAACCCAGACAGTGCTTATTATTACGCAGATAAAATGTTGGCGCCGGCCCGCAAATTAAATTTCAAATTAGAAGAAGTGCATGCATTGGCAGAAATGGGATATGCATTGCTTAATATGGGTAACTATCCCCGTTCTTTACAAATACTTTTATCAGCAATTGCCATTGCAAATAATCCAAAAAGTGAACAAAACATTCTGCCACAAAGGCTGCCTGCTATAGATGAATTTACAGATAGGGACGCAACACCTCGCATGCAGCGTCTTCATAGATTGGGCAGAACTGAACAGTATATAGGCATCTTATATTTCAATGCTAATAATTATGAAAAGGCATTATCCCATTACCTGGAAGCAAGACAATTGGTAGAGCAATCAGGCAATCCCCGTTTATTAGCTATTATCAACTCGACCCTGGGCCGGACTTACTTGTCTTTAAAAAAACCAGATTCAGCATTAATTGTAGAACAAAAAGCTTATGACCTATCAATGCAGGTAGGCTATAAAAGATATCTCGGCAGCATTTTGTTAAACCTAGGCAGGATATATACCGCACAAGGAAGAAGAAACATTGCTAGTGAATATTTCAGACAAGCTATTACTGTGAGTACAGAGCAAGGGTATATCAGGGGTGTGATTGCAGGCAATCTTTTGTTAGCTGATTTTTATAAACAATCAGGTAATCCCGACTCAAGCCTTCATTATATTAACACTGCTCTTCCTTTGGCTCATTATTTAAATGCACCGGAATTATTATTGCGATCATATACTGCCCTTGCGGATTATTATAAATCTAACAGCAATAGCGATAGTGCTGTTAAGTATCAATCGTTGATCATTAAAATAAACGATAGCCTCTTTAATTCAAAACAAGCACAACAGTTTCAAAACATAGATTTTGATGAACAACAAAAACAACAACAAATTGAAACAGCCAAGGCAGCTTACCGAGGTAAGGTCCGGACTAATATTTTAATTGCCGGCATTGCTATTTTTTTATTTATCGCTATTATCTTATGGAGAAACAGCCGGCAAAGAAGATTAGCCAATGCATTGCTATCAAAACAAAAAAAAGAATTGGAGTCCACACTTACAACATTAAAAGCCGCACAAAAACAATTGATACATTCAGAAAAGATGGCATCGCTTGGTGAGCTTACTGCAGGTATTGCACATGAGATACAAAATCCATTGAACTTCGTAAACAATTTTTCAGAATTAAATACGGAGCTGATCGATGAACTGCAGGACGCATTAAATAAAAACGATAAAGAGGAATCTATTACTCTTTTAAATGGCATAAAAGAAAATGAAGAAAAAATAAATTATCATGGAAAAAGAGCCGATTCTATTGTAAAAGGAATGTTGCAACATAGCCGCAGTAGTTCGGGTCAAAAAGAATTAACTGATATTAACTCCCTGGCGGACGAATGCCTGCGACTAAGCTATCATGGTATGCGGGCAAAGGATAAGTCGTTTAATGTTACCATTGACAGCGATTTTGATAAGAGTATCGGGCAAATAAATATCATTCCACAAGATATCGGAAGAGTATTATTGAATTTGTTTACGAATTCTTTTTATGCAGTAACAGATAAAAGGAATCAACTTGGAAACAATTATGAACCTAAAGTTTCAGTAAGCACAAAAAAGGTGGGTGATGGCATAGAGATAAGAGTAAAAGATAATGGAAATGGGATACCCGAAAAAGTTCTGGACAAAATATTTCAACCTTTCTTTACTACCAAACCAACAGGAATAGGAACGGGCCTGGGATTGAGCTTAAGCTATGATATCATTAAAGCTCATGATGGAGAAATAAAAGTGGAAACCAAAGAAGGGAAAGGATCGGAATTTATAATTATTATTCCAACTACGTAATGAAATGAACAGCCGCCACGAAAAAGAATTTTTAAAACGAACTGCTGAACTGGAAAAGGAGCTGGCAGCAAAAAACCGGCAGTTGGAAATTGAAACAGCTTTAGAAAAAGTAAGAGCAGTTGCAATAGCAATGAAGGCACCTGGTGATATGCTGGATGTATGTAGGATTATCTCACAAGAATTGGAAGGTCTTGGCGTAAAAGATATACGAAATGTACAAACAGCGATCATTGATGAGGGAAAGGCCAGCTACCTGAACTACGAATATTTTAGATGGAGAAAGAAAACAGTTATTACTGAAGTTGAATATAAAAAACAAAAAGATGTCAATGCCTTTGTAAAAAAGATGCTTAAAGATGCAGAAGGCTTTTTCACCAAAACTTTTAAAAGCACTACGCTCAAAGACTGGATAAAATACCAAATTAAAGCTGGTCAGTATGTTGATCCGCATCTTTATAAAGTCACATCACTGCACTATTATTTTTATTCCATCGGCCCGGGCGCATTAGGAATATCAACGTATGCTCCGTTAAGGAAGGAAGCCATCAATTTATTCAAACGTTTCCGCAATGTATTTCAACTGGCTTATAGCCGGTTTATTGATATTGAAAAAGCCGAAGCACAGGCAAGGGAAGCACAGATAGAAGCATCGCTTGAAAAAGTGAGGGCACAGGCATTGGGCATGCATAAACCGGATGACTTGCTGAATGTTTGTAAAGTATTGTTTAAAGAATTGAACTCGTTAGGTTTTGAGGAGATGAGAAATGCAATTATTCACACGTTTAATGATGAAAAAAAATATTTTCTCGACTATGATTATTCTGATCTTATCGGCGGCGTCATTACACATATTCCTTACAGCAATGACCCTGTCATTAAACGGTTTTTAAAGCAGATAAGAAAATCAGATGAGGCATTTGTAGAAGATATTATTACCGGGAAAGAATTGAATGATTGGAAAAAATTCAGAAAAAGGGGTGGACAACCTGATGATCCAAGATTAAATAAAGCTTCTGCTCTCTATTATTATTTCTATTCAGTGGGCAACGGTTCAATTGGTATCTCGACCTTTAGTTCTATTAATGCAGAAATGCTGCAATTACTAAGACGTTTCAGAAATGTTTTTGATTTTGCATACAGAAGATATATGGATATGGCTCTGGCCGAAGCACAGGCAAGGGAAGCACAGATTGAATTAGGATTAGAAAGAGTGAGAGCAAGAGCAATGGCCATGCAAACTTCAGAAGAATTAAATACACTCATCGGAACTGTATTTACTGAATTGACAAGACTTGATCTTGTGCTTACAAGATGTGTGATATTGATCTATGAAGGCAATGAAAAAGGAGTTCGCTGGTGGATGGCAAATTCTGAAGCTCCTTCGATGCCTATGAGCTTTTTTGTTAAATATGCTGACCTGCCTTTTTTCAATATGTATTTAAAAGGATGGGCGGATAGATCATTGAAATGGCAGTATGTATTGGAGGGTGAGAACAAAGCAATAACAGATGACTTTTTGTTTAATGAAACTGAACTTTTACAATTGCCTGATTTCGTCATTGCAGGAATGAGAGCTCCGGAACGTATTTATTTAAATGCCTCTTTCAATAATTTCGGCAATCTTACTTTGGCCAGTCTTGAACCTTTATCCGATGAACACTTCGATATACTACTTCGTTTCGCTAAAGTTTTTGATTTAACATATACCCGTTTTAATGATTTAAAACAAGCCGAAGCACAGGCAAGAGAATCGCAAATACAACTCGCATTGGAAAGAGTTCGGGCAAGAACTATGGCGATGCAAAGAAGTGAGGAGCTACCTGAAACATCATACATTCTTTTTCAGCAAATGAAAGAATTGGGTGAGCCTGCAGAGCAATTAACCATCGGCGTTGTGGATGAGGAAAATAATGTAATGGAAATCTCGGCCACACTTCATGGGGATATGTTGAAAAAAATTTACTTGCACAGCATAGATGAGCCGCTTATGATGAGTAAGGTTTACAACGCCTGGAAAAATCAGCAAAAAACATTGGTTATAGAATTGAAAGGAGATGAATTGAATGCTTACAATAAGTATCGCAATGAGCTGACTAAATCAGAAATGTTTCCAACAAATCTTGGAAAAGAACACAGACGAATAGTTTATACGGCTTTTTTTTCCAAGGGAATCCTGGCCCTGGCAGCCAATGATTCCCGGCCGCCGCAATCTCTTGAGCTTCTGGAAAGATTTGCTTCAGTCTTTGATCTTACTTATACACGTTTCCTCGATTTGCAAAAAGCTGAAGCACAGGCAAGGGAGGCGCAGATAGAAGCTGCTTTAGAAAAGGTTAGAGGAAGTGCGATGGCCATGTATAATAGCAATGATATTTCAACTACTACAACGGTAGTGTTCTCTGAATTGAAAAAATTAGGTATTGCATCAATACGGTGTGGAGTGGCTTTGCTTTCAAAAAATTCCCGTATCGGTGAAATCTATGCTGCCGCTACTTCTTCCGATGGTGAATTAAAAACACTTCGGCGATCTATTGAAATGACAGAGCATTCTTCACAGGAGCAACAATATCAAAGCTGGCTCAGGCAGGAAAATTATTTCACTGAAATGAAAGGTGAAGAGCTAAGATCCTATTACCAGCTGCCATTTTTTTATTCATCACCTTCTTATCAGCCGCCCAAGCAATATGAACACAGTGAGTTTGGATATTATATTCCTTTTTCAGAAGGATTATTTTATGCCTGGACGGAAAAACAATATTCAGAAAATGAAGTAAATATTCTGAATCGTTTTAAAACGATCATTGATCTCACTTTCCGGCGTTATTTCGATCTTCAAAAAGCAGAAGCGCAGTCAAGAGAATCGCAAATACAATTAGCATTAGAAAGAGTTCGGGCAAGAACAATGGCGATGCAAAGGAGCGATGAGTTGCCTGAAACATCCTTTTTACTTTTTCAACAAATGAAAGAATTAGATGTAACGGCTGTGCAAAATTCTATTGGCATTGTCAAAGAAGACGACGGATTTGTGGAGCTATCTACAACTGTTCATGGTCATCCTGAGCCAAAAACCTTTCATGTTCCGATCAATGATCCTTATGTAATGGCTAAAGCGGTTGCTGCATGGAAAGCAAAGCGCAAATCGCTGAAATTGGAATTCAGCGGCCAGGAGTTGAAAGACTATAATGACCATCGCAATAGTTTTTTTAAAACCAAAGTAAATTTTCCTGAAGACCAGTGGCTCGTCAGCATCGCTTTCTTTTCACAAGGATGGTTGTCTTTTTCTTCAGACAAAACAATATCGGCAGAAGCATTTGAGATATTAAAAAGATTTGCTGCCGTATTCGAACAAGCGTATACCCGTTTCCTTGATCTTCACAAAGCAGAAGAGCAGGCAAGAGAATCGCAAATTGAAGCTGCATTGGAGAAAGTAAGGAGCCGTTCATTGGCGATGCATACCGCCAATGAACTTAGCGAAGTGGTTACCGTGATCGTTGAAAAATTAACGGAACTGGGTGTTGTTTTAGATGCCAATGGCGTTGTGCTTTGTACTTATTTTCCTGATTCAAAAAATGTACTCCACTGGATTGTGTCACCCGATTTTAGCATGGCAGGAAGTTACCTGCTGCCTTACTTTGATCATCCTATTTTTAACGATGCCTGGAATTCAAAAATAGCCGGTGACGAATATTTTTCAAAAGCTTTTTCTATTGAAGAAAAAAATAGTTTTTTTGAATACGCTTTTGAACATTCCGATTACAAAAACTTTCCCAACGAGTTTAAGCAATGGGTATTTCAAAATGATAAGCACTCTCTTTCCTTTGCCTGGCAAAAAAATTCTGCCATTCTTATTCCTTCACATACTGGTGTGGTGCCCACAGAAACTGATAAAGTTGTATTAATACGTTTTTCCAAAGTATTTGAGCAAGCCTATGTACGCTTTATGGACTTGCAAAAAGCCGAAGCGCAGGCAAGAGAGGCACAGATCGAGGCATCACTTGAAAGAGTTCGTGCAAAAGCGATGGCGATGCATAAGAGTGATGATCTTAATTCAGCCGTTGCAATTGTTTTTCAGGAATTGGGGAAACTTAACATTGAAATGTCCCGTTGCGGGTTAGGGATTTTGAATAAAGAAAAACGAACAGCAGACGTTTACACAACTACAATATCTGATAATGATACAGTAGTTCAGGTTTCCGGTGATGAGTCAATGGATATTCACCCTTTACTACGTGGAGCTTTGGAAGCATGGCTAAGACAGGAAGAAGATTTTTCCTATGTGTTAGAAGGTGAAGACATGATCCGGTATTATGAAGTAGTTAATCAATCCAATTTTAAATTGCCGGAATCACAATTGATCTCATCGAAAGATGAAATACAGCGACAATATTATTACGTCACTACATTTCATGCCGGCGGCTTGTTTGCTTTTAGAGACACACCGTTCACCGAAGAAGCAAAAAAAGTGATGAAGCGTTTTGCGAATGTCTTTGATCTTACGTATAAACGTTTCCTCGATCTTCAAAAGGCAGAAGCCAATGTAAGAGAAGCACAAATCGAAGCTTCATTGGAAAGAGTAAGAAGTAAAACAATGGCGATGCATAATAGCAAGGATGTAGGAGATACGGTCGCCACTATGTTTGATGAACTAGTAAAGCTGGGTGTTGAAACTGTTCGCTGCGGTATCGGGATCATGCATAAAGCTAACCGGATGGAAGTGTGGACAGCAAAAAAAAGTGAAAATGGAAAAGTTGAATTGATCATCGGTAGTTTGGATATGACAATACATCCGTTGTTGCGGGGCATGTATAATGGATGGAAGAATAAAGAGATCACTTTTTCTTACGAATTGAAAGGCGATGATCTTGTTGATTATTTTACTAAGCTGATCAATTCGCCGGACTATCAGATCAATTATGATATCACTTCATTGCCACAACATCAGTTTCATAATGATTTTTATTTTCCTGAAGGCGCACTATTTTCTTTTTCGGCTGGGCAATTATCAAAAGAAGCTACTCAAATTTTCAAACGCTTTGCAGGAGTATTCGGACAAACCTATAGACGTTATTTAGATCTTCAAAAAGCCGAAGCACAGGCAAGGGAAGCACAGATAGAAGCATCATTGGAACGAGTAAGAAGTAAAACAATGGCGATGCATAATAGCCAGGAGGTTGGTGATACTGTTGCTACTTTGTTTGATGAGTTGATTAAACTGGGTATTGAAACATTTCGTTGTGGAATTGGTATTATGCTGGAAAAAGAACAGATGGAAGTATGGACTGCTAAACAAGGTAACAATGGAAAGGCTGACCTGGTTATTGGTCACCTGGATATGAGCAAGCATCTTTTGCTGCATGGCGCCTACAATGGATGGAGAAACAAGAAAGAATCTTCTTCATACGAATTGAAAGGCGATGATCTCACGGATTATTTTACTATGATCAATGATCATGCTGATTATCCTGTGAAATATGACATCTCATCATTACCATCGCAGATATATCATCATGATTTTTATTTTTCGGAGGGCACCTTATTCGTTTTTTCATTGAACCAATTATCTGCTGAAGCATCACAGATATTCAAACGTTTTGCAGGAGTGTTCGGCCAAACCTACCGCCGTTATCTCGATCTGCAAAAAGCAGAGGCACAGGCAAGGGAAGCTACCATTGAAGCAGCGTTGGAAAAAGTCCGTGGCAAAGCAATGGCCATGCATAATAGTAATGACCTTTCTGTTACGGCGAGCATGGTATTTACTGAATTAAGAAAGCTTGGCATCAGTCCTATTCGTTGCGGCGTTGGTCTTTTGAATAAAAAGTCCCGCAAAGGGCAATTATATTCTGCTACTTCATCCGCCGACGGAGATAGCCTTTCATTGGTGGGTTGGGTAATGCTATCAGGCCATCCTGTATTAGAAAAAATTTATGATACCTGGTTAAATAATGAAGAGTATTACCCTGAATTGATCGGTGAGCAACTCAAATCTTACTATGAACTTCTTTTGTCAGGTTTGCCAGTTCCTGTACCAAAGGATACCGGCCAAAAACAATACGGCACTTTCCTACCTTTCTCGGTTGGCTGCTTATATGCATGGTCAGAAGCTCCGTATAATGAGACAGAAATAAAAGTTTTAAAACGATTTGCAACGATCGTTGATCTTACGTTCAGGCGATATATCGAATTACAAAAGTCCGAAGCAAATGCAAGGGAAGCTGTAAAGCAGGCTGCCCTTGATCGTATCCGTGCTGACATCGCATCCATGCGAACGATTACTGATCTTGACAGGATCACTCCATTAATATGGAATGAGCTTACTATTCTTGGCATTCCATTTATCCGTTGTGGTGTATTTATTATGGATGAATCGCAACGACTCATTCATACTTTTCTTTCCACTCCCGATGGTAGAGCGATTGCTGCATTTCATTTACAGTTTAATACTCCCGGAAATATCGCACAGGTAGTGAGCCATTGGAAAGAACGAAAAAATTATATAGACCATTGGGATGAAAAGGTCTTTACAGAATTTGCCAATACGCTGGTGGAACAAGAAGCACTTACTTCTACGGAGCAATATTTAAGCACTATTCCGCAGAGTGGTTTTTATTTACATTTTCTTCCATTCTTACAAGGCATGTTGTATGTAGGTAATACAACGCAGCTAAGTGAGGATGAAATAAAATTAATCCAATCAGTAGCGGACGCTTTTTCTACTGCTTATGCCCGGTATGAAGATTTCAATAAACTGGAAGCTGCAAAAAAACAAGTGGACAGCACATTGAATGAATTGCAGATTACTCAAAAACAGCTCGTCCAATCAGAAAAAATGGCTTCGCTCGGTGAACTTACTGCTGGTATTGCCCATGAAATTCAAAATCCGTTAAACTTCGTCAATAATTTTTCTGAGGTGAGCAAAGAATTATTGGATGAAATGAAAACAGAACTGGATAATGGTAATACAGAAGATGCAAAAGAAATTGCTGCTGATATTATTCAAAATTTAGAAAAAATAAATCATCACGGTAAAAGAGCCGATGCAATAGTAAAAGGAATGCTTCAACATTCAAGAACAAGCAGCGGACAAAAAGAATTAACTGATATAAATGCTTTGGCTGATGAATATTTAAGATTGGCATTTCATGGACTTCGTGCAAAGGATAAATCATTCAATGCAAGGTTTGAAACTGATTTTGACCCCGCTGCCGGAAAAATAAATATAGTACAACAGGAAATCGGGAGAGTAATACTCAACCTGATTAATAATGCATTTTATGCAGTCAATGAAAAGAAGCAACAACAGCCCAATGGATATGAGCCACTGTTTCAGTAAGTACAAAAAGGAATAACAATGAGGTGGAGATTAGTGTGAGTGACAACGGTAATGGTATTCCACAAAAAGTATTGGATAAAATATTTCAACCATTCTTTACCACAAAACCGACAGGACAAGGAACGGGATTGGGTTTATCGTTGAGTTACGATATTGTAAAAGCACATGGCGGTGAGATAAAATTGGAAACAAAAGAAGGGGAAGGAACTGAATTTATTATTCAATTGTGAACTAATTAGAAAGGAATGAAAATATTTTTAAAAGTTATTTCACTACTCTTGTTACCATCATTTATTGCCGGGCAACAGGAAAACCCGTATTTGAGTAGTTTGTATAGATCTCTATCCACTGCAACAAGCGATACTGCCCGAATGAAAGCCTGCAGTAATCTCGGGTCATATTACCTTCTTGAGGATCGTGATAGTTCAAATTTTTATCTTGAAAAAGCCTTGTCTATTGCTGTCAAATTAAATCTGAAATTGGACGAAGCCTCTATATTGAACAATATGGGAGTTATCCTGATGCAACAGGAAAAGTTTTCAAAGTCATTGGAATTCTATTTAAAAGCATTAAATATTGCAAAGAATCCCGCTATTGAAAAAACTATTTGGCATTTGTCGCCGGGCCAAAACCCAAAGAGTGCACGAATGCTCCAGTTGAGCATCAGCTACGATTTAATCGGATTGCTAAATGCTTATACCGGAAACTGGGTTGATAACATAAACAACCAATTGAAAAATTACCGGGAAGCCGAAAAATATGCAAAAGCAGCCGGGAACAGCGGAATGATTGCGTATATAACCTTTCACATGGGTATTGCTTATATGAATGAAGGAAAATTAGATTCGGCACTTCTGTTTATTAAAAAGGCCATATCAACATTTTCAGATTTGAAAGATCAAACAGGATTAGGGCGTGCGATGAAATTCCTGGGCGATACTTATGAGAGAATGGGAAATTTCGATTTAGCCGCCAATACAATATTACAGGCATTAGCACACTTAAAAAAAACCAATGATTATGTTCACATTGCCCTCGCATATATTTCATTAAATCGTATATATACGGATTTAAAGAAAAATGACTCTGCTTTATATTATGCCAAAGAAAGTTTGAAAATTTTTGAAAAACGCAAAGACCCGGTGGGAAAGAAAGATGCATACAATCTCCTTGCCTCTTATTTTGATCACATGGGCAGAACCGATAGTGCTACCGTGTATTTAAAATTTGCTAAATCATTAAGTGATAGTCTTAGTCAGGAAGAACGGAAAAATTTGCTTGCGTTCCAGGATGTAGTTGTAGATGAGCAGGTAAAGTTGGAACAACTGGAGAAAGAAAAAATTGAAACAAAGAGTAAAGTCAGAACCAATAGTTTGATTGGAGGACTTATTATTCTTTCACTAATAGGTCTTATTTTATATCGCAACAACCAAAAGGAAAAAAAAGCCAAAATGGTTTTGGAAAAAACGTTAAGAGAGCTAAAGTCCACACAGTCGCAGCTCATCCAGTCAGAAAAAATGGCTTCGTTGGGAGAACTTACCGCCGGCATTGCTCATGAAATACAAAACCCGTTGAACTTCGTCAATAATTTTTCTGAAGTAAATAAAGAATTGCTGTCGGAGCTGAAAGATGAAATTGATAAGGGGAATATGGATGAAATAAAAGCAATAGCCAATAGTGTAATAGATAATGAAGAAAAAATCAATCAACATGGTAAGAGAGCCGATGCAATTGTAAAAGGAATGCTTCAACACTCAAGAACGAGCAATGGACAAAAAGAATTAACTGATATAAATGTTTTAGCTGACGAATATTTAAGGTTGGCATTTCATGGTCTTCGTGCAAAGGATAAATCTTTCAATGCAAGATTTGAAACTGATTTTGATCCATTAATTGGAAAAATAAATATAGTGCCCCAGGAAATCGGCCGTGTTATTCTGAATTTGATCAATAATGCATTTTAT
>Ga0105249_10003006_pt1 | contig 14542 bp, 21 predicted proteins | sample KBSS44metaG_FD_81522 | JGI IMG/M metagenome (GOLD analysis project Ga0105249, IMG submission 81522) | Switchgrass rhizosphere microbial communities from Kellogg Biological Station, Michigan, USA - KBS S4-4 metaG | ecosystem: Host-associated > Plants > Roots > Rhizosphere > Soil | place... | reverse complement strand
GACTTCATGGCTCCAGGAACAAGAAGTAAAGTACGAAAACGAACTTTACGAACCCCCTAGTAAAGTGCGAAAACGAACTTTACCGGATGAGTCAAGTTCGAAATCGAACAGAGTAAAGTTCGAAAACGGACAAACCATGAATCATAGAGTACCAACAGAGAATACGGATGATGGTGATGGTGATGTGCGCACGCTCGAAATATATTTGAGTGGGCTACCAATGTTCCCCAAAACCGTCAGCCAGATCCTTGCGCTAAACCTCGATCCGCCAACCGTGATTGCCGCCTGCGAAATGTTGCGCGGTGCTGGCTGGGGGATCGGCTCAATCGCGGATCATATCCGCAAGTACCCGCCCGTGAAAGGCCAACCATATGCCAAGCCAGAACCCACCCGACCCCTTCAACCCGACCATGCGCCCGATCAGCCCCGAAGACATCCCATGGCCGCACGCCTCAAAGGCAATCCCACCGGCGGCGCGGAGTTACGTGACCCCGGCTGGATGGAGCGCGAGATCGCCAAAGCCGAGCGCGGTGAGCTGTGAGCAGTGCGGCGATGTCGGATTCTACGTGCTGAAGGTTTCCTACGGCGATCCGCAGTTTGGCAAGATCCAAAAGTGCAACTGCCGCGCCTACCACGAGCGCCTGGAGCCGCGCGCCGCCAAACTGCGTGACGAGCTGGGCGATCTGGCAAACAAGACCTTTGCCAGTTTCGACCTATCGCGCCCGCTCATCCCTGCGACCTGGCAAGCCAAGCCGATCAGCGTCGCCGCCCAGCGCCAGTTTCTGCACTCAGCCCATAAGCGCTGCGAGGCGTGGGCCGAGACCCCGCGCGGCTGGCTGTACCTGCACGGCGCGTTCGGTGCCGGCAAGAGTCACCTCGCGGCGGCGATTGCGAATAGCTGGCAAGGCAAAGGCAGCGCGCGATTCCTGACCGTCGGCAAGCTCTTGGACACTCTGACCATGACCATCCGCGACGGCACGACCGACGCCTTATTGATCGATCTGCTCAATTGTGATCTGCTCATCCTTGACGAGTTGTCGGCGGCGCACCTGTCCGAAGCGGCGTCGGACTGGCGGTTCGGTCGGATCGAGCGAATCATCAACGAGCGACTGGATAAGCCGACGGTGATTACGTCCAATCTGGCGATTGACGATCTGGCGCTGCCGGGCGATATTCGCGCCGAGCGGATCGCGGATCGCATCGCCGGGGCAGCACAGATCGTGTGGATGCCGCTGGCCAGCTACCGGCGGATCGGCAGTGAGGTGGCATCGTGAGTGCCGTTTATCGTGGCGAGGTCGTGACCATCGTATCCTGGCATAAGAGCGGCACCAAAGCCAAGGTCGCGACAAAGCGCGGGCTGCGCTGGGCACAAAAGGCCGAGTTAAGCGAGGTCACATGATCAACCAGATCATCACCGGCGACGCCCGGCTCCTGGCCGAGCAGATACCCGACGAGTCGGTCGACATGGTGTTTACCGATCCCGAATACGAGAACCTTGACGACTACCGTTGGCTGGCCGAGACCGCAGCGCGCGTGCTCAGTCCCGGCGGCGCGTGCCTGGCATGGTGCGCGAATGTTGGTCAGTATCGTGTGCAGCCGATCATGGCCGAGTACCTAACGTTCGTAATCCCGCTCACGTATACCAAGATCGCGAAAGCCTACAAGGCATGGGGCTACAAAACATTCCTTTGGTCAACGCCGTGCCTCTGGTTTCAAAAAGGCGAGCACGATCACGCCTGGCTGATCGATACGGTGGTTGACCACTGTAACGCCATCGTCAGCACCGATACGCCGCCGACGAATACCTACAAATGGCACAAAAACCCCGAGGCATATATCCGCTGGCTGCTGGCGTTCACCAAGCCCGGCGATCTGGTGTACGACCCGTTCACCGGATCGGGGTCGCTGCCGGTCGAATGCAAGCGGCTCGGGCGCAACTTCATCGCCTCCGAACTGAAGCCGGACATCGCGGAACTGGCGCGGCAACGACTCGATCAGGTGCAGGTGATCGACCCAATGTTTTATGAAGAACAGGCGGTGCTCCTATGAAGAACCCCGTCGAAGTCTTCACCGACCCCGCCGCATTCCGTCGCGCCCTCGCCGGCACACCCCGCAAGGCAGCGAAGGACGCGCGGCCCGGCATCCCGCGTGGGCGGGCTGGCGAGGGCGACCGCACGAAGGCGCTAGGGCGGATTGCGGCACACGGCTTTATGCCGCGCTGGCGGGCAGGCGCTGGGTTCGACTTCTGGAATGTGCAGACTGGCGCGAGCACGACGGCACACGCGAGCTACCGCGCGGCGGTGCTGGCGGCGGAGCGGGAGGTCAAGCGATGAAGCCATTGACCGAACGTGATCACGACATCTTGACCGCGCTCGCCGCCTATGCACGCACGACCTACCCGTGGCGCAAGCAGCACGCGCGCCCGCTCGATCTCGGCGGGTGGAACGGCAGCCACCATAGCGGCACGCTCAACAAGTTGGTGCGGCGCGGACTCGTGGCGCGCAGCCGGCCGCCAATCGCCGGCAGAAAAGGCAGCCAGCGCTATTGGCTGACCGACGCCGGACGCGCGGCCGTAGAGAAAGAAGGAACGCCATGATCATCCTCGCCCGTTTCCTCTGCCGCGCCTGGCGGCGCATCGCCCCCGCCGACCGCGAGCAGGCGATCAACGTCGCGCTGATCGCCGCGTTCGTGCTGAGTCTTTCGACGTGCGCATGGCTGGCGTGGCGATGATGCGGCCTTACGGCCGAAAGCTGAAAGCTAAAAGCTAAAAGATGAAATTCGGAGGTTCTCTTTTCGGCTTTCGTCTTTCAGCTCTCAGCTTTCCCTCGCGGGGCTGCGGGCCTGTCACCCGCCGGCGCGGCAAAGGAAGCGCGCCACCCCGCACGCATAGTATAGCAAAGGAGTACACGAGTGAATAAACGACCATCAGGCGATGCCCACTGGACGCGCGCCCGGCCCGAGCTACTGCCGTCCTGGACGAAACTCAAGCCTGCCAAGCGCGCCGAACTGATCGCGCGATTCAAGGCAGGCGAGCGCGCCGACGATCTGGCGCGCGAATACCGGATCGGGCGCACGACGGCATGGCGCTATCTGCGGAAAGCCGGGCTGATTAAGACGCGCGTTGTTTCATGTGTTTCCCGTGGAACAGGAGGATACGATGCAAGCTGAGTTAATCGCAACCACGCAGGACGCCGTGTTTGTCGGCGTGCCGATGATGGACGAGTCGGAAGCGAGAGCGTGTGTGACCCGGATCAAGACCCGGATCGACATCGCGCGCGGTGAACTGCTCGAGCTGAAAGATCGCGAGGGATGGCGCGCGCTTGGCTACAAAAACTGGAGCGAGTGCGCGCGGGGTGAGTTTGGCATGAGTGTAGCCACGCTTTACCGGCAGTTAGAAGCTGCCGAGATTATGCGGGGCATGGGCGATTCTCAATTTGAGAATCTGCCGACGACTCACCTCCAAGCGGTTAAGCACCTTGCGCCAGAACAGCAAGTCAAGGCACTGACCCAGGCCCACGCAACCACGAACGGCAAGCCCACGGCCAAAGCGGTACAGCAAGCCGCCGCCGAGCTGACCCAGCCCGATCTGCCGATTGAGTTCTCGGTCATCCAGCGCCGCTTTGAACTGCACGGGCATATCCTTAGCGAGCAGATCCAGGGTCAGCATCGCGTCTACTCGATCAAGCGCGAGGGAATGACCGGGATCGCGACATTCAAGTGGGAAGACGTGCTGAGTAAGCTGGAGCGGATGGATGCGAATCCACCACCACCACCACCAACCCCCGCGCCCGTGGGCGATCCGCTGCCGCCCAAGCTGCTGGCGCTGGCGCTCTCCGACCTGGACGCCACGCTGCCCAAGCAACTGAGCGACGCCGGCTACTTTTGGCAGTCGGCCATCCCGCCGATCATCGCGCATAACGACGGCTGGCGCGGCGATGCGCCGACACCTGATCTGGCGCTCAACTGCGCGTGGGATCGACTGAAGGGCAAAGCCGCGCCGCAGATGATCGCACTGCCGCCGTTCCCTGCGCAGGATCTGCCGGCGCTGATGCAGTCGATTGCGCACTTGATCAAGGTCGTCAACGCCTGGAGTCCTGACGCGCAGCAGCGTGTCGCGCCCGCGCTTGGCATGATCAAGGCGATTGGACGCAAGGCACTGGAGCTGAGCGAGGCGAAAGTATGAACGAGCGCCCGATCCTGATGCGCGGCCCGCTGGTCATCGCGAGCCTGGAGGATCGCAAGTGGCAGACGCGGCGAGTCGTGAAGCCGCAATTTGGTAAGCTCTGGGGGCAAGGTGTCAGGCACGGCGAGGACGCCTACAGCGCGCATGTAGACATCCCCGCGCCCGACGGATGGCGCTGGATTCGCTGTCCCTACGGCAAAGTCGGCAATCACCTCTGGGTGCGCGAAACGTGGGCGCGGCATCCTGACTGCGGTGGGATCCTATACCGTGCGACCGATCCCGGATGGGACGGTAACGACTACGGGATCGAGTGGAAGCCGTCCATCCACATGCCGCGCTGGGCGTCGCGGCTAAAATTGGAGATCACCGGCGTGCGCGTGGAGCGCGTGCAGGAGATCACGGAAGCGGATTGCTGCGCAGAGATGGGTGCGCCGCTGGCGTGGACTGGCGACGGCCCCGAGCCGTACAAACGCGATCTCATCGGCGCGTTCGCAAATCTCTGGAATGCGATCAACGCACGAAAGGGATTCTCCTGGGAAGTCAACCCCTGGGTGTGGGCGATCAGCTACCGGCGTATGCCACAAGCGACCGAAAGGAGCGCATAATGCGAACAGGCGACACCGTACTGCACCGTCCAAGTGGCGAGCGGTGGATGGTCGCATGCGCGCACGAAGACCGCGATCAGGTGTATTGGATGGGCTGGCCGCCCGGATGTGCAAAGATCAGCGACTGCGATCTCCTCCTGTCTGCTACCGATGAAGAGTGTCGCGGCTTTCTCCAGGCGATTGCAGAGATCCGCGATAGTGACCACCGGGGCGCGTGCGCACAACGGACGCTGGCCGCACTAGAAGGGACAAACGACATGACCGACGACGCACGCACCGCCAACGCCGACCTGGCCGAGATCGCCCGCCTGCGCGCCCAGCTAGGCGGACTGCGCGACGTGCTGGCGCAGCGTGACCGAGCACTCATCGCCGCGCATCGGGCGATTGAGATACGCGATGTGGATAACGGCGCATATGTCGAGGCGCTGCAATGGCTCTATGATGACTGGAATGGCCCTAGTACCGAGGCACTGGCGCGCGCACGCATGGCGCTTGCTGCCGATCATCCCGGCGCGGCGCTGCTGGCCGAGCTGGACGCGGCCAGGGCGGTTATTGCATTCGTCGGGCCGAATGCGGATTGCCCGACATCGGCACTGAACCATGAATTGACGCGGCTGCTACTCGCCTACGACGCAGCCGTGAAAGCGAGGACAGAATGACCCGTATCGAAGAGGAACAACTGAGACTATCCATTGTCGAGGCGTTGGAAAACTGGTGGGACTCTGGCGCGCAGGCGCTAGACATCCGCATGCCCTACGTCGGCCCGGCGACGTTTGATCTGATGGCACTGGCCGCCGCTGGCATCTTGTTCGCGCTGGACGATGCGCAACGCCAGATGATCGGTGACGGGATTGTAAAGCCGGACGCTTTCTAGAGATCAGCAAGCGCCGCCCCGCCGGGCCGAACCGAGCGTGACGGCGCATGGATGCTGAGCCGCATTGGTCGAAGCAATACGGCAGTGCCATTGTAGCACTGCCAGGAACAGGAGTGCTACACGATGGCATACATCACCAAAGCCGAGCGCCAGATCGCGCAGCTCGTGGCCGACGGCAAGAAGGACAAGGAGATCGCCGAGGCCGTCGGCGTGTCGTGGCATGCCGCACGCCAGCGGCTGCGCACGCTGAGCGAGAAGATCGACGCATCCAATCGCGCAATGGTCGCCGCCTGGTACGTGCGCACCTACGAGGTGCGCCAATGACCGCCTACGAGCGTGCGCTGGAAGAGCAGATCGCCTATCTCCAGGCCGAGCTTGAGCGCTACCGCGCGGCGCAGCGACGTGCGGCAGCAGAGACGCAAGATTTTGCGTCTCTACCGACCGAGGACGGTCCGCCGATCCGATGGGCCATGCGCGATCCGAACTTTCTCCAGTGGTGGCTACTCAGACAGCAAGTACAGGGAGGGCAGCGCCGATGAGCGTTCAATCGAAGCCACTGAGCAGCCGTACGGCAACTCGTTTCCATTGGGATCGCGTACCGCTGGTACTCTTCGGGTATGCTATTCTGGGTGTTTGGTGGGCAGCGGGCGGGAAATGGACGATTGAAGGAATGCCGCTGCTCCTGAATGAACTGTTCAATTTCTTCCACATCGCGCATCGCCTTGCGCCGATCACCTGGCCGGGCTGGTATGCCTGGCTGGCTTGGCTGCCACTCGGCATCTCCTTTGTGGAGCATCGCTATGCGCCATGGCGCGCGTGGGAGAAGTGGGGTATACTGAGCTTTATCGGCGTGGTCTTTGTCTGGCTTGTGGTCACGAGCGCGGATTGGGTATCGACCTGGCTGGCGATTACGCACCCATCTGCCGACGCATGGCTGATCGCGAAACAGGTTGCGGATGTACCATTTCTCGCCGGCGTCTGGGTCACAATGACCACGTTCCTGCCTGAGATCGGATTCGCGGTGCTGACATGGTGGCTATGGGAGCCGGAACAGAAGGGGTGACGCGATGCAAGACTTCGGACTCGGTGATCTGGCGTGGGCAGTCGGATCGATCATGTGTGTGTCGATCATCGGCATGCTGTGGAGATACCGCGCTGCGCTTATGTCAAACTGGCTGCCGACCGACCGTCGCGCGGATGGTATGAATCCGGTATCTATACCAGTATCCCGGTATGGTATAGAATCAGGTGGTATGGACGCGCCCGCGCCCGCGCCACCTGATATAGACGCAGTAAACGCCGGTATGCTGCCGTTCAGGCGCGACATGACCGACGCGGAGTGGATCGCATGGATGGCCGTCGCGCGGGGCAAGGATAAGAAGCACCGATTCAGTGCGAACGCCATCCATGCGGCCGTCGGCGGGGATCGGAATAGTGTGCTGGCGATGATCAAAGAGCTGCGCGACGTGCCCCCACCAGCCGAGTATCGCCAGCCGGACGGCACGACCGCCCCCGCCGCGCACCCCGTGACCCGCCCGGCCTAGCCCCGCGAGGGAAAGCTGAAAGCTGAAAGACGAAAACGGAAAGGAGATTCGGGCCCCTTTCGTCTTTCAGCTTTCAGCTTTTTGCTTTTGCGCCGAAAGGCGCACCGACTGGGGGCGTGCTTATTTCAGCAGCGGCAAATAGACCGTCACGAGGTAGTCGAGTACCTGGGCCTGCTCAGGCGTCAGCGCACCGCCGCCGCCCGCTGGCCCCGGCTCGCCTTGCGGCCCCTGCGCGCCGGTCATGCCAATCGGCCCCGGATCGCCCTTGTCACCTTTTGGCCCCGGCGGCCCTTGCGGCCCCGGCACGCCTGTCCCCCCAAGCGCATACGGTGCGCTGAATCCCGGCTCGATCATCGTCGTCGGCGTCACGTTGTCGGGGCCGTCAATCCCCAACGGCACCGCGATGAGCAGCGCGCCATTCGGCAGCAGCAGACTCGCGCCATGCCCAAACGGGCCGATCATCCCTGGCTGGCCCTGCTGATAATCACGCTTCAGCACTGGCTTGCCCGTCCACGGCGGTGCCAACTCATACACGCGGCAATTGTACGGCCCCGTGTTCTGCGGATGAAACTGGATCGTGATCTCGACGACGCCCGTTACCGGATGCATCGTCAGATCGATGTGCGATGACTGTTTGGTGTCGAATGGTGTGAAGGTCATGATCGTTTCTTTCTCGCGTCTTTCGCCAGCAGCGCCTGCACACTCGGCAGCGGCGTCAGCGGCTCGACGGTCAGGGTGCGCGCGATTAGGTCGCATGTCGTGCGCGCAATGCGAAACGTGCGCAGCTGATCAATCGACACCGAGATTGTCGGCGGCAGATTGCGGATCGTGATGGTATCCCCCGCGCGCGGCAGCCAGATGGGCACACGCCCACCGAGGTTATTGTATATCGCGCTGAAGGTGAGGCCAAAGCGCGGCGCGGGGTCGGAGGTATCGTCCAGGCTGGCATCACGCTGGGTATTCGCCTGAACCAGGCTCGTGGTATTGGCAGCAACCGCCTGCGTGCGCGTGATGCTTGTCTCGGTGACACTCGCGGCGTTGGTCGATACGGCCCCGCGCAGCGTGCGCCCGCCCGCCTCCCCATAGACCGCGTAAGCGCTGTTCCAGAGCTGCTCTAGGCTCCGCTGCACGGTCAGGTCAGTCGCGTCCACGAACCACTGCTGACTGACGACCCCCGGCGCGCGGTAGAACAGCACCCGCGCTCCCGTCACCCCCCACTCCCACAGCCCCGGTGTGGACGCACTATCCCCCAGCGTGATCAGGTGATCGAGCACGGCGTTGGGGAGCATATCGGTAAACGACTCGTCAAACAGATCGAGCGCGGGCGAGGTCACTTGCGTCGTGTCGGGTAGTAGCTGCGCCGGGTTCTGGGTCGATACGGCGCTCACCAGGTCGCGCACAATCTCGTCACTATAGATGACAAACGCCTGCACATTGCCGCCCGATGCCATCGCCGCCGATAGATCGGCGCGAAAGTGGGTCGAGTCGGGGACACTCAGCACCGTTGCGTTAAAGCCCAGCGCGGCCGGGATACCCAGATGCAACCTCTGCCCGACGTACATCCTAGCGCTACTCACGACCGGGACATTGATATTCGCGCCGGCCACGACGTTTGCGGTGGTGGTGGTGTTCACGGCGTTTGTCGTCGCGGTCACGACGCGCACGTTGGTGATCCGCATGTAGTACGTGCCATCTTCGGCAGCATTGGCGTAGTTGACGCCAGCGGAGTTGTAGATTCCCACGTCGATCGCCGCCGCGCCCGTGAACGTATAGAAGCGGTTCATGACCGAGACGCCGACGCCGCCCGCGACCGTATCAATGTTGACTGGGCCGCCCCATGTCGCGCTGCGACTCTGCACAAACCACGTCCAGCCCGCCGGCAAGCTGAGGGTCATATCGAATGACACGCCGACGATATTTCTGCTCGATCCATCGGGGATGCGGAACCCCCAGATACCGAAGTCCACGACCGTGGTGTAGACGGTGCCCTTTTTCAGACCGAGATACAGGCGGTTATTGTTGTCCGCGATGTACATATCGCTGTTCGTGCCGGCGATGTCGGTGCTGGTCAGCACGCCCCAGTCGGCCACGCTTGTCGCTGACCAGAGCGCGGTATAGCGGCTGTCCGATAAGGCGCGCTGATAGCCGAACGCCGTCAGATCGATCCCGGCGCTGCGGATGCTGGTGTCCTCGATTCGGCCCTGAAACGGCGTCGCGCCGCCGTCGGTGATGATCACATGCGGCAGCCCCGGATGATCGTAGCGCTCGAAGCTGCTCGGCAGATTCAGACTGGCGCTCAGCTGACACGCCTCGTCGCCGTGCAGATTGGTCGAGCACACGGCGCGGGTCAGGCGTGGCGTCAGATCGGGGAATGCCAGCCCGTTCGGCTGATCTTGGATGGTCAGTGTCAGTGTCATTGCGGTAGCAGGTATGGCGCGCGGCGGGTCAGGGCCAAGGTAAAGCTGATCTGCGCGGCGGCGGTCGCGTCCCACGGCCGCCAGAACGTGCCCTGGGTGGCTAAATAGAGCGCGGTCACGACCGCCTCCTTACTGACCAGATACGCATCGCCGCTGACGGGCCATGGCTCATCCGTCCCGCTCGTGGCTTCCCGCCCAGTCACCGCCGCCGCTGGCCGCGTGAGACTCTGCGGGTCGTAGACCACACTCAAGGGACTGGTGGACACCGCGCCAGCGAACGGCGTGTAGATATTCGGGTCGATGACCGTCGCCACCGCCCGCGCGTCGGGCGCATTATTCAGCGCCACGCACACGATATAGTCAATGTCGATGGTGACTGGGTTATCCAGCCAGGATGTGACGATCATGACTTTCGTGGCCGGCGTGTCGAGGTCAATCAGCCCCAAAAACACGGGCTGCGGGATATTCGGCTGGCCAAAGTAGGTGTAGTTGATCGGCACAATCGGCCCCGAGACAAACGCGCTATTCCGAAACAGCAGCGCCCACATGGAGATCGGGTTCGTCGGTGTGCCATTCACCCTGACCACGGCGTAGACCGCCACCTGATAGGCATTGGCCGCGAATGGTGCGGTGAACGCCTTCTCCAGCTGCAGTTGCGCCGGCGCGGCCGAGAGCCGCATGACGCTGCCGGCGCTCGCGTGCTGCGCGGCGTCGGCGGTACTCGTCGCCGTCCCGCCGCCGGTCTTGGTCATCCCCTCCGCCTCGATCACCTCGATCCGGTTCACGGGCGCGACGATCAGGAAGCCGAGCTGGAGACAGAGTACCGAGCGATTGAGCGGGCCAGATAAGGTCGCGACCATCGGGGTCTCGTGATCGACCGCGCCCGCTGCGAACGTCGCCGTCAGCACGCTTGGCATGGCGGCGGTGTTGCTGGTTGCGGTCGCATTAGCGCCCTGATAGAGCGGCCCGCGCAGAAAGGTCAAGGTGATGTTTTGGATCACATACTTGCCGTAGTGCTCATGCCAGATCGCGGGCAAACTGAGGCCGGCCGCCGCACCCGGCGCACGCCCGCGAATGAGCGCGACGACGGGACTGGCGAGGGTTGAATCTTGCGCCATCGCGCGCAGGGTCACTGCACTGACTCGCTCGCCTTGCCACCAGCGGAACGCCTGCTCCAGCAAGGTCTGGAGCTTGTCGGCCGCCGCATACGCCAGCGCAGCGGTCGTGCCCAGGGCATGCACGGTGATCGTGTCCTGCACGACCTCATACGGCCCCACACTGCCGAGCAGGCTCTCACGCAGCGGCGCGGCGACAGGCGCGTAGCTGATGAGCGCATAGTTCTGCCCGTCGGTCAATTCCAGGCTGGTCGTGCCGTCAGTTATTTCAAGAAAGCTGTACATTTACTGTCCCCACCCGACGCGCATCCGCACGTCGGCGTCGCGGCCCTCGGCCATCAGCCCGGCCTGCACCCCGCGCGCGACGTCGGCCATGCTGAGTGACGAGCCGCGCGCATCGACATTGATGATCGTCTGCTTGCTCATACTGTTCGTGACCATGCCCGCCCCCAGCTGCGCAGCGCTGGCCACGGCGCGGCGCGACTCGCTATTCGTCAGCACCGTCCCGCTCGTTTCGGGGATGATATATTCCGGCCCTTTCTCGCCAACTAAGTACGCCTGCCCCGCTTCAACGGGGCCACCCAGCGCGCGCCCCGCCTGCTCGCCGTGGCGCTGCTCTTCGTAGGCCTCGCGATTTTCGCGGATGGTCACGGTGGTGGTGATCTCGGTCGGGATGTTCTCCAGCTTGCGGATATAGTCGTCCGCGTCCTGCCGCCCCTCAACAAAGTTATTCGTCTGCGTGGCCACGTACTCTTTGGCGTAGTCATCCATGGCGCGCTGGGTGTCTTTGGCCGACTGCTGCTCGTCGCGGAGCTTGCCGATCAGGCCGTCGATAGATGATTGACTATCGCTCGCGCTGTCGTCGATGTGCTGGGCCATCCGCAAAAAGGTGGTTGCGGTGCTGCTTTCCTGGAGCCCGTACTCTTTTTCGAGCGCGGCGGTGATCTCAGCCGCGCGATCTTTCGCGATATTGCCGAGTTGCGCCTGAGCGACCGTGTAGTCGATCAGCATCTGCCCCAGGTGCTGCTTCTGCGCCGATTGCTGCGCGGCATAGCTCATCGCCGCCGCGCCCTCTTGATCGGCATAGGCCTGCTTGACTTGCGCGATCTGATCGTCAATGCCCTGCTTTTGCTCTTTGGTCGTCGCGTCCTGTTTCTTCTTTTCCAGATCCGCGATCTTGTCGGCATGCTCGCTGGCGCGCTGTTCCACGCCGGTACTAAACTCGCTATACGATGTGGCGTACTTCTGGACGGCATCCTGCCCATCCTGAAAGGTCTTCTCGATCTTCTTGCCCAGCTCCTCGATGTCTTTGGCGGTGAGACTCGTTTGGGTGCTCAGGTCGGACTCGGCGCTCTGGAGGTTCGCGGCCTGGCTCGTCGCGGTCATACTCTGCGCGGCTTCATCGATCAGCGCCTGGGATACCTTACCATAGGCGTCAGTGACCTCGACCAAGCCATCCCGGTGCGATTGGATGGTTTGCAGCTCGGCTTGCATCTGTTCGTCCGAGACCATCCCCGCAGCGGTGCGCTTGCCCAAGTCCTCGACCTCAGCCTGGATCTGATCGCGCAGTACCTGGATCGTGGCTGCGTAGGGCTCCAGCGCCTTTTTAGCGTCCTCAGTCTGCGTCGCGTAGTCCTCAATGGCTAAGGTGCTGGCTTCCCACCACGGCTTGCTGTCGAGTAATGCCTGCGTTGCGGTCTGCACCTTAGAGGTAAAATCGTTATAGGCCAGCACCATGCCGCCGACCGCGACCGCGATCAGCGCGTAGGGCGCGAGCGCGGCCAGAATTGCCGCCGCGTTGGCGTAGAACGCCGTGGCCTGAGCCGCGAGGGCCGGGATGCTGGCGTAGATCGCCGGGATGGCGTTCACCGTCTGGACAATCGCGTAGGCAGTCAAGGCAGCGGTTACACCGGCTAGGGCCGGGATCGCCAGCGTCTGCACCGCGCCGGCGAATTTCGCGAGCAACGTCTCACCTTTACTCGTCGCGTCGGCGTAGTCGGTGATCGCATTGATACCAGACGCAACGGCATTCGCCAGCTTGGTCAGCATCGGCAGCACCAGACTGCCGACCGTGATCTGAAACGCCTCCAAGCTGCCCATCATATTATCGACCGCGACGTTAAAGCCCTGCTGCTTCTTGGCTGCCTGCACCGCTGCCGATCCGGCCTTCGCCATCTCTTCGGCCATGTGTTTATAGCCATCGGCCCCGGCATCCGCCAGCATGCCGGCGGTGCGGATGGCGTCACTGCCAAATGCGGCATTGAGCGCCGCGCTCTTTTGGGCCGCGCTCATCCCCTCTAAGCTGACTTTCAGCAGTTCGGCCGCTTTGTCCATCCCGATGAACGCGCCCGATGCGTCGTAAAACTTGCTGGTGCCTTCAGCGGTGAGCAGATTCAGGTTTTTGAATGCGGCGGCCTGGCTGTCGGTTGTGGGCTGGAGGCGGGTGAGAAAGGTCTTAAACGAGGTGCCGGCATCGGCGGCAGAGCTAAAGCCACTGGAGATCAGCGCCATGGATGTGACGGTCTCGCGAAACGACAGCCCGGCCAGGTCGGCACTCTTGCCGCTATTCGCCAGACCCAGCGCCAGATCGTCCACGTCCACGGTCGAGGCGTTCGCGGCCTGCGACAAGAGATTGACCGAGTCTTTGAGAAACGCGGCCTTAGTATTGGCATCCGCCGCGCTATCGACCCAGACCCCCAGCTGCTTGCTGGCGATCTCGGCCGCCTCCGCGATCCCGACCTCACCGGCGGCGGCGAGATTGAGCACATCACGCAGCCCGCCCGCCGCAATCGTGGCCGGCTCGATGCCGCCCTTGGCCATCTCGATCGCGGCTTGCTGCACGTCGGCGGTACTGACCGGCAGTTCGCGCCCCAGGCTGATAAACAGATCCTTGAACTGTTCTAGGCTCTGTCCGCCCTCTTCAAGTGATGAGCCGGTCACACTGGCGAACCGATTCATGCCCTGCTCGAAGTCACCCGCGACGTTGATCGTATCGCCGACGAACTTCAGGATCGCTCGCCCCGCTTCTTGCGCAGCATTAACAACCAATTCCCCGACTTTGCGCGCTACCCCAATCGACGCCTGTTCTAAAAAGCTTAGCCCTTTCGCCCCCTGCTTTGCATCATCCCCCATCTGATCGAGCGCCTTACCGGCCCCGCTGGCGCTATCGTCGATATGGTTGATCGCGGCCACAGCGGGATCGGCAGCCGCAGCCAGCTTGGTCTCAGCCGCCGCAACCTGGGTTAAGGTTTGCAGATATTTGTCGCTGCCATCAGCGACGAGACTGACGCCGACGAGTTCCAGTGCCATTGGTTTTGCTCTTGCTCTTGCTCTTCAGACTCTGCGCGTACTGATCGACCGACGCGAAGCGCATCTCGATCCGGTACTCGGCGATGATCAGCGCCTGCATGTCGCTGTCTAAACTGTCAAACTGTTCCCAGCTATAGCCGCGCCAGCGCGCCGCGCGCAGCAGCTCATAGTCAGCGGCAAAACCCATCGCGCCATCGGGCGGGTTTAAGCTCTCACTGAACAGCGGCTTGCTCTGGTAGGTCGGCTGGAAAGACGGCGATATGCGCCTGGATCGCCGCCTCCTGCGGCGTGCTACGCTCAAAGATCGCCTTGAGCAGATCCGTCCAGTCACTATCACTCCCGACGCAGACAAACGCCACATACACGTAGTGGTCATCAAAGGCGCTCAGATCCACGCCTTCTGCTGCCATATCCGCGCGCACGCTCTCCACGGCCGCATGATCGACCTCGCAGACGACCCCGCGCCGGATGGCCAGGCGCTTCAGGCGCGCGCCG
>Ga0105249_10003005_pt1 | contig 14544 bp, 15 predicted proteins | sample KBSS44metaG_FD_81522 | JGI IMG/M metagenome (GOLD analysis project Ga0105249, IMG submission 81522) | Switchgrass rhizosphere microbial communities from Kellogg Biological Station, Michigan, USA - KBS S4-4 metaG | ecosystem: Host-associated > Plants > Roots > Rhizosphere > Soil | place... | reverse complement strand
CGCGCGCGATTGACGCGGCTCTTGATCGTGCCAACCGCGCATCCGCAGATCGCGGCGGCTTCCTCGTAGGAAAAGCCGGATGCGCCGACAAGAATTACGGCTTCGCGCTGGTCGTCGGGCAACTTAGATAGAGCCACTCGAAGTTCTTCGAACTCGAGCCGGCTTCCTTGCTCGGGCTGGGACTTGAGACTGTCGGCATACATGCCCGTCGCGTCCTCGACCTCGCGTTTGCGCTTGCGATACTCGGACCGGAAGAGGTTCCGCAAAATCGTGAAGAGCCAAGCCGGCATGTTCGTGCCCGGCTGAAACGAATCAATATTCGCCAACGCGCGCAGCATCGTTTCCTGAACAAGGTCGTCCGCACGGTCGACGTTTCCGGTCAAGGAGATCGCGAAGGCGCGCAAGTTCGGCACTGCCTTCAGAATTAAATCGCGGGTACGGTCGTCAAGACTCATGACCGCGATCCTTCTCGCTGTCCCCTTTGTCGAGACGATTCAGAATCTCGGTGAAGCGATCAGGAACACCTTCTTTGACCACTTCGTCATACATCGCGCGCAATTGCTGCCCGATCTTGACGGTGGCTTCACGCGTAAGACCTGCACTTTCGCCGGGCTCACTGTGTCTCTCTCGCTGCATGGGTCCTTCCGGCTTTTCGGGCTTTCGCGCCATACTCAGAACCCCCTGCAAAACTCCGCTATTGCGGCCCCTGACCGTCTGGACGTAACGCAAGAGGCAGCATAGGGGTTCCATGAGGAATGGAACTTTTTTTAGCCGCCAACGTTAGGCATAGTCGTTTTACAAGCGGATCAGGGGGAATACGTGTCGATATCCCAGCAAATTGCACAGCATTTGCCATTATTGCGTCGCTATGCCCGGGCGCTAACCGGCAGCCAGAAGTCCGGTGACACCTACGTTGCGGCCGTTCTTGAGGCTGTAATTCAGGAGCCACAGAGCTTCCCCGGCCCCTATGAGCCGCGCATCGCGCTCTATCGGGCCTTCACAAAGGTCTGGAATTCCCTTGCCGAGAAGGGCTTTTCGGACCCTGAAATACAGAATCTGCCCGTCGAACAGCGGCTGGTTCGGATGACGCCGCGCACTCGCCAGGCATTCTTGCTGTTGGGGCTGGAAGGCTTCTCTGAACCGGCCGCCGCAGAAATTCTGGATGTCGATGTAGCGACGCTCCGCAAATACCTTGACGATGCCGGAAAAGAGCTTGCCGCCGAAATCGCCACTGATGTTCTGATCATCGAAGACGTTCCGCTGATCGCAGTCGATATCGAATCCTTGGTCGAAAAACTCGGTCATAGAGTCGTCGGAATTGCGCGCACTCACAAGGAAGCGATCAAGATCGCTAAGGCCAAGCCGCCGGGCCTGATTCTTGCGGACATTCAGCTTGCGGACGGAAGTTCGGGCCTCGATGCCGTAAACGAACTTCTGCAGACGTTCGAAGTGCCGGTGATTTTCATCACGGCCTATCCCGAGCGTTTCCTTACCGGCGAACGTCCCGAACCGGCATTCTTGATTCCGAAACCGTTTCAACCGGCGACCGTATCGGCGGTCATTAGCCAGGCGCTGTTCTTTGAGCGGGCGGCAAAACGCCGCGAGAAGAAAGCGAGTTGAGGCAGTATTCTTTTTGGCGAATAAAACGGTTGAATAGTTCACTTGGAAAAAGAGAATCGGGTGTAATCGGCTAGCGCCGACTACACCCGAAATACCGGCCTTGCGGGGGAGGGGTAATTCGGCCGGTCATGAGTAGAACGCCCCGCGCTGCGGCTTGTTCCTTAAATATCTTTCGATTTGCCGTTATACAGCGAGTGAGATCCATCCTATTAAATTGAAACTTCTCGGGTTTTTCGGCATTGAGTTTCAAGTAGGAACCCGGAATGTCTACAGTGCACGACAAATTGATCGATGCCTTGAACGCCATCGGCGGCCAGCGCGCACTCGACCTGATCTCGTCGATCGTCATCTTCGTTATATTCACCGGCCTCGCGTGGTTTCTTTGGCGCCGCCGCCACGTAGCGCAAAGCTCGCAGATCCGCTCGCTTGAAACCGAGCAGCTTCGGCTTACCGAAGAGCTTGCGACGCTTCTGCAGCGCTATGAGATCGCGTTGCGCGGCTCAAGCGTTACGGTGTTCACGCAGGATCGCGATCTCAAATATACGTCAATCAGCAACCCGTTCCTCGGCTTCAAGATTGAGGAAATCATCGGTCGTACCGATGAAGAATTGATCCCAATCGAAAATCGGTCGTCTGTCGTCGGCGTAAAACGCGAAGTGCTGCAGTCAGGGGAAGCCAAGGATCGAGAATTGCAGATCAATGACGGACAGATCGTTCGTTCGTACGATTTCCATATTGAACCTCTTCTCGACAATAGAAGTAGGGTAATCGGTTTGACCTGCGCCGCGGTCGATATCACCGCGAGCAAAGAGGGCGAGGAGCATTTGCGTCTGTTGATGCGCGAACTCACTCATCGTTCGAAAAATTTACTGGCGATGATTCAGGCAATAGCGCGACAGACTGCTCGCTATGCGGGTTCGATCGAAGGTTTTCTCAGCCAATTCAACGCACGTGTTCAAGCGCTTGCCCGTTCTCACGATCTTCTCGTGCAAGATAGCTGGCACGGTGCCACGCTGAAGGATTTATTGCATTCGCAGCTCGGTCCCTATGTGGATGCGGAAATGTCGCAGGTGACGATGAATGGGCCGGCGACAAGGCTGAAGCCCGAAACCGCGCAAAGTCTCGGATTGGCCCTGCACGAGCTTGCTTCGAACGCCTCGAAATATGGAGCTTTGTCGGTGCCGACGGGACGAATTTCTGTCACCTGGTCCGCTGTTCCCGCATCAAACAAGCATGGAGCGGATGGTGTTGAGATCCTGTGGGCCGAAAAAGGCGGACCGACAGTCGGCGTGCCGAGCAAGCGCGGGTTCGGCAGTATGGTCATCCAGAACAACCTCGCCCGGACCCTTGATTCCGATGTGAAATTGACGTTCGCCGAGGACGGTGTGACCTGCCGGATCAGGGTCCCGGAAGTGCATTTGTTTCCGACAACTCCGGCCGCCGGAGGACCCAAGGTGGCCACCGGAACCTAACCGCTATTGAAGCGTTAGGGACTCGAGGAAGTCCTTCTGAGCAGTGACTTCAAATAGCTGGAGAGCCCCGATGTTCCGCTTCACACCCGGAGTCGCGGGCGGACTTGCAGTAGGCTTTGCAGCCGCCTTCGCGACCGTTTTTGCACTCGCTACCACGACACCTTCCGTGGTGACGTTGCATTCTGACAAGCCCAAACTCGACCTTCCGCCTAGCATGGTTTCCCATATCGATCGCTCGGCCAAAGCCGATCGCGGGCGCTTGAACGTCGCCGAAGATCAAACGTTGCAGAAGCGTATTGTAACGGTCGAAGTCATCGGCTTGAGCAACGCGGCAATCGTCTACAAGAATAGCGATGGACAAGTGCTCTACAGCACCGACCCGGTCGCAAACGTAACCGTGATGACAAAAAATCTCACGCTTCCGGAAGTCACAATCCGCGAGACGAATGGCTCGATTGTGGAGGAGGTTCCTTTGGAGCGCACTAAAGCGCCGGGACCTAAATCCCCAATTATTGTGGGCTGTGAGTCGGGTTTAAGTCCCGATCTTTCTCCCACAGTGCCGGTCCAGAACAGCCGCTGTATCGCCCAGGTCGACAGGTCTTCAAACGTCGCGTCGGTCAACTAATAAAAGAGCTAGCTGATGAATGTTGCGCGCCAGAAGGCTGCCAAAGTCGATGTCGATCGCGCGAAAAAATCGCCGGCGAATGAGTTCGGTCGTCCACAGGAAGTAGTGGAGAATTCTTCGATCGCCGATGGCGACAAGAAAAAGATTCTAAATCAGTGGCAGATTGATGCGGATGCGCTCTCACGCGCGAGCGACGAGGGCATGACCGGAGGTGAACCGGAGCGATTGGACGACGTTCAACGCGCCCAGAGAAAACTGGATAAGACACTCTCGCCGAAATCGGGCAAACATCGATAAAGCGGGAAATTCGATCGGGGGAATACGATGCAGAAGATGCTGACGAGATACAGCGCCTTCGCGGCGCTGATCATTATGCCTGTGCTTTTGGCGCAGACGAAGATGCCTTCTTACACGACGCCGATGAGCGGTACTTTCCTTAGCGTGCAGGCGAGCAATCAGTGGCTTGCCTCAAAGCTTGTGGGACTGGCGGTCTTCGGACCGGCAAACGAAAAGATTGGTTCGATAAGCGATTTGGTGATCGATCAAAGCGGATCCGTGCAAGCAGCTGTAATCGGCGTAGGGGGCTTCCTTGGCATTGGCGCGAAAGATGTTGCGATTGCGCTTAGAGAGCTGACAATTTCGCGCACGAGCGAAGGCGACAAAGTAACCGTGCGCCTGTCCCGCAACGAGCTTGAGCTTGCGCCGACTTTCCAGGTCTACACGGGTGAGGGTGTTAAGCCGCTGTCACCGGCGCCGCCGAAGCGCGATATGTAGAGTCGCGCCACGATTTGATAACGAGCATTATGTAGCGCCGTTGTATCAACTAAACTAGCATCCACCGATAACCAGGATTTTTGAGAGATTATTTGTGACTGGCGACATCTCACTGCTGCACTGGGTAGGGCGCCCGCGCACGTTTATCGTGCGTTACGGGATCGCGTTGCTTGCAGTGCTGCTAGCGATAGGAATTCGGCTCGCGCTCGACCACGTTGTGCCCGAGGCCGTTCCTTTCGCGTTTGGGTTTCTAGCGATCCTTGTGGCAACGGCCGCCGGCGGCATCGGTCCGGGAATATTCGCCACGGTTCTTTCGACGGTCGCAACGTGGCTCTTGTTCGTCACTCGTACGCTCAATATCACCTTCGATCATATTCCGCGGATCGCGGAAATTCCGTCTCTCACCGACCTTCTGCTTTTCGCGCAAAATCCCGCTTTCGTAAGCCGTAGCGCGCTCGCCAATCTCGCGATCTTTCTGATCACCAGCATCGTGATGATGCTGGGTGCTGCCGCGCTGCGCAATGCCATCATCCGAAGACGAAACAGCGAGCACGAATTGCAGGAAAGCGAGCGCCGGTTCCGTATCGTCACCGATACAATGCCGCAGCTGGTGTGGTCCACACTGCCCGACGGCAGATACGATTACTATAATCAGCGTTGTATTGAATTCGCGGGAGTGCCGCCTGACTCCGATGGGGGAAGCTGGAAAAAACTTCTTCACCCGGACGATCGCCAAAGAACCAAGGAAACATGGGCGCGCGCGTTGAAAACCGGCCGTCCCTACGAAATCGAACACCGCTTTCGCGGTGCGGACGACGAGTATCATTGGTTCCTCGGCCGAGCGGTTCCTGTCCGCAACGGGGAGGGAAAGATCGAGCGCTGGTTTGGCTCCACGACCGATATTTCCGATATCGTCGCGGCGCGCGAAACGCTCGCTCGCGGGAAGGATGAACAAGAACGCCTCGTTGCCGAGCGCACCATTGAACTGGCCGAAAGCAATGATCGCCTGCGCGCAGAGATGCAGGAACGCGCACGCGCGGAAGAAAAACTTCGTCAGGCTCACAAAATGGAAGCGCTTGGCCAGCTTACCGGCGGCGTTGCTCATGACTTCAACAATCTCTTGACGGTTGTAATCGGAAATATCGAAGCGATCGGCCGACGCCTCGGCGCCGACGGGGATTCTTCCGTTCGCAACTATGCGGACTCCGCGATGCAGGGCGCCCGGCGTGCGGCAGGGCTAACGCAGCGGCTTCTCGCTTTTGCGCGTGGCCAGCCGCTGGAACCCAAGCCCACCGATATCAACAAGTTGCTTTCGGGCATGTCCGAACTCCTGGTCCGTACGCTGGGTGAGCGGATTTCGATGCAGACGATTTTTGCGAATGGACTGTGGCCGACCGAAGTCGACCCCAATCACTTCGAAAGCGTGCTCTTGAATCTTGCCGCGAACTCCCGTGACGCCATGCCCGATGGAGGCACGCTCACGATTGAAACCTCAAACACCGATCTCGACCGGATCTTTGCATCGGCACATTCCGAAGTGGCACCGGGGGATTATGTGCTGGTCTCCGTCCGTGACACTGGCGCCGGAATGAACAAGGAAACGCTTGCCCATGTATTCGAGCCCTTCTTCACGACGAAACCTGTGGGGCAGGGTACCGGTTTGGGTCTCAGCCAGCTCTACGGCTTCATGAAGCAATCGGGCGGGCATGTGAATATCGAGAGCGTGGTCGGTAGGGGTACGGTCGTAGATCTGTACCTGCCGCGTTTTGTCGGCGAGCAAGCTGGGCTTGTTGCCGAACTTAAAAAGGAAGCGCCCGACACGCAAAAACAGGAAACCGTTCTCGCGGTCGAAGATGACGATGACGTGCGGCGTTATGCGGTCGGCATGCTGCGCGAACTTGGCTACAACGTCGTCGAAGCCGCGGACGGTGAAGCAGCCTTGCGGTTGCTCGAACTCCACCCTGAAATCAGATTTCTGTTCTCGGATGTCGGTCTGCCTGGCGGGTACAACGGGCGGCAACTCGCCGACGAGGCACTGCGCCGGCGTCCTTATCTGAAAGTTCTATTCACCACCGGCTACGGGCTCGACGGTATCATTCATGACGGGCGCCTCGATCCCGGCGTTCAATTGATCACGAAGCCGTTCACATTCGATGACTTCGCTGAAAAAGTGCGAAAGGTATTTGACATGCCGGGCAAAGGAAAAATTCTTCTCGTCGAAGACGAATCTCTCGTCTCGATGGTTGCAGCGGAGACTTTGCGCGAATTGGGGTTCGACGTTGAAGAGGTCGCAACGGCAGCCGCAGCGTTGAAGAGCGCCAAGGCCAATATCGGAGGTTTCGCGGCCGCGATTATCGATATTGGATTGCCGGACGGAAAGGGCGACGCTCTCGCCAAAGAGCTGAAAATTCTTCGCCCAGATCTCCCGATCGTTATTGCCACCGGGCAGGGTGATGGAGCTCTCGACGGAAACCTGAAAAAGAGCCCGCAGCTCACGCTGTTGAGCAAGCCTTACGATAGTGAAGGTTTGCGCAAAAGCCTCGCGACAGTCGGGCTCGATTGATTGGGCGGGTCCGAAATCAAGCGGCTCGCAAAATATGCCGCGAACATCGCGGAGATGAGCATTCCTCCGAGCATCACTGCGATCCAGGAGCGCCAACCAGCTGTTTTGTTTGGCGCGTCCGCCAAAGCAGCGAGATCAAGTTCGTTCAAATCGTCTTGTGACAAGACCGCAGGGGATTCGGCTGCGAGGTCGATTTTGTTGATTTCTTCTTGTGACTCGGACTCCAGCGTAGCTTGTTGAGAAATAGCCTCGCTCAAATTGGCAGCCACTGGCTTTGTGGCTTCCCAATCGATGAAATAGGCGATCTGCGCGGCTGGTAGACGTCCGATGAGTTGATAAGGGTGCGGTATCGGTTTTTGCCACTGCTCGACCAAGCTGATGAGCGTCATTGGAGTCTTGGCGATTTCCCGGTCAGCTTGATCCGCCCAAGGCCTCTCGTTTTGCAGCGCTGAATTTTTATCGATCTTGATGGCTGCGGATTTTACTCGCCGTACCGGTTGGTCGGCCGCTCGTGATAGGGGTGAAATGATACTTGTGCTGCGATTTTTCTCGCATTGTTCCGGGTAGCGTTTGTCACAAGCGAAGGCCGATCCGGAAACGGCGATCAAGCCAGTAAAAAAAACGATTCCCCCAGCCATGATGCGGCAAGCCAGCATGGCGCTCTCCTTCGATTCGGCTAGTTCATTTCGCGTCCCGGATCGTGGCTTCAGCTGGGCAGGATTGAGGAATTATTGATGCTATCCACCGATGAGGAGCAAAACCGCTGCCCGTTACCTTCGGCACTAAGCAGCCAGGCGGTTGATCTTCGCAGCCATGATGAAATCGTTTTCGTGCAAACCTTGAATTTTATGGGTTTGCATCGAAACTTTCGCGTAGCCCCAGCCGAAGGTGATATCGGGGTGATGGCCTTCCTTTTCGGCAAGTTCGCCGATCTTATTCACGAAGGAGATCGATTCTTTAAAGTTTTTGAAGCGAAACGTGCGTTCGATCCGCGTCGTATTGTCCATAATGATCCAGTCTTGGGCCTGTGGAAGCAGCTCTTTCGCCTGCGCGAGCGTGAGCGGCGGCACGCCACCCCGACAAGGAATGCAAGTTTTCTCGGAGAGCTTTTCTGCCATCGGACTCACCATCGAAAAATTCCGCCCCTCAAACGTATACGATTTTCGAAGCCACCCGCAATAACGGCCTCGCAGGCTCGGGAACGGAGCTGTCCACCGGATGAAGGACCCCCTCGGCACTTCCGAGGAAGTCGTTCGTGGAACAAACTGTCCGTTCTTGAATGGCCGGTTAGAATTGTTCAAGATGCGTGCGCGGCGCCCTGAGAGCGTCGGTCAACTTGTGGGGGAGAAAGAGCCATGGCTGCGGGATCTGGAGCGAGCTATTCATCAACCGCGAAATTCTTCCATTGGACCGTGGCCTTGCTGGTTCTCACGATTGTGCCGGTCGGAATTTTAATGGGAAGAATTCCCGGCAACCCAATGCAGAACAATCTTTACACGCTGCACAAATCCATCGGCGTGCTCATTCTTGTTCTGATGACGCTCCGAATTATCTATCGGCTTTCGCATGGCGCCCCGGCACCCGAACCCACGTTGAAACCTTGGGAACGCGCGGCATCGGGAACGGTGCATTGGGTTCTGTACGCGCTGTTGCTCACGAACCCGCTGCTTGGCTCACTCGCCCTTTCGGCTTACGGCGCGCCGACGCCGTTTTTCAATCTGATTGAAGTCCCGCCATTGATCGCCAAGAACATGCCATTGGCAGACCGCCTGTTCTTTATTCATGGCTGGGTCGGCTGGGCAATCGGCGTATTATTCTGCATGCACATCGCTGCCGCGCTCCGGCATTATTTCATTAAGCGCGACGGCGTCATGCAACGGATGCTGCCAAGAAGTCTAGGCGGCAACTAGCGCGGCAGCGCGAGCAGATCCTCGTGCCCTACGACGCATGAAACGCCTTGAGCCTTTCGCGCCTTTAACCAATCCATGATCGTGGCGGAAGCAACCTCTTTCGTCTCGCGCACCGCTTCTGCCCAGCCGTCGGCCAGGGTCGCGATCAGCGCGGCATCGGTGCGCCCGAGTTGCCAGGGGCTCGGCGCGCGTTCAACTCGGTAGCCCGCGGCGGAAAATCTGTTCGCTAGCAACTCCGTCGCCCTTGAACCGGCGGACGGGCCGAAGCCCTTGTCCTTTCCGAAGTGACTTTCAAACGCTCTAGTCATCGCCGCATCGGCGGGATGTGGTGGGCTCCATTCGGCGGCCCGGCTGTGAGTAAGGACCGTGTAGAAGGGCAGGCGCGAAGGCGCGAGCGCCGCGACGAAGCGGTCGATCCACTCCGGAGACACAAGATCGAACAAGGCGGCTGCGGTCACAAAATCGGGCAAAGTATTGCCCCAAGCGGCGGGGTTGGTCGCGAGATCCATGCGGCTCAATTCGACGAGGATCGAGCGGCCGTCTTTGGACGCTTCGATGCCGGTCGCAGTCGGATGAGATGAATCGGCCCATGCCGCAATGTTATCGCAAGCCGCCGTAAGCAATGCAGGATCGTGATCGACAAGCACCCATTGCTGACGACTCGGCAGATGCGGCGCGATCGCCCGCAGATTGGAGCCCGTACCGGCACCGAGATCGGCGACAAGAATCGCTTCACGTTCTGCGAAGCATGCCGCTAGTTTTGCCAGCAATTCTTGATTGCGCGCCCGATGATCAGCGCTTTCCCGAAGCTTCAGCCAGTCGCTGGAGAAGCCGCTCATGCGAGTGCCTTTTCGAGCGTAATGGCGATTTCCCTTGCAGTATCGCGCCAGCGGGGCAATTTTTCGGCGCGATACCAGGCCTCGTCGGCGCGTTTTTTGATCTCACTCGGGTTGGAAAGCAACCAACGCAATTTTTCCGCAAGCGCATTCGCATCGCCAGCAGGGATGAAGACAGCCGCATCTGGCGGGACGGTTTTCATCACAGCGCCACCCAAGCACGCAACGATGGGCAGGCCACGCGCGATCGCCTCGGCGAATGCCATGCCATAGCCTTCAAAATGCGACGGCAGCACAAATAGTGTTGCGTGATCGTATTCTGCGGCGAGCTGCTCATCGGTGATGGAGCCGAGCAGCTTGATGCGTTCTTCAAGATTCAATCGCGCAATCTGGTTTTTCAGTTGGGTTGCTGCGTCGCCATCGCGGTCAAGGCTTCCAACAATATGACATTCCCATTCGATCTCTCTGATCAACCCTAGTGCGTCCGCGAGTGTGTCGAAGCCCTTGCGGCGTGTCACCGCCCCGACGCCAAGAAGTCGGGCGAGCCCGATGTTGCCGCGGGCACGTGTTGCAGGCTCGGTACCGGGCTCTGCCACAGAAATTCGATCCTTCGGGACGCCGAAATCGCGCGCAAGTAGATCTGCGGTCGTTTGACTGGTGGCGACAACGCGCATCGCACGAGCGAGCGCTTCGCGCTCCATGGTCATAAATTCCGTGACGCGCGCGGCAGTAAGACCCGTTTCGAGCGCGAGCGGATGGTGAACGAGCGCCACATAGCGGCGCGGCACATTGTCGAGCAACTCGGAAGGCAAGGCGCCGTAAGCCAGGCCATCGAACAAGATGAGCGCGTCGTCCGGCGTTGCGTCGAGCAATCGCTCGGTCTCGCGCAAACTTGCGGCGGAGGGCGACGGGAAGTCGCCGGGCAAAGCAAGCAGCGTAGCTTTCCAGCCGAATTGTTTCAGTTCGTCCATGACGCGGCGGTCGTAGCGGTAGCCGCCGGTCGGAGTCGCCAAATCGCCCGGAATCGCAAACAGAACTTCAGGCACGAGTGACGGGTCCCTCATACCAGGCGCGTGCGACATGCGACTCGTGCAACGTGACGCGGATCCGCGAAACGCCGCTCGACTCTTCGCCCAACGCGCCCTTTTTCAGCGCGTCGGACATCTTGTCGAAGACATATCGGGAAAGCGTCTCGGTGGTAGTTTGCTTTCCCTTGAATTGCGGAAGCTCGTCGAGATTTTTATAGTTGAGCGGTTTCAAGATCACCTTCAGCTCATCCGTCGCGCGGCCGATATCGACTACAACATCGTTCGCGCTCAAAGTTTCACGAAAGAACGCGACGTCGACTATAAAAGTCGCGCCGTGAAGCTGCTGCGCCGGACCGAACATCTCGCCCTTAAAGCTATGGGCGATCATGATGTGGTCGCGGACTTCGACTGCATACATTGCTGCTTGCCCCTATTTCAAAACCTAGTAACGCACGAGAGCGCCGACTCCGGGCGCGCCCTGCGCGAATAAACGTGGCAGCTGTTTTGGCAATTCAGCGAAGGGTATTTCCTCGCCCAGCAGAACGTCGAGGCGATCGTCGGCAAGAAGCCTCGTCGCCACTTCCAAGCGCCTCCGCCGATTCCAGCGCGGCCTGCGTGTACAGGAAATATCGCCGACCTGACTTGAAACCAACCGCAACCGGCGAGAATGAAACGATCCGCCAAGCGAAATATTGCAAGCACCTTCGCCATGCCAGCTTGCCTCGACGACTGTAGCCTCGTCACCCGCGCACTCGAAGGCGAGCGAGAGCCCGGCTTCGGTCGCGCTGGTGTGGATCACGAGATCGGCATTGCGTGGAGCGGATTTTGGATCGGCGAATACAACGCCCAGCTTTTCTGCGATCTTGCGTCGAGAAGAATCGATGTCGACGACCGTAACTTCCGTGCCGGGCATGCGCGCCGCCAGCGCACCAACCAACATTCCGACGAGACCCGCGCCGATAACGACGATCTGGTCGCCGGGCGCGGCATTGCCGTCCCATAAAACATTCAGTGCGGTTTCCAGATTTGCCGTCAGTACTGCGCGTTGCGGGGGTATGCCTTCGGGTATAGCCACTACCTCGTCGGCGACAATGACAAAGCGTTCCTGATGCGGATAAAGAACGAATACGTTCCGGTTGAGCAATTCCTTGGGACCGGCCTCAACCACACCCACGGCCGAGTAACCGTATTTGACCGGGAAGGGGAAATCGCCGTCTTGGGCGGGCGCGCGCATCCGCTTCCACTCGCTCTCGGGAACGCGCCCTTCGAACACCAGCCGTTCAGTGCCGCGGCTAAGGCCGGAATAGAGCATGCGCACCAGCACTTCGCCGGCGCCGGGCATGGGATTCGTAACCGCTCGCAACTCCGCCGCCCCCGGCGCGATGTACCAGAGAGCGCGGGCCTCGACGGCCTCTTTTCGATGGTCGGGTGCCTTCACAGATGACCTATTCGCACGGAGAGTTAGCGCCGCCAAGCGGGATCAAACCATGATCCGGCCATGGTCCGGCTTATTCTGTCCGGTGGTTAAAAACCGCCCGCCCGTATGGGCGGAATGGGGAAAATCTGCTTAGAGAAAGCCTGCTGATTGCCGCCCGCCGCTGCCCGGCGGGCATTCACGAAAAGGTACCTGCATTGTCGCTCGACCCCGCCTTCGCGAACGCGCCCGGCACCATGGAGCTTCCCGCCGCCGCGCTGACCCCGACCGGTACACAGTTGGTATCCACGCTGACACGCCGCCGGCGGATTTTCAGCGCGCTTTCGCTTGCGACGCTCATCGTCATGGGAGCCTGGCTCACAAAGATCCTGGCCGTGAACGGTTTTGGGGTTTTGGGAAGTTTGATGTTGCTCGCGTTTCTCGTTTGCGCGCCTTGGTTCATCATCGGTTTCTGGAATTCAGCGATCGGATTCGCCATCCTGCAGCTCGTGCGCGATCCGCTGAAAGTCATCATGCCGGCGGCTGTGAAAGCACGCGGCGACGATCCGGTCTTCGTACGCTCGGCGATTTTGATGACCTTGCGAAATGAAAATCCTGCGCGTGCCTTCAAGAGGCTGCGAACGGTCAAAGCGAGTCTGGATGCGACCGGCTTCGGCGAAATGTTCGACTATTACATCCTGAGCGACAGCTCGCAGCCGGATGTGATCGAGGCCGAACGCACGGCGTATGGCGCGTGGATGAGGGAATTCGCCGATCTCGATCGGCTTGTCTATCGCCATCGCACAGAAAACACCGGCTTCAAGGCTGGTAACGTCCGCAACTTCTGCGAACGCTGGGGCAAGAAATACGAAGTGATGGTGCCGCTCGACGCTGACAGTTTGATGACAGGCGCTGCGATCGTTCGCCTCGTGCGCATTATGCAAGCGAACCCGCGGCTCGGAATTCTCCAGAGCCTCGTCGTCGGCATGCCGAGCCCGAGCTTTTTTGCGCGCGTCTTCCAATTCGGCATGCGTCACGGCATGCGCTCGTTCACGAGCGGCAGTGCCTGGTGGCACGCCGATTGTGGTCCGTTCTGGGGCCACAATGCCGCGGTACGCGTCGCACCGTTCACCGACTATTGCCGTTTGCCCGATCTACCGGGAAAGCCGCCGTTCGGAGGTCACATCCTCTCGCACGATCAGATCGAGGCCGTACTGATGCGTCGCGCCGGCTATGAAGTGCGCGTGTTGCCGGAAGAAGACGGAAGCTATGAGGAAAATCCGCCGGCGCTGCCGGACTTCGCTCGTCGCGACACACGTTGGTGCCAGGGCAATCTGCAATATCTTAAACTCGTGAGCCTGCCTGCACTGTTTCCAACGAGCCGCATGCAAATTGCGTTGGCGATTCAAATGTTTCTGGTATCGCCTGCGATCGTGTTGTTTGTGATCGTGGCCGCGATTTCTGCTGCATCGTGGCCCCCTGACGTTGCCTTTCCGAAAGTATCGGCATTTTGGTTTTATTTTATGTTCGTCCTTATGTATCTTTCCCCAAAATTTTTCGGTGTCGCGGAAGCTTTGCTTCGCTCGCCGCGGCGCTATGGCGGCGTCGCTAGAATTCTTGCCGGGACAGTCGTCGAAACGATTTTCACATTTCTGATCGTGCCGATCTCAATGTTCAACCAGACCAAGTTCATGGTCGCACTTTTGTTCGGACGAAATGCCGGTTGGGACGTGCAGGAGCGCGACGGCTATCGCGTGCCGTGGAAGGTTGCGGCCCAGGGGTTATGGCCAGCGACAGTGTTTGGTCTTGCAGTTCTTGCGTTTCTGGCATTCACAGCGCCTGGGTCAATTCCCTGGTTTCTGCCATTTCTAGCGGGCCTCGTACTTTCGATTCCCTTCGCCGTCATTACGTCATCGCCGGAAGTGGGCGAGGCCGCGGTGCAGTGGCGCCTTTGTGCAATCCCGGAGGAATTCGAAACGCCGGTGGAAATATCTACACTTCTCTCTCCTCGCATATCTGGCACCTAGTTTTCGAGGACAAAGAAAAATGTTCGCCACGTCTCGCGGCGTCCTGCGTTCGCTCTACATCTACTACGGCGATCGCAAGCGGCGCGATGCGATGGACGCTCTTTACCGGCGCTTCCTCCGTCCTGGAGACCTTGCCTACGACATCGGCGCTCATGTCGGCGACAGAGTTGCATCGTTTCGGCGCATAGGTGCGCGCGTCGTTGCCGTTGAGCCCCAACCGGCGCTCGTCCTCATTTTGCGGATTCTATTTGCATTCGACCGCAACGTTACGATCG
>Ga0105249_10003003_pt1 | contig 14553 bp, 12 predicted proteins | sample KBSS44metaG_FD_81522 | JGI IMG/M metagenome (GOLD analysis project Ga0105249, IMG submission 81522) | Switchgrass rhizosphere microbial communities from Kellogg Biological Station, Michigan, USA - KBS S4-4 metaG | ecosystem: Host-associated > Plants > Roots > Rhizosphere > Soil | place... | reverse complement strand
GGCTTGCTAAAAGAAAAACAATTTATCGTAATGAGATTGGCTGCACACTTATTAATGATCTCACTGAAGCAGAAATAAGAAATCAACAATTTGCTTTGCCAGCAAAACCAACTATTAATACCGATAGCATACCCTGGCCTTATGGTGATAAATTATCCGACACAATATCCCGGAATATTAATAAGGAGCAATTAGAAACTGCAGTGAGCATGGCAATGAATGAAACAACTAAAGATGGCAAACCTGCTTACACAAGAGCCGTGCTTGTTATATATGACGGGAATATAGTTGCGGAAAAATATGCCCCTGGTTTTGATAAAAACACAGTGATGCTTGGCTGGTCAATTTCGAAAAGTTTGACAGCTGCAATGATCGGAATATTGATAAAGGAAAATAAACTTTCAGTTGACTCTCCGGCGCCGGTCGCTTCATGGGTCAATACTAAAAAACAAAAGATCACAATAAAGAATTTATTGCAGCAAACAACAGGTCTTGATTTTACTGAAATATATACAAGACCTAGCAGTGTAACTAAAATGTTATTTAGTAAAGGCGATATGGCAGCTTATGCAGAATCACTGTCGTTGAAATATGAGCCCGGTACTGTGTTTAATTATTCAAGTGGCAATTCAAATATTCTTAGTCACATCATACGACAAACTGTTGGTGAAAAAGATTATGCTGCTTTTCCCTACAATGAATTGTTTTATAAAATAAATGCTTATAGTTTTTTGATGGAGCCTGATGCGTCGGGCACTTATATTGGTTCATCATACAGTTATGCTACGGCAAGAGATTTTGCAAGGTTCGGATTATTATATTACAACAATGGCATTTGGAATGGTGAACAAATTTTGCCACCGAATTGGGTAAAGGAAAGTATCCAACCTTCTGTTGCCGATAAGCAAAAACATTATGGTTACCAATTTTGGCTAAATGGATATAATGAAAAAGACTCAACAAAACGTTGGTATCCTGATGTGCCTGCCGATATGTTTTTTGCTGACGGCTATGGCGGGCAGGATGTATATATCATTCCTTCGGAAAAATTGGTGGTGGTTCGCCTGGGTTTACATACAATTAATGAGAATAAGTTTTTAAAAGAAATTATTCAAGCTGTGCATAATCGTTAAGCTTGAAACTCATTCTGCTTGTTGTGTTCAAGTTAATTATAACTCAAGAATAGTAAATTGCATCAACGACGATACAAAACCAAATAATGCCATTGCTATGCTCAATAAATTTCTGAAAAAAATTACCGAAGTAATATCGAGCATTGAACACGGTAAGTACAACAAATTGCATGGATCATCAATTGAAGTCCCGGGAAAATTCAATTGGGTCAGGGATGTGTTTGAACCTTTAATTGTACACGCACATGCTGAGCGTAACATGCTGGAGTTGGTCACCGATGATTCATCAACAACTGCAACGATTACTTATAAGCGGGGAATAGAAAAGTGTAACCAGTTATTGAATTTTTTGCGAAAACAAGATGTGCAGCAGCAAGACAGTGTATTTATTATGTGCGGATTGAAGGAAGGTTTATGGATAAGTTATTTATCAGCTATCAAGGGAGGGTTTGTATTAATTCCTGCAGCAAGTATTCTCAGCGCAAATGATATTGTTTATCGTTTTCAAAAAGCAGCGCCGCAAGTAGTTGTTGCAGACAGTGAGAATGCAGAAAAGATGGATCAAGCTCTTGTACACTATAACCATCCGGTTAAAGTAAAATTGTTGTTAGACGGAGAACGAAATGGATGGATGCCATTTAATACGATTGATGCCGAAGAAAAAGAAGCAAAGGCAGCAGATACAAATAAAAACGACGACTTATTTTGGTTTTTTACTTCCGGCACTACAGGACTGCCAAAGGTGGCTGTACATACGCAGTCGAGTTATCCTTTGGGACATATAACTACCGCGGCATGGATCGGATTAAAACCCGGAGATAAACATTTCAATATATCCCAACCGGGATGGGCAAAGTTTGCGTGGAGTTGTGTGTTTGCTCCATTAAATATCGGTGCTACTGCTTTTGCTTATGTGCCGAAAAGAAGATTTGTCGCGGGCAGCTATCTGAAAATTATCCAGGATCATAAAATAACTACCCTTTGCGCACCACCTACAGCGTTGCGGATGTTGATAAATGAAAATTTAAATGAATACCAATTCTCCTTGCGTGAATGTGTGAGTGCAGGCGAGCCGCTGAATGCAGAGGTCATAAAAATTTGGAAAGATGGAACAGGTCTTGAGTTGCGTGACGGGTATGGACAAACAGAAAGCACTTGTATGATCTGTAATCTGCCGGGCACCAAGCTCAGGTTTGGTTCGATGGGCAAGCCAACTTTTATTTATGATATGATCATTGCCGATGCAGATGGAAATGAATTGCCTGTTCATGAAACCGGGCAGATCGCTGTTCGTATGCACCCTGAACGTTTCCGTGGAGTTTTCAAATCATATATTGGTGATGAAAAAAAACAAAAAGAAGTTTTTAAGCATGGGCTTTATTATACCGGCGATAAAGCTTATAAAGATGAAGATGGCTATTATTGGTTTGTTGGTAGGGATGATGATGTGATCAAATCATCTGATTATCGCATTGGTCCCTTTGAGATAGAAAGTGTTTTGATAGAGCTTGATGAAGTATTGGAATCTGCTGTTGTAGGCAGTCCTCATCCAATAAGAGGACAGGAAGTAAAAGCATTTGTTATACTGGTACCTGATACTACTGCAACAAAAGAACTCGCTGATAAAATTTTTCATTATTGCAAAAAACACCTGGCGCCATATAAAGCTCCACGGATCATTGAATTTGTTACAGAACTTCCTAAGACTATCAGCGGAAAAATAAGAAGAGTAGAATTAAGAGCGGCAGAAGAACATCGAAAAGCGATGAAGGAGAAAAGGGATAATGAATATTTCGTGGCAGATAAGTAAGATTTCTAAAATCGCGGCAAGAGGATGATTTGTGGGCCCGGCTTCTTATTACTATTCAACTTTTGTTGCGACGCACAGTCTCCACTGAGCTTGACGAACTGGAATGGTCGCACTCTTATACGTTTTGTTTGTTTTCCGCATTCAACCGTTGATCATTTACTTTGTTTGGGCAAATTCCCGCAGCAACCTGTCTCGGGCCGGATGTAGAAATCATGAAATAAAAAGTACCGGATTGTGGGTACTTTTTATTCGCAGTTGACGTGTCATTCTTTTACTTGAATGTTACCGATATTGACAAAATGCAGACCATAAAAATCAGCAGAGCTAATTAACGTTCCGCATTCTGCACCAATTGGATCACTGATCCAGTCAGTAACCGCACCTTTATTATCGCAAACATAGAAAGCATGTCCGTCACTAGTAAAAAGAACAGCCGAAGTACCAAACCATTTGGCACAAGTAACGGCATAAGTATTATCACCGTATTGAATTTGGCCTACAACAACACCATCCTTTTGTTCCAGGACGTTGAAACTAAAATAAATACCATCGGCGATACCACCACCATTGGCAATAGAGTTTCTTTTTGCAGGCTTGAATGAGCTAAAAATAATTACGAGGGCAAAAAGGACAGAGGCAGCAAAAGCAAGTTGCTTTACAGTTGTTTTCATTGTTACAGATTGTTTAGAGTTCAAAAAATGTTATGGACACAGGTGGCCTTTCGAAGGAAATTCAGACTGGTGCTACAAAGGATATAGGAGGAGCGTAAAAGTAACAGGAGTTTTTCATCAGTGCAATAGGAAAATTACTTTTTGACCATCTGTGTATGAAGAAATGCCAGGTAAAACAGAAGCGATCGTGCTATATAAGGGTGCCAAAAAATAAAATAACATCAGACCCGGCATTTTTCAAAATGAGAATAACGTGAAGGCAAGCCATAGGTAGATGATCATTACAAAGGTTGTTAGGTTGTTGGTGTTCAAGTTTAATTATGATTCAAGAATAATAAATTGCACTAACAACCGATTAGTATTTATGAAAGCGGCTCTGGTTTTGGCCCACCTGCAGGTTGAGACTTATCTTCCGGTAGCGGAACAAACTCTTTGTTATCAGTTGGTGGCAGTATGATGCGGCCCTGCTTCCAGTCTTCCTTAGCTTGTTCAATCCTTTCTTTTCGGGAAGAAACAAAATTCCACCAGATGAATCTTTCACCCAAGGGTTCACCTCCTAAAAGCATCAGTGTTGTGTTTTCTTTTGCCACTATTAGCGGATCAACACTTTTATTGAACACCAGCATTTGCCCTTCATGATAAATATTTCCCGATACTTCAACACTTCCTTTTGTAATGTAAAAACCCCGTTCAGAATGTTCTTTTGGAAGCCCAAAGCTTGCACCTTGCTGAAGTATTACATGCAGGTAAAACATAGGTGAGTTTGTTTTTACATCATTGCGCAGTCCATAAGCATTACCTGCAATAAGCCTCATCCATACTCCCTTGTCGGTATATACCGGCAGTTGATCCGGAGTGTAGTTATTAAAAGAAGGAGCTGCTTCTTCATCTTTCTTAGGAAGTGCTACCCATGTTTGTATCATTTCCAATTCACCACCCGACAGCGCAGCAGGATCTTCAAATCTTTCAGAGTGAGCAATGCCGCTGCCAGCAGTCATCCAGTTTACTTCACCCGGACGAATGATTTGTTCTACACCCAAACTATCGCGATGCGTAACCTGCCCGCCAAAAAGATAGCTTACAGTTGAGAGCCCGATGTGCGGATGCGGTAACACATCCAATGATGATGGCGCCGATGGTATTTCGACAATCGGTCCTGCATGATCCATAAAAATAAATGGACCGACCATTCGTCGCAACCGGAAAGGAAGTATGCGCTTAACCTTCATGGATTTACTTATAGCAGCATCACGGGCTTCAATAACAATATCGAGCATAGATTATATAAGTTATTATTAAATGTATCAACGAAGATAAAACTTCTAACGGGTGCAATAGAGGCAGGTGCTTAATTAAACCACTGCCTCCTTATTATATTTACCTCTGTATTCTAATGGCGACATTCCTGTAATTTTTCTAAATACTTCACGAAATGCTTTCACATCCAAATAACCAACTTCATACATTACTTCATTAACCGTTTTGCGACTGGTCTCAAATGCTTTTTTTGCCGATTCAATTTTTACTCTTTGTGAATATTCAACAGGAGTATTTCCCGTTGCTTTGATAAACCTTCTGTCAAAGTTTCTTCTGCCAACAGAGAACATGGAAGACAAATGTTCAACAGATATTTTTTCATCCAGATTACTTTCAATATACGCTTGTGCTTTTTTCACCATTTCATCGCTGTGCAACTTCTGACCTGTAAATATTGTAAATGCTGACTGACTTTGTCTGTCCATTTCAATCTGAAAAACTTTGGAACAAAAAATTGCCGTCTGCCTGTCATAATATTTTTCTACAAGATAGATCACCAGGTTCAGGAAAGAATAAGCACCACCATTTGTATAAATACCATTTTCATCCGTGATTAATTTATCAGGTTGTAAATTCACTTTGGGAAACATAGTTCTGAAATTATCCGCAACCGCCCAATGTGTAGAGCAACTTTTTCCATCCAGCAAGCCTGATGATGCAAGCATAAATGCACCGGTGCATATACTTGCTATTTCAGCACCATGTTTATATTGTTTCTCGATCCAATCGATCAGCAATTTGTTTTCCTTCACAGTTTTTTGATAATTATAATTTAATGAAGGAATAATGATGAGTTGAGTTTTGGTTATAGCTGAAATGTTCGTGTGCGGCTTCACGGTAAATAAGCCCTCATAGAATTCCACACTTTTTGAAATACCTGCCAATTCGATTTTGAATAATTCACTCCTGCCAGCTTTCTTCCAATACTCATTGGCTCTTGTAAATATTTTATAAGTACCTACTATACTGCTTAAGTTATTTTGCCCGTCCGGTACTAATATGGTAAGATGTTTCATCTGTATACTTTATTGGGCAAAGATAGAAATATACCTTGTCTAAATCAACCCACTACAAAGTCCATTTTACACCCTGACAAAGTAATATTTAGACAATAGTTTTGTGTTAGAAAATTTGCGCAATCAAAATAAAAGCTCAAACTATAACCAGGAGAATTCACTTAACAAATAACTAAAACAAAAATTAAAATTTATGGGACCAAACAAAACAACAATGACAACTCAGGAAGTTGCAGCACGATTCAACGAGCTTGCTCAGCAGGAAAAATGGTTTGAAATCCAGGACGAGTTTTTTGCAGATAATGTAAGGAGCATTGACCCCCCAAATTCTACCTATTTTAAGTATGCGGAAGGCAAAGTTCCCGTTCGCAAAAAAGGCGAGGAGTTTGTGAAGAAGATTCAGGAGGTTCACAGACGTTATACAACCCACCCCGTTATAAGCGGCAATCATTTTGCGGTAGGGCGGAACGTGGATATTACTGTGGAAGGTTTTGGAAGAGTAAAAATTGATGAGATAATGTTATATGAAGTGAAAGATGGGGAGATAGTATTAGAGCAATTCTTTTATTAGGAAGTCTGAGAAAATCAATACTTCATCTCCTGCAAAATGATACTCAAAAAAATAACTAAACAAAAAAAATAACCATGGCAACATCAGATTTTACCACTACCCTATTGGTAGACCAGACTCCCGAAACAGTCTTCAACGCCATCAATAATGTTCGCGGATGGTGGTCTGAAGAAATAGAAGGCAGTACAGGCAAACTCAATGACGAGTTTAAATATCATTATGAAGATGTCCATCGTTGCAAAATAAAATTAATAGAAGTTTCCCCAAACGAAAAAGTGGTTTGGCTTGTGCTGGAAAACTATTTTAAATTCACAAAAGATAAAAGCGAATGGACAGGCACAAAAATTATTTTTGAAATATCCAAAAAAGATGACAAGACGCAAATTCGCTTCACTCACCTTGGTTTAGTTCCCGAATATGAATGTTTCGAAATCTGCAGAGATGCATGGAGCAATTATATACATAATAGTTTACGCAGCTTGATCACCACAGGTAAAGGCCAGCCGAATGGTAAAGATAAACCACAGACTGAAAATGAAAAGAAACTTGCTGAAAGTAAATAACACAAAAAGTGAAAGAACAACATTATCATACAAGCATTACAGTTAATGTCAGAGCACAAGAAGTATTCAAAAGCATTAATAGCGTTTCAGATTGGTGGACAAAAGTTTTTGAAGGCGATTCGGAAAAGCTCAACGATGTTTTTACAGTGCGTTTCGGTGAAACTTTTATAACAATGAAAATTGTTGAGCTTGTTCCTTATAAGAAAATACTTTGGCATGTGATTGATTGTAATAAACATTGGCTGCAAAACAAGAAGGAATGGAAAGACACTGAAATGAGTTGGGAAATTTCCCAGGAAAAGAATACAACGCACATTGGTTTTACTCACATTGGCCTGGTTCCCGGCATAGAGTGTTACAACGGGTGTGAAAAAGCATGGAACTTTTATGTAAATGAAAGCTTGTTCAAGTTGGTAACCGAAGGAAAAGGAATGCCCGAGTTAAAATAAAATGACTGTTTTGTATCCGATTAAATTTTAACCAAAATATTTCAGCTGGCTGCTTAGTGTATTTCAAAATTCGAAATGCAAAATTGAATTTAAAGTCTTTTATGTTGAATAGAATTACTAACGTACAAGTGAGTGACACAAGGGACGATGATAGTAGTAATGAAGCTGGAAAATAAATAAATTATCTTAACACAAACCCTTCCAAAAATTTTGTATTAAAATCGCCGCTCCGGAAACGTTCGTCCTGCATTAATTGCAAATGAAATGGAATAGTTGTCTTCACTCCTTCAATTACATATTCACTCAATGCACGGTACATAGTATCGATAGCTTCGTTGCGCGTACGGGCAATGGTAATGAGCTTACCGATCATTGAATCATAAAAAGGAGGAATAACATAACCGGCGTATGCATGGCTATCAACACGAACACCATGCCCACCCGGTTGATGCAACACACTTATCCTTCCTGGTGAAGGACGGAAATCATTATAAGGATCTTCGGCATTGATGCGGCATTCAATAGCGTGACCTTGAGGATAATAATCTTTACCGCTGATCTTTTCACCCATCGCAATCTTCAATTGCTCTTTTATCAGATCAAAGTTGATCACTTCTTCTGTCACGCAATGCTCTACCTGTATGCGGGTGTTCATTTCCATGAAATAAAAATTGCGATTTTTATCAACAAGAAACTCGATGGTGCCAACACTTTCATAATTTATGGCACCGGCTGCTTTCTTTGCAGCATCACCCATTTTTTGACGAAGCTCATCTGTCATAAATGGCGATGGTGATTCTTCAACCAATTTCTGATGACGGCGCTGAATTGAACAATCTCTTTCACTCAGATGACAAACACTTCCATACTGATCGCCGGCAACCTGTATCTCTATATGACGAGGCTCTTCCACAAATTTTTCCATGTAGATGCCATCATTCTTAAATGATGCACCCGCTTCTGCTTTTGCAGTGTTGTATGCTCTTTCCATTTCCGCATCTTCCCATACAATGCGCATTCCTTTTCCACCGCCCCCTGCAGTTGCTTTCAAAATAACTGGATAACCCATTCCTTTTGCCAACCCTTTTGCTTCATCCAGACTTTCTAACAAACCTTCACCACCCGGCACTACGGGAACACCAGCTTTTATCATTGTATCTTTTGCTGTGATCTTATCTCCCATTGAATTGATCATGTCGGGTGTAGGGCCAATAAACTTTATCTGGTGATCAGCGCAGATCTGTGCAAACTTTGCATTCTCTGCTAAAAAACCATACCCCGGATGTATTGCATCTGCATTTGTAATTTCTGCTGCAGACATTAAATGAGGAATGTTGAGATATGAATCGCTGCTTTGTGGTTTGCCAATACAAACTGCTTCGTCAGCAAATTTTACATGAAGGCTATCTCGATCTGCTGTGGAATATACAGCCACGGTTTTAATCCCCATTTCACGACAGGTGCGGATGACACGAAGTGCTATCTCCCCCCGATTAGCTATCAATACTTTTTTAAACACAGGCAATAATTAAAAATTAAAAAACCAAAATTCAAAATGAGAGCCTTCTTTTGAATTTTTACTTTTGACTTTTGACTTAATTAAGCAGGCTCAACAAGAAATAACGGCTGATCATATTCAACAGGCGAGGCATCTTCAACAAGTATCTTTACAACTTTGCCTTTCACTTCACTTTCAATTTCATTAAACAATTTCATGGCTTCAATAATGCAAACCACTTTGCCGGGAGTGATCTCATCACCTACTTCTACAAAATTTGGTTTATCTGGCGATGACTTTCTATAAAATGTACCGATCATTGGGCTCCTGACAGTGATAACATTACTTGCTGTAGACAGTGCTTCTTTAGTTGTTTCAGTGGAAGTGGCTGGTTGTACGGCTGGACCACCCGGAGAAGTATGAGCAGGCACATGATGACTTTGAGGAATCGTTGCCGTAGTATGCATCGGCGCACTAACCACGTGTTGTATCCTTTCTTCTTTTTGTTTTATTGTTACTCTGAAATCTTTCAATTCCACAGTCACTTCACCAATATTTGATTTGTTGACCATCTTGATCAATTCCTGAATCTGCTTGAAGTCCATGTTTTTCAAATTAAGTTGGTTTTGTCCGAAGAGTTTCCTCGGAGATGAAATAAGGGATGGCTAAGTTAGGGAAATCAAATCCGGGATACACAGGGTTTTAGTAAGTTTTTGGGCTAAATCGGGTCAAAATCATATAAAAAATGTCCAAAATCATCGTGATTTTAGGCAAAATCCTTAAAACTCAAATTGCTATTTTACTCTATCAACATACTCGCCGGTTTTTGTATTAATGCGGATAAGTTCGCCTTCATTTACAAACAAAGGAACTCCAACAGTAGCCCCTGTTTCCAGTGTTGCAGGCTTTAATGTGCGGGTTGCTGTATCACCGCGAACACCGGGTTCGCAATAAGTAATTAGCAAAGTTATTTTATCAGGAAGTTCAGCACCAAGTACCTGGTCATTTTCAGTATTGATCAAAATGCCCACTTCTTGTCCTTCTTTGAGATATTGCGGAGCATCGATAGTCTCAGGCTGTAAAGCAATTTGTTCAAAGGTCTCACTATCCATGAAATTATAGCCAGTATCATCTTTGTATAAAAACTGGTAAGTGCGTCTTTCTACACGTACCGGATAGATATTGTCTCCGGAGTTCCACGTCTTTTCAATACTGCGGCTATTATCCACGCCTTTCAGTTTAGCCCACACTTTTGCAGCAGCCCGTGCAGTTTTATTTTCTCCAAACTCCACTACACTGTAAAGACTGCCGTCAAGGCTCAGGATCATTCCGCGACTTATATCTGACGTATTTGCCATTTGAACATTTATTTTTTTGAGGCGGCAAAGATAAGGTTACATAGCATTATGGCAAAGTGTGAATGTAAAGTTATCAGTAATTAACAAGCAGCTTGGTTTAAGCGAAATAATGTTTCTTTGAGTCATGAAAACAAGACTTATTTATTTGATCTTTTGTTTTATATCCTTATCAGCGCTTGCACAAACACAGCCTGATCCTCCATATAAAAGATTTCCGACCGTGCCTCCGCTTAAATTATTATTAACCGATAGTTCCACAATTTTTACGGATAAACAACTCAAAAAAAATCAACCGCTTTTTTTTATTTTATTCAGTCCGGATTGTGAGCATTGCAAGAAAGAAACAGAAGAGCTAATTGATAAGATTGATAGTTTTAAGCATATCCAAATAGTAATGGCAACGTTTATGCCTTTTGATAAAATGAAAGCTTTTTATGAGGACTATAAATTAAATCGATTTTCTAATATAACTGTCGGCTACGATATGCAGCATATGCTTGCCACTTATTACAGGATCAGTTACACTCCATTTCTTGCCTTCTATGATAAAAAAGGAAGCCTGATAGATGGAGTACAGGGAGGTTTGCCACTGACTAAAGTACTTGAGTATTTTAAGGAATAAACAGCGTTCATTTAAAACATAGATTTTTTTAAGTAAGACTATGCTCTTTACCTGGTTTCCAGCTTTTTATTTTATATCTCACTCTTGGCAGGATTTTTTATAAGGTAGGGTATCATGACTAATTGGCCCACTATAAAACATACTCTGTGTTATAGGTATTTGCTTGTGTTTACTTTTCTTTTCCCCGGGCTTTTTGCATTTACACAGTCTCAGCCCGGTACAACAAATCTGGATACTTCAGGTTATACGGTTGTTTCTGCAAGTAAACAATATGATCGCAAACTTTCCTATCAAAAGAAATGGGGAACTCATTACCGAAAAGAATGGTCTATACCAGTAAAATTAAAAATAGTAAAGCTTGATACATTAGCCGGCGGATTAACTCCTTATGAGAGTGGTGGCGGAAGACAAAGTAAAAGCTTACGATTAAAAGATAAAAACGGAAGAGAATATGTTTTGAGAAGTATTGATAAAAGTTTTGGTAAAGCATTACCTGAAATTTATCAGGGAACTTTTATTGAATCGATCATTAATGACCAGGTTACTATTGGGCATCCTTATGCAGCGCTGACAATTCCAACATTAGCGGAAGCAGCCGGTGTTTATCATACCAATCCTGAAATAGTTTTTATCCCTGAACAACCAGCTCTTGATTCATTTAATAAAGATTTTGCCAATCAACTTTATTTATTTGAACAACGTCCCGATGAGGATTGGGAAACTGCTGCAAACTTTGGCAATTCAAAAAATATTGTGGGTACCGAAAAAATGTTCAGCGAACTTTTAGAAGATCATAATAATAGTGTTGATCAGTTTTCTTTTATAAGAGCTCGTTTGTTTGATTTCTTAATTGGTGATTGGGGACGTCATGAAGATCAGTGGCGTTGGGCAAGTTTTAAAAAAGATGATGAAAAGATCTATAAACCAGTTCCAAGAGACAGGGACCAGGCTTTTACCAAATTTGATGGCAAATGGTTAAAAGCTGCAATTTCTCTTGCTGACCTCAACCATTTACAATCATTTGATACTACAATTAAAGATGTAACCACATATGGTTTCACTGCACGGAACCTTGATAGGCGGATTGCCAACGAAGCTTCTTTAAACCAATGGGAAGATATCGCAAAAGAAATTCAACATTCATTAACGGATGAAATAATCGAACAAGCGATTAAACAACTTCCTCCTGAGGTGTATGATATTTCCGGAAAAATTTTAATTGAAAACTTAAAATCACGTCGCAATCATCTCGTTGAATATGCGACTACTTATTATAAATTCCTGGCTAAAGATGTAGACATTGTGGGTTCTGATAAAAAAGAATTGTTCCATGTTATAAGATCAACCGATAACGAGACGATCGTAAAAGTTTACAAGCTTAAAGTAAGCGGAAATTCAACTGACAAACTGATCTATGAAAGACAATTTTATACCTCTGAAACAAATGAAATTAGATTGTACGGGATGAATGATGATGACGTTTTTCGGTTGGAAGGAAAGACTAATAATGGTGTTTTGATACGAATAATCGGAGGTGATGGGGATGATGTTCTTGAGGATAAATCAATTGTTGCGGGTAGCAAAAAATTAACGCAGGTGTATGATAGTGAAAAAAGTGGATTTCAAACTTCTAAAGAAACACGATTACGCATTTCCAACGATTCTGTGCTGAATAGCTATAATTACAAATCATTTGAATACGACAAAAAAGGATTTAGTGTATCACCAGGATTCTTCTCGCTTACGCTGGGTTATGGAAATACAAGACATAAATGGAAAAAGGATCCCGTAGGAGTTGAAAATAGCATTAAATTCAAGTATTCGATCAACAGAGGTGCCTTTTACATTGATTACCGAACTACTTTTTATCAACTGCTTGGAAAGTGGAATGGATTTGTTGGAGCAGGAGCAGGTATTCCGGCTGTCGTAAACTTCTTTGGTGTCGGTAATGAAAGTAGTTTAGAAACGTATGACAGAAGCTTCTTTCGTTTGCGAAGCCATGAATATTATGGAAAATTAGGCGTTAATCGCAGTTTCGGTAATTCTCATTTAGAAGTAGGAAGTTTTTATCAAACAGTTAGGATCAAAGCTGATGACGACAAATTTATTAAAGACTTTATGAATGATGGTGGCCATACTTACGATCTTAGTAGAAACCATTTTATTGGTGCAAACATTACTTATAAATATCAAAACACAGATCACCTGATTATTCCGTCAAAAGGCTTTAAATTTTTAAGCTCAGCTGCATATACATTTAATTTGAATGACGCTGATCGTTCTTTTACAAGACTAAGTTCTGATGCAGCAGTTTATATCCCTGTTGTCAAATTTATTTCATTAGCGGTTCGTGCCGGTGGTGCAGTCAATATAGGAGACGCGGAGTTTTATCAATTAAATATTTTGGGAAGTCATGAGAATATGAGAGGTTATCGCAAATACCGTTTTTATGGTAAACAAAGTTTTTATAATAACAATGAATTACGATTCATGTTCAATGCCAGAACTAAGGTCTTCAATGGCAAATATGGCCTCGTAACATTTTTTGATAATGGCCGTGTTTGGTACCCGGGTGAAAATTCAAATACATGGCATACGGGTTATGGAGTTGGCGCTTTTGTTTCCTTATTTAATAAAATTGTTCTCAGCGGAGCTTATGGTATCTCTAAAGACGATAAAGTGCCTTCTGTTTACATTGGCTTCTTCTTTTAATGATCAAAAAAATAGAATCCGGTCAATACAAATCTAGCATCTGCCGCCTATCTTCGCAGCTCAAATATTTTTTACAAAACTCAAATAGATCATGAAAGTAACTGTCGTTGGCGCTGGTGCAGTTGGCGCAACATGTGCTGATAATATTGCGAGAAAAGAACTTTGCGAGGAGCTTGTTTTGCTTGATATAAAAGAAGGTATTGCAGAAGGTAAAGCGCAGGATATGATGCAAACAGCAGCACTTCTTGGGTTTGATACCAAAATAACGGGCAGTACAAATGACTATTCAAAAACGGCGAATAGTGATGTTGTTATAATTACTTCCGGATTGCCACGTAAACCCGGGATGACCCGTGAAGAATTGATCGGAGTAAATGCCGGAATTGTAAAAGGTGTTTGTGAAAATATATTGAAACATTCGCCAAATGCGATCATCATTGTAATCAGCAATCCAATGGATACAATGACTTATCTCGCATTAACCTCTACTGGTTTACCTAAGAATAGAATTATAGGAATGGGCGGTACATTAGATAGCAGCCGTTTCAAATATCAATTAAGCCAGCATCTTGGTTGCAGCCCTGCAGATCTGAACGCAGTTGTTGTCGGTGGTCATGGCGATACTACAATGATCCCCCTAATTCGGCTGGCAACATGGAACAGCATACCCGTAACAAAATTTTTGAATGAAGCCCAGCAAAAACAAATTGTAAATGATACAATGGTTGGGGGCGCTACACTTACAAAATTGATCGGGACTTCTGCGTGGTATGCACCCGGTGCAGCTGGAGCTGCAATGGTTGAAGCGATTGTTCGTGATGAGAAAAAATTAT
>Ga0105249_10003001_pt1 | contig 14555 bp, 13 predicted proteins | sample KBSS44metaG_FD_81522 | JGI IMG/M metagenome (GOLD analysis project Ga0105249, IMG submission 81522) | Switchgrass rhizosphere microbial communities from Kellogg Biological Station, Michigan, USA - KBS S4-4 metaG | ecosystem: Host-associated > Plants > Roots > Rhizosphere > Soil | place... | reverse complement strand
ATAAAAACGCATAGAATCGGCGAGTCGCACACTCCAAGCCCTTGGTCCTGTCAGCGGGTACCCGCCTCGGCAATTACGAGATTCAAGAAGCCGTCGGGGCCGGCGGGATGGGGGAGGTGTATCGCGCGCGCGACACGAGGCTGAATCGTGATGTGGCGCTCAAGGTGCTGCCACAGGCCTTCGTGCTCGACGCTGACCGCCTGGCGCGTTTCAAACGGGAAGCGCAACTCCTCGCATCACTCAATCACACGAATATCGCCGCGATCTACGGGTTCGAGGAAGCGAACGGCTTCCAGGCACTGGTCCTCGAGTTCATCGACGGTCCGACGCTGGCCGGTCGGATTGCCAGCGGTCCGATTCCCGTTGATGAGGCACTGCCCGTCGCTCTGCAGATAGCGAACGCGCTCGAAGCGGCGCACGAACAGGGCATCATCCATCGGGACCTGAAGCCTGCCAACGTGAAAGTTCGCGATGACGGCACGGTGAAAGTGCTGGATTTCGGCTTGGCGAAGATGGTCGGCGAGGGTCCGCCGAACGGCGGACATGATGGCGATCGTAGTATCCGGCATCAGCCGGACTTCAGCGCCTCACCGACAATCACAACGCCGGCGATGACGATGGCAGGTGTCCTCCTCGGGACGGCCACCTACATGAGTCCTGAGCAGGCGAAAGGACGCCCGGCCGACAAGCGCAGCGACATTTGGGCGTTCGGCTGCGTACTCTTCGAAATGCTCACCGGCCGCAAGGCGTTCGACGGCGAGGACGTGACCGACACGATCGCGGCGATCGTCCGCGCAGAACCCCCGTGGTCTGCTCTTCCGGACGACGTGCCCGCATCGATCCAGCTGTTCCTGCGGCGTTGTCTCGAGAAGGATCGCAAGAAGCGTATCGGCGACATCGCCGTAGCGCAGTTCCTGCTGTCTGAAGATCCCCGGCTCGCCGGGTCTCCTGCTGAAGGCGTCCACCAAGTGCGACCGCGACTGTACGTGTGGTCTCTTGTCGTAACGGCCATCATCACCACACTGGTCATTGCCGGTATCGGATGGACGCTGAGGCCGCGTCCAGTGCCTCCGCCGATCGTTCGATTCAGCCACACGCTCGCTGCCGAAGATCGGCTCACCGGCATCCAACGTCACCAGGTCGCCATTTCACCAGACGGCACTCAAATCGTCTATGTCGCCAACGGTCGGTTGTATCGCCGGCCGGTAGGTGACTTGCAGTCGCGAGTCATACCCGGCACTGAAGACATTCTGTCGGTAATGGGCCCGGTGTTCTCACCAGATGGTCAGTGGATCGCGTACCACGCGACCTCGGCATCGGAGGAAGCCATCAAGCGCATTCCTCTGAGCGGCGGATCTCCGACGACAATCCTGCGCACAGCTAACCCCTTCGGAATGAGCTGGGACGATAGCGGCATTCTGTACAGCGCTGGCCGTGATGGCATCTTTCGCATTTCCGCGAACGGTGGCACGCCCGAGCAGCTCATTCGCCTCGGCGAGGACGAGGCAGCATGGGCTCCGCACTTGCTGCCGGGGGGAAAAGCCGTGTTGTTCACGCTGATCAGTGCCCCACAGGGTATTCCGTTTCCTCAATGGGACAATGCGCGAATCGTGGTGCAGTCACTCGCGTCCGGAGAGCGCAAGAGTGTCGTCGATGGTGCCAGCGACGCGCGGTACTTGCCATCCGGACACCTCGTGTTTGCGGTATCCGGATCACTCTTCGCAGTGGCGTTTGACCCGGGGACGGCTACTGTAATCAGTGATCGCGTTCCTATCTTGGCCGGTATTCGGCGTGGAAATGCCATCGGAGCGGCGCAATTCTCAGTCTCGACCAACGGATCGCTAGCGTACATGCCCGGACCCGTTAACGCCACGTTCACGCGTCGCTCACTGATCCTGTTTGATCGGAGTGGGACAATCACCAGGCTCAAGCTGCCGCCAGCACCCTACGAACACCCCCGCGTCTCACCTGACGGCAAGCGCCTCGCCGTCGTTACCGACGACGATGAGAACGCGGAGATTTCGATATACGAGATGGCCGAAACCAGCGCCCTTCGGCGGCTGACTATAGGGGGCCATCACAACAGTTTTCCAGTTTGGTCGTCGAACGGTGAACGGGTCGCGTTTCAATCCGACCGTGAGGGCGACCGTGGACTCTTCTGGCAGCGCGCCGACGGTCTTGGGACCGCCGAACGGCTCACCACTGCGGCCGAGGACGCCGCTCACATACCGGAGTCGTTCTCCCGTGACGGCAAGCACCTCCTTTTTACGGAGCTGAAGTCCGGCACGTACTCGCTCCGTGTGCTTTCGATCGACGACAAGAGCAGTGTGCCGTTTGGCAATGTGACATCAGCCGAACCGACCGGAGCCGTTTTTTCGCCTGATGGGCGTTGGGTCGCTTACGCATCAACGACACGAGCCGGCGGACTGTACTCTCCTAATCGCGGCGTATTCATTCAACCTTTTCCGGCAACCGGTGTCCCTTTTCAGGTGCCGAAGGGCCGTATCGACTATCACCCCGCGTGGTCCCCCGATGGTAAGTCACTCTTCTTCATCGCGTCGGCGCCGCAACCGCTCGTCGTGGTGAACGTGAATACACAACCGAGTGTCACCTTCGGAATACCGGCCGAACTGCCACGAACGATTCCCCGGCCGTCGAGGTTCTCAGGAAGCACCAGGGGTTACGACATCCTGCCCGATGGACGCATTCTCAGCCTGGTTCCTATCGACGAGGATTCAACAGGAGGCACGATCCAGTCGGAGATTCGCGTGGTGGTCAACTGGATCGAAGAGTTAAAGCGAATGGTGCCTCGATAGAGCAGGGTTGACTCAGTGGATTCCGGTTCTTGATTGGTTGTTGATGGTCGATGGTCGATGGTTGAGTGTTGATTGACGCATGCCACTGAGCGTGGGGACGCGACTCGGCCCATATGAGATTCAGGATGCCGTCGGCGCCGGCGGGATGGGAGAGGTGTATCGCGCGCGCGACACGAGGCTGGATCGTGAAGTGGCGCTCAAGGTGCTGCCGCAGGCGTTCGTGCTCGACGTCGATCGCCTCGCCCGGTTCAAGCGCGAAGCGCAGGTCCTTGCGCTGCTCAATCACAGCAACATCGCCACGATCTTCGGGTTTGAGGACGCTGACGGCGTCCAGGCGCTGGTGCTCGAGTACGTCGATGGTCTCTCGCTCGCCGAGAAGATCGCGCAGGGCGTGACCATGCGTAGACCGGGATCGTTACAGCCGGCGATTCCTATGGACGAGGCTTTGTCGATCGCGCTCCAGATCGCGGAAGCGCTCGAAGCCGCGCACGAGCAAGGCGTCATCCATCGTGACCTGAAGCCATCGAACATCAAGGTACGGCCGGATGGCACGGTCAAGGTTCTCGATTTCGGCCTGGCGAAAGCACTGGGCAAAGACCAGAGTCCCGCAGATACCGGGTACGCACGCCGGGCGTCGGATCCGATTCAACGAAGTGTCGCCCGTCAATCTCCGGGGTCCACCGAAGACGACGCGGCCTACGCACTTTCTCAGTCACCCACGATCACGACGCCGGCCATCACCATGGCCGGAGTGGTTCTTGGTAGCGGCCTACATGAGCCCCGAACAAGCGAAGGGCCGGCCGGCGGAGAAGCGCAGCGACATCTGGGCGTTCGGCTGCGTGCTCTACGAGATGCTGACTGGTGAGCGCGCCTTCGATGGGGAAGACACGGCTGAGACCATGGCCGCTGTCATTCGCGCCACGCCCGACTGGAGCAAGTTGCCATCGGGCACGTCCCAGTCGATCCGCCGCTTGTTGCGCCGGTGCCTCGAGAAGGATCGCAAGGAGCGGCTGCCGCACATCGGCGCGGCGCGGCTCGAGGTCAAGGAGGCTCTCGCAAGCCTGGACGTGGAGATGCCTGCCGTCGTCGTGCCGGCAGTGATCACGCCCGCCGCGATCACGCCAGCTGTGAGCGTGCCCAGTGTGATCGACGCGACTCCGATGACGTCGGCGGTGACCGCGCCGGCTACGCCGCCGTCATCCGCGTCGGCTGTGGCCGTGGCGGTCCTTCCGGCACGCGCCGGGCGGCTCGCACGGTTGGTGGCTGCTCTGGCCACTGTGGTTGCGACCTTGTTCGCAATCTTGTGGTTTTCGGCACGGGATAGCGCATCCGTCCCCGCAGAGATGCACGTCGACCTCGCGACGCCATCCGCGGGGACGTTCGCTCCATTCGCATATGACTTTGCGCTGTCGCCGGATGGGAAATGGCTCGCGTTTGTGGCGAACTCCGGTGAACAGCCGCACCTGTGGCTGCGATCTCTGGGAGATGGAGTTACGGAGGCTTTGAACGGGACGCCGGACGCACGGTCGCCGTTCTGGTCGGCAGACAGCCGCTCGATAGGATTTCTGTTGGGCGATGATTTGAAGCGCCTCGACCTTGCCGACCGAACGGTTCGCGATGTGTCGGTCGATCTGGGTCCCGGCGTCGGCGTCACCGCTTCATGGAATGCAGATGGCGTGATCCTGTTTGCCCGAACGGTCGTTGGTCCGATACAGCGGGTATCGGCGTCGGCACGCGGCGCACCGAGCGCCGTCACGAAGCTGGGCGATCATCAGTCTGGTCACGGTATCCCGCGATTCTTACCTGACGGCCGGAACTTCCTCTACCAGGTCTGGGGAACGCCCGAGGTCAGTGGCGTCTACCTGGGATCCCTCAACGGTGGCGAGTCCAGGCGACTGCTCGAGGCGGACGGCGGTGCGGTCTTCGTTTCCAATCACGTGCTGTTCGTGCGCCAGGGAGTGATCCTCGCACAGCCATTCGATATATCTCGCCTGGCTCTCACCGGCACGCCGTTTAGAGTGGCCGACGGCATTGGTGATCTGACTCGCAGCGTCAATGTCGGGACCGTGTCCGCCTCTGACGCGGGGACGATCGCATTTCGCCAGCGCCCAGGGGAGCCATCACCGGAGCTCGTCTGGTTCGATCGAACGGGACGACAGGTCAGCCGAATCCCGGATGCTGGAGACTACAGCCAACCCGCGCTTTCACAGGATGGGCGTCGTCTCGCAGTCAGTCGGGTACTCAATGGCAACGAAGACATTCGCGTGTACGACATCGACCGCGGCGGATGGACGCGCACGACGACAGACGAAGCGAGGGACACACAGCCTGCGATGTCGCCCGACGGGCAACGTGTGGCCTTCTTCTCACCGCGCGAGGGTGGTCGAAACCTCTACGTGAGATCCGCCGACGGAAGCGGATCCGATGAGCGGGTGCTCTCCACCGAAGGAGCGAATAGCCTCGTCGCGTGGACGCCGGATTCGCGGTTTCTGGTCGTCACCGGTCGTCTCGCGCGCAACGGGGCAGCAGGTGCCTGGATGGTGCCCCTGGATCGGAGCAGCGATCCCAGGCTCGTGATCGCAGCGCGTTCGGAAGATCCTACTTACATGGCCAATGCGGATATTTCACGAGACGGAAAGTGGATGGCTTATGAAGATCGAGAATCAGGACGCCCTGAGATCCATGTCCAGCCGTTTTTGGGATCCGGGCAGAGGGCAACTCTCACCACGACTGGCGGTGCGCAGCCGCGGTGGCGTGGCGATGGTCAGGAGCTTTTCTACATCGATCTCTCCGGACGACTGATGGCGATTCCGCTTGGTCCAGCGTCGGATGGTCAGTCGCTCGAGCCCGGGAAGCCGGTTCCCCTGTTTCCGACGAGAGTGTCGGGCGGTGTGATCACATTGGGCGGGCGGCGACAGCAATACGTTGTTTCGCCCGACGGATCGCGGTTCCTGATCAGCACAGACGTGGGAGAATCAGCCGCCATTCCTCCTATCTCGCTGATTTTGAATTGGAAGCCGAAACCCTGAATCGTCACACCTCGAGACCGAGCTCCTTAGCCGCTTGCTGCTGCGTTGCGTCCATCGTGACAAAGCGGTCGAGCCGTTCGACGGAGTCAAACCAGAGGGCCGTGCGCAAGTGGACGAGATCGAGCGATCGCGGCGTGGTGACAGCGGGCATGATGGTGGTGTCGCATAAATCGCGCGTGAGATCGCGCAGCACAAAGAACTGCACGTCCGCCTCCACGCGGTCCAGGCACACCTTGTAGCTCTCGGGCGTCAACAATCCCGCGCGCGTCAAGCGAATCAGATTGCGCCTGGTCTCGAGGAGAAGAAGGACGCTCGAGAGCAATTCGGCACCGACGGTCTCTTCAGAGAGTTTCTCCGAGCCCTGCTCGCCTAGCAGAATGCACAAGTACGCCGAAGTATCCAGATACAAACGACGCGGCCTGCGCGGCTCAGGGGTCATCGGTCCGCTCTGTCTTCCAACAACACCGACAGATATCGCCCCTTTGTCGCCCGCTTGAGCTTCACGGCAGGCCCGAGTCGACCTGTGCCTACACTCCTGCCGCGATGCTCATGCTGTGATCGAGCGGGCCCGAGCTGCGCAACCGGCTGGTTGTGACGGGTGATGAGCACCGTCCCCCCAGACTCTGCCTCTGCGACCGCAGCCGAAAGCTGCGCTTTGAGGTCTTGGATAGAGATCCGTTTCATGGGTAATACTGTATCAAATTCAGACCTGTAATAAGACCTGAATTATGGTCCGAAGTGCCGGCTGGCCGGTCACCTCAAGTCGAACAGGACGGCAACGGAGACTTCAGAGAAACGGCATAGCCGCGAAGGCGCGGAAGCGGGGGAAGGTCTCCGCGTTTCCGCGTCTTCGCGGTTAACCGTCTGCTCCGCGACGAAGGCGACGCTACGACACCGCGACCGTGACCGACCCTGTGACGCTCGAATAGGTCGCTGACACGACTGCGCTGCCGGCGGCGACTGCGGTCACGACGCCGGAGGTTGAAACGGTCACGTCGGCCGTGTCGGAACTGCTCCAGCTGGCAAGACTCGTCACGTCCATTGTTGTCCCGTCGGAGAGTGCTGCCGTCGCCGTATACTGCGCCGCCGTGCCGACCGCCGGAGCCGTTCCACTGACACTGACGGAACTAACCGTGCTGGCAGCGGTCGGAGTGCTGCTACTTCCGCACGCGGCGCCCAACAAAGCGAAACCAGCGAACAGCACGACAATAGCGAATCGATTCCTCATGACCATTACTCCATCGCAGCGCTGGCAACGCACGACTGGTCATGAGCGATCAGACGACTCAGATGTGTCCAGGGTGTTGAAACGGTGAGACAAGGTCAGGCCCGAACCGTGGCAGATTGCCGGAGGCTTGTCACCGGGCTGTCGCGATTACATTCAACGTCAGGCGCACTGCGGACGAGTCTTGCTGGGTGGACGCGGGCCCCTGGCTCACAGGCAGGGCCGGCGTTTCGTCATCGAAGGTAACTGTCGTCTCGAACTTCGTGCCGCGCTCCAGCGCAATCGGGTCGTTGAACCAGAATCGCCGCGCCCACTCCCGCTGCGGATGAAAGGCGATCAACTCGCGTCGTGACCCGTCCGGAGCGATGGCCACGACGGTGATGCCGGCGTTGGCTGGGTGTTCGGTTGGATAGATGGCCACGGCGCGGACGTCGTCGGGAATCGCCTCGCTGAACTGCCGGCGAGAGTTGTTCACTTGAAGCATCGGCCCGTCGTGCGTCACCGGCAGCGCACGCACGGGCTGCGTCGCCTCCTTGGCGAAGTAGAGACCGATGGTGCTTCGATCGCGAAGCTCCTTGCGCTCGTACTGCCAGGTCTTCTTGTATCGCACTCTCACCAATAGCTCTGCCTTGGGTGGGACCTCGAATGCCGCGCCATTGTTCACAGGGATCGGGTCATCGCCGGGAAGCCACAGCGCCAGCAGTGGCTCGCCGGCGATCGATGCGGTGTCTGATGACATGGATTTCAGCTGCACAGTCGCCGAGCGAACGACCGCCGGAGTTCCAGGCGCGAGATCGACGGCCCGCAACCACCGACGCTCGGAGAACCCCGTGGGCACGACGAACTCGGCGATCTCTTCCTGCTTGTTTGCCGGCAGCGTGAACTCGGCTGGCAAGGGCAGCTCGAGGTCCGGTGTTCCCAGTGCCCACCGACGCTCGGACGAGATCGGTTGCGGCGTCTTGTCGGTACTACCAAACGGCGTTCCGCCCGTCGCCCATGTGAGGAGGACGTTCATCTCGCGCGCGCTGATCGACTGTGCGTTGCGAAAGCGGGTGGGCGCGGCGTCGACACTCCATGGCGGCATGTGTCCGGAGAGGAGCTCGACACGAATCGATTCCCCCCACGGCACCGTGTCTTCGTAGGTCATCAGCGACATCGGGGCCACGCCCTCAGGCACATGACAGCGCGCGCAGCGATCGCGCAGGATTGGAAACACATCGTCGTTGTACGTGAACGGCGACGTGATGGGCTTATGCGCACGACCGGTCTCGACCGAGAGCACCAGCGCCAGGATGACGAGCGCCACGCCAGCGATGATGCGGCTTCGGACCATGGCGTTATTGAAATGCGGCCAGTACATCGGCCACGCCGGCGGTGAACGCGGAGTACGCGGCTTCGACCTGTTGACGGTTGCCGACATCACCCGCGGCGTCGAGCAACCACGCACCACGGACCACGCGCGCGAGCGCCGGCTCGCCCGCGTCTCGCTTCGCTGCCGCCAGATGCGTCAGGTGCGGCTCCAGCGCGATCGCGAGATCCTTGGCGCGAAACGCCGGCACCCAGACTGCACCGAAGTCGCCGCGCGCGATCAGGTCGCGGACTTCAGCGTCCTTGCCTTTCAGCTCGCCAAGGATCTGGTCCATCGCCGTGGGAACCGTGGCGTTGAGGCTCGTCTCGGGCGTCGCGGCGACAGGTGGAGCCGGCGGGGCCGGCGTGTTGGCTGCGGCCGCAGGCGCCGTGGTGTTCGCCTTTGGCACCGACGTCGGCGCCGCAGGCTCTTTGGTGAGCGCATCGAAGGTGAAGTCGAACCGATGCTCATCGGAATCGCTGCCGAAACGCACTTTCGCCGTCATCTCGGCCGGGAGCGTCGCGGTATCGACACGCGCTTCCAGGTACCCGCGATTGCGCGACAGGCGCAGCGGAAAGGCCGACAGCTCCGTGGTCTTGCGTGTCGCGGAGTCGAAGGACTCCTTGGTCACGATGCGCGCTTCGACGTCCTTCAGCTTGTCGGCAGGTAGCGGGCGTCCGTAGTCGTCGTACACGTACAGCCGGAACGTTCGCGCAATCGGGTACGCGCCCTCGATGTGATGCCAGTTGTCGGGTGCCATGAAAAACTGGCCGCCGTGACGCGGGTTGTGATTGCCGTGCGGCCGCAGCGCACGCTGTTCGATGCGCGGCGAACCATCGCTGCACAGTCCGGGCTCGAGGTGCGATGCGTTGTCACCGCGGCACGACCACGTGAGTGAGACGGTCACGGGCACCAGTTGGCGCTGGCACAGCCGGCACGTGCCGCGGTTGGTTTCGATCACCGCCGTGTGGACGGGACACATCCACGACGAATCGAGCCGCACTGGTGTCAGTGTCAGCTTGCAAAGAGGGCAGACGCCAGGCTTATCCTCGAGAACATCCGGATGATGCACGCAGGTGTACGAAAGGGGCGGAAGCTTCGGCGGCGCGGGCACACGCCGCTGCTGTCCGGACAGCGCTGCTGTCAGCAGCATCAGCACGCAAACGACGGTTCCGAAGGCGCGCATACTGGCCTTCGATCGTAATGCAGAACTACGTCGTTTTCAGCAGACCTTGAATCTCAGCCAGCACCATCTCGGGGACGTCTTCCTGCAGGTTGTGCCCGGCCGGAAGCGACCTGCCAGATACCTTGCCTGCGCGCTCACGCCAGATCCCCATGACGTCGTAGAGGTCGTGCATCGCCCCCTTCTCACCCCAGAGCACCAGCAGCGGGCAGGCGATCTTCTTCTTCATGTCCGCTTCGTCGTGGGTCATGTCGATGGTGGCGCCGGCGCGGTAGTCCTCGCACATGGCGTGGATGTTGGCCGGGTCGCTGGAGGTCCGCAGGTACTCGATCTGGATCTCGTTCGTGGCGCGCGCCTTCTGTGCCTCGGCTTGCGTCTTGAGATCGTTCTCCGGTCCCGGGGCGGGACGGAGATAGTTGAACCAGTGGAAGTACCGCTGGACGAACTCGATCTTGAAATGCGTGTAGAGATAATGCGTCGGGACGATGTCCAGGACGCCCGCGTGCGTCACCTTGTCCGGGTGATCGAGGGCCATCCGGTGCGTGACGCGCCCGCCGCGATCGTGGCCGATGACCGGGAACTTCTGGAAGCCGAAATGTTTCATCACCTCGACCTGGTCGAGCGCCATCGCGCGCTTCGCGTAGTTGGCGTGGTTCTCTCCGTCGGGCGGCTTGCTGCTGTCGCCGTAGCCGCGGAGATCGGGAACGACGACCGTCCGTGTGGCCGCAAGCTTGGGCGCGACCAGCCGCCACGACACGTGCGACTGCGGTGCGCCATGCAACAACAGGATGGGCGGACCCTGACCACCGACGACGCCATTGATCTCGGCGCCGCTGGTCTGCACCTTGAACGACTTGAACCCGGGAAAGAAGCGCGTGGTATCGCTCACCGTCTGTGCCTCGAGAGCCCGGTTAGCGCTGGCGGCGATGCCGAGCGCGGCCATCTGCGTCAGCCAGTCTCGACGGGTAGTCGGATGTGTCATATGGCCGTCATCGTAATGCAAAAAGCAAACGGCCAAATGCGAAAACGGCGCAAAATGTCGTCAAAGCGGTGGCAGCTGACGACTCCATTCAGTGGCGTGCTCGAACGCATCCGCCACGCGCAGGATGGTCGCTTCGTCGAACATCTTCCCGACGAACTGGAGCCCGATCGGCAATCGAGTCGTGCCGCCGGGCCCCACTCCATCGACCAGTCCGCACGGCACGCTGATGCCGGGAAGGCCGACGAGGTTGACGCTGACGGTGAAGATGTCGGCCAGGTACATCTGCAGGGGGTCGTCGGTCTTCTCGCCCAACTTGAACGGCGGAATCGGGCTCGTCGGCATGACGACGACATCGACCGACTCGAACGCATGCTCGTAATCCTGCTTGAGCAGCGTTCTGACCTGCTGCGCTTTCAAATAGAACGCGTCGTAGTAGCCGGCGCTCAGCACGTAAGTGCCCAGCATGATTCGTCGCTTGACCTCGGCGCCGAATCCTTCATCCCTGGTCTTGCTGTACATCGTCCTCAAACCCTGGCTCGATTCAGACGACCGGTAGCCGTACTTCACGCCGTCGTAGCGCGCCAGGTTCGAGCTGGCTTCAGCCGTGCACACCAGGTAGTAGACGGGAATGGCGTACTTCGCGTGTGGCAGATCGATGTCGACGAGCGTTGCGCCTGTGGCACGGAGAACATCGAGCGAGGCGTCGAATGCTGCGAGCACGCTGGCGTCGACGCCCTCCGACACAAAGGCTCTCGGAACACCGATGCGTACATTGCGCGCATCGCGCGAGAGTCCGGCCAGGAAGTCCGGTACCGCCTCGTGCGCGGCTGTCGAGTCCATCGGGTCGGGGCCTGACAGCACCTGAAGCGCCAACGCCGCATCCTCGACGCCGCGAGTGATCGGGCCGATCTGATCGAGCGACGACGCAAACGCCAGCAGACCGTATCGTGAGACGCGCCCGTATGTTGGTTTCAAGCCGGTGACACCGCAGAACGCCGCCGGCTGCCTGATCGATCCACCGGTATCGGATCCGAGCGCGAGTGGGACGCATGATGCGGCGACGGCCGCCGCCGAACCACCACTCGACCCGCCGGGGGTCCTGTCGAGCGCCCACGGATTCCGCACCGGACCGTAGGCCGAATTTTCGTTCGACGATCCCATGGCGAACTCATCGCAATTCGTCTTGCCGACGATCACCGCGCCCGCCTGTTCGAGTTTGATGATCGTCGTGGCGTCGTAGGGAGGTGCGAACGAGTCGAGGATGCGCGAGGACGCCGTCGTCCGCATGCCGCGCACGCACATGTTGTCCTTGACGGCAATCGGTACACCCGCGAGCGGACCAAGCGCGCTCCCGGACGCACGGAGACGATCGATCGCCGCCGCGCGATCGAGAGCCCGTTCATCGGTGACGAGGTTGAATGCGTTCAGAGACGTGTTGAGACGGCCGATGCGATCGAGCGCCTGTCGACAGATTTCCACGGCCGACACGCGTCCGGCCGCGATGTCACCAGCGATCGCGCGGGCATTCGCGAAGAGGTCGCTCATCCGATGACCCGGGGCACACGGAACAGCCCCGCCTCCGGGGCGCCGTCAGGAGCGTTACGCAGCGCCTCTTCCACCGGGAGGCACGGCCGCAGCGCATCATCGCGCTCGGCTTCGTGCGCGTTGATGTGCGCGGTTGCAGCGACGCCGGTGGTGTCGATCGCCTGTAGTTGTTCGGCGTAGGAGAGAATGTCGGCCAACTGCTTCGTGAAAACGTGCTTTTCTTCTTCCGTCAGCTCGAGGTGGGCGAGCGCCGCGATGCGCTCGACGTCGGCAATCGTCAATGGCGTGGACACGTGAAGGATGGTACCACGCCGCTCTCGACGGGGGCAGGCTGCCGGGCATCGGCGTGCGCGGACGTGGCGGATGTACACTGCGACGTGCGGAGCCATGGGTAATCCGTCTCCAGTCAGGAGGACATCGGTAGCCGGACGCTGGTATCCGAACGACCCGTCGCGTCTTGCCGAGGAAATCGACGGCTATCTCGCCCTCGCGCACGTGGAGAAGGCGTCGTCCGCGATTCGCGCGATCGTGTCGCCGCACGCCGGGCTGATGTACTCCGGCCCGGTTGCCGCCTATGCCTACGACGCTGCGAGCAGCTCGCCGCCGAAGTCGATCGTGCTCGTGGGTCCCTCCCACTTCGTTCCGTTCGATGGTGTGTCGATCTGGCCGAGCGGAGCCTGGGAGACACCGCTTGGCGCGGTGGCGGTCGACGAAGCGCTGGCGCGCGCCGTCACCGAGGCCTCGGACGCGATTGTGGCGCTCGAGGCTGCGCATGGACGTGAGCACTCACTCGAAATGCAGTTGCCGTTTGTCGCTCATCTCCTGCCGGGGGTACCGATCGTTCCAATGGTGATGGGGCACCAGACGCGACAGACCGCGTTCGGCCTGGGTAAAGCCATTGCCGATGCCGTCCGCGCGACTGCGCGTGACGTTCTCCTCGTCGCGAGCAGCGATCTTTCTCACTACGAGGACGCGCTCGTCGCCGCGCAACTCGATGGGGTGGTGATGGAGCGCGTCGCTGCCCTGGACCCTGCCGGGCTGATGCAGGCGCTCGAGCTCGAACCACGGCACGCATGCGGCGGTGGGCCGATGGTGGCGGTGCTTGACGCCGCTACGCGATTGGGCGCCACGACGTCACGCATCCTGAGATATGCCGATTCGGGTGACGTCTCCGGAGACAAGTCGTCGGTCGTGGGCTACATGGCCGCCGCTGTCTCGTAGCTGACCATGCTGACGCCCGAGATGCAGAAGCAGTTGCTGACCATTGCGCGAGGCGCTCTCGAAGCACGTGTGCGCCGAACCCGACCGGCAAGCCCGGCGAAAGCAGACGACGCAACCCAGCTGAGATCCGGTGCCTTTGTGACGATTTTCTGCAACGGTGAGCTGCGCGGGTGCCTCGGTCGAGTCACGCCGAACCGGCCGCTTCCCGAATTGATCGATCATCTCGCGCGCGAGGTCGCCGACTCCGACCCGCGGTTCGAGCCCGTCCAGCCGGGCGAGTTACCGGACATCAGCGTCGAAGTATCCGTACTGACGCCGGAACGCGAGATCGCGTCAGTCGATGAGATCGACATCGGCCGGCACGGCCTCATCATCGAACAGGGATCGCACCGCGGCCTGCTGCTGCCACAGGTGCCTACGCAACACGAGTGGAATCGCGAGACGTTCGTGGCCCAAACGTGTCTCAAGGCAGGCCTGCCGGCGGACGCCTGGCGTCGCGGCGCGCGCATGTTCGTGTTCGAGGCCCAGGTGTTTGGCGAAGAGGACGAAGGATTCATTCGTGGATAACGTGTGTCACACGCTGGTCGGCGCAGCGCTCGGTGAGGCAGGACTCAAGCGCGGCTCGCGTTTCAGCGCCGCGGCGCTGATGATTTCGGCCAACATTCCTGATCTCGACGTGCTGGTCTACGGAACCGACACGCCGCCGGTCTCGTTCCGCCGCGGATGGACGCATGGCATCCTCGCGCAGATCGCGCTGCCGATCCTCATGACCGGTGTCTTCTGGTTGCTGAATCGTCGGCGGCCGCAGCAACAGGATGGCGCGCCGCCGTTTCACGCCGGGTGGTTGTTGTTGCTTTCGTACGCCGGCGTGTATTCACACGTCTTTCTGGACTACCTGAACAACTATGGGGTGCGCCTGCTGACACCGTTTGACTGGCGGTGGTTCTATGGCGACGCCGTGTTCATCGTCGATCCGTGGCTGTGGCTGGTGCTCGGTCTTGGCGTCTGGTTCGCGCGTCGACGGCATGTGCCGGCGCTGTCCGGGTATTCGCTCGCAGTCGCGTCGATTTATATCGTGGCGTTGCTGATGTCCTCCCGTGTGGCGCGGGGCATTGTCGATCAGCAGTGGACGAACGCACATGGTGTGCCGCCGCACGCGCTGATGGTTGCGCCGAGGCCGATTCTGCCGATGAGCCGTGACGTGGT
>Ga0105249_10002996_pt1 | contig 14570 bp, 14 predicted proteins | sample KBSS44metaG_FD_81522 | JGI IMG/M metagenome (GOLD analysis project Ga0105249, IMG submission 81522) | Switchgrass rhizosphere microbial communities from Kellogg Biological Station, Michigan, USA - KBS S4-4 metaG | ecosystem: Host-associated > Plants > Roots > Rhizosphere > Soil | place... | reverse complement strand
GGCGGTAGTTCCGCGCCCAGCGCCTCGTCCAGATTGATCGGCATCAGCTCTTCCCCGCAATGTGTAGCGCCGCCAGGTACCCGTACGTCATCGCCGGACCGATCGTCCCGCCCGGTCCCGGGTAGGTGTGACCCATCACCGGCGCGCTGACGTTGCCCGCAGCGTACAACCCCTCGATCACCGACCCGTCGTCGCGCAGAGCCCGCGCATGCACATCGGTGCGAATGCCACCTTTCGTGCCGAGGTCGCCGGGCACCATCTTGGCGGCGTAGTACGGCGCGTGTGTGATCTCGCCGAGGTTCGGGTTCGGTTTATTGGTCGGGTCGCCGTAGTAGCGGTCGTAGGCGCTCTCGCCGCGGTGAAAATCCTCGTCGGTCCCCGATCGGGCAAAGCCGTTGAACCGCTCCACCGTCGCCTTCAACTCGTCCACGGGCAAACCGGCCTTTGTCGCCAACTCCTCGAGGGTGTCGGCCTTGACGATGACGCCGGATTCCATCCACTTCTTCGGAATGCGTTGTCCTGGCTGCAGTCCCGCGAAGATATAACGGTCGCGGTACTGCTGGTCGAACACCAGCCAGGCCGGGATGTTCTCGCCGGGCCCGGCGCCCTGGCCGTACTGGCCGCCGTACATGTGGTGGCCGGCCTCGACGTAGGGCATCGACTCGTTCATGAACCGCTTGCCTGCCACGTTGACGATGATCGCGCCGGGGGAGTTGCGCTCCGACAACGCGATCCACGGCGCGCCCTCCAGCGGCACCGTCGGGATCCACCAAGCGTCCTCCATGATCTCCAGTGCCGCGCCGAGTTTCTCCGCCGCGAGGATGCCGTCGCCGGTGTTGGCCACCGCGCCGACGGTCCACTCCGTGGTAATGGGTGCGCGCTGGTACTTCACCCGCATCTGTTCGTTGTGCTCGAAGCCGCCGCTGCCCAGGATCACCCCGCGGCGGGCGCGGATGAGTTGCGGCTCAGCGGTTTCCGGACCGGTGGTGTCCCTTGCGTAGATGCCCTTGACCATGCCGTCCTCGACGTAGAGGTCGGTCAGCTCGGTGTTCAGCTGAACCGGGACGCCGGCCTGCTGCAGTCCGATGCGCAACGGCGCGATCAGCGCGCGGCCCATGCCGACGAGGTTCTTGCGGGCCGCGTTCGCCCACACCGAGCGGACACCGACCTTGAGGCTGCGCAGCAATCCCCGCGGGTGTCGCTTCAGCTGGTTGAGCCGCACGTAATCCTGCTGCATCACCACCATGTTCAGCGGGACCTTGCCGTAAGGCGGCTCGAGACCCTTTTCGTCGGCGCCGAGCCTGCGGGCGTTGAACGGCTTGGGTTCCACGGACCGGCCGGTCGGCTTTCCACCTGCAGTCTCCGGGTAGTAGTCGGAGTATCCGGGCACCCAGCACAGCTTCAGTGGGGAGTGCTTCAACACGAACGACAGCATCTCGGGACCGCGCTCGAGGTATGTGTCGATGCGCTCGGGTTCGACGACGTCGCCGATGATCGCGTGCAAGTACTTGCGCGCGGCCTCCGATGTGTCGGTGACGCCGTCGCGCTTGAGGATCTCGTTGTTGGGAATCCATACGCCGCCACCTGACCGAGCAGTGGAACCGCCATAGTGTGCGGCCTTCTCGACGACTACTGTTGATAGTCCCTGGTGAGCGGTGGTGAGGGCGGCGACCATGCCGGCGGCACCGCTGCCCACCACGACGACGTCGTACTCCTGACCAGTCATGTAGAACACGTTATAGAATTGCCCGGCTGACCCACAACCGCGCCGGTCGACGAGACGAGGGGACTTCGCATCAATGCTCAGTGTCCAGGTGCGTGAACAGCTGGCTGCCGACCTCGCTCAGGCCGAACGCAGCCGTGTCCCAATGTCTCCGTTGACCGACGGAAACCCCGATATCGACGTGGTCGACGCCTACGAGATCCAGCTGATCAACATCCGTCAGCGGGTCGCAGAAGGCGCCCGCGTGGTGGGACACAAGGTTGGCCTGTCGTCCGAGGCCATGCAAAAGATGATGAACGTGGACGAACCCGACTACGGGCATCTGCTCAACGAGATGCAGGTCTACGAAGACCGTCCGGTCAAGTCCGCGAATTACCTCTACCCGCGAGTCGAGGTGGAGGTCGGTTTCGTCCTGGCCGACGACTTGCCAGGCGCCGGCTGCACCGAAGACGACGTGCTGGCCGCGACGGCCGCCTTCGCCCCTTCGATCGAGCTGATCGACACCCGCATCAGAGACTGGAAGATCAAGCTGTGCGACACCATTGCCGACAACGCCTCTTCGGCCGGCTGGGTCCTGGGTGAGGGCCGGGTGTCGCCGAAGGACATCGACATCACGAACATTGACGCGGTGCTGACCCGCAATGGTGAGGTGGTCGCCAAGGGTCGCAGCGACGCCGTGCTCGGAAATCCGGTGACGGCGGTGGCCTGGTTGGCCCGCAAAGTTGAAGGATTTGGGGTGCGGCTGAAGGCCGGTGACATCGTATTGCCGGGTTCCTGCACGCGTGCGATAGATGCACCTCCCGGCAGCGATTTCGTTGCCGACTTCGCCGGGTTAGGTTCAGTCCGGCTGAGTTTCGAATGACTAGGAGCACACATGCCTGAAAGGGCCTCGGTTGCAATCGTCGGGTCGGGCAACATCAGCACCGACCTGCTCTACAAGCTGCTGCGCTCGGAGTGGTTGGAGCCGCGCTGGATGGTCGGGATCGACCCGGCCTCCGAGGGTCTGGCCCGCGCGCGCAAGCTCGGCCTGGACACCAGCCACGAGGGCGTCGGCTGGCTGCTGGGTCTCGACGAGAAACCCGACCTGGTGTTCGAGGCCACCAGCGCCTATGTGCACAAGGACGCGGCGCCGCGGTATGCCGAGGCGGGCATCCGCGCCATCGACCTCACACCCGCGGCGGTCGGGCCCGCCGTCGTCCCGCCGGCCAACCTGCGTGAGCATCTCGACGCGCCGAACGTCAACATGATCACCTGCGGCGGCCAGGCGACCATCCCCATCGTCTACGCAGTGTCTCGCGTCGTCGATGTGCCCTACGCGGAAATCGTTGCCTCGGTGGCTTCGGTCTCGGCCGGGCCGGGCACGCGCGCCAACATCGACGAGTTCACCAAGACCACGAGCAAGGGTGTTGAGACCATCGGCGGCGCCGCGCGCGGCAAGGCGATCATCATCTTGAACCCGGCCGACCCACCAATGATCATGCGCGACACCATCTTCTGTGCTATTCCGGAGGACGCCGACCGCGACGCGATCGCGCAGTCCATCCGCGACGTCGTCGCCGAGGTGCAGACGTATGTGCCCGGCTACCGGCTGCTCAATGAGCCCCAGTTCGACGACCCGTCGACCCACTCCGGCGGCCAGGCCGTTGTCACCACGTTCGTCGAGGTCGAGGGCGCCGGCGACTACCTGCCGCCATATGCCGGAAATCTGGACATCATGACGGCGGCGGCCACCAAGGTCGGCGAGGAGATCGCCAAAGAGAGTCTGTCGGCCACCGCCCAGGGAGGTCAGGCATGAGCACGGACATCTTCTTCGACCCCATCTGGGACATCCGCATCACGGACACGTCGTTGCGCGACGGGTCTCACCACAAGCGCCACCAGTTCACCAAGGACGAGGTGCACGCGATCGTTGCGGCGCTGGACACGGCCGGGGTGCCGGTCATCGAGGTCACCCACGGCGACGGGCTCGGCGGGTCGAGCTTCAACTACGGGTTCTCCAAGACACCGGAGCAGGAGCTGATCAAACTCGCCGCCGAAACCGCCAAGGAATCGAAGATCGCCTTCCTCATGCTGCCGGGTGTCGGCACCAAGGAAGACATCAAAGAGGCGCAGAACAACGGTGGCTCGATCTGCCGGATCGCGACCCACTGCACCGAGGCCGACGTGTCCATCCAGCACTTCGGGCTGGCCCGCGAGCTCGGCCTCGAGACGGTCGGCTTCCTGATGATGAGCCACACGATCCCGCCGGAGAAGCTGGCGCAGCAGGCGCGGATCATGGCCGACGCCGGCTGCCAGTGCGTCTATGTCGTCGACTCGGCGGGTGCGCTGGTCCTCGAGGGTGTGGCCGACCGGGTGTCGGCGCTGGTCGCCGAACTCGGCGACGACGCACAGGTCGGCTTTCACGGCCACGAGAACCTCGGCCTCGGCGTCGCCAACAGCGTCGAGGCGGTCCGCGCGGGCGCCAAGCAGATCGACGGCTCATGCCGGCGGTTCGGCGCCGGCGCAGGCAACGCACCGGTGGAGGCCCTGGTCGGCGTCTTCGACAAGATCGGCGTCAAGACCGGCATCGACTTCTTCGATATCGCCGACGCCGCCGAAGACGTTGTCGCGCCTGCCATGCCGGCCGAATGTCTGCTGGACCGCAACGCGCTGATCATGGGCTATTCGGGGGTGTACTCGAGCTTCCTCAAGCACGCCATCCGCCAGTCCGAGCGCTACGGCGTGCCCGCCCATCAGCTGCTGCACCGGGCCGGCCAGCGCAAGCTCATCGGTGGCCAGGAGGACCAACTCATCGACATCGCACTCGAGATCAAACGGGAGCAAGAGGCCGCACCCGCGAAGTAACCACACGGCCTGCCGTCTTCAAGCTCGTCGGACCGGCCAGGCATCATCGGGCCATGGCGACCCGCGATGACGCGCAGGCGATCCTCGAGCAGTTGGCCGGACCGACGGCCAGATTGCGAGACGACCAGTGGAGGGCCATCGAGGCGCTGGTGGTCCATCGTCGTCGGGCGCTGGTCGTACAGCGCACCGGCTGGGGCAAGTCGGCGGTGTACTTCATCGCCGCCAAGCTGCTCCGTGCCTCGGGGCACGGGGCGACGGTGATCGTGTCGCCTCTGCTCGCGCTGATGCGCAACCAGGTGGCCGCCGCCGAACGGGCAGGGGTCCACGCCGCCACCATCAACTCGAGCAATGTGGCCGACTGGGACGAGATCCACGATCGCGTGCGCGATGGCGAGCTCGATGTCCTGCTGGTCAGCCCGGAACGGTTGAACAACCCCGACTTTCGCGCCGAGGTGCTGCCCGCATTGGCTCGCGATGCCGGCCTAGTGGTGGTGGACGAGGCGCATTGCGTGTCGGACTGGGGCCACGACTTCCGGCCTGACTACCGACGCATCCGCACCCTGATCGGCGAACTGGGCGCCGATGTGCCGGTGCTGGCCACCACGGCGACGGCCAACGACCGGGTGGTCGAAGATGTCGCAACCCAGCTGGGTGTCGGAGAGCAGAACACGTTCGTGCTGCGCGGTGGGCTTGACCGCGAGTCGCTGCGGCTTTCGGTGGTCAAGGCGGGCAATCCGGCCGAGCGTGCGGCTTGGCTTGCGGCACATATTGATTCGCTGCCCGGATCTGGGATCGTCTACACCCTGACTGTCGCTCAGGCGCACGACGTCGCGTCGCTCCTGCGCGAGCAGGGCCACCAAGTGTCGGCTTATTCCGGCTCCACCGAGGCGGCCGAACGCGAAGAACTCGAGGCGGACCTGCTGGCCAACCGGGTCAAGGCGCTGGTCGCCACGTCGGCGCTGGGTATGGGTTTCGACAAGCCGGACCTTGGGTTCGTCGTGCATCTTGGCGCCCCCTCGTCGCCGATCGCGTACTACCAGCAGGTCGGACGTGCTGGCCGATCCACCGCGACCGCCGAGGTGATCCTGCTGCCTGGCCGCGAAGATCAAGACGTCTGGCGGTACTTCGCTTCCGTCGCTTTCCCGTCGGAGAGCATGGTGCGCAACGTGATTCGGGTCCTCGAACCCGATCGGCCGCAGTCGACGCCCGCGCTGGAACCGCTCGTCGACCTCGGCCGGACCCGGCTGGAGATGGTCTTGAAGGTGCTCGACGTGGACGGCGCGGTGCGGCGTGTGAAGGGCGGTTGGGTCGCCACCGGCGAGCCTTGGAATTACGACGAGCCGCGCTACCGCAGCCTCGATGAGGCTCGAAAGCGAGAACAGCAGGCCATGCTCGATTACCAGGACACGGACGGCTGCCGGATGGCGTTCCTACGCAGTCAACTCGACGATCCGGAGCTCGGTAAGGGCGAGCGCTGCGGTCGCTGCGACAACTGCACCGGAGTTCACATCAGCGCCGACGTCGACGAAACCGAAGCGCAGGACACCAGACAACGGTTGATGCGGCCGGGAGTGGAGCTCACGCCGCGCAAGCAGTGGCCTTCCGGGCTGAGCAAGCTCGGCGTGCACGTGAGCGGAAAGATCGGCGACGGTCCCGCACCCGGCCGCGTCATCGGCAGGCTGACCGACCTGGGCTGGGGCGCGCGGCTGCGGCACCTGCTCGACGAACCCGACGGAGAAGTGTCCGAGGACGTCGTGCAGGCCGCGGTGAAGGTGTTGGCGTCGTGGGATTGGGCCACCCGGCCGACCGCCGTGCTGGCGTTGGACTCGGATCGTCATCCGCTGCTGATCTCGTCGCTGGCCCGCGAGCTCGCCCGACTCGGCAGGTTGATCGACCTCGGCACCCTGCAGTACGCGCCCGAACGCAGGCCGGTCACCGCGGCCAATTCGGCTTATCGAGTCGCGGCGTTGAACGGATCGTGGCTTGCGCCCGATCCAGGACTCGTCGCGGCGGCAGGCGGGCCCGTGCTGTTGGTTGACGACCTGTCCGATACAGGGTGGACGTTGACGATGGCGGCCCGCATCGTGCGAGCCGCCGGCGCGCCGGAGGTGCTGCCCTTCGCGTTGGCGAGCACCAGCTGATCGGCAACATCCGTCTCATCAGTAACACCGCGGGCGACCTGAACAAGAATTCTCGGCAGTCGATTCGTGCGCCGTGCACTGCGGAGACGCCGTAGCCACGGCGGCTGACGATGCATGGCTGCGTTTAGAACGCCCTGCCTACCGGCTAAGCCTTTGGTCGCGACTTGATGTCGCAGACCGAAGGAGTGATTCGATGCATATGTCCGCAACGACCGTGCGGCGCGGCCTTTTCGGCATGTTCGCCGGGGGCCTGCTGGCCTTTGGCTCGGCGGCCATCGTGATGCCGGTCGCCAATGCGGCGCCCGACTCCTGCACCCAGAGCGGGATCGCCACCACTGCCAGCACGGTGTCCGCGAATACAGCGGCCTACCTGGCGGTGCATCCGCAGACCAACCAGGACCTGACGGACATCGCGAAGCAGCCGTCCGACCAGGCTGAGCAGGCTTACCAGGCGTATTTCGACAGGAATCCTCAGATCGCTAACGAGCTGCAGGCGATCAACCAGCCCGCATCTGATCTCTTGGCTCAGTGCGGTGTCACCGTGACACCGACGCCGATCTCGGAGATCCTGCAGACGCTGTAATCAGGTAGCGCGGGCAAGATAGGGCGGTGACCGCCGCCCCGACCGAGCACCGACGTCGCATCGGGTCGATGGAGGTCTTGCTCGCCTCGCTCATCGCGCTGGCGCTATTCGCCGGCGCGATGAGTGCTTTCGTGACGCGTCACGCCGATGTGAGTGTGGCCGCGACGGTGTTCTGCGGCGTATTCGTTCAGGCCCTGCCCTTTCTGGTGCTCGGTGTGGTGATCAGCGGTCTGATCGCCGCCTTCGTTTCGGCCGACCGGCTCGCTCGCTGGCTGCCCCGCCGCCCTGCGATGGCCGTCGCGGTCGCCGGCGTGGGCGGCGCCGCGCTGCCGGGTTGTGAATGCGGGTCCGTGCCGGTGGCGCGGCGCCTGTTCGGTGAAGGTGTTTCGGGTGCCGCCGCGCTGACGTTCATGCTGTCCGCGCCCGCCATCAACCCGGTGGTGCTGGTGGCCACCGCCGTGGCCTTCCCGGGCCAGCCGGCGATGGTGCTCGCCCGCTGCGTGGCCTCGCTGATCACGGCGTTGACGATGGGCCTGCTCTGGCTGCGTTGGGGACGTACGGAATGGGTGACCCGGCGCTTGCCGACGCCGCACGACACCGACACATCCCGCTGGACGGTGTTCACCGAGGCCGCCCGCCACGACTTTCTGCAGGCCGCGTCCTATCTGGTGCTCGGTGCGGCGGCTGCCGCAGTGCTGCGAGTCGCATTGCCGGCCTGGGTATTTCAGCACCTCGCAGGCCACCTCGTCCTCGGTGTGCTGACCATGGCTCTCTTTGCCGTCGTGCTGGCGCTGTGCTCGGAGGCCGACGCGTTTGTCGCCGCCAGCCTGACCATGCTGCCGCTGCTGCCGCGGTTGGTGTTTCTGGTCGTCGGCCCGGCCGTCGATGTGAAGCTGTCGGCCATGCAGGCCGGGTTGTTCGGCAGGCCGTTCGCGCTCAGATTCGGTCCGGCGACTTTCGTGGTCGCCACGGTCGTCGCGACCATCGTCGGACTGGTGTTCCTCGGCGGTGCGCGATGAGCCGGGGCACGCAGAACACCGTTGTCCTGCTCGTGGGGCTGAGCGCAGTGGTGATGGTGATCAAGGGCACCTATCTGCACTTCGTGAAGCCGTCGCTGCTGCCGTGGCTGCTCGCAGCGGCCGCCGTGTTGATTGCACTCGCGGTAGCGTCGATCGTTCGCGACCTTCGTCATGCACTAGCGGAGGATCACGGGCATACCCATCGGCCATGGCTGGTGTGGCTGCTGCTGGTGCCGATAGCCCTGACGACATTCGTCGTGCCGCCGCCGCTCGGTGCGCAGGGCACCGCGCCCGAAACCCTCGCGGCCACCGAGCCTGCGCGAAGGGCGTTTCCGCCACTGCCTGGTGGCCGCGCACCCACGGTGCCGATCCCAGACGTGGTCATGCGGGCGGCGGCCGATTCGACCAACAGCCTTGACGGTCGGTTGATCACGATCACCGGCTTTACGCTGCGTTACCCCGACAGCACCGACCTGGGCCGCGTTGTCATCGTCTGCTGCGCTGCGGATGCTCAGCTCGCCCGCATCCATCTTTCCGGCGCTGCGGTCGCTGAGGCAGCCGGCTACCCCGAGGACACCTGGCTGCAACTGGAAGGCACCGTCGTCCCTGGAACGTCCTCGATATCAACAAATTTCATCCCGACGATGGCGGTGTCGGCCGTGACGCGCATCGACAAGCCGGCCAACACTTACGCCTACTAGCGTGCCGGTTTCACGCCGCCCAATTGTTTTGTGACCGCGTCGGCGGTGGCGACCAGGGCGCGTGCCCGTTCGGCGATTTCGCTGTCTGTCAACGACTTTCCGATGTGCATCGACGCGACCATGACCTGACGTTGATAGTGGTCGTACACCGGCGCCGAGATCACGCTGATGTCGTGGCGCCTGCGCCCACCGTTCTCGCCGCGCAGATACACTCGCTCACCGATATCGGACACCAACTCGCCCAGCAGCGCCCGTAGCTCGTCGGGCAGGCTGCTCGACATGCCCGCCATCAACGAATTGAGCCGTCGGCCGCCCGGTGTGAGGCACTCGACCAGATAACCGTCGGCGCGGCACACCGCGATCACGCGGTTGAGCCGGTCGGTGTTCGTCCGCAGCGGGATCGTCGGCTCCTTCGCGAGCCAATCGCGCTCCGCCTCGTCATCCCACAGCACGAACATCAGCCCGACCGGCGGCGCGAAAGGATAACTCTGGCCGACCTCGGCGCCGGGCTGCGCGCCTGCGGGCGCCACCAGGTCCAGCAGTGTGATCCGGTCGTCGATCACGCCGGACAGCGCCGCCGTAACCCCGAAGCGCGCCGACAGCCGGCGCAGCTCCTCGCGCGCCGCCGGGCTGACCCGCATCGACTCCTGCGCCTTGTGTCCGAGCGTGATCAGCGACGGACCCAGCCGGTAGGTCTTGTCGCCGGGGTCTCGGACCAGGTAGCCGGCATCGGTGAGCGACGTGACGATGCCAAGGCAGGTCGGCTTGCTCAGCCCCAGCCTGCGGGCCAGGTCGGACAGCCCGAACCGCTCCTCAGGACGGCCGGCGAGGAAATCGAGGATGCGGACCACCCGTTCGGTGGGCGGCGACGCGCGGCCTGCGGACTCTGGGGCGGACACGCGAGGAGGGTACCTCGCCATTCCATATATGTACCGACGCGGTCGATATATTGACTATCGTTAGAACGCGTTCTAGTTTCGATGGCGTGTATTCGCAGCCACTGCTCGAGGCGATCGCCGAGGCCGAGAAACTGGTCGCCGAAGCCCCCCACATCGAATCTGAAGCCGATCTGTTGGAAGGCCTGCAGTACCTCGCAGGCTGCATCGCGGCATGTACGCACGTGGCGTTCGACTACGAGCGGGACCATCCGTTCCTGCACAGCGGCACCGGCCCATTCACCAAGATGGGCCTCGACAACCCCGACACGCTCTACTTCGGAACCCGGGTACTGCCCGAGCGCGATTACGTTGTGACCGGGAAGCGCGGCACCACTACGGACGTAAGCTTCCAGCTGCTCGGCGGCGAGTACACCGACAAGGTGGTGCCCGACAGCGAAACCGCGTTCGACGATCGAAAACTCGACATCGCCGCGGACGGCAGCTTCGAATGGCGCTTCCGTCCGGAAACACCCTCGCAGCTGGTGATCAGGGAGGTCTACAACGACTGGTCGGCACAGCGTGGTTCGTTCGCCATCAAGCGCCTCGATACTGCGGGCACCGCGCCGCCGCCGCTGACCCGGCAGCTCATCGAAAAGCGTTATGCCACCGCGGGAAAGCAGCTGGTGCAGCGGGTCAAGACGTGGCTGCAGTTTCCGCAGTGGTTCTACACGAACATTCCGGTCAATACTCTGGTAGCGCCCCGGCTCACCCCGGGTGGGTTGGCAACGCAGTACTCGTCCGTCGGGCACTTCGACCTGACGCCGGACCAGGCGCTTGTGATCACACTGCCGGTGACCGACGCTCCTTACCTGGGCTTCCAGCTGGGCAGCCTGTGGTACATCTCGCTGGACTACATCAACCACCAGACATCGCTGAACGGCACTCAAGCGCAGGCGGATCCGGACGGCAAGATCCGCATCGTGGTCGCCGATCGCAACCCCGGCGTCACCAACTGGGTGGAGACGCTCGCACATGCCAAGGGCTACCTGCAGTTCCGGTGGCAGCGGGTGTCGCGTGAGCTCACTGAAGCCGACGGCCCGACCGCGGAACTGGTCGATTTCGACAAGATCACCGCTTCGCTGCCGTACTACGAGCAGAACAAGATTTCCGAAGAAGACTGGCGTGCGCGAATTGCAGAGCGCCAGATGCAAATTGGACACAGGATGGTGGGGTAGCGGATGACCGGCTTGCTGGACAACAAAGTCGTCGTAATCAGTGGCGTGGGTCCTGCGCTGGGCACGACGCTCGCGCGGCGGTGTGCCGAGGCGGGTGCCGATCTTGTGCTGGCCGCCCGCACCGTCGAACGCCTTGACGACGTGGCCAAGCAGATCACCGATCTGGGTAGGCGCGCGGTGGCGGTCGGCACCGACATCACCGACGAGGCACAGGTGAACAACCTGGTCGACCAGACGCTCGAGGCATACGGCAAGGTCGACGTGCTGATTAACAACGCCTTCCGCGTGCCGTCGATGAAGCCGTTGGCCAACACCACCTTCGAGCACATGCGCGACGCGATCGAGCTGACGGTGTTCGGCGCCCTGCGGCTGATTCAGGGTTTCACACCCGCGCTTGCCGAGGCCAAGGGCGCCGTCGTCAACGTGAATTCGATGGTGGTCCGGCACTCGCAGGCCAAGTACGGCGCCTACAAGATGGCCAAGTCAGCGCTGTTGGCGATGTCCCAGTCGCTCGCCACCGAGCTGGGTGAGCAGGGTATCCGGGTGAATTCGATTCTGCCCGGCTACATCTGGGGTGGCACGCTGGAGAGCTACTTCACCCACCAGGCGGGCAAGTACGGCACGACGGTAGACGAGATCTACAAGGCCACGGCCGCGGCATCAGACCTGAAGCGGCTCCCTACCGAGGACGAGGTGGCGTCGGCCGTCCTGTTCATGGCGAGCGATCTGTCCAGCGGCATCACCGGCCAGGCGCTCGATGTGAACTGCGGGGAGTACAAGGCCTGATGAGCACGAGAACCGACGTCGGCACCGTCGACGAGCTGCACGCGTCGGCGATGAAGGCGTGCGGGCTCGACGATTTCGGCACCGACGACGACAACTATCGCGAAGCACTCGGCGTGCTGCTCGACTCGTACGCGCGTGAATCGGGTTTCACCGAACTCGGCAGCAAGATGTCGCGGTTCTTCGTGCGCAATGCATTGGTCGCTCGGCTGCTGTCGGAGGCCGCTTGGAAGCAATACCCGCAACACGCCGACGTGGCGATCGACCGGCCGATCTTCGTCACCGGCCTGCCGCGAACAGGCACGACTGCGCTGCATCGGCTGCTGGCCGCCGATCCCCGGCACCAGGGTCTTGAACTCTGGCTCGCGGAGTTCCCACAGCCCCGCCCGCCGCGCGAAACGTGGTCGGAGAACACAGTTTTCGTCGAGCTCGATACGCGGTTCCAGCGGGCGCACGACGCGAACCCGGACTACACCGGACTGCATTTCATGACCGCCGACGATGTCGAGGAGTGCTGGCAGCTACTGCGGCAGTCACTGCACTCGGTCTCTTATGAGACGCTGGCGCATATCCCGACCTACGCCCGGTGGCTGTCCGAGCAGGATTGGACTAAGCCGTATAGGCGCCATCGCAGGAACCTTCAGCTGATCGGATTGAACGACGCCGAGAAGCGGTGGGTGCTGAAGAATCCCAGCCATCTGTTCGCGCTCGACGCGTTGTTCGCGACGTATCCCGACGCGCTCGTCATCCAGTGCCACCGGCCTGCCGAGACGATCATGGCGTCGATGTGCTCGCTGGCGCAGCACACTACGGAGGGTTGGTCAACGACGTTTGTCGGCGAGACGATCGGCCAGGACTCACTGGAGACGTGGTCGCTTGGTCTCGAGCTGTTCGATGCCGAACGGGCCAAACATGATTCGGCCCAGTTCTATGACATGGATTACTTCGATTTCATCGCGGACCCGGTCCGCGAGCTGGGGGCGATCTACCGGCACTTCGGCATCGACTTAACGGACGAGGCCCGTGCCGCCGCGGAGGAGACCCACGCCGAGAGCAAGAAGGGGCCGCGCGCTCCCAAGCACAGGTACTCACTCGCGGATTACGGCCTGACCGATCAGCAGGTCAAAGATCGTTTCAAGGGGCTGTAGGCGGGTTCGAATCCAACAACCACACACGCCACTGCTGAACCAAGATCGCAACCGCACACCGGTCGAGAAGTTGATATCACATGCGATATCAACTTTCAGGAGGGCCGCAGGCCACCGGTGCTATCCAAGAGCCCGCGAAGCCGCGCTGGTCTCAGGCGGTGGTATTGGCCAGTTTCTCAATCCGTTTCAGCGCGTCTCGAGCCAGCGACTGCACGTCGTATCCATTGACGACTGCGCACGTCGAGATCCTGACGGCCGCATTATGCGCAGCAACGAACGCGTCGTCGCAGGCCCAGTCGTCGGCTGTGAAGGACCAGAGCACGATGTCAGGCGAGCCGGAATTCACTTGGGGGAGAAGCCTGAAGTGATACTGGCGTCCTCGCATGTCGGTGACGGTGAACGGCACGTCTCGACACGATTCGATGGTGCGCTTTGCCTCCGCTAGCGCGTGCTTCGCGTCGAAGTCCGCGTGATAGACGCCGGCCGCCTCGTCGATTACCTCCCCGCCGTCGACCCAGTGCCCACCGTCGGTTGCCACCGGGTGGAGGTCGAAGATGAGGGCCGGGTCCACCTCCCGCGCCATCCCGCTGCATTCTTGTGGTTCGACGGTGATGAACAGATTGCCGTCCTTGTTTTGCACCTTCGGGCTCAACAGGTCGTCGACCTGTAGCGCGGTAATGGGTGCCACGGGCTGCTGTGGCCGCGACTGGGGCCCGTCAGCATTGTGCGTGCAGCCTCCGAGAGCGAGGCCGAGCAAAAGACTAGCCGTCGCCCGGTGAAGGGGCACTGGAGACTTCCTCTAGACAGCCCTCGGCCACAGCATGTTTGATGCTGTCGGCGAGCTTCGGGCACGACCGGGCGCGGGCGGATTCGCCGCCGGCATGCCGGATCTCGGTGAAATACGCACAGCGCTGCAAGGCTTCGGTGTTCCACTGCACGGACGTGTGGCCGGGGCCGAGCTTCTTCACCTGAACCGCGACGTGACAGAACCGGCAGTCGACAGATACCAACCCGGACGTCAGGTACCGTTCGCGATCGCGCTGCGTAGCTTCCCGCACCTCGGCTGCACGGTCGGGGTCGGAAGCGAAATTCGGTGCCTTGGAACGGATTCCCGGCCCGTCGTGATGGCCGTCTTCGTCGTCGTGTGCGCCGTAGAGTCTCAGCATCGACCGGGCGAGCTGGTCGATGTCTGGGACTTGGTCGCGGGGTGCCATTTACGAGCCGGCCGGTTCCTTTTGCTCTGCCTGCCGCTTGAGGTTCTCCTCGACCTCGACATGCCACTTCTCGTTGGCCGCCGTGGTGTCGATCTCGATCTCGAAGCGGTCGGTCATGTCTGGCGTCACGTCGGCCATATCTACATAAAACTGCTGATACCACCGGCGCATCTGATAAACGGCGCCGTCTTCCTCGACCAGCAGCGGATTGTCGATGCGCGTCTTGTGCTTCCAGATCTCGACGTCCTGCAGGAAGCCCTTGCTGACGCCTTCGGTGAACACCCGGGCCAATTTGTCGGTG
>Ga0105249_10002995_pt1 | contig 14570 bp, 18 predicted proteins | sample KBSS44metaG_FD_81522 | JGI IMG/M metagenome (GOLD analysis project Ga0105249, IMG submission 81522) | Switchgrass rhizosphere microbial communities from Kellogg Biological Station, Michigan, USA - KBS S4-4 metaG | ecosystem: Host-associated > Plants > Roots > Rhizosphere > Soil | place... | reverse complement strand
TAGCGTAAAGAGACCATCCCGTCCCTCCAACTCAGACAAAGGAGTCCAGCATGGCGAACGTCGAGCGGTACTGTGCCAAGGGCGTCTTCGATCCGGCGGCCTATTCCCAGGCCGTGAAGGTCTCGGGCGCGCAGACGACCCTGTACCTCGCGGGACAGGTCGCGTATGACGACAAGGGCGGGCCGGCCCACCGCGGCGACTTCGCGGCGCAGGCGCGCGCGGTCTTCCAGGCGGTGAAGGCGCAGGTCGAGGCGGGCGGCGGCACGATGCAGAGCATCGTCAAGGTCAATACCTATCTCACCGACATCCGCCACCGCGCCGACCTCGTGCCCATTCGGGAGGAGTTCTTCGGCAAGAAGGGCCCCGCCTCCACGCTGGTCGCGGTCGCCGCGCTCGCGCACCCCGACTGGCTCATCGAGGTCGAAGCGGTCGCGGTGGTCTAGGAACGGCGTGACGCTCAACCCGTTCATCTTCCGCGCGTACGACGTCCGCGGCAAGATCGGCATTGACATCACCCCGGATGTCTTCGCCGAGGTGGGCCGCGCCTACGGGACCCTCATGCGGAGGAAGGGCGGGCGCGCGGTCGCCCTCGGCATGGACAACCGCACCTCGTCTCCTCCGCTGAAGGAGGCGTTTGCCGCGGGCGTCCTGTCGACGGGCGTCGACGTGGTCGACATCGGCGTGAACCACACGCCGCTGCTGTATTTCGCCGTCGCGCACTGGGGGCTCGACGGCGGCGCCACCGTCACGGGCAGCCACAACCCCGTCTCCGACAATGGCGTGAAGATGGTCCACGCCGGGGCGGCGCCCCTCACCGAGGAGGAGATCCAGGGCCTGCTCGCCGCGATCCAGGAGGGCGGCTTCGAGCGCGGTGACGGGACGCTGACCCGCCGCGATCCCCGCGCGGAGTACTTCGAGGCGATCACGTCGCGGGTCCACCTCGCGCGGCCGCTCAAAGTCGTGGTGGACGCGGGCAACGGCATCGCGGGGAGCTTCGCCCCCGAGCTGCTTCGGCGCCTCGGCTGCGACGTGGTCGAGCTCTACTGCGAGTCCGACGGCGACTTTCCCAACCACCTGCCCGATCCCGAGATGGAGGAGAACACCCTCGACCTCGTGGCGAACGTCCTCGAGGTCGCGGCCGATGCGGGCATCGCCTACGACGGCGACGCCGATCGCATGGGGGTGATCGACGAGCGGGGCCGGCGCCACGAGGCCGACCTGGTCCTGGCCCTGCTCGCCCGCGACCTCCTCGGGCGCCATCCGGGGGCCGAGGTCGTCTTCGACGTCAAGTCGTCCCAGGTGCTGATCGACGACCTGCGCGCCCACGGCGGCCGCCCCGTCATGTGGAAGACGGGCCACTCGCACATAAAGCGCAAGATGCGGGAGGACAAGATCCTGCTCGGCGGCGAGGTCTCCGGCCACATGTTCTTCGCCGAGAACTGGTACGGCGTCGACGACGGGATCCTCGCGTCATGCCGGTTTCTCGAGCTGGTCGCGAAGACGGCGGCGACGGTGTCCTCGCACTTCGACAGCCTGCCGCATCTGTTCAATACACCCGAGCTCAAGGCACCCTGCCCCGACGACAAGAAGTTCGCCGTGGTGCGGGAGCTGGCGGGCGAGATGAAGGCGCGTTACGAGACGATCGACATCGACGGCGTCCGCATCCTCTTCCCCGAGGGCTGGGGCCTGGTGCGCGCCTCGAACACCAATCCGTATCTCACGCTCCGGTTCGAGGGGCGCACCCAGGCGGATGTCGACGACATGAAGGGGCAGGTCTTCGCCGCGCTCCGCCGCTACCCGTTCGTCACGCTGCCGGCAGGATGCTGAAAAAAGCCCATCTGCTTCGTTGGCGCCCTCGGCCGCACGCTCAACGTAGAGCGACTACGCCTCGCGTGCGGCCTTCGGGCGCCGCCTCGCATTTGGACCTTTTCGAGCATCCTGCCAGGAGCGAGTCGGGATCGCCACTCGGAGGGGCCGTCGAGGCCCCCTCCGATCAAGCCTTGCCGAGCAGCAGGGCGACGGCGCCGGCGAGGCCCCGGGCGACGCGGCAGTCGCGCGGGCCCCAGAGCCCGCGGGGATCGAGCAAGATCGCGTCGATCCCGGCGGCGCGCGCCCCGAGCACGTCCACCGAGTAGAGGTCGCCAACGTAGATTGCCTCGCTCGAGGCTACCCCCGCTTCTTGAAGCGCCAGCTCGAAGATGCGGCGATCGGGCTTCTCCACGCCCACGACGGACGAGTCGAGGACGAAGTCGAGATACGGCGCCAGCCCCGTGGCCTCGAGGATGGACCGCACGGAGCCATTGGAGTTCGAGATCACGCCCGCCACGAGCCCGGCGCGCTTCACGCGGCCGAGCGCCGCCTCCGCCTCGGGATCGGCCTTGCTCCAGAGACCCACGGGCGGGTTGTAGGCGCGACGCCATTCGGCGATCGCCTCGACCTCGTCCTCGCCCGTGATGCCGAGGTGGTCGAGCACGTAGCGGAGGTAGTCCGTGTGGGTCGCCACGCTCTCCGTGGAAGTGCGCGGAACGGCCAGGTCCGCGTCCAGGCGAACGCGTGCCCGCAGCTCGGCCTCGTGGACGCCCGCTTCGTCGACCGCGTGGCCGCGGCCGGCGAGATACGAGGCGATGACGGCATAGTTCATCTGGATCAGCGTATTGCCCGCGTCGAAGATGACGGCGCGGGGGCACGGGTGCCGAGGTGACGGGATCGCGGAAGTCATTGCCCTGCCTATTATAATGACGCGGACCATGAAAGCCCTCGCCCGGCGGATCTCCCTGCTCGCCGCCGCCGCCGGCGGCGTGCTGCTCTCGCAGATCGCCCCTCCGCGGTGTGTCGAGTGGGCGCTCGCCGACCACGGCGGCGCGCTGCGCTCGGCGCCGATGAGCCCGCTCCTCGTCGGGCTGATCGCCGCCGCGCTCGCGCTCGGCGCCGGCGCCATCGTCCTCGTCATCGTCAAGCTCCTCACCCGAAAGGCGCCGCCGTCCGCATGACGCTCCTCGGCGTCCTCGTGCGCTTCGTCCAGCTCGGCGCGGCGCTCGGCCTCATCGGCATCTTCGCCATGCTCCTCCTCGCCGGGCGGAGCGACCGCGCCACCGCGCTCGCGTGGGAGGCGCGGGTGCTGTCGCTCATGCGCTGGCTCGTCGCCGCCCTGCTGTTCTCCGGCGTGGTCGCCCTCGCCCATCAGGCGGTCGTGGCGACCGGCCGCGCGGGCGCGCTGCTCGAGCCCGCGACCTGGGTGCGCCTGATGCTCGAAACGCAGTTCGGCACGGTGTGGATGATCCGCCACGGCCTGCTGCTCCTGCTCGCGGGCCTCGTCCTCCTCCGCGAGCGCGAGGTCTCCGCCGCGGACTGGATCGCCTGGCGGGCCGAGGGCTGGGCGCTCGCGACCGCCGGCGCCGTCGCCATGGCCTGGGCCGGGCACGCCGCCGCCGCCGAGCCGTGGGGCCTCGCGGCGGCGCTGGGCGATGCACTGCACATCGCCGCGGCGGGCGCGTGGCTCGGCGCGCTCCTGCCGCTGGTACTCTTGCTCTTCGCCGCATCGCGGGAGGCGGGCGCCGACGCGCGGCCCTTTGCGGTGCTCGCGGTCCGCCGCTTCTCCACCATGGCCCTCGCCGTGATGCTCGCGATCGTGGCCACCGGCCTCTGGAACGCCTGGGTGCAGGTCGGCAGCGTGCCCGCCCTGATCGGCACGCCGTATGGCTGGCTGCTCCTCGCCAAGGTCGCGCTGCTGATGCCGATCCTCGCGCTCGCCGCGCTCGGCCGGCGCCGGCTCCTGCCCGCGCTCTCCGGCGAGGCCGCCGCCGTCGGCCGCCCGGCGATGGCGCACCTCGCCCGCTTCGTCGCCTGGGAGGTGAGCCTGGCCGTGCTGATCCTCGCGGTGACGAGCGGCCTCGCCGTGACCGCGCCGGCGCGCCACGATGCGCCGTACTGGCCCCTGTCCTACCGCTTGGCGTATGACGCGGTGGCGGAAACGCCCGGGGTCAAGGCCAGGCTGCTGGTGGGGAGCCAGATCGCCGTTCTGGGCCTGGTCGTGGGCGCCACCGCCCTCCTCCTGAAACGGCAGGCCGCGCTCCTGCTGGCCGCGGCCGTGGCGGCCGTCGTCGCGGGGCTCTGGGTCGCCTTGCCGCCGCTCGCCGTCGACGCCTATCCGACGACCTACCTGCGCTCGACGGTCCCGTATCAGGCCGCATCGATCGCGAGCGGGATCGAGCGCTATGGCGCGCACTGCGCGACGTGCCATGGGCGAGACGGCACAGGGGACGGCCCCGGCGGCGCGGGGCTGCCGAAGCGCCCCGCGGATCTCACCGCACCGCATACCGGCCAGCACACCGCGGGCGATCTCTTCTGGTGGCTCACCCACGGCATCCCCGCCGGGGGCATGCCCCCGTTCGGCAGCGCGCTCTCGGCGGAGGACCGGTGGGACGTGATCAATTTCCTCCGCGCGCTCTCCGCGGGCCAGGAGGCGCGAATCTTGAGCCCCGTGATCGATCCCGGCCGCGCCTGGCTCGCCGCGCCCGACTTCACCTTCGCGGTGGGCCCCTCCCCCGCGCGCAGCCTGAAGGAGCTGCGCGGGCAGCGCACCGTGCTGCTCGTCCTGTTCTCGCTGCCGGACTCCACCCCGCGCATGCGCGAGCTCGCCCTCGTCTATGGCGAGCTGCAATTCCTGGGCACGGAGATCATCGCGGTGCCGATGAGCGCGGACCCCGGCATTCTGGCGCGGCTCGGCGGCGACCCTCCCGTCCTCTACCCCGTCGTCACCGACGGCGCGGCCGACATCGCGCGCGCGTATGCGCTCTTTCGCCGCACTCTCGCGCCCGCCGGCCTCCGCCCCGAGCCGCCGGCGCCCGCGCACATGGAGCTGCTGATCGACCGCCAGGGCTATCTTCGAGCGCGATGGTTCCCCGGGGAAGGGCGGCCGAGCTGGAGCGACCTCACGATCCTCCGGGACGAGATCCAGACCCTCGCGGGCGAGGTCGCCGGGCCGCTGCCGGACGAGCACGTCCACTGATGGCGCTCCCCGCATGAAGCTCTGGCGCGTCGTTCTGCTCGTGAACCTGTCGCTCGGCGTGGGCCTGCTCCTGGGCTTTCTCGCCTGGGGCCGGCAGGTCGAGGTGCTCGAGCGGAAGCTCCTCCTGGTGCGGCAACAAGCGGCGCTGGCCGGGGTGGAGCGGACGTGGACGCTGCGGGGCGTGGTGCGCGCGGTCCTGCCCGACATGAACGTGGTCGTCTTGACCCACGAGGACATCCCCGGCTACATGGGACCGATGACCATGGGCTTCCGCGTGCACGAGCCGCAGCTCTACCACGGGCTCGACATCGGCGACGCGGTCCGCTTCACGCTCAAGGGCGTGCCGCCGAACCTCTCCATCACGGCGATCGCCCGGGAGGACAAGCCGTGACGGCGACGGCGCGGCGCGCGCTGGCGCTCGCGGCGGCGCTCGCGCTGTCGGCCGCTTCCGGCGCCGCCCGGGCCGGCCACGACTCCGTGCCCGACGTCGTCGCGCTCCGATCGGACTACCTCAAGCGCCTGATGGACGCGCGGGAGACCGTCGTGCTCGTCGACATGCGCAAGCTGAGCGAGTACCGTGCCGGCCACCTGCCCGGGGCGATCTCCGTGCCGATCACCGAGCTGGACCGGCGATTCAAGGAGATCCCCCGAGCGCCGCGCGTCGTGCTCTACTGCGGCTGCCCGCGCGAGGACATCGCGACCGCCTTCGTGTTCCTTCGCTCGCAGGGCTACGTCAACCACGCCGTGCTCGAGGACGGCTTCGACGGCTGGATGAAGCGGCGATATCCCCTGACCAAATGACGAAATAGGGGTAAGATCACGCCGGTATGAGAGCGATCGCATCGCGCGCGTCCCGGGGATGGCTCGGCGCCCCCGGAATCGTGCTCCTCCTCGTCGTCGCGGTGGCGCTGGGCATGCTGCATACCGCCCTGCCGCTCCACCTTCACCACGGTGCCACCCCGGGCGCCTATAACGAAGAGCACGTCCTGGCGGCGCTCGACTCGGCCGCGGGCGACGCGCCGCTTCCCGCCGCGCCGCCGGGCGCCGGCATCGACCTCGCTCCCACGGAGGCCCCGCGCTCCACGGATGCCCCGCCCGCGGCGCCGGCCCTCCGCACGACCCGCTCCCGCGCTCCTCCGCTCGTCTAGGCTCACTCCGCCGTCCTCGTAGTCCGCCGGTCCGCCCAGGCTCAGCCTGCGCGCGCCCGGTCCGACGCCCTACTTTCGACACGGAGGAGTCCATGCCTCGTTGGATCGTTCTCACCGTCATCGCCGCGGCGACGCTCGCGCCCGCGGTCGCCTCGGCTCAGGACGCCGAAGCGCTGCGCAAGGAGCTCGACCAGATGCGCAAGCAGTTCGAGACCATGAAGGAGAGCTACGAGAAGTCCATCAATAGCCTGAGCGAGCGGCTGCAGAAGATCGAGCAGGCCCCTCCGCCCGCCGCCGCGGCGCCCGCTCCGGCCGCCCCAGCGGTGGGTCAGGTCGCGCCGAGCGCCGCGCCGGACCCGGGCTCCGGGGGCATGCCGTCGATCATGGACCTCGCTCGCCCGCGCCAGCCCTTCGCGCTCTACGAGCGGCGCGGGCCCGGCCAGCTCCTCTTCGACATCGGCGTGGCCGGTGACTTCATCGGCAACCTCACCCAGAAGAACGTGCAGCAGGCCCAGGGCGGCACGTTCTCCGGGCTCGAGAACTATTTCTTCCCCCGCGAGATCGAGCTCTCCCTCTTCGGTCAGATCGATCCCTATGCGCGGGCCGAGGTGCGCTTGGAGGCGGGCCAGGAGTCGCGCGGCCAGGAGATCAGCGTGAGCCTCGCGGAGGCCAACCTGACCCTGATGGCGCTGCCGTTCAACACCCAGGCCAAGCTGGGGATGATGCGCAACCGCTTCGGTCTCACGAACCAGATCCACGACCACGACTTGCCCTTCATCGACCGCCCCGACGTGTTCGTGCAGTTCTTCGGCCAGGAGGGGCTCGTCGAAACGGGCGGCGAGGCCACCTGGGTGCCGCCCCTGCCCTTCTACCTCGAGCTCCTGGGGGGTCTCTTCAACGGGGACAACGAGACCGCCTTCGGCCTCGGCAGCATCAAGTATCCGCTCGTCACCGGGCGTGCGAGGACGTTCTTCGAGCTCGGAGACTTCGGGGCGCTGCAGCTCGGCATGTCCGTCGCCAATGGCCTTCAGGCCGACCGGCTCAACAACCTGATCCTCGGCTGGGACGCCAAGTACAAGTACACGCCGGAGGGCTGGCAGCATCCCCTGCTCACCGTCGCCGGCGAGCTGCTCTATCAGATGCGCACGGTCAAGACTCCTGGCGAGGAGGCGACGATCGGTGTGGACGGTGAAGAGATCCCCGGCACGCCCGGGCGGAAAAAGACCCTCGATCGGGTGGGCTGGTACGCCTATGGCGAGGTCCAGCCGATTCGCTTCGGCTGGCTGAGCCTGTTCTCCGCGGGCTTCCGCTATGACTGGACGGAGTATGCGACGGCCCCCGGTCACCAGTGGGCCGTGCAGCCCTATCTGAGCTTCATGCCGTCGGAGTTCCTGCGCTTCCGGATCGGCTACAAGCACACCCAGGGCAATACGCCGGGCTGCTGTACGGACACCGACTTCGGCAGCGCGCGGATCAAGGACGAGCTCTTCTTCCAGTCCACGTTCATCCTCGGCGCCCACCCCTCGCATCCGTTCTGATGGAGGAGATCGCCATGCGCACAGTCCCACGCGCCGTTGCCGCCGCCCTCCTCGCCCTCGGCGTCCTCGCCGGGGGTGCGGCGGCCGCCGACAAGATCCGCGTCGTCGCGACCACCACCGACCTGAAGGCACTCACCGAGGTGATCGGGGGCGATCTCGTCGAGGTGGACGCCCTCGCGCGCGGCAACCAGAATGCGCACGATCTCGAAGTGCGACCGAGCCTCATGGTCAAGGTGCGCCGGGCCGACCTGCTCGTCATGAACGGTCTCGAGCTCGACCAGTGGGCGGACGTCGTCGTCCAGGGCGCCAACAATTCCCGGGTGATTCCCGGTGCACCCGGCCGCGTCGATGCATCCCAGGGCATCAGGGTCCTCGAGGTCCCGGCGACCCGCGTGGACCGATCGATGGGCGACGTGCACCCGCTCGGGAACCCGCACTACACGCTCGACCCAGGGATGGCGCCTGCCGTCACCGCGAACATCCTCAGCGGGCTGGTGCGCGTCGCCCCGCAGTCCCGCCCCGTCTTCGAGCGAAACCGCACGGAGTTTCTCGGCCGGCTCGACGAGGCCATGACCCGGTGGACGAAGCTGCTCGAGCCGTTCAAGGGGGCCAAGATCGTCGTGGATCACAATATGTGGCCGTACTTTCTCACCCGCTTCGGCCTCGTCCAGGCGGGGACCATCGAGGAGCGCCCCGGCATTCCGCCGACGCCCACCCACCTGACGCGGCTGATGGCGCTCATGAAGGCGGAGCAGATCAAGGTCGTCATCATGGCGCCCTGGGGCGACCAGAAGCTGGCGGAGCGCGTCGCTCAGGACGCCGGAGCCAAGGCCGCGACGCTCGCGACCGCGGTCGGCGCGGTCAAGGGCACCGGCGCCTATCTCGACATGGTCGACTACAACGTGAAGACCCTCGCCCAGGCCCTCCGATGACCGCCCGTCGATGGATGTCGAACGTGCTTCGGTCCCACACCCAGTTGGGCGTATATTCTGACCCGCATCGGACCGAGCTCATCCAGTTCATGAAGGACGACAAGGTAAAGGTGATCATCGTCGCAATGCTCGCGCAGGCCCTTCCGTAGCGACATGGCCGCCGACCTCCTCGCGCTGATGTGGGTGCCGTTCCTGATGTGCCTCGTCCTCACCGGCATCCACGCGTATCTGGGCTTCCACGTCATCGCCCGTGAGGTCGTCTTCGTCGACATCGCGCTGGCGCAAATCGCAGCGCTGGGAGCGACCGCGGCTTTCCTCTTCGGATTCCAGATCGAGTCCTGGGAGTCGTACGGCTTCGCGCTCGCCTTCACCATCCTGGGCGCCCTCGTCCTCGCGTTGACGCGCAGCCGCGAGCGCCACGTCTCGCAGGAAGCCGTGATCGGCGTCGTCTACGCCGTGTCCTCCGCAGCGGCGGTGCTCCTCGCCGATCGCACTCCCCACGGCGCCGAGCACCTGCGCGGCATGCTCGTCGGCAGCATCCTGAGCGTGCGCGGGACCGAGGTCGTGAAGGTGGCCGCCCTGTACGTCGCCATCGGCCTCTTCCACTGGCTCTGCCGCCGCGCCTTCTTCCTGATCTCGACCGACCCTCCCCGGGCCTACCGCGAGGGCTGGCGGGTGCGCGGGTGGGACTTCCTGTTCTACGCCTCGTTCGGCGTCGTGGTGACCAGCTCCGTGCGGATCGCGGGCGTGCTCCTCGTCTTCTCGTACCTGATCGTGCCCGCGCTGGCGGGCATCCTGCTCGGCGGCAGCGTGCTGACGCGACTTCTTGTCGGCTGGGGATTCGGCACGCTCGTGAGCGTGCTCGCCATGCTCGCCTCGGCCGCGCTCGACCTGCCGACGGGGGCGACGGTGGTCTGCGCGTTCGGCGTGACGCTCCTTGTGCTGGGCGCCATCGTGAAGCTGACCGGATGGCAGGGACACGTGCGCGCCGCCGCGCTGGCGCCACCCGCGGCGACGCGCCGAGCGCCCCGCTGATGCGCCGCGTCCTCTGGGCGGCGCTCCTCACCACTCTTGCCGCCGCATGCCAGGAGGCGCCGGCGCCGCCCGGCAAGCCGCTCGTCGTCGCGAGCTTCTATCCCATGTACGAGTTCTCCCGCCAGGTGGCGGGAGACCGCGCCGAGGTCGTCTCCCTGGTGCCGCCCGGCGTCGAGCCCCATGACTGGGAGCCGTCGCCGCAGAAGCTCGTGGAGGTTCAAAGCGCGCGGCTCCTCGTCTACAACGGCGCTGGATTCGAGCCGTGGGTGGACAAGCTCCTTCACGACGTCACCGGCAAGAAGATCATCGTGATCGAGACGACCAGGGGCCTCGATCTCATCCCCGCCGCCGCGGCCGGCGCCGCGGGAAGCGGCGGCGGCGACCCGCACGTGTGGCTCGATCCCGTGCTCGCCCAGTCCCAGGTCGAGGCCATCCGCGCGGGCCTGACGCAGGGCGATCCCGCGAACAAGGCCGCCTACGACGACCGTGCGCGGGCCTTCCGCGCCAGGCTCGCGGCGCTCGACACCGCGTTTCAGGCCGGGCTTCGCGACTGCGAGCACCGGGACATCGTCGTCTCGCACGCCGCCTTCGCCTATCTCGCCCGGCGCTACCGCCTGGCGCAGGTGGCCGTGATGGGGCTCGCCCCCGAATCGGAGCCGAGCCCGGCCGAGCTGGCCGCGATCGCGAACCTCGCGCGCCGCCGCAAGGTGACCTACATCTTCTTCGAGACCCTCGTCAGCTCACGGCTCGCCGAGACGCTGGCCCGCGAGATCGGTGCGAAGACCCTCGTGCTGAATCCGATCGAGGGACTCACGAAAGAGGAGGCGGCCGCGGGCAAGGGCTATGTCGACCTGATGGAAGCGAATCTCCAGAGCCTGCGCACGGGGCTCGGGTGCCGGTAGGCCTTCACTTCAGTCAGCGCAACACGTGCGGCCCTTCAGGGCCTGCCATCCCTCGTTCGCGATGAGCGGCGCCATCACGAGCCCCGCGACGGGATCGCTCCACCACCAGCCAAGCCCGGCGTTGAGACCCAGGCCGGCCAGGAGGACGGCCGACAGATACGCGCACACTTGCGTTTGACGGGCCTCCGCCTCGAGGGCGCCACTGCCGAGCCGGGTGGCGATCCGCCGCTTCGAGCGCACGAGCAGAGGCATCACGATCATGGACAGCGCCGCGAGGACGATCCCCACCCGGGAGTGATCCGGCGCACGGCGCTCGACGAGGACGATGGCGGCATCGCCGAGCACGTAGGCGGCGAGGAGCAGGAAGCACAGCCCGATGATCCTGAGGGTGCGGCGCTCGGCGGCCTCGCGTCCGCCCTCGTCGGCATCATTGCGCAGCCGCCAGAGCGCGGCGAGGCTGCTGGTCACTTCGACGGCGGAATCGAAGCCAAAGCCGACGAGGGCGATGCTGCCGGCCACGAACCCGGCGGCCAGCGCCACCAGGCACTCGGCCGAGTTCCACGCGATCGTGAGGTGTTGGAGCGCGCGCCCGAGCTTGATGGCGCGGGTGCGGGCGAAGACGGCTGACGCTTCCACCCCGCCAGTATCTCATCGAGCGCGCTCGTCAACTCGCGGGCTTCGAGCACGGCTTCGAGTACAATGAGGGCGCCCTCGCCCCTCGCTGGTCCGGGCGGCGCGCGCAATGACGATGCTCAGCAGCCTCGAGATCCAGCAAAGCGACGACCAACAGGTGCGCAGCGCCGACGTCTCGCGCTGGCGCGCCATCTGTCTCTTCACCCTCGGCGCCTTCCTGGGCTTGGGCCTGGCCGCTTACGCGGTGGGCATCCTTCCCGGCGATCTCCAGGTGCGCAGCGAGCTCCGGACCGAGGATCCCTCCGCGCTTCGCACGTTCGCCCGGTGGGTGAACCTCGCCGGCACCTGGCGCGTGCTGCTGCCCGCGAGCCTGGTGATCGCCGCGCTCTCGCGGGCGGCGCGACGGCACTGGTGGCTCTGGGCCGGCACATTCCTCGCCTCGGGCGCGCTCGAAAAGGCTGTCAAGTTCCTCGTCGACCGTCCCCGGCCGAGCGGCTTTTCCGTCGGCTTCCCGAGCGGCCACACGACGGCGGCGGCGGTCTTCGCGGTGATCGCGCTCTATCTCGTGAGCCGCGCGCGCCTGCGCCCGGCCGCGCAGCTCTGTCTTCAGATCACGGCCGTGGCGATGATGATCCTCGTCGGCTGGGCGCGGATCGTGCTGCACGCGCATTGGCCCACCGACGTCCTCGGCGGCCTCCTCCTCGGCACGGGCTGCGCCGCCGCCGCGATCTGGTGGGACATTTCGAGACCGGCGGCGAGCTGAATTGCGACCCTTCGTCGAGCTCGAGGACGTGGACTTCTCTCACGGCGAGGTGCGCGTCCTCGAGGGCATCAACCTCACGGTGGCGCCCGGCGACTTCCTCGGCATCATCGGCCCCAATGGCTCGGGAAAGACGACCCTCCTGCGCATCATGCTGGGGTTGCTCGAGCCCGAGCGCGGGCACGTGCGCCTCTTCGGCCATGTTCCGTCCTCGTTCCGGCAATGGGGGCGCCTCGGCTACGTGCCGCAGAAGGCCATGCTCGACCCCAACTTGCCCGCCACCGTCCAGGAGGTCGTGGCGACCGGCCTCGTCCCGGCCCTCGGCCTCTTCGGCCGGGTCGGCGCGGCCGAGCGCGCGCGCATCGCCGAGGTCCTGGGCCAGGTAGGCATGGCCGCGCAGACCGGCGCGCGCATCGGCACGCTGTCGACCGGGCAGCAGCAGCGGGTCCTCATCGCCCGCGCGCTGGTCTCGAACCCCGAGCTGCTCATCCTGGACGAGCCCACGGGCGGCGTCGACCCGGAGGCGCAGACGAGCTTCTACGCGCTCTTGCAGCATCTGAATCGCGAGCGCGAGGTCACGCTCATCCTCGTGAGCCATGATATCGGCGTCGTCGCCAAGGAGGTCACCAAGCTCGCCTGCCTCAACCGGCGACTCGTCTTCCACGGGCGGCCGGGTGATTTCCTGAGCGACGCGGCGCTGACGGCGCTCTACGGCCCCTCCGTGCGCGTGGTCTCTCACCAGCACTGATCGCGATGCCGGAATTCCTCCAGTACGGGTTCATGCATCGGGCCTTCGCGGTGGGGGCCATCACCGCGATCATCTGCCCGGCCATCGGCATCTTCCTGGTCCCGAGACGGCTGTCGCTCATCGCCGACACCCTCGCCCACGTGGCCCTGGCCGGCGTCGCCCTCGGCCTCCTCCTGGGCGTGTCGCCGATCCTCGGCGCCCTCGTGGTAACGCTGTTGGGCGCAGTCGGCATGGAGCGGATGCGGGCGCGGGGCGCGCTGCAGGGCGATGCCGCGCTCGCGGTGTTCCTGTCGGGCGGCTTCGCGGTGGCGGTCGTCCTGATCAGCCTCGCCCGCGGGTTCAACGCCGATCTCTTCGCCATCCTGTTCGGCAGCATCCTCACCGTCAGCCCCGGCGACGTCTGGCTCATCGCGGCGCTCGGCGCGGCGGTCGTCGGCACCGTCGGCACGTTCTACAAGCAGCTCCTCGCCATCACGCTGAGCGAGGACCTGGCCCGCACCAGCGGCGTGCCCGTCACCGCGCTCAACCTGCTCCTGACGGTCCTGACGGCGCTCACGACGGTGGTGGCGATGCGCATGGTCGGCGTGCTCCTCGTGAGCGCGATGATCGTCATCCCCACGCTCACCGGCTTCGCCCTCGGCAGGAGCTTCAGGAAGGCCGCGGCCATCGCCATCGCCATGGCGCTCGTCTCGGTGACGGTCGGACTCATCGCGGCCTACTATCTCCGGCTCGCCGCGGGGGGCGCCATCGTGCTCACCGCCCTCGGCGTCTTCGCGCTGGCCTCGCTCGCCCGCCGAGCGGCGCCCCGGGCCGCTCGGGAGGCTCGCTCATGATCCATCGCCGCGTGGCTCGGCTCGCCTGGCTCGTGCTCTTCGCATCGACCGTGGCCGCACAGGCGGCCGCCACGAGCCCGGAGTGCCCGCGCTGGCGCGAGGCCTTCGCGGGCATGCCCACCAAGATGATCACGATCCAGGTGGGCGCGCGCACGCTCGCGCTGCGCGCGAAGGCCGCGGACACGTCCGAGCGCCAGGCGGGCGGCTTTCAGTGCGCGACGCCGGAGGAGATCCAGCGGCACCTGATCCTGTTCGACTTCGGGCAGGAGATCGCCACGCAGTTCCACATGAACAATGTGCCCGCCGCGCTCGACATCGCCTTCGTCAAGGCAGACGGACGCATCTTCTCGATCTTGAAGATGGAGCCGAGCCCCACAAACCTCTACGGGCCCATGGGACCGTTTCGATACGCCATCGAGGCGCGGGCCGGGTTCTTCGAGAGCCAGGGCATCCGCCAGGGCGAGGCGCGACTGGTGGTGCCCGAGGCCGCGCGCTAGAGCCCCGAGTGAGAAATCATCGACTCACGGCGCCGGCGCATTGTCGGCACATTCCTGACTCAGGACACTAGCAGCGTGCACGTGCACGGGACACACGGGGCGCGCCACAAGCAGGGGCTCCGGGCGGCCTTCGCCCTCACCGCCGCCTTTCTTCTCGTCGAGGCGGCGGTCGGGTTCTGGACGGGCAGCCTCTCGCTCCTCGCGGATGCCGCCCACATGCTGGTGGACGCGGGCGGCTTGCTCCTGAGCCTGTTCGCCGTCTGGTTCGCCGAGCGGCCGGCCCCGCCCGAGAAGACCTACGGCTACTACCGGGTCGAGATCCTCGCCGCGCTCGTCAACGGCGTCGTGCTCTGCTTGCTCGCACTGGCCATCCTGGTCAAGGCGTACGAGCGGCTCGGGCATCCGCAGCCGGTGCCGGGTGGCCCCATCCTCGCGGTGGCGGTGGTGGGGCTCGGCGTGAACCTGCTCAGCATGCGCCTGCTCCACGCCGGGGCCGCCGAGAGCCTCAACGTGCGGAGCGCGTACCTCGAGGTGCT
>Ga0105249_10002994_pt1 | contig 14570 bp, 4 predicted proteins | sample KBSS44metaG_FD_81522 | JGI IMG/M metagenome (GOLD analysis project Ga0105249, IMG submission 81522) | Switchgrass rhizosphere microbial communities from Kellogg Biological Station, Michigan, USA - KBS S4-4 metaG | ecosystem: Host-associated > Plants > Roots > Rhizosphere > Soil | place... | reverse complement strand
GCCACCGCCACCTTCTCATCGATCCCAAACTGAAACATCACCGGCACCGTGATCAGCGAATTGCTCCCGGTTACCACGCCAACAACTGTGGTCAAAAAGAAAAGAATGATCAGGATGACTAGGTGGGTAAATGGCATTGGTAAAATTGTATGCTATACAAGCGTAACTTTTCAGATCTGAGGCCCTATTCGGCTCTTGTCCCGAAACGGATAGTTGAAAAAAGAGGGACAACCAGTTTGGTTGTCCCAATGAATCGCTAAATACTATCCAACTTAATTCTGACCACCGCCCTAAGCAAGCGACTGACTTCGTTTATGGCTGCTTGGTATTGGACTGTGAGGCCGGTGCACTCTCGCCTTTAAGCTGCTGAATAACCTTTCGAAGGTCCTCGGCGTCTTTGGTCTGCGGCGCGAGTTGCAAGTATGTTTCCAATTCCGACGCCGCACGCTTCTTATTTCCTTTCGAACTATATATGATCGCCAGGATCCTGTGAGCCTCCTTCATTTCAGGACCGCCCAGCGATATCGCAGCCGTCAATTCCTTTTCGGCTTCGTCGAATTTACCGAGGTTTGCAAGCGCCTGTCCTAAAAAATAGTGAGCAACACCAGATTGTTCGTCGAGCTTCTGAGCGCTTCTAAGAACGGGCTCGGCATCAGCGTACCTCTTCATTTCTACCAAGGTCATTCCGCGATTCATCTGCGGAGCAAAAGCCTGAGGATCGAGCTTTATCGCCGCCTGAAACGCGGCATCAGCCTTTTCAAGCTGATTCAGGCGAAAATGTTGCACCCCCAACTCATTAAATCCAAACATGAACGTTGGAAATTCGGTTGTAAGAAGTATGAGTTGTTCAGTCGCTTCCACATAGTTACCCGCCCCTGCCAAATCCCGCGATTTTGTAAACAAAGTTCTACCGCGCTCAGGAAGCGCGGCAAGTGCCGCATCCACGACGCTAGGTTTTGGCTGCGTGGTCACTTTTGAAGTGAGTCGAATACTAACGTTATAAGTCTGCGGCGGAAAACCACGTACCTGTAGGATGCTGACCGTTTGGGTGAAAGGTTCGAAGTCCTTCTCTTTATCGATAACCAGGGTGTAGTCGCCCGAAACAAGGCCTCGAAAGGCGAAGTTGCCATACTCGTCTGTCGTTGTTACACGATCGCCTTTGGTCATAGTTTGGAGACGAATGCCGACACGCCGCTCGAGACGCTGTCCAGTGGATGCGAGTACCATCCCGGTAATGGCATTACTGCCGCCGAGACCCGAGTCTGTGGCTCCCGGAGGTAAGATCTGGGCCGTCCCTTGAATCCAGAGGAATCCAGCAAACATCAATGCGAATAGCTGTGTAAACACCTTTTTATTTGACATTATATTTACCTCACCCATGCTGATACAACCTCGAAATAACGAGGTCAGCAGTACCTTAGCGAAAGTTCCTCGAGCCAACAACAAAACTAAGAAAGGCGTTGCCGGGAATTACCGGCAACGCCTCCACAATGGCGGATCAGGTTTCGAGCAGGAAACGAGACCCGCGCGGGTTACGAAACGCTCCGGCGTTAAAACCTAAGCTGCCCGATCAGACTCATATTACGCCCGCTGTCGCGCTGGGTCGTGATGAGGCCAAAATTTGTCGCATCGAAATTCTGCGTACCGTAAATGAAGTTCGCAATATTGAATGCGTTAATAGCGGTGAACTTGATCTCGAGCCTGACTCTTTCCGTGATTGGAATCCTCTTGATCAAACTCAAGTCAACGTTGAAGTAACTTGGGGCGCTAAGGCTGTTCAACGGGAAATTACCGAATGTACCCGGTGCAGGAGCCGTCATATATATCGCCTTCAATTTTGAGGTCGCAACTTTTCCGGCCGCAGTGTAAGTGATGTCCAAAAGAGCCGGATCGATGAAGAAGACCCCGCCCGGTGTCTTGAACAGACCAACGTGTTTCTTAAACTCCTCGAAACTAATGCCAGTAAGCTGCGCTCCATTATTAGTAGTGGCACTATTGAATGTCGACCGGCCCGCGGCAACATACCATGGAGGGCCTGTTGCCCAGGTAACGATGGACCCGATGGTCCAACCGCCCACTACTCTGTCAACCCAACCGTTCGAACTGCTCAGAAACGGCTTACTCCTTCCAAACGGAAGTTCGTACAGCACGTTTGCAACGAATCGCTGCGTCTGGTCCTGTGTCGATCGGCGATAATCCAATTGCTTATCGCGTAGCGTTCTCCAACTCACCAGATCACTCTGGTTATTACCCTGCGCGTCGGTCGCGTTGCCCATTGCTTTGCTCCAGGTGTAGTCCGCCTGGAACTGGAGTCCTGCTGAGAAACGACGTCGTAATTCCAATTCTAACGCGTTATAGTTCGAAAACGAGTCATTAGACAATCCTCTTGCAAATGCGGCATTAGGATTCGCGACGAAGAAGTTCATCGGTATGCCACAAGCAATATTGGCAGTACACTCGCGATTTGCCCTATAAAGAGAATTGAATGCTAGCGTGCTAGCCATCGCCCCAATATTGTTATTGTTCAAGTTGCTAACGAAAGTCGAGCTAGTATAAGCGCTGCTCCCCACAATTGGTGTTCCACCCGTGGTAAGACCAAACAACCGATCCAAAATCGGAGTCGGCACACAACCACCACAGCCCGGAGCAAAATTCGAACCGCCGCCGCGAGCGGCCAGATTCGCCTTCGCATTGTTGAACTCCTGGAGGAAACCATTTTCGAAAATGTTGACCTCGTTGAAATCAACTGCTCTCCATAGCTTTACACCACGGTTTCCAACATAGCGAATTTCGAAAGCGGTGTCTTTGAAAATCTCACGCTCGAACCCGATGTTCCATTGCTCAACGTAGGGTGAACGAAGGTTTGGATCGATCGCCCAGAGACCATTGTTCGTATTAAGCTTGATATTGTCTCTGTCGGTTATCGGCATAACAAACGATGGGGTATCGAGCGGCACCCCAGCAGCTGTCAATTGTCCTTTTATATTTGAAGTATGTGGATTTACTCCACTAAGCACCGACAAATTTGCCGTTTGGATTAATCCAGGATTGGTTGTCCCCGTTCCCAAAGCATTACTGATTGTGGTAAGCCCATCATGGAGATACGTGATCGAGAAACCAGCTCGGATAGAGCTTTTACCTTGGTCACCAAACAAAAGATGTAACGGCCCCTTTCCAAAGCTAGGAGAATACGCAAAGCCCAGAAACGGTGCAAAGTTATTCCAATCGTTTTTGAATAATCCTATACCGGTGTCTCCACTGACGAACTGCTGCGTTGCTACTGCCCCAGGTACGCCAACAGGCGCCGTGGGGTGAAAGAGATTCCCAAATCCCGATATACCAAAAAGATCGCTATACTTGGGCTGGATCGAAAGGCCGTTGGGAACGGTAGGAACACCCATGTAGTCCCATCGGACGCCGTAGCTTAGAGTGAAGTTACTCTTCAAGCGCCACTGGTCCTGAGCGAAGAGTGCAAGATCTTGCTCCTGAAAGAAACGGGTGCGAGTCGCCCCGGGTACAAACCCGGAGTCAGGACTAATCACATTCAGCGTCTGGCTGGCCGAGCCAAGCAGTCCTACGATAGCGGCGTAGACCGTTTGCGCGTTAGTCACTGCCTGGGTCCCTGCGAACTGCAGGTTGCCAGTCGGGCCGCCCGTAAGACCTGTGCCATTGGCGGCATTGGTGCCCAGTTGGATCGTCTCGTTAATACCGGCCGAGTTAAAACTCTTGACCAAGACTCTCTGAAAATCACCACCAAATTTCCAAAGGTGATTGCCGTTAACCCAGGAGAGGGAGTCAGTCCACTGATTGACGATCGTGTTTCTGGGCTGGGGCATGTTCCCATTGTCATAGTTAACGAGCACCCCCGGGAGCGATATGAATGGGGCCGTGGGCGGAGTATCGCGATCGAATATGACCGGGGCCCACTGGCGGCCATATCGGAGAACGTTTGTCCAGTTGCTGCCAAATGTTGAGACCAACGCCGGAGTGATCAGATTTCGAGTCGACGATTGAAACGCGTTTATGCCGCCCGGGAACGGAGCCTCAACTCCGTTCGTGAAAACATCCGGATGTGTAGCAGTATCGACGCGGCTATAAACGAATTCTAGTTTGTGTGAACCCAGCCGAGAATCCTTAATAAGCTGATGATCATACCGGGCAACGTACTTATTATTCGAAGTAAGTTCAGGGACATTGAAAGTGAAGCACCCGATATTGAAGCCATCATTGTTTGAGCAGTTTGTGTTATTTGGTAAGGGTATCTGAGCCAGGTGAGCTGTCATCAGTGGGTTAAGCGTGTTGAATGGAACACCTGCAAGCGTCAGAAGGTTAACCTGGCTAACACCCGGCGTACAGCCCGCTGCTGGCGGAGTCCCACAACTTCGGGTAAAGCTATAGGTTCCGTTCAAGGCGGTCTGGGTCAATACACCATTTCGATTGCGGCTGGCCGCTCGGTTCTGGACAAATCGTTCGAACGAGAAGAAGAAGAAAGCCTTGTCCCGTCCGTCGAAGATCTTAGGGCCGTCGTCGCCGACGTTGGGGAAAAAGACTGGCCCCCCGATATCGCCGCCAACATAATGCTGGTGCAAAAGCGGTGTCGGAATGCCGTTATAGTTGTTGAAGAATGTGTTGCTGTTATACCCGTCATTGATAAGCTGTAGAAACGCTCCGCCATGGAAAGAATTCGACCCACCCTTGGTCACAAGGTTGACTTGGGCGACGCCGCGGCCCGCATCAGCACCCGTCCCGGCTGTGGTGATACTGAATTCAGCAGTGGAATTCAGCGATGGAGTACTGATCGCGAAAAACGAACTCGTTTTCACGAAATTATCCATCGCGTTGATGCCGTCCTGCGTTACATTCGTGGCCGTTTGGCGCAGGCCTGCGACAGACGCTCCGCGAGTATCGGTTCCGATCACTGCGATACCAGCCTGCAGGGCAGCCAAACCCAACGGGTTTCTATCACCCAATGGAAGATCCACTACCTGACGTGTATTAATCACGTTGGTAAGCGTGGGACTTGTAGTATTGATCACTTCCTGGGTCGCGGCGACAGTTACGGTCTCTGATGCCTGACCTATCTCGAGCGGTATCGTCACCTGGGCTTCTTTTGAAACCTGGACGGCTACATCGGATGCTACAGCTCGCTTGAAACCGCGGTTTTCGACAGTTATCGAATAGGTGCCCGGCTGAATAGCGGTAAAGACAAACATACCTCGTTCATTTGTCACCGTGTTCCGGGTTGTTCCTGTCCCATTATTCTTTAATTCGACAGTTGCTCCGGCAATAATAGCCCCGTTCGGGTCCGTGACTAAGCCGGAGATAGATCCAGTCGTCTGAGCATAGATGGCAATCAGGCATGACAATATCATCCCTAACGCCATCACGCTAAAGGTAAACTTTCTCATCTTCTTCCTCCAAAAAAAAATAAAATACGGTCCACTTAAAATAAGTGCGTATATCACAACGAAAGCTTTTTTGCGCAACCCAAAATACTTCTTGATTTCTGGGGGATGAATTATTGGATACAAACCCTTTGGAGCCTCCAAGCTGCGGGCCTGCCAATTAATGAATATATGAATAACTGGAAGTTCTAAATCCAAGGACGCAACAGTTGTGCCATTGTGCATGATATGAACGACCATCCTGTAAAAGTCTGAGCCTCAACGGATACAAATACATTGGATGAGCATAATTGTCCTCTAACCCCAGACTTTGCCCACAATCAATCGTATATTCATCCAGATTTTTGGATGAAAACTTGCCTTGCGTAATGGATCTTTGTGCCTAGAAACAAAAAAGGAGAGCCACATAAGGCTCTCCACAAAAGTAGGGACTAGTCTCTTGACTAGAAAACTACCCGAATGCCCACCTGTATAACGCGGTTGGCATACGTGATATCCTGGAAATTGTTAAATGCCAGCCCCGGATTTCCAGCATCAAAAAGACTGATGTCCGGCAGGGCTCCACCGGATGCCACACCGAATCCCGGATTGGGATGATTCAGGAAGTTAAAGGCTTCAGCACGAAGCTGAATCTTAACGTTCTCGCGAACCTTAATATTTTTGAACAAGCTAAGGTTCAAATTATTGAAGATCGGACCTGTTTCGGAATTGCGAGGAACATCACCAAATGGCGTACCGAATACCTTCGCGGCACCTGGGCCGTTAATGATGTACCGCACATCATTACGGGTGACCGCCGTCGGGTTAGCCGCATTCGGATCGTTGATGGAATTCATCGACCAAAAAGCCGTGTTTGTATTGCATGGTGCGGGAACACACGGAATCCCGAAAAGGACGTTGGCATCGATCTGACTTATGCCTACCAAACCTCTATCAGCATTCGGATTACCCCAGAACGGGCGATCACCGGCCGTCAAGTACGTATTCCCAAGACCTAGAAAGTTGGCATTGATAAAGTCATTTGGCGTGAAATGAGCCCCACTCGTAAGAATGTACGTCGCGTTGATCTGCCAACCACCAAGCAAGTGCCCGACGAATCCCTTTTGCTGCTTAAAGAAAGGAACATCCAGGATAAAGTTTGTCGAGAATGCGTGTGGACGGTCAAGATCCGAAAGGGACTTTTCACAACTATTGATACAGAACGGATTCTGTGCGTTCGGCGATGCAATATCTCCGAATGCAAAGATCTCGCTCGCATCATCCATTGTCTTGCTCCATGCATACGACGCGTTTACATTAAGAGCATCGTTCAAGAAGCGCCCGTTATAACGAGCCTGCAGACTGTTGTAGCTCGACGATGCCGAATTTGCCCGGCGAGTAACGCCAGCCTGGCGGAATTGGCGGCCGTTACAAGCCGCTTCGTTGACAAACGGCGTCGCTGGGTCATTCGTACAAACCTGTGCGGTCGTGCCCGCGGGAAGCAGGTTGGCAAAGCTCGGAAACGTGATCCCGCCTAATGTGAACCCGTTAACGAGCGGCCCTGTAAAGAAGTTCCCATTGATGTTCTGGAACAGGCCGACGCCGTGGTTACCGACATAACGAGCCTCGACAATGTGTTTCTTGCCCAGCAGACGCTGCATGCCGAAGGACCACTGCTCCGCATATGGAGCTTTGAAATCATCAGCCACGGTCGTTTGTGTCAGATAGGTCGGATCCAGCTTACCTAAAGGAAGTACGCCTGAAGCCGAAGCCGCTGCACGAACGGTATTTCCGAAGGGGTCATTTGGCAGAGGAGCCGGTGAATTGGTGACTGTTAGCGACGTCGGAGCTACGGCCAGCGAAGCTGCAAACGGAGCAGCACTCATGACATTAACTAAAATGTTATAAAACGCCGCATCGTACGCTATCGAATATCCACCACGGAATACCGTGGCGTCCTCACCAAACAGTTTCTTCCAGAAATGCGGGGTGTAGGCAAAACCGAACCGCGGAGCAAAATTATTTTTGTCCGTCGGAATGATTGGATTGGTTCGCGTGGACAAAGGAAGCGCAGGATTGTACAAAGCGGTTGTAGGATTGCTCTCACGAACAATCGACTGTTTGTTCAGCTCGTTGATCGGCTGTCCTGTAAACTCGTAACGGACGCCGAGATTTAGGGTCAGATTGGACTTGACCTTAAAGTCATCCTGAAAGAAATAATACTGGTCCTTTTCTGGAAAACTCAATAGGGGATCGCCCGCCACTATTGTAACCGCGCTTGGCGCATTGTTAATGATTCGAGTTGCCGCAGGGGCGCCAGCCGGGATGGCATTTACGTTGGTTCCATAGGCGAAGATCCCATTGTAGCCCGGGAGGAACGGCACGAGAGTCTTGAGATACTTAAATTCGGCACCAAACCTCATTGAATGTTTTCCGACGTTCCAGCTAAAGGTATCCGCAAACTGATACACCTTGCCCGTTCGTCCTTGTGGCAGGTTCGTCGCCGGACCGATTGTGGGCATCGCGTTCGTCTTTGTCAGACCGAGTATCGGACTAAACGAAATATTTGCAAGCGCAACATCGATCTTAGTCGAACTTGGAATACAACCCGGAGTTGTCTCGTCACAACCGCCGCCAAAATCGACGACGATCTGCTGATAGTTTACTCGCAGATCGTTGAGGGTCGAACTCGTAAAGGAGCGTGTCCAGTTACCGCCATAATTCGTACTTCCCGCAGGAATATCTCCATTGAATCCACTTGACGCACCCTGAAGCGCATTCTTCGCAACGCTATTCTGTTTGAGCCAGCGAAACGTGATGTTGTCTCTGTCAGAAGGACGTACGTCGAAGCGCAGATTCCAGTAGTTCTCGGTAAAGGTCGTGTCCTGAGTGCGTTGATACTGTGCAGCCTGAAACAGGATCGGACTTGCCGCCGTACCCCAATTCAATATGTCGTATGGACCACCGACGAGGAATGGCTGGCCAGTTGCAGGATTGAGCGGTGTCGTATAACCGGCACATCCTGCGGGAGGCGTGGCTCCAACAGCGACAACCCTAGGACATCCAGCCGACGGATTTGTATTTATTTGGACTGAAAACGGGGCCGAGCCGGCAAAAGCGCCCGTCGGATTGATGTTCAGCTCCGCTCCGGGAATCGCCCATGGACTGAATTTGACGATCGTATTGATAACCGCATTTCCCGGAAAAGTCGATTGCAGGCGACCAAACTCAGTCGGTAAAATGCCTAAACTACCTGATTGTCCTAAGGTGCTCGAAGGATTGCGAATCCCCTGATACGCGAAAAAGAAGAAGGCATGATCTTTACCACTCCACAGCCCAGGAGCACCGCCCCCAAAATCTGGCACGTAAACCGGTCCTCCTACCGTACCGCCGAACACGTTATACAAGAATCGGTCATTTTCGAGTTTTCCTTCGCGCCGATCAATGTTATTCAGGCTGTTCAATGCCTGAGCATCCTGATGGTGCCAGAACGCACTGCCATGGAAATCATTGGTTCCGGCTTTGCTTATGATATTAATGACCGCACCCTGATTTCGTCCGATGCTCGCATCGAAATTATTCGTGATCACCTGAAATTCCTGCACCGAATCCTGGAAGTCAACGAATAGGGCAGGGCCGCCAACCGAAAGGTCGTTATTGTCAGACCCGTCTATCTGGAAGTTGTTCGAACGACCGCGGTTTCCATTTACGGACAATCCCGTACCATTGGTATTCGTTCCGCCTACCCTGTTGGCAATGACGCCCGGGACAAGTAATGCCAATGTGTCGATACCACCGCCGGCACCATTAGACGGAAGGTCCTCGACTCTCCGTGTGTCGATCGTAGTGGATATCTGTGACTGGGTCGTCTGAAGCGTGTCTTCAGTACTAGATGTAACTGTAACGGTTTCCGACACATTACCGGCCTCTAAAGTGATGTTGACAGGATTGATTGTGCCGACGTTTACCTGGACGCCCGTTTTAACGGAACGCTTGAACCCCCCCGCTTCAACTGTGACCGTGTAAACGCCCGGTATTAAGGATGGAGCGGTAAAATTACCCTCTCCATTCGTGACAAACGTTGATTCGATTCCCGTACCAGCGTTCTTGATCTTTACATTGGCACCGGCGACGACACTGCCCGCTGAATCTACAACGGCCCCTTTTAGGATACCCGTTGTCCCTTGCGCGCTAACCGAAAAGTGTCCGATGATTACCATCGCAAATACGGTTAACACAGTAATAAGCTTACTCATATTCTTCCTCCAAAAAAAATGAAAATCAGGTCCACTATAAAAGTGCGATTTACGTATGAAGCCCTTTCCGTGCTGCCCAAAAAACTTTCGAATTCTTGGGGATGAACTGAGATGCCAACCGAGTCAAAAACTCGCGTTTAACGTTGTTAACTAAGTATTTGAATACAGAAATATATCACGGTGAATGAATACAGGATTAACCTATGCAATCGTTATGCCAGCAATCGTTTCCCAACCTTGTTCAAAATTCCGATACAAGCTGTCAGTGATAAGATATCCTGCTTTCACAATATTTAATGCGGGCTAATTATTGTTACGGGTAATAAATTTACGATTTTCTATCAGAGATAGTCCTACAGATCGAGCGGACATTGCACGTAATTTTGGATAAAATTCAAAAAATCCATCCAATCGCCTGGGGTACCCCTGAGCCTCAAGTATTGCTTCGACCTTTGGAATGCCGGAATCCTGCTTCCGTCAATTTTCACAGGACTTCCCACGGGACACACGCTAAAAGGAAGCATCGATTACTCTCGCACCCAACGACCAGGGCGGCAAGAATGCCAAACAAAAGGGGGAGCCGCTGTCGGCTCCCCAAAAGAAAGAAACGTCTGCCGATCAAAACTAGAAGACTATTCTCAAACCAACCTGTACAATTCGGTTGGCGTAGGTAATGTCCTGGTTTTCACCGAACGCGGAACCGGCGGAACCGGCGCTAGTCAGAAGGATAATCGGCAGGCCGTTGCCCCCATTTGTGCCGAACCCGGGATTCGGATGATTCAGGACGTTGAACGCTTCGGCACGAAGCTGGACCTTCACAGTTTCGCGAACGTTTATATTTTTGAAAACGCTCAGGTTGAAATTGTTGAAGATCGGGCCACGCTCACTATTACGAGGAACATCACCAAACGGCGTACCGAATATCTTGGCGGCACCGGGACCATTGATGATATACCGCACATCGTTTTTCGTGACCGCCACCGGATTATTCGCGTCGATGTTAATAGAATTCATGGACCAAAAACCGTTAGGATCCTGTACATCGATGTCGAATAGTAAGTTCGCGTCGATCTGACTGATACCAACCAGTCGTCCGTCGGCTTTTGGATTACCGAAGAACGGCCGATCGCCTGCAGTCAAGTAGGTATTCCCCAAGCCGAGCGAGCCGGCCACGTTATTGTTCGGGGTATAGACCTGTCCACTTGAAACGATGTAGGTGCCGTTGAACTGCCAACCACCCAGCAAGTGACCGACAAACCCTCGTTGATTCTTGAAGAATGGAACATCAAGAATAAAATTTGTCGAAAACGAATGTGGACGATCGATAGTCGACAGTCCCCGTTCGCAACTGTTTATGCAGAACGGATTCTGTGCGTTTGGCGATGAAATTGAGGCATTGTTAAAGATCTCGCTTGCATCGTCCAATGTCTTGCTGAAGGCATAGGAAACGTTCACCGAAAGTGAATCATTTATGAAGCGGCCTCCGTAACGGGCCTGCAATCCATCGTATCGTGATGATGCCGAATTCTGCCGAGTAGTGAGGCCGGCCCGACGAAATTGGCGGTTGTTACAAGCGTCTTCGCGATCAAGGGTACCAACCACGTCCGTGCACACTTGTGAAACCGTGCCAGCCGGAAGCAGATTCGCAAAGCTCGGGAAGTCAAACCCTCCGAGGGAGAAGCCGTTGACCAACGGGCCTACGAAAAAGTTTCCGTTAACGCTCTGAAACAAACCAACGCCATGGTTACCGACATAACGGACCTCCGCGATGTGTTTTTTTCCAATCATCCGCTGCACACCGAATGACCACTGCTCGGAATACGGCGATCTATAGTTGTTAGCGACGGTCGTTTGTGATAGGAAGATCGGATTTAGAATGCCTGTCGGCAGGATTCCCGAAGCCGCAGCCGCGTCACGAACGACATTTCCGAATGGATTATCTGGCAAAGGCGCCGGGGAACCGGTCGCCGGAAGTGACGAGGTCGGAACGGCAAGCGCTGCTGAAAACGGGGCTGCATTCGCCACATTTGAAAGGATGTTGTAAAACGCAGCATCATACGCAATCGAGTATCCGCCGCGGAATACCGTGGCATCCTCGCCGAAAAGCTTTTTCCAGAAATGTGGAGTATAAGCAAAACCGAAACGCGGTGCAAAATTATTCTTATCCGCGGCAACTTTCGGCACGGTTCTCTGTTCGAGCGGCAGTGCCGGGTTGAACAGAGCCGTAGCCGAATCGCCCTCGCGAGCGACTGACTGCTTATTCAGCTCATTGATCGGTTGACCTGTATATTCATAGCGCAGGCCCAGATTCAAGGTAAGATTAGGCTTGACCTTAAAATCGTCTTGTATGAAATAGTACTGGTCAGTTTCCGGGAATTTAAGCAGTGGATTGCCCAATGTGATCGCAACCGCATTGGGGGCGTTATTCGCTATTCGCGTAGCCGAGTTAAACGTGAATGCTCCGTTGAAGCTCGGAAGGAACGGCGAAAGGTTCGTCAAGTACTTGAATTCGGCACCAAACGTGAGCACATGCTTTCCAGTGTTCCAGGTAAAGTTATCCGCAAGCTGATAGACCTTGCCGATGCGGCCCTGCGGTACGGCGGTGCCAGGGCCGACCGTCGGCATTGAATTCGTCTTGGTAAGCCCAAGAGATCCCGGGAATGCGATATTGGTGAAGGTTTCGCCTATCTGTGTCGGTGACGGTATGCAGCCCGGCGTTGTGACCTCGCAGCCTCCGCCGAACTCTACTCCGATTTTCTGATAAGCGAGCCGCAGATCGTTGAGCGTCGAATTCGTGAACGAGTGTGTCCAGTTGCCACCGTAGTTAGAGCTGCCTGCTGGTATGTCCCCATTGAATCCGCTTGCGGCGCCCTGAACCGCATTTTTCGACAGCGTCGTCTGCTTAAGGATGCGGAAGCTAGCGCTGTCCCTGCTCGTCGGTCGAACGTCAAAACGCAGATTCCAGTAGTTCTCCGTAAAATCTGTGTTCTGAGTACGTTGATACTGAGCGGCCTGGAACAGGTTTCCTCCTATATTCAGAACATCGAATGGGCCGCCGATAAGGAACGGCTGTCCAGTCGCCGGGTTATTGGGTGTCGTGTAGCCAACACAGCCGGCGGGAGGTGTTGCACCCACCGGAATCGCTTTTGGACATCCTGTTGCTGGATTAGTATTGATCTGCGCGCCAACCGGGGTGCCGGGGCTGCTCGAATTAAGCTGAGCTCCGGGAATCGCCCATGGGCTGAATTTCGCTATCGCGTTTATGACCGCATTTCCCGGAAACGTGGATTGCAGGCGTCCGAACTCGCTCGGCAAGATTCCTAACGAGGTCGAAAAACCGGTCGTGCTGGAAGGGTTTCGAATTCCTTGATAGGCAAAATAGAAAAATGCCTTGTCCTTGCCGCTCCAAAGCCCTGGGCCTCCATCGCCGAATTTGGGTAGGTAAACTGGGCCACCGATTGTGCCCCCGAATACGTTGTACAGAAACGGATCATTCTTTGTCTGACCGTCTCGTTTGAAAATATTGTTTATGCTGTCGAGTGCCTGTGCATCGCGATGGTGCCAAAATGCACTTCCGTGAAAGGCGTTGGTGCCGGTTTTCCCTACAATGTTGATGATGGCCCCCTGATTTCGGCCATAGCGGGCATCAAAATTGTTCGTTATTATCTGAACTTCTTGTACGGAGTCCTGAAAATCAACGAACAGCGCTGGCCCCCCCACCGACAAGTCGTTATTGTCGGATCCGTCAATCTGAAAGTTATTGGAACGCCCACGGTTTCCGTTTACCGAAAAACCGGTGCCGTTAGTGTTTGTAGCGCTCAGGTTGTTAACTACTACGCCGGGTACTAGAAGAGCCAGCGTATCGATTCCGCCTCCCGCAGTGTTCGACGGCAGATCCTGAACCCGTCGAGTATCGATCGTTGCAGATATCTGCGACTGCTCGGTCTGCAGCGTATCCTCGGAACTTGCCGTCACGGTCACAGTTTCGGATACGTTACCCGCCTCCATCGTGATCGTAACAGGATTAACGATACCTACGCTGACCTGAACGCCCTTTTGAACCGAGCGCTTGAAGTTCGGTGCCTCGGTAGTCACCGTATATATTCCAGGGGTAAGAGCCGCGAAGTTAGCAATGCCTTCGCTGTTCGCGACAAGCACCGTCTCAACTCCCGACCCTTCATTCTTTACTTTTACATTAGCGCCGGCAACGGCGCTGCCTGCAGAATCCACAACGGCACCCTTTAGTATGCCCGTCGTGGCTTGCGCGTTGACGGTAAACTGGCCGATGATCACCATCGCCGCTACCATGAACGCTGTAATAAATTTACTCATGTTACATCTCCAAAAAATAAGTCTGAACTGCTTTATAAGTGCAATTACTGCGAATAAAGCCAACCATGCGCAACCCACGATTTCGAAAACGAGCGATACTCAAATAGACACTTCGAAGAGCACGCTCAAAGTAATGGATTTAATTCAATTTAATGTGCGCCAACGTGTGTCTCTAAAGGGGTTTTGCAATCTTTGTGCCACTTTGAAAGTCAGACTTTTTTGCACCGCGGTCTAATGACCGATAACTCACGGGACGTTTGGTTTTTGCAGGGTTGCGAAAGAAAGTGAAGGGGTTTTTATAGGAATGTGGATCGCAAGAATGGGCCAATGCTCTCCATTTAAATATGAAAAAAATTCAAAAATTCAAATATTCATAAACTTGTCTGATCATAACCTTAGCTGAATATTGTAAACCTTGATCTTCGAATTGAGCGTGGTTGCGTTGAGGCCGAGGAGGCGTGCGGCACGGGATTGGTGGCCGCCGGTTTGTTCGAGGGCGCGGCGAATAAGGTCGATCTCGAACTTTTTTACCTCGTCGTAGAAATTGACACCCCGCGAGATGTCGATATCACCAGAAGTTCCTTCGGTTGCGCGCATC
>Ga0105249_10002992_pt1 | contig 14577 bp, 11 predicted proteins | sample KBSS44metaG_FD_81522 | JGI IMG/M metagenome (GOLD analysis project Ga0105249, IMG submission 81522) | Switchgrass rhizosphere microbial communities from Kellogg Biological Station, Michigan, USA - KBS S4-4 metaG | ecosystem: Host-associated > Plants > Roots > Rhizosphere > Soil | place... | reverse complement strand
GATGATTTCTAAAGGCTGTCACCCGCTTCGCGGGCTCTCCCAATTTTTCGGGATCGTGATCCTGGGGCTTGCGCCCCAGGCTTTATGCTGTCGCTCGCTTCGCGAGCTTTTGCCCTTTGGAAGCCCCCAGGTTAGCGTTCAAAATAAACCCCGAGCCCACGAAGCGGGCGGCAGCGGATGATTTCTAAAGGCTGTCACCCGCTTCGCGGGCTCTCCCAATTTTTCGGGATCGTGACCCTGGGGCTTGCGCCGAAAGTGATAAGGACGATCGCGTGTGTAGCCTTCGGCCCAGACATTTAGCCAGCAAAGACCAACCACCAAAGAAAGTATTCGACGCCTCACGGTTTTCTCCGCTGGCTAATGCGGGAACCGATCTAAAAAGCGGTAAAGTTTTTTTCTTGAAATACAAAGTTTTCGTCATCCTCTGAATCGCGGTGGTTATAATCAATGTAAATGATGGCCGCGTCATGTCGATTGACATCACCAATGAGATCACCGATCTGTTGCTAGCCTGGAATGATGGTGAGCAAGCTGCGCTCGAGAAGTTGGTCCCTTTAGTCGAGGTCGAACTTCGACGACTGGCAAGGTCTTACATGCGACGCGAGCGTACCGGGCACACGCTGCAGACCACTGCGCTGATCAACGAAGTGTACCTGCGCTTGATAAACGCCCGGCGAGTAAGCTGGCACAATCGGGCCCACTTTTTTGGCATCGCCGCTCGAATAATGCGACGGATACTCGTCGATTTTTCGAGGACACGAGCTTACCAAAAGCGGGGTGGTGGAGCGTTTCAAGTCGCGTTTGATGAAGCTCTGGTAGTAGCGCCGATTGACGATCCTGATCTACTCGCGTTGGACGAAGCTTTAACTGAACTCGCGCGAGTGGACGAGCGTAAGGCCCAGGTCGTCGAGATGCGGTTCTTCGGCGGATTAACTGAAAAGGAAACATCTGTCGCGTTGAACGTGTCGCCTGAGACGGTTCGGCGTGATTGGCGGCTGGCGAAGTCCTGGTTGTTGCGACGCTTGAGTGAATACCCTCAATGATAGATAAGGACCGTTGGGCAAAAGTTGAAAGCATCTATCATGCGGCATTAGAGCATGAGCCGGAAGAGCGGGCGGCGTTCGTGTCGAATGAGTGTGCCGGTGATCACGAATTGGAAAGCGAAGTGGGATCGCTTTTGAAATTTGACGGGCAGTCCGAAGCGTTCATGCAAACGTCGGCGCTCAATGTGGCGGCGAAGACGTTGGCGGCGTCGCAAGTGACCTCCGAGGATGAACCAAAGATCGAAGACATCGGTCCCTATCATCTAATAAAACTCATAGGTGAGGGCGGTACTGGCAACGTCTACCTCGCAGTTGATACGCGACTTGATCGCAGGGTCGCTATCAAAATCCTAACGGTGGACTTTACTGAAGACGTCGATCGCGTCTCCAGGTTCAAGCAGGAAGCGCGAGCAACTTCGTCCTTGAATCACCCAAATATAGTCACGATATTTGAAGTCGGTGAGTCTCAAGGTCGCTACTACATCGTTACCGAATTCGTTGAAGGCGTGATACTCCGGGCGCGAATGGCGGCGGCTTTACCAAAAGGACTCGACGCACAAACGACGGTCTCGATAATCACGCAAGTGCTTCAGGCGCTCGACGCTGCTCACCGCGCCGGAATAATTCATCGAGACATCAAACCTGAGAACATCATTGTCCGCGCTGATGACCTGGTAAAGGTGCTCGACTTCGGAATTGCGAAACTGGATGCCTCCCAGCGTGCGAGTGTGGACCATCTTACTACTCGAACCGGGGTTGTAATTGGTACTGCCGCCTACATGTCTCCAGAACAGGCGCGCGGTCAGAAAGTCGATCATCGCACTGACATCTTCTCTGTGGGGATCGTGCTGTACGAGATGCTGTGCGGGCGCAAGCCTTTTGAAGGTGAGACGTGGAGCGATGTGATGGCGGCCGTGTTGGTTAAAGATCCGCCACCAATCGACTCCGCAGCTGCGCCTTCAGCTCTTAAGCTAATTGTCGAACGCTGTTTGGATAAGGATCCAGATAAACGATTTCAATCGGCGGGCGATCTGATGTTTGCTTTACGCCAGGCTACGAACACAGAGAATGGTCCATCCGCAATCAATCACAACCCGCCACCTCCTTCAGCGTCATGGCACCGGACTGGTTTAGTGATTGCCGCAATCATAATTGTACTTTTGATTGCCGGCATTGTGTGGTTGACGGCAAACCACACGGTGGGTGAGCCACCCAAAAAGTCGCTGCGAGCGCCGAGCGACTCAGAGTCAGAGTCAGAGACAACGTTAACCTGGATCGACCGCAACGGAACGGCCCAGGGAACAATCGGAGAACCTGCCGAATACTCTGGGCCAGCTTTTTCGCCGGACGAACAGCAGGTTGTGGTTGCGTTAAATGACCCCGATGTCGACAAGCGCGATCTTTGGATTTTGTCGCGGACAAAGAGGGAACCGCGCAGGCTGACCTCGGATCCCGCAGACGAGATGAATCCATTATGGTCACCGGACGGTAGGTGGATTTTCTTCACGGCAAATAGAAACGGCGCCCGGAACATCTATCGAGTGCCGGCCAGTGGGAATGGACCAACGGAATCGGTCCTCGCGTCGAACGAAGATCTTAATCTCGAGGACATTTCCAGCACTGGCCGCTTTTTGGTATTCAACTTTCGAAACAAGGGAGATGATGTGCCGGGTGTGGGCCTGTTGTCGCTTCCGGATAAAAGGCGCGTGGTCTTTGCCTCAGCGCCTGCTCGATCGGCGCGCTTATCTCCCGATCAAAAGTGGATGGCTTATACCTCCAACCGAAATGGTTCGGTGATCGCTGTTCGCAGGGTTGGTGCAGGCGGCCAGCCGGCTGGCGACGAGCAGGTAGTTTCCGGCTCATCCGGGGCCGCCACTACTGCGATGTGGCGCGCGGATGGCAAAGAGTTGTTCTATCTTGAAGGCGGCGTGTTAATGTCGGTTCAGATTGAAACGAATGGAGACCGTTTGATAGCCGGAGAGCCGAGGCCGCTCTTCAAAATAAACGTCGAAGATCAGGAGCGGCGTAATCGTTATCTGGTTGGTAGCGATGGTCTCTTTTTGGTGCTTCTAAAGAGCAAAGCAAATTAGCTCAAGCGTCTCACGCTGAATGACGAGATTCAAATATTTCTCACCAGCTGTTCTCATTCTAGTCATTGTCTGCGTTCAAGCGTGCCAGCGGCCCACCCGTAGTAACTGATCAAGTAACCCATCACATTCCTGTTGGCTACGGTCAGTACCACCTGCGGTAGCGGGTGGGTGCGCAGCCAGGTTCAACACAGGCGTAAAGGCTACGCACCCACCCTCTACCGCAGGTGGTACTGACCGTGTCCAACAAACAATCCTGACTTTTGAGGCAAGATTCTTTGCAGACTGTTAACTAAAAATCTTTCGCACTCCAGTGGAACCGCGCGCATCCAACCTGCGAACTCCCCAATCAGCTTACAACTTTAAATTCCACATGGGGATGTTCAATGAAGAGTTTTTTGCCAAAAGCCAGTGCAGTGTTTGTTAGTGTTTTGTTTCTCTTTAACAGCGCCTGTCTCGACCGTGTATACGCTCAGCAACAAAGAACTAATTCGGTTGATAATGGTTCGCCCGATATCCAGAAGGTCATTCGCGCATTTACTGCTAAAGAAACAGAGTTTAGGAAAGCGCTTTCCGAATATGCATTCAAACGCGACGCGACCATCCAAACGATCGGCGCCGCGGGCGAAGTTACCGGTGAATACCATCGAGTTTCTCAGTTTGTTTTCACTGATCAGAACGAGCGCTTTGAAAAGATCACTTATTTTCCACCGCCTACACTTACCGAACTGATCTTTACACAGGAAGACCTCGAAGATTTGGGCGGTGTTCAACCGTTCGCTCTCGAAGCCTCCAAGATCGACCAGTACGATTTCAAATACGTGGGCAGGGAACAGGTTGATGAGTTGCATACCTATGTCTTTGACGTCGCGCCAAAGGTATTACCGAAGAAAGTTAGCGACCGCCGCTTTGAGGGGCGTATCTGGGTAGACGAAGATGACCTGCAAATAGTGAAGGTACGTGGAAAGGCCGTGCCTCAAGGCAATCAACGCTTTCCTCTTTTCGAGACTTATCGACAGCAAATAGACGGGCGCTATTGGTTCCCTACGTATACCTCCGCCGACGATGAATTAGTCTTTCCCAAGGGTCAGGTTGTTCACATACGCATGCTTGTCCGGTATACGGACTACAAGCACTTCGGCAGCAAGGTGAAGGTGACGGAGATTGGCGAAGAACCCTAAATGTATCTTCCGCAAAATGGATCCACAGGCTTGACCTGCTAAGTTGCATTAGTTGAGAATTGACATGTAACACAAAGCTCGCGGCCTGATCCATTAAAACCAAGTGAAACGATTCGTTCTCCTGCCAGTCCTTTTGCTGTCATTGCTCGTGTGTGCGTCGCTGGGCCTGGGCCAAATGCAACCTCCCGCGCCATCTCAGGGCCCCATCGGTTTCCCCGACTTTTCGGGTTTTGGTCTAATCGACAGCTTTGCGACGCTGCCAGCCGAACGAACCAAACTCGAAAGCTTGTGCCAGATTCGGCGCGCCTCGCTTGATGAAGCTTCGCGCACTGTGGAGATGGCTTTGCAAAGAGTCGATGAATCAGCCGATCCACCTAAGGCGATTCGCCTCCACAATGCTTCGGCAACTGTTTACCTCTACAAAGGCGATACTACAAACGCGATTGCACAATTTGAAGAGGCCTTGCGGATCGGGGAGGCGCATGCGACTGAAAGTGCAAACCTTGCCGCGATGATGAACATCGATCTTGCCGCCCTCGGCATAGCCCACATGCGACGTGGCGAGGTCGAGAACTGTGTTACTAATCGCAATGCTGATGTTTGCATCTTTCCGCTAACTGCCGCGGCGCGCCATCGGTTGCGATCCGGTTCGGAGCGCGCAATCGAGTATTTCAAGCGTTATCTTGAAAGAGAACCTTCAAACCTGGAGGTGCGCTGGCTTCTCAACGTGACGTACCAGACGCTTGGCGAATATCCCGACAAAGTTCCCAAGGCTTATCTGATCCCTCCGGCGGCTTTCGAATCGAAAGAGAATATCGGAAGGTTTGTGGACGTTGCTCCCTCGCTCGGGCTCGACACGACGGGCGCGGCCGGAGGCTCGATTGTCGACGACTTCGATAATGATGGATTTCTCGATGTAGTCGAGACTAGCTTTGATCCATGCCAGCCGATGCGCGCCTTCCGCAACAATGGAGATGGTACGTTCCTGGATGTGTCCACCCGCTCGCGCCTGGCTGAGCAACTCGGCGGGATAAACTCGGTGCAAACCGATTACAACAACGACGGTTGGCTCGACATCTTTGTGATGCGTGGTGGGTGGGAGTGGCCCATGCGCAATTCACTGTTGCGCAACAATGGGAACGGCGCCTTCTCGGATGTAACGCTCGAGGCGGGGCTCTTGAGCATCGATCATCCAACCCATTCCGCGGCGTGGGCCGACTTCGATAATGACGGTTGGCTGGATATCTTCATTGGACACGAGCACACACCGAGCCAGCTTTTCCGAAACAAAGGTGACGGCACGTTTGAAGATGTCTCCGCGCGCGCGCGCGTAAACCGGGTCGCGTTTACGAAAGCTGTCGCATGGGGAGATTACGACGACGATGGATATCCGGACCTCTACGTCTCTAATTACGGGGAAGACAACTTCCTCTATCACAACAAACGTGACGGCACGTTCGAAGAGATTGCCGCGCAGCTTGGAGTTCAGCAACCGCGCTGGAGTTTTCCAACCTGGTTTTTTGATTACGACAATGACGGGAAACTTGATTTGTTCGTGGCTAGCTATTTCTTTGCAAATGGGGAGTGGGTAAGGCCCTATCTGGGACTAGCACGAGAGGGCGATTCGATGAAACTCTACCGCAACATAGGAAATGGCAAGTTTGCGGATGTGACCCAGGAGACGGGTCTTGACCGCAGCGTGGCGGCAATGGGCGCGAACTTCGGTGATCTCGACAATGACGGTTTCCTCGATTTCTATCTTGGCACGGGGGCGCCAACGTACACAGCTCTGATGCCGAATCTTTTGTACCGTAATCAAAGCGGCCGATCTTTCGTGGAGATAAGTTCGTCGAGTGGAACTGGCCATCTGCAGAAAGGCCACGGCGTATCGTTTGCCGATCTCGACAACGATGGAGACGAAGACATATTCGAGAACCTCGGTGGAGCCGTGCCGGGCGACAAATACAACAGTGTCCTTTTTGCGAATCCCGGTCAGGCTAACAATTGGATTGCTATCAAGCTTGTCGGATTCAAGAGCAACCGCTCCGGAATCGGAGCCAAGATCAAATTAACGCTCAAGGAACCTGGCGGGGAAACCGGAATCAGATATCGCGAAGTATCGAGTGGCGGGTCGTTTGGTGCGTCGCCGTTGATGCAGCACATTGGTATTGGCAAGGCAACGCGAATTACTTCCATAGAGGTAACGTGGCCCGCGAGCGGCACGCGGCAGGAATTCAAAAACGTGCTGCCGAATCAGTTTATTGAGATAAGAGAGTTCGATAAGGTTTATGAAAAGCGGCGCATTCGGCGAATCACCTGGAAGCGCGCCGGCGGTGCTCCTCGACACATGCACCGGTAGTTCTGTTCGAATAACGCCGAAGGCGTTGGCTAATCTCAGCCCAGGGTTCGAGGAACGAGAACCCTGGGTTAACAATCAAAATACACGCTAACCCTGAAAGGGTTCCGCGGTTGGCGAACCCTTTCAGGGTTAATATCGAACTTAATTCAGATCCCAGGGTTCTCGATCCTCGAACCTGGGCTGAAATTAGCCAACGCCTTCGGCGTTCTACTCTATTAATCCTTTGCCTTCTTTAACTGTCACTACCTTGTTTACCGTTACGTTGGTTAAAGTATCGACGGCGCCGCTGGGCCAGCGCACCTGAATGAGGTCCACGCTCGTACGTTTCTCCAGCCCGAAATGCAGCTTTAAGTCATTCTGCGAAATGTAACTGCCGCCGCTTCGCACTTCATCGAGCTGAGTGAGATCTCCGGCGACGACCTTCACCTTCGCGCCAATACCGTTGCGGTTGCTCTTCGTGCCGCTCGTCTTAACTATGATCCAGTTGTTCTTGTTTCCGCCGTCGTTCCGCAATAGCTGTGGGGCGCCGTCGAGATCGTTTACGACGATATCAACATCGCCGTCATTGTCGATGTCACCGAACGCAGTGCCGCGGCTGGCGCGCTCTTCCATCAGCGCGCTACCAGACTGGGCAGCAACTTCTGAAAAGGTTCCGTCGCGGTTGTTTCTATGCAAAAGCTTGCGCTGACGATAACGGTCTCGCTGCGGGTAGGCATGTCCATTAGCAACGAAGAGATCAACCCAGCCATCGTTATCGTAGTCGAAAAACTTTGTTCCCCAACCTACGTACGGAAGACTGATCATCGCCACTCCCGCTTCGTAGGAAACATCAACGAAGGAACCTTTCCCAGCGTTGCGGTAGAGTACGTTGTGTTCATCGTCAAAGTTGGTGATGAACAGGTCCAGTAACCCGTCATGGTCGTAGTCGCCTAACGTGACTCCCATGCATCCCTGCTCGTTGCCATTTTTGTCGAGTGCAGTACCCGACTCAAATCCGATTTCGCTGAAGGCGCCGTTTCCATTATTGTGATAGAGGAAATTAGGTGTCGAGTCGTTGGCCACGAAAATATCGATCAATCCATCACCGTCGAAGTCACTGCCCACCACGTCCAATCCGTAATAACCCCGCGAGTCTGCGACGCCGGCCTTTTTCGAAACGTCGGTGAAAGTTCCGTCACCGTTGTTATGAAAGAGGGAATCACCCGCGCCGGGTAATCCCCGTGGTCCGCATTGGACGGGAACGCCTTTGAATTGACAGGTCGGACCTTCACCAAAAGTAGGCAAGTTATTCATGTCGAAGCCCACGTAGTTTGTGACGAAAAGGTCGAGTTTGCCGTCATTGTCGTAATCGAGAAAAGCCGCTCCCGTGGAGAAGCGCGGATCGCTTACCCCGGCTTTCTGTGTGACGTCGGTGAACGTGCCGTTTCCGTTGTTTTTGAACAGATGATCGGGACCTATACTCGTGACATAGAGGTCATCAAAACCGTCGTTATTGAAGTCGCCGACCGCACATCCCATTCCCCAACCAACATCGCCGACTTTTGCTTTGTCCGTGACATCGGAAAACGTTCCATCATGGTTGTTGCGATACAGCACACTGCGGGTTTTCTTGTTCGCCTTAAGCAATTCAACGGTGAGTGAATTGACGAAGTAGATGTCCAGATAGCCGTCATTGTCATAATCGAAAAGCGCTACGCCGCCACTCATCGATTCGGAGATGTACTTCTTTTCCGGCGACAGCGCGTGTTTGAAGGTAATACCGGATTGGCTTGTTATGTCGTTGAACTGAACGGAGGCAGGCGGGATTTTTAATGCGACTGCCAGAAATGCTGCCAGTAAAATCACGTGCGGGTTCCTGACGAATAGCAAGTTAGATTTCCTCGTTTCTCTGTGCAACCTCTGTGTTCTCTGTGTCTCGGTGGTGTTCTTTTCTCAAGTCCCACTAAACCACAGAGACACAGAGAACACAGAGGTTGCACAGAGAATGGTTTACTGCGGTTTTTTGAGTTTATTGAACGTCTCGTCCTCGCGTTTAGCGTCCTCGCGTCGTCCGGTGGCGATATAAGCGCGACCCAGCTCGTAATGAAAAAGCGCATTCTCAGGATCGAGCTTCACTGCCATCTCCAAATTGGAAGCCGCGCCGGCGAAGTTACCCTGCTGCAGCAACGCCTTGCCAAGCGCGTAATAGAGTTCTACATTCGTCGATCCGGAAGAAGGCACATCATGCAACAGCTCGGCGGCTTTTGAATAATCTTGAGTCTTGAAGTAGCTGAGCCCTAATAGCCATCTCGCCTGAGTGTTTGCCGGATTGGATTTGATCTCACTCTCGAGCGGCGCCAATGCTTCCCGGTACAACTCTGCGCGAAAGTAGGCCAGCCCGAGATTGTAATCCAAGCCGGCCTGTTGAGGGTTCCACTTCTTGGCGAGGCGGAATTCAACTGCGGCGTCAGTAAGGTTCTGCCGTCCTGCCTGCACAAGTCCGAGGCTGTTATGAAGAGCTGAAATAATCTTCGTTAACTGCGCTTCGTTTGCCTCGAGCTCTGAGCGGGTCTTTTGGTCCATAGAAGCTTGTGTCTTCTGATCGTTTTCATCGGGTACTCTGGATGCGCCCATTGTCGATTGTTTGGAGCTAAGTTTTTGCGTTATCTCGAACGCGCGGGCCTTCAGCTCAGACGCCACCTGCAACTCTTTCCGACCCGCTTCGGTCTGCCCTGTCTGGAGAAGAGATTGTGCGAGCCGGTAATGTGCAGTCGTGACCTGAAACTTGTTGTGAGGCAGATTCGGATTCAAGTCAATCGCTTTCGTGAGCACGTCTATTGCCTGATCGTGCTTCTGTAATTCCTGATAAGCCTGGCCCAACTGGAAATAAGGATCGGGATTGTTTGGCTGAATTCGAGACGCTGTCCTCAGGTAGTCAATTGCCGGCTCCCACTTTCTTTGAAAGATGCATGTAATTCCGAGATAGTAGTTGCTGAAGAAGTCGTTTGGATTTGCGGCTAACTCAATCTTGAACTCTCCCTCAGCATTGGCTACTGCGGAGCCGCCTTCGTTCCAAAGATATGCTAAGCCCAGATTGTAGTGAGCGCCCGGAAACTGTGAATTCAAAGCTATAGCTCTTTTGAACTCTTCGATTGCTTCAGGTAGACGGCCGGCTTCACGAAACGCTCTACCGATGGCGATATGAATCTCCGGCTTCTCACCAAACTCAGCAATCATGGAATCAAAAACCCGTCTTGCGGCAGTAAACTGGCGTTGCTGTAGATATGTAATTGCAAGAGTGAAACTTGAGTTGAAGTCTTTTGGCGTAAGCTTCAGGGCTACTTCGAGCGCTCTTGCAGATTTTTCGTAATCGCCCAGGGCAAAATAAGTTTTGCCTAAAGTCTTATGGACGTCCGCGTTGTTCGGTTGGAGCTGGGCGGCTTTGAGAAGCGGGTCGACAGCTTTATCAAACTGCGCGGCCTCCAGATAAACCATGGCCATTTCAATCAGAAGATCGGTGTCATTTGTTTGATAATTCGCCGCTGCCTCAGCCGCCTCGAGCGCTGGTTCACGCTTCATTAGCGCTGCATAAGTTTTCATGAGTCTGCGGTATTGCGCAGCCAGAATTGACTTAAGCTCAGTCTCTGCCTCCGCAAGTTTACCCGCCCGCACTAACTCCTGGGCCGCCTCATAACGTTGCGCCAATGTTTTGTCCTGTGGGGGATTGAAAGACAGAGGCGGGAGTAAAAACGAAAGAATGATTAAGCACAGAGCCATCGTTGTGATCTCGAAGTCCAGCCCATTATACATTGAGCGCGGAGAACCCCATGCGTCACTGCTTGCTAGCCTGGCGACGGTAGGGTTCAAAATCGCTCCACACCTGTTGGACCATCTTCGGATCAACTACTCTGATCTCGGGAGTCGTAGGACTTTGTTGTGAAACAATTTGCAAACGCATCTGCTTGCACTTGTCAGGCGCGAAGCTCTCGGCTGAGTATGTATAAACACCGGCATAAGCGGTGCGCGGCTTCATCTTGAGATAGCTTGTTAAACTCTTAATGAATTCAATCTTTCCGCGCTGAATCGGCGTAACTCGTTTGCCGTCGCACGTCAGCGTCATCTCTTCAAAGTCGGCTTTAAACTTAAAATCTGCTGGCAGGACCATTGGCGAGCCGCCCATCAGTCCGACTCCAAGCGTCAGCAGGCTCAAAAATGTGGATTTCCCAGTAGCGCTCACTTCTGGAACAACAAGCAGATGCACCACGGGCCTCACCTGGTTGACATAATCAGCCCAGTTGCGAAGCTCGTAGAAGCTATTCGTCATCAGCGGCGAGGTCATTAACCCGTCCTTTTCGATTTTCTTCTGCTGCCGCTCAAACGCAATTCGGTTCTTCTCAATAATGTAGTGCTTCAGCACGGGTGTGATCATCGTCAACTGATATTCCCCGAAGTCTGCTTCATAAGCTTTGGGCCTGAACTTCTTGAGATCCACTCTATTCTTCAAGTCTACTGCGGGATAAGGGTCGCCCGGCTCGATGCTCGCGATTTTGAAATCGGGGCTGATGCCGTCTCCTGTGTTCTTAACGTGCCCTTAGAGAGCGTCTTGTCTTGAGCTAGAGGACTGCTAATCGTGAATACCTGTGCTCCATCAAGGACTGTGTTGCTTCCACTCGTGGGTTCCAACGTTGCCAGCGTTTTACAGGAAGGACAGGATCATCTACGACAAGCTTCGCCGCTACTTTTTTGCCGGCGCCAAATTGAACTCTTAATTCCTTCGATCTTTCGATCACGTGTTGACTGGTGAGAATTAAGCCCGTGCCATCAACAATTGAGCAGGTTCCCTGAGCTAGCTCGCCCTGCACATTTACAACTCCGTCGCTTAAGACCGTTAACAGATCGGTTTCGTCAACAATTCGCCCTCGCCTAAGTGCATCATCAGTCGCTGTGATCGTCGCATCTTCATTGTCCAACTCCAGCAAGGCTGTGCTCCCTGGTTCAACCTTCAGCTTGACGGACCATTCATAACTCTTCCCATTAACGATGAGTGGTTTTTCTGACTCGACAATGTAATCGCCCGGTGTCAGCGAAAGAGAGACCGACCCATCAGCCGTCGTCTTGACTCGAATCACGGAAATCACCATCTCGGGCGACCCGTTATTTAGCTTCTTGACCACTAAGCCGAAATTTTGGCCCAGATTGTCATTCAGGATAACTTTGATCATGACCTTGCCTAGTCTCTGGCTCTGCGAGTGAGCCGTGATCGCAATCAGCAAGCAAGCGAGTAACAAGGCAAACGTTTCTCGCCGGTAGCGTGTGTTTCGCGACATTCTCAACTCCACTGGGACAGAAAGTTGCAGAAACGCTTTGACTTCAGGTCGTTCGATACGAGACGCAAGATACCAAATTCCGAACTGGTTGAGTTTGAAAATACGCCGAAGGCGTTGGCGAATTTCAGCCCAGGGTTCGAGGAACGAGAACCCTGGGTTACGATTTATAGGAGCGACGGAACCCTGAAAGGGTTCGCCAAGCGCGGAACCCTTTCAGGGTTGAATACATTTTATTGTTAGCATACCCAGGGTTCTCGTTCCTCGAACCCTGGGCTGAAATTAGCCAACGCCTCCGGCGTATTTAAACTCAGCCACTACCAAATTCTCGCAAGCTCGAACCCTGGGCTGAAATTAGCCAACGCCTCCGGCGTATTCAAATTGCACCAGTACCAATTCTCGCCTCGCCGTTAACGACGAACGCCTTCGATGCTTTCCGCTGGCCAACCCCTATGATTGAATAAGCGTGGCTGCTTGCGTCTCACAGGAGGTAACCAAAAATGAATCTAAAATTGATTACCCTGATTGTCGGTTTCGCCTGGTTCTCGTGCTCGGTAGTATTCAGCATTCAAGCTCAAGAAGCTGTGCCTAATAGGACTTCAGGTTCGATTTCCGGGCGTATCACTGTCGACGGAAGACCCAAAGCCGGTCTGGTGGTAGAACTGTTGGGCAAACACCGCCGGCCCTAGGGAGGCTTTGCACGAAAAGTAGTTCCTGTTGGGATTTGAAGGATCAAATAGTTGTAAAAACACTTTTCGTGCGAGGCCATGCAGGGAATAAAAGCGGTTTGCGGTTGGTATTAAGGGTAGACTCGCCGGTTTTCAAACGGCCAGTCCACCGCATCTCGACGAAAACATATAATTTGGCGAATTGACGACCGTAAACGACGCGGTTGAGCTTCTGCTCCGTGCACTTGGTCTTCTCCGCAGTAAAACTGGGGAACACGGAGATCGCACAGAGAAGGGAATCGCGAGAACCGTGGCTACGGGTCCCATAGATGGACCAAAGCCCTGAACGGGTTAGGCGGTTGGCGAACCCTTACAGGGTCTCAAATCTTTTCTTTGTATAACCCAGGGTTCTCGTTTCTCGAACCCTGGGCTGAAATTAGCGAACGCCTTCGGCGTTTTTCAAACCGAACCAGTACTGAGTCGCGTGGAGGGTTCCGAGTTGAGTTGTCAAAAGATACTGGAAATCATTCATCCTTACATTGATCGCGAGTTGGACCCGGTTCAGGCAGCGGAAGTTGAACGCCACCTCGAACAATGCGACGACTGCGATCTTATCTACCGTGGCCAGGTTGCCTTGCGCTCATCTTTGCAGCACCCGTCACTCTATTACCGTGCTCCGGCAGATTTGAAAAGGCGCATCACATCGGGTTCCAAAATTATTTGCGCAAGACGTCCGCGAGCACGAGCTAAGCGCGACATGACCGTGCCCACTGGGACCTGAACCGTGTCCGCAATTTGTTTGTATGACAGCTCTTCAAATTCTCTCAGCACAATAACCTCGAGAAACTCTGTTGGCAGCTTTCGTAACGCGCGCCTGACTAATTGTTTATCCGTTTCTTTCAGCAACAGCATCTCCGGACTAGGGGTATCTGAAATGTGAGTATCTTCCTCCTCTTCGAACGGAGTCATAGCCTCTGTTACTCGATTGCGCTGGATCCACGTGTAGTAAGTGTTACGCACAATCTTCAACAACCAGGGCCGTGCGTCGCCTCCTTTGAAAGTATCGAAATGCTTCAGCGCCCGAAGGTACGCTTCCTGCACCACGTCTTCAGCATCTCTTGCGTCGCGAGTGAGCCAGCGGGCGAGATTGTACGCCGCGTCGAGATGCGGTAAGAGTGCTTCCTCATAATTTTCACTGGCGACTGCCATTACCAATCTCCTGCATTTCGTTGCTACGCCGCTCCGTCATTACACTTCTTGATCTGCTCGGCCACGAAAAGCGGCGGGTTTGTGTGACGAATGCCGCGCTCAATCAAATTCCTTATTAGTGCGACTCCCTCACAGTCGATGAAAGAAATATTCTTTAGATCGACATTGAGCCTCACTCCTTGATTGAGCATCGACTCGGCTGTCTCTCGTAATAACTCAACCCATTGACCTGAAACTCGACCGTCCAATTGCAGAGTAATTTCCTTTTCCGATAAAACAACTTCGGTAATCTTCAACATGCCTTAGACCTTAGAAATAGACGCGATGAATAAGCTTTTTGTCTCATGTCTGCCAACCTCTGCGTCTCTGTGTGGTCGTCACTGCCAGGAAAGCATTAACCGCAGAGACAACCAACACAGAGATACACAGAGAAGCAGGGCTATGGCGCTATTTGATGTGGCTCTCCATAGATGAAATCGTCCATCATGACGATGTCGCTACCCCTGTCATCGTCCGGACCGGGAGCGATATTGCCGGCAATAATCCGGACACTGGCGATCTGCGGGTCATTGAACTTGATCCCGAAGAAAGAAAAACCAGCATTCCCAGGCGCGGCCGGGACAAAACTGCTGAACAGCAAACGGCCATCAGCGCCGAAAAACTGCACCAAGGTACTTGCGTTACGATTACCGCGTTTGTCACCTGGACCACTGCCGTCAGGCTTGTC
>Ga0105249_10002991_pt1 | contig 14580 bp, 12 predicted proteins | sample KBSS44metaG_FD_81522 | JGI IMG/M metagenome (GOLD analysis project Ga0105249, IMG submission 81522) | Switchgrass rhizosphere microbial communities from Kellogg Biological Station, Michigan, USA - KBS S4-4 metaG | ecosystem: Host-associated > Plants > Roots > Rhizosphere > Soil | place... | reverse complement strand
TGGCAAAAGATGCCACGATGCTATTCATTGGTACCGTATGTATTGGTGTTGGAAACGGAATGGTTGAAGCGGCTTGCAATCCGCTCACAGTATCGCTCTACCCCGAAAACAAAACCACCATGCTGAACCGGTTTCACGTTTGGTTTCCGGGTGGTATCGTAATCGGCGGTCTCATCGCCTACCTTTTTATGGATCAGTTACATCTTAGCTGGCAGTTGCTCATTTCAGTGCTGCTGATTCCAGCTGCGATATATGGCTTCCTGTTTTTCAAACTTCAATTTCCGGTTACGGAAAGAGTAACCAAAGGGGTGAGCACAGCTGATATGTTTAAAGCTTGCGTAACACCTTTGTTCCTGGTTATGCTGGCCTGCATGTTCATGACAGCAGCAACCGAACTGGGTACCAACCAGTGGTTGGTAGCCTTACTGCAGGGTGCCGGTGCTTCGGGAATCCTGGTGCTGGTATTTATTAATGGTATCATGGCCTTGGGCCGGTCCTTCGCAGGTCCGGTGGTGCACCGCCTCAACCCCAACGGCATGCTGATTTTCTCATCCATATTCGCCTGCATCGGCTTGTTCCTGTTGAGCAAGGCGACCGGCGCGGGCAGTGCTTTTGCAGCCGCCTTCGTTTTTGCGGTGGGTATTTGCTTTTTCTGGCCCACCATGCTTGGATTTGTGGCGGAATATGTTCCCAAAAGCGGCGCATTGGGATTGTCATTGATGGGCGGCGCAGGCATGTTCAGTACTTCATTGATATTACCCCTGATGGGAAAATGGTATGACCAATTCAAAAGCACAGCCATCGCATCCGGTGTTGACGCCACAAAAGCCGACGCCATTGCCGGATCCAACACTTTTTTAAAGGTGGCCATTATGCCTGCCATACTGGTAGGCGTGTTTGTGCTGATTTATTTGTCACGCCGAAAATTTTACGCAGCACACAAACAGGCACACGCGGCTTAACCGCTCATCAGATTAGTTTCGTTAATATTCAATTTTTGGGCCGTGTAACACCCAACATTTCGTAATTTCCGTCATAACAATTGCCAATGCCAGTACCTAGTTCCCGAAGGAAGGCCATCAAAAATCTCTTGGCCGGTAGTGTTGCGCTCTCCGCATTCCCATCTCTTTCTATGGCTGATATCGCTTCACTCAAGAAAGCCCCCTTAGCAATGAAAGGAAACATCAACCATTCCGTGTGCCGATGGTGCTATAGTTCCATCCCCATGGAAGAATTCTGCGCCGCCATCACCGCCATGGGTATGAAAGCCATGGACCTGGTTGGTCCGGCCGACTGGCCCATGCTGCAGAAATACGGCATCTATTCATCCATGTGCAATGGCGCTGAAATCAGCATTCCCAAAGGATGGAACGACAAGCAATACCATGCTACGCTGATTAAGAACTATTCAGATATGATTCCGCTGGTTTCGAAAGCGGGCTATAAAAATCTCATTTGCTTCAGCGGCAACAAGGGCACAATGGACGATGAAACCGGACTGAAAAATAGTGTGGAAGGCTTGAAGCAGATCATGTCCCTGGCCGAGAAGAATAAAGTGATGGTTGTAATGGAACTGCTGAACAGCAAGGTGGATCACAAAGATTATATGTGCGACCACACGCCCTGGGGTGTTGAATTGGTGAAACGAGTAGGCTCTGACAACTTCCGTTTATTATACGACATCTACCACATGCAAATTGATGAGGGAGATGTAATTCGCACCATTCGCGACAACCATCAATACTTCACCCATTATCATACCGGCGGTGTGCCGGGAAGAAATGAGATTGATGAATCCCAGGAATTATACTATCCCGCTGTAATGAAAGCCATAGTGGAAGTGGGTCACAAAGGATTTGTAGCGCAGGAATTTATTCCGAAGAATGCCGACAAGATCGCTTCTCTCAAACAAGGCGTTACCATTTGCGACGTATAGGGCTTCACGCCCGCCCGTACCGAATGGTACATTCGGGCGGGCAGAGCAGCAAAGTTTGTAAACTGTCAACTAATATACCATGCCAGAAAACGTTTATGACGCCATTGTCATCGGATCAGGAATCAGCGGCGGATGGGCCGCTAAGGAACTCTGTGAAAAAGGCCTGAAAGTAATTATGCTGGAACGTGGCCGCAACATTGAGCACGTCCGCGATTATGTGAATGCAACCAAAGAAGCCTGGGATTTCCCACACCGCGGTCGCCGCACACAGGAAATGATCAAGGAGTATCCCGTACTGAAAAGAGACTACCCCCTCAATGAAACCAATCTCGATTATTGGGTAAAGGATTCTGAATCGCCCTACACTGAAATCAAACGATTCGACTGGTTCCGCGGTTACCACGTGGGCGGTCGTTCACTGATGTGGGGTCGCCAAAGTTATCGCTGGAGCGACACCGATTTCGAAGCCAATGCAAAAGACGGACACGGCATTGATTGGCCTGTTCGATACAAAGAAATTGCTCCCTGGTACGACTATGCCGAAAAATTTGCCGGCATCTCTGGTAATAAAGATGGATTGGCTGTTCTTCCCGATGGCCAATTTCTTCCACCCATGGACATGACCTGCGTGGAGAAAGACGTGGCCACGCGTTTAAAAGACCATTACAAGGGTCAACGTCAAATGATCATCGGTCGTACTGCCAACCTCACTGTTCCTCACGAGGGACGTACCAATTGCCAGTTCCGAAATAAGTGCTGGCTGGGTTGTCCGTTCGGCGGATACTTCAGCACGCAGTCTTCAACGCTACCGGCAGCGATGAAAACAAAAAATCTTACACTACGCCCATTCTCCATCGTTACGAAAATTCTGTACGATAAGGATAAGAAGAGAGCCACGGGCGTGGAAGTACTGGATGCAGAAACAAACAAGACTTATACTTATACGGCAAAAATCATATTCCTAAATGCATCGACATTGAACTCTGCCTGGATATTGATGAATTCAGCCACCGATGTATGGCCCGACGGACTGGGAAGCAGCAGTGGTGAACTGGGTCACAATATCATGGACCACCACCTGGGTGTGGGTGCCAGCGGTTGGGTTGAAGGCTATGAGGACAAATATTATTATGGAAGAAGGGCCAACGGCATCTACATTCCCCGCTACCGGAACTATGGCAGCGATAAGCGCGACTACCTGCGCGGCTTCGGCTACCAGGGCGGCGGCGGACGCGGCGGTTACAACCGCTCTGCGGAAGAAATCAGCCTGGGTGCAGATTTGAAAGAGTACCTCACCGAACCTGGAAGGTGGTCGATGGGCATGGGTGGTTTCGGAGAAACACTGCCATACCATGAAAATAAAGTAACGCTCGACAAACAAAAGAAAGACAAGTGGGGCTTGAACGTGCTGGCCATGGACATCGAGTACAAAGACAATGAGAAGAAGATGCGCAAGGATATGCTGGCCGATGCCATTGAAATGCTGGAAGCCTGTGGTGTGAAAGATGTGAAGGGTCGCGATGGCGATGGTACCCTTGGCCGTGGTATCCACGAAATGGGCAGCGCCAGGATGGGCAAGGATCCCAAAACATCAGTGCTCAATAAGTGGAACCAGGTTTGGGATGCGCCCAACGTTTTTGTAACCGACGGTTCTTTTATGGCATCTGCTTCCTGCGTGAATCCTTCACTCACCTATATGGCGTTTACCGCTCGTGCGGCTGATCATGCTGTGAGTGAATTAAAAAAGGGGACTATATAATTTATAAAGTTGGCGGTTGGCTGGCTTTCAATCATACTGCCGGCCGCCAACCGCCAACCATGCGAAAATATGCCCGATACCACCCAGGTCAATATTAACAACAAAGCGCAGGCGCAAAACACCTACGATGCCATCGTTATCGGATCGGGCATCAGCGGAGGTTGGGCGGCCAAGGAATTGTGCGAGCTGGGGTTGAAGACGCTGGTATTGGAGCGTGGCAGAAATATCGAGCATATCAAGGACTATCCGACGGCCACGACGCCGATTTGGGAGTTTCCTCATCGCACAAGGATGCTTGAGAAAGATATCAAAGACAATCCGGTGATTTCACAATGCTATGCCTTCACAGAGGACAATGCACATTTTTTTGTGAAAGACAAGGAGCATCCTTACGTACAGGAAAAACCATTTACCTGGGTCCGCGGATACCAGGTTGGAGGTAAATCCATCATGTGGGGAAGAGCCTGTCAACGCTGGAGTGATTTTTCATTCGGTGGGCCGGCGCGCATGGGCTATGCGGTGGATTGGCCTATTCGTTATGCTGATGTGGAGAAGTGGTACGGTCATGTGGAGCGCTTCGCAGGTATTTGCGGTAATAAAGATGGCGTACCAGATATTCCCGACGGCGACTACCTGCCTCCATTCGAAATGAATTGTGTGGAGCAGGAAATGAAAAGAAAGATCTCTGAAAAATATAAGGATCGCTACATGGTGCATGGCCGATGGGCGCACCTCACCAAACCCAATCCCATCCACCTGGAGCAGGGCAGGGGTCAGTGCCAGGCGCGCGACTTGTGTACACGTGGTTGTCCATATGGCGGCTATTTCAGCTCCGTTTCTTCTACTTTACCCTGGGCAAAAAAGACGGGAAACCTCACTATCCGTCCGCATTCGGTTGTTCACTCTATCATTTATGATGAAAAGAAGGGCAAAGCCAGCGGCGTACGCATCATTGATGCGAATACAAAAGAAAGCATCGATTATTTTGCGCGCATCATTTTCGTGAATGCAGCGGCAATGAATTCGAATTTGATTTTGTTGAACTCAAAATCAAACAGGTTTCCGAACGGACTTGGAAACGACAGTGGCATTCTTGGAAAATATGTTGCCCATCATAATTATCGTGGATCAGTGAATGGAGATTATGATGGCCCGGAAGATAAATACTATTTCGGTAGAAATCCTTCGCAGCCGATGATCGCGAATTATCGCAATCTCGGAAAGCAGGATACTGATTTTATTGGAGGTTATCTCACTTTCTGCGGAGCCTATCGTGGCGGTGCAAATCCGCAGGGGGATCAGATTGGTGCGGATTACAAGGAAGCCCTTACTGAACCCGGCGGATGGCGTGTGTTTATGTATATGCAAGGCGAGGTTGTTCCGAGAGAGGCCAATCATGTGCGCCTGCACCCCGATCTGAAAGATCCATATGGAATTCCGCAACTGATCACGTCGGTTAGTTATACCGATAATGATGAGAAGTTGCTGAAAGATTTTCTCGATCAAAGTAAAGAGATGATGGAAGCCATTGGCTGCACAAATGTTGTTCAGCACGATAACAAATGGGCTCCCGGACTGGACATTCACGAAATGGGCGGATGCAGGATGGGCAAAGATCCCAAGACTTCCATGCTCAACAAGTGGAATCAGTTGCACCATTGTTCAAATGTATTTGTGACGGATGGCGCCTGCATGACCAGCACCGGAAACCAGAGTCCCTCGATTCTTTACATGACCCTGACGGCGCGCGCAGCGAATTATGCAGTGGGTGAGATGAAGAAAATGAATTTATAGGAAAACCGATTTGCGAATAAATTGTACATTGTAAAGCTTTTAAAAAGAAAAATATGAACAGACGTGATGCACTTTCCAGAGTCGCCCTCTTACTCGGAGGAACCGTAGTTGGCGGAGCCGTATTCCTGGAGGGCTGTGGACCCGGAGCCGACAAGAAGGCTGCCGATACCGCTGCCGCAACAGCAAACGCATTTGATGCCAATGGCATTGCCTACCTGGATGAAGTAGCGGAAACCATTATTCCCGCCACCACCACGCCCGGCGCCAAAGACGCCAAAGTGGGCGCCTTCATGGCCGTAATGGTGAATGATTGTTACGAAGAAAGAGACCAGAAGATTTTTAAAGAAGGCATGTCGAAGATTGAAGATGCTTCCAAGAAAAAATTCAATAAGGGTTTTATGGCAATCGATGCCAACCAGCGCAAGGAATTGCTCACCGAAATCGATAAGGAAGCGAAAGCTTACGGAGCTTCCAAAAAGCCTGATGATCCCAATCACTATTTCCGGTTGATGAAGGAGTTGACCCTGCTGGGTTACTTCACATCAGAACCCGGCGCCACCAAGGCACTTCGCTATGTGGCCGTGCCAGGTAAATATGAAGGTTGCATTCCTTACAAAAAGGGCGACAAAGCCTGGGCGACATAGTCTTCACGCCCGCCCGTACCGAACGGTGCGTTCGGGCGGCAAAGGCACAATGAGGGACGCAAAGAGCGCAAAGTATTCGCAAAGACCGCAAAGAAAATTCCAATTCTTCGCGGTCTTTGCGCTTCTCAGCGTTCTCTGCGTCCCTTTTTCATAAAGCCATTGCTTTTGTATACCTTGAAACAAAAGCATCAGATGAAAAAAATTCTGCTGGTCCTTTTTGTGACCATTCCATTTTATTCGTCTGCCCAAAACAAAGATGTGCAGGAGATTTTAGGAGTAATGGAAAACCAAACTTCATCCTGGAACAAGGGAGATCTTGATCATTTTATGATCGGTTATTGGAACAACGATTCCCTCATGTTCATCGGCAGCAATGGCATCACCTACGGCTACAAGCAGGCACTGCAACATTACAAGGATACCTATGGTGACAATTCGAAAATGGGGAAACTGAATTTTGAACTTGTTCGGCTCAAAAAAATCTCAGGAGACTATTACTTCATGACCGGCAAATGGTTCCTGACCAGGAGTGCCGGCGATATAGGCGGGGTATTTACATTACTATTTCGCAAAATACAGGGACATTGGTTGATAGTGGTGGATCATAGTAGCTAATGGCTTCACGCAAAGGTGCAAAGTACTCAACTCAAAATATCTTCTTTCCAAATTTTCCAATAGTATCGTAACAGCAGCGTCAGGCTTCCAATCAGCCAGATGTAGAAAATGATATTTCCGAGTTGAACGCCTTCTTCAAAAAACGCCCAGCCCCACTTGATCCCAACCAATGTGTTGATAAGCATCCACAACAATCCCACAGAGATCGTTACAACAATCTTCTGCAGAAATCGTCTTACTTCTGGCTCCATTGAACTCATCTTTGCCTCTTTGCGTGAAATCTATTGCTTTAGTAAAAGCTTGAACGCCGTACTATCTCCATTGAATACATTGAAGTCTACACCCGGTAAAATCCCATTCACCTTGCCCGCTTCATTGTGTTGCCAGAACGTCCATTCCCTTTCTATTCGCGGCCGTTCAGATTGCAGGTAGTGCGCCACCCACAGGGGATACTCATCAAAATCCTTGCCCAGGAAATTCTTGTAATAATCCACGTTGGTATATATAATGGGCTTCACGTGATAATATGCTTCAATGGTGTAGAGCCATTCTTTCACTCCTTTCTTAATGTCTGGTGTCCGTACGCCGTAGGTCTCTTCTATGTCCAGCACCGGCGGAAGGTCACCAGATTCCAGCTCAACGCTGTTCATGAAGTTTTCGGCCTGCGCCTTACCGCTTTTTTGGGGGAGAAAGAAATGATACGCTCCCCGGGGGATGCCCACCTCTTTCGTTTTTTTCCAATTTCTTTCAAACAACTCATCCTCATCCTTCACGCCTTCGGTGGCTTTGATATAACAAAAGCTGAGGGATATTTCCTTCACCTGCATGGCTTTCACCTGTTGCCAGTTAATGACGTCGTTGTGGTGAGAAACATCAATGCCGTGTACGGTGTATCGAACGGGAATTTGAATACCAAAATCGGGATAGAAAACAAAGTGCGGGCCCTTTCGAAAGAAAATCCAGTAGCCCAGGAAGCCAAGGGTAAGTATTACGGTTATTAAAAGGATCAGGTTCTCAATCCTTTTTTTAGTTTCTTTTTTCATTTGTCTTCAACTAGTTCTGCAAATATGCTTAATTCTTTTTACTCTGCACCTTCCTCTGCTTTCATGAATTGCACAAATTTTGAAGCTGCTGCTATTTGATGATCTTCTTTGTTATTTTTTGATCACCTGCCAATACGCGTAACACATATTGACCGCGCGGAAGATATTGGGAACTCATTCCTATCATAGCATTGCCATTTGTTAACGAAATATCTTTCTTCATCAGCAATTGTCCACTCATGCTGTACAATTGAATGGTGGCTTTCTCCCCGCTGAGCTCTTTCAGGAAAACATAAAACAGGTCTCCAACTGGATTGGGCAACACATTCACCTGGTCGGGCAAATTGATGACGGTATGCGAAACCGTATTATTTGCTGAAAGCAGCCACATGTCTGGATCTATCTCAACGGTGTCGGGCTCGAAGCCGAGGTCAATAAAATTCACCTGACCGGAACTCTTGTGATCGATCACGACCGTTTTTTGCTGACTGGTATTGCTGAATCGCAATGCCACCGGCATGGCGTAAAACGATACCGAAGGATGAGAAGTGGTTTGTTTCAGTTTCGTGCTCACCAAACCGCCACCCACTGCAGTCCATTCCAATTGGTAACTGGGGAAGCCTTCACCATAGAACCAGTTTTGAAAGAATTCGTTCAAATCTATCCCGCTTGCCGATTCCAGGTTTCTTTTCAAATCGGTTGTTCTCGCATAACCATATTTCAGAGCAGGATCCTGCTGGTACTGCTGAATGCCTTTGTAAAAAAGCGAGTCTCCTAATTTCCATCGAAGCATGCGAATTACATAAGAGCCCTTGTTGTAAGTAAGGCGATTGCTGAAAAGCCGGTTGATATCGGTGGTATCATTCACCCAAACAGAGCCGTCGGGTAATGCTGTAATATTTGCCAGTTTGTTTCGAAGGGAAATATTTAAAAATCCGGGACTCAGTTTTTCCAGATACAACACCTGGCTGTAGGTTGCAAAACCTTCATTCAGCCATAGATCCTGCCAGCTGCCGCAGGTTATTTTGTCGCCAAACCATTGGTGCGAAAGTTCGTGCGCCATCAGTTCTTCACCGCCGTTAATGATAAATGAATTGGTTTGGTGTTCCATTCCGCCGCCCCATTGAAACTGCGTTTGTCCATATTTCTCTTGCAGAAAAGGATAGTCGCCATACGTGTTGTGGTAAAGCTGCATGGCATCTAGCATGAAATGCAGTCTGCTGCTGAAGTAAGCAGAATCTTCGGGATAGATATAATCCAGGATGGGCATGTTGGTGGCGCCCAGCAATACTGACTTTACCTCCAATGAAAAATTGGTAACCGCAAGGGCAACCAGGTATGAGGCGATGGGATAGCGATGCTTGAAAAGACAGATTCTTTTTCCGCCCGCGAATACAGAAGGCAATTCAACTCCGTTGGATGAAGCACGGTAAGTATCGGGACATGTGATGATCACATCCAGCGAGTCGGCTTTGTCACTCAGGCCATTTTTGCAGGGCCACCAATCACTGGCACCATAAGGTTCGCTGAGTGTCCAGATAACGGGTGTGCCGCCGTGATCAGTTTGAACAAATGAACCAAACCCACCGCCGACGGGGGCGCCCTGGTAAAAAACCGAAACTGAATCCAATGTACCTGCATTCAATGCCGCGGGAAACTGGATAGTCAAAACATTTTGCGGGTGTGTGAAGGTGATTTTTGTTCCGTGGTAGAGGACACTGTCAACAGTCAGTACCGAACTCAGGTCGTAACTGATGTCAGTTGCGTTGGAGGTAATATGAAAGTACGAGCTGAGTTTACCTTTGATATAATTTATTGCGGGATCTATTTCCCATTCGCATCGATAGTAGTTCACGTCGAAATTTTCAGAGGCCTGGGTAAGTGCGCCTCGTTCTTTCCTTGATTGATTTCTGAGAAAAGCCAGTTTTTCCGAAGTGGCGATGTCGTCGGTTGAATATGCATTTTGCCTGGACTGCTGCGCAGTGGCAGATGCACAAACGATCAGCAGGAGAAACCCTATAAAAACCTTGATTTTCATATTGTAATCAAAAAACGTCTTGGTTGGTCCTAAATTGTTAGCTTTCACGCCCGCCCGTACCGAACGGCACGTTCGGGCGGGCAAAGGCGCAAAGTCTTCTTATCTTTACCCCCGTGCCGGCCATTAACATAAGCGATAGTATCAATTTCTTTTCAAAGCTCACAATTCCGCGGGTGTGGAATGCGGCTAAAGTGTTCATTAGTTATCATGTTAGTCGAATTTCCGGCAAGCCCATTCAATGGGGCTATCCCATATCTATCTCCTTTGAGCCTACCACCTCCTGCAATTTACGTTGCCCTGAGTGTCCGAGCGGACTGCGGTCATTTACCCGTCCCACCGGCATGTTAGAAAATGATTTTTTCCGTCAAACCATCGACGATATCCATCGGCAATTACTTTACCTCATTTTTTATTTCCAGGGCGAGCCTTATCTAAATCCCGATTTTTTGGAGATGGTAAAATATGCATCTTCCAAGAAACTTTACACCGCCACCTCTACCAATGCCCACTACCTTACCGATGACAAAGCAAAAAAAACGGTGGAGAGCGGGCTGGACCGTCTCATCATTTCCATTGATGGTACTACACAGGATGTATACGAACAATACCGGGTAGGAGGCAAGCTGGAAAAAGTAATTGAAGGCGCGAAGAAAATTGTAAAGTGGAAAAAGGATTTGAAGAGTAGCAAACCATTTGTGGTATTTCAATTTTTGGTGGTGAAGCCCAATGAACACCAAATTGAAGCAGTAAAAAAACTCGCGGCAGAAATTGGTGTTGATGATGTGTGGTTTAAAACGGCGCAGGTATACGATTACAAGAACGACCCCAATCAACTCATTCCCTCCATCGGCAAATTCAGCCGGTACAAGAAAGACGCCAACGGCGAATACCAGTTAAAGAACAAGCTCAACAACCATTGCTGGAAACTGTGGCACGCCAATGTCATCACCTGGGACGGCATGGTTGTTCCCTGTTGCTTTGACAAAGATGCGCAGCACCCGCTAGGAGATCTGAAAGGACAATCGTTCCGGGAAATCTGGAGTAATGAGAATTACAGGACTTTCCGCAAGCAGCTGATGACGGGCCGCGGCAGCATTGACATCTGTGCAAACTGTAGTGAGGGCACGAAGGTGTGGAGCGACTAGGAATGCCGAAAAAAGACGATCTTGTAAATATGAATTTTAATACGCAGATCAGGCAGATACTGCTGCTTTCCATCATCTTACTGTTGTCGTACATGGTTGTTTCCCAACTCCGGGGGTTCGTGACCGGCTTCCTGGGAGCCATCACCTTATATATTCTGAGCAGGCAACGGTATTTCAAACTAACGGTAACGCACAACTGGAAAAAAGGCTGGACGGCCCTGCTTTTTATTTTTGGCTTTATCATCATTATCGGCTTGCCGATTTTTTTGTCCATCAAAATGCTTTCTCCCAAGCTCGAATCGGTGCTGCAAAATGGTGATAAGATCATGGCCATTTTTCAAACCATTTCCAAAAAGGTCGGAGAATATACGGGTGCAGAACTACTGACGGACGAAAACCTGAATAAGGCCGGCTCCGCCATCGCTTCTTTTCTGCCTTCCCTGTTAAACAGTACCACCAACCTGCTGGCCAACCTGGCCATCATGTTATTTACTCTCTATTTCATGCTGGTAAATGGCATTGAAATGGAGAAATGGCTGAACTGGTTTATTCCTTTTAAACAGGAAAACATTGACAAGCTTGCTGCTGAAACCCGCAACATGGTTACTGCAAATGCCATTGGAATTCCGGTAATATCCATCATCCAGGGACTGGTGGCTTCCATTGGTTACTGGATCTTTGGCGTGCATGAAGTGGCGCTGTGGGGTTTCCTCACCGGCGTATTTGCCTTCTTCCCGATTGTAGGCACCATGATCGTTTGGGCACCCCTGGTTATCTTTATGTATGCCACCGGCCATACATGGCAGGCAACGGGATTAATGATTTACAGTTTCGCGGTAACGGGCAATGTGGATTATATTACCAGGCTAACACTGATGCGAAAAATGGCCGATGTACACCCGCTGATCACTGTTTTCGGCGTCATTGTCGGTCTCGGACTTTTCGGTTTTGTGGGTATTATTTTCGGCCCGCTTCTTTTAAGCTATATCATTGTGCTGGCGAAGATTTACGTGAATGAATTCGTGCATGACAAACAAAAATTGCAATAGGCATGCAGGGCATTTGGATCTCCCGGTCTGGGAACCACATGGCTACCCGACGGTTCAGATTTCCCCTTGTTTATTCGGAAAGAAGAATATTTTTGTAAGGAACGAGCTTACCAATTACTATGAGCCTTGAAAAAGACATCAACCAGGTGAAGTTTAGAAATGAGCAGCAAAAAGGATTGCTGAATATCATCTATACGTACAACTGGGTTTTAGAAAGAATAAAGCTAACGCTCGACAAGGAAGGCATTACTCCCCAACAATTTAATATTCTCAGAATTCTTCGCGGCAGTCATCCCGAACCTTTGTCAACCCTGCAGATCAGGGAAAGGATGCTGGACAAAATGAGCGATACCAGTCGCATTGTGGATCGGCTCATCATCAAAAACCTGGTGGCAAAAAAAGTTTGTGCCGGCGACAAACGCCTGGTAGATGTTACCATTACCGATAAAGGCCGCAAATTGTTGGACAAACTGGACCGTAAAAACGAAGAGATGGACGATATCATTAAAGAACTGTCTACTTCAGAAATAAAAATCCTCAACAAATTATTGGACAAGATCCGCAAGTCAGCCTGAAGTTTGTTTCGAGCATAATGAAAAAATTCCAACTCCCATTGCCATTTCATCACCTTAAGGGTTCCATGTATTTATTGATGACCCTGTTTTTAATGCAGTCTGTGCATGCCCAGCAACCGATGACCGAGTTTCGGGGAGTTTGGGTGGCGACGGTTGATAATATTGATTGGCCAACAAAGGGCAATTACAATTCCGATAGCCAGCGTGCGGAGTTCATCCGCATCTTAGATATGCACCAGCGCAACGGTTTTAACGCCATCATCGCGCAGGTGAGACCCGCCACCGACGCCTTCTTTCCTTCTCCGTTCGAACCCTGGAGCGAATGGTTAACCGGCAGGCAGGGTGTGCCGCCAGAACCTTATTACGATCCGCTTCAATTTATGATTGAAGAAACACACAAACGCGGAATGGAGTTCCATGCCTGGTGCAATCCCTATCGCGCGCAGTTTAGCTTGACCAATTCAACCATCGCGGCAACGCACGTTACCAGGATTCATCCCGAATGGTTTTTGAATTACGGCAACACGAAATATTTCGACCCGGGTAACAAAGAAGTGCAGGAATATGTAGAACAGGTGGTGCGTGACCTGGTGAGAAGGTATGATATCGACGCCGTTCATTTCGATGACTATTTCTATCCCTATCGTATTCCCGGAAAGGAATTTCCCGATGAAGCTTCATTTCAGAAATACGGCGAAGGCATGACGCGCGAGGATTGGAGAAGAAGCAATGTGGACAGCGTGATCAAGAAACTGAGCGTGGCCATTAAGGAAGAAAAGAAGAACGTTCAATTCGGAATCAGTCCTTTTGGTGTTTGGCGTAACAAAAGCAAAGACAGTCTGGGCAGTGCCACGCGCGCGGGACAAACCAATTACGATGATCTGTATGCCGACATCGTATTGTGGTTGCAGAAAGGCTGGATCGATTATGTGGCGCCGCAGTTGTATTGGGAATTCGGACATTCCGCCGCTCCGTTCGAAGTGTTGCTGGATTGGTGGAGTGAGCACAGCTACGGAAAGAATTGTTATATCGGCCTGGGCATTTACAAGGCGGGCACCAATGCCAGTTGGCGAGACAGGACTTTAATACCCAGGCAAATTCAGGCCATTCGAAATACGCCGCACGTACAGGGCATGATATTCTTCAGTAGTCAGTCGTTTGTAAATAACCCCAATGGGTGGAGTGATAGTTTGCGATTGAATTATTTCAGGCTGGGCGCGATACCTCCTCATCAATAACATTGCGTCTTTGCGAGAGGTATTTCACGCAAAGAAGCAAAGTCATCGATACTTTCCTTCCAACCGGTCTACCTCCGCAACCGATCCCAATCTGAACCGGATCGGAAATGCGATTGCCTTTTCCACCTTCCATTCCTGCCTGCAAAAGAATCCGGAGTTCCTGCTGTAGAAATCTGAACTAACCGGCTCAGGTAGTGAATGTGGAAAGGCCAACATCGCCTGCGGGTCGGCGTTAGTGGATGCGGGAGCGAACCTGGCTTTCAAAGTAAGGCCCATTGTACTCACGGGAAGGTGATCCAGCGCGGGCGACAAGTGGTTGGGAAAAGGTTTTCCCCATAGACCCTGCCCCAAAACGCTGATTTTCAGAAGCGTTAAGACAACAATAAATTTCATTTTTCGTTGCACCGGCTTTCGGTATTTTGTATGTAAATTTACGGCCTGATTTTTGCTGTAAGGCCCGCTTTTCAAAATTTATTTTGCGGGTTTTATTGGCGGAGAACCCTGGAATTATGGCATTAAGTCAGAGTCTACAACAGAAACTCCTTCAAAAGCTATCCCCTCAGCAGATTCAACTCATGAAACTGCTGCAGGTTCCTACTGTCAACCTCGAAGAGCGCATCAAAGAGGAGCTGGAGGAGAACCCTGCTTTGGAGCTAGGCGAGGAGGGTCACGAAGATAGTCCCGACAATACCCAGGATGAATTTGAAAGTGCCGACGACGATTACGAAGAAGAGGGCAGTGCCG
>Ga0105249_10002990_pt1 | contig 14581 bp, 12 predicted proteins | sample KBSS44metaG_FD_81522 | JGI IMG/M metagenome (GOLD analysis project Ga0105249, IMG submission 81522) | Switchgrass rhizosphere microbial communities from Kellogg Biological Station, Michigan, USA - KBS S4-4 metaG | ecosystem: Host-associated > Plants > Roots > Rhizosphere > Soil | place... | reverse complement strand
GTAATAATGACTCTTCGGTTTCAAATGCTTTTTCTGTTGCACGGGGACCACCCAACCAGCCGGTCAATAAGTTACTTTCAATTGGCAACTGCGTCCACCAGGTTGGTATTTCTTCATCCGTTAATAAAAAGCCGATATTATCGGCATACTCTTTCCAGAACATAGTTTTAAACTGCAATAATATTTTTATAACAGCTCCAAATCCTAAACTATTTATTGCAACTGCATGATCGGTTAATTCGGGTTCGAAGCGAAGGGTGCCCGATTGCAAAACACCGGCAGAAACTGTGATGACAATTTTGGAAGCTGCGAATTCACGTTGATCGTTCGTGTACACAATTACATGTCCCTTACTATAAGCTATTTTGGTCACACATGCACTGAAATGTATTGTTGCATTCGAAGACGTGGTACAGCATTCAAGCAAATAATTAATGATCCCGGTATAACCACCGCGGAGCCGGTATTGTGTTTGATTAATATCTTTCCATTCTTCCCGTACTGATAAGATAGAAGCTTTGGAAATATCAGCCAGGTCAAATCCTTCGGCAAAACGTTGAACCGATTGCCTGAGTTGAAGATATTTTGGATCTGAAAAATATTTATTGAGGAATTCATGAATACTTAGATCTGTTTTTAGCTTATCAAGCTGCCGGGTGAATTCATCCCAGTGTTCATCATGTTCCTCCTTTTGCCACACGCCATTTTGGACGCCGATCATATCACCCTTCACCACTTCATAAGAAAGACCGGCCTCTTTTATGAGTTTGAAAGTAACAGGCAGTTTTCCATGAATAAACTCAGAACCTGTTTCAACAGGCATATCAAAACCGTCTTCAGTAATAGTTTCGATACGTCCGCCTGCTGTATCGCCAGCCTCCAATAAGCAGACGTTATAACCGGCGGCGAGCAGATCCCGCATCGCCATTAAGCCGGCAGCGCCGGCGCCAACAATGATCACGTCATACTTCATGGTAAACCCGGAACTAATGATGAATTACCAAAAGAATTATTTTTTTGCTTTTCCAACAAAATAAATAATTAAACCAAGGATCACTGCTACTGCCATAATGCCCACCCATACGCCCGCTTTAAAGATCCCTTCAACCACAGAGCAACTGTTTAAAAGGAATATTACAGCGATCAATACCATAAATACAATACTTTTCATACATTTTATTTAAGTAAAAAAATACACTACTCTTATTTTTCAAATTGTGTACCATATAAATTAATACTGCCTGAATCTTCAGAGGGTAGTTCGCAGATATTTAACAGAATCAAAATTTTTCATCAATACTTATTGACATGAGTCAGCGTTATGACAATATAAACACCGGCTTAAGCCTTTAAGAGTGCATTGAGATGTTGTTAAATAGGAGAACAGTGTTCCGATTTTCGGCGGACTTTTTGTTTAAAGATGATCAAGCTGAAATTCAATTTTTGAACTATGAATTGGGTTGACCTTGTATTGATAGTGATAATCATCCTGGCAATAATTGCAGGGTGGTATCGTGGTTTTATCCTTAGTTCACTGAGCTTGCTTAAGTGGGTGGGGACGCTTGCCACTGCTTATTTATTTTATCCTTATGTGGCTGGTTGGATTGGCAAAGTATTTAATGCCGGAGTTTGGTTATTGCCCATTGCTTTTCTTTTAGTGGCTATTATTGCGGGGGTATTATTGGGTTTATTGGCCCGGCTTGTTACCCGTACTATTCCTCCAGAAGTTCATCATCACGGCATCAATAATTTTTTAGGAATAATACCGGGTGCAATCAATGGAATTCTCTATGCGATCATCCTTTCCGCATTGTTCCTGGCCCTGCCTATAAAAGAAGGTATTACTTCGGAGGTTCGCAATAGCCGTTTAGGTCTTAAGCTTGCCATGCAATCAGAATGGGCAAACAGAAAATTGGCGCCCGTATTTAATGATGCTATACGGCAAACAATAAATAGTCTCACCATTCAGCCCGGCTCCAATGAAAAGGTAGATCTTTCTTTTAAATACACGAAAGCGATACCCCGTCCTGCTTATGAAGCCGCCATGCTTGAAATGGTAAATAAAGAAAGAATAAAGAATGGGCTTAAACCTTTGCGTGCTGACCCGGAGCTTGTACCTGTTGCCAGGGCTCATTCGCAAGATATGTTTACACGGGGTTATTTCGCCCATGTCGACCTGGAAGGAAAAAATCCTTTTGAGCGGATGAGAGCAGCAAATATCCGTTTCACGGCAGCGGGTGAAAATCTTGCGTTGGCACAAACAGTCGAAATTGCTCATACCAATCTTATGAATTCTCCCGGCCACCGGGCTAATATTCTTAACCCGGCATTTGGTCGTGTCGGAATTGGCATCCTGGATGGCGGATTTTACGGATTGATGATAAGCCAGGAATTCAGAGATTAATTACCGGCTTAATTACTATCTACCCGAAAAAATACATTACAGATAATACCATAGCTTTTGGGCTTGTTATGTTTTACATGCACCTTAAAATCCTTGATATAAACGGAATCTATATTATGAACTGTTTTTGATACTTCAGTAATACAGTTAACAGCAACATCATCAAAACTTTTTTCGGAAGAGGCAATAACCTCGATAACTTTTATCCCGCCAGTGGCGGGACCATACAATTAATTTTGATCAGGACACAAATACTCTGCCGCTTTAAGGAATTAATTAGAGCGGGATTTCAACCTGTCAACATTATTCAACCAGCTTCGGTATCTTTTTTGTATCTCTGGGGTACGATTAAAAAAACTATGCGACTCCCTGTTGAACGAAAACCAGTAAAAATTTACCCTGATCCAACCCGGGTTATTGCCCGGTTCTTTTTTTATGGCGAAGGCAGAGCTATAGAGATCATCAAAAAGGTCATGAACCTGACGGAACAAGAAGTAGCCAGCATTATTATGCCGCTATTGCAGGAATATTCCAAGCGTCATCGAAAGATCACCAATGTATTTACCAGGCATTGTGAAAAGCTCCGGAAATTGATCAATGAAATGGGGATCGATATGAGCTCGATGTCTCAATACCGGAAGCTGCTGATCGGTTCTTATTTTACGCATGAGTATTCTATTGAGTCATCTGCTTTCTTTAATCCCTGTTGTATTGAAGATCCGGATCAGACAGAATTGGTGGAAGGTCAAAAAAGAGTAATCATTAGCTTCAGAGCAGTGGGAGAGGGACATATTTCGTCAATTGCTTTTCGCAGGGCAATTATCGATCACAATAACAATATTATGGTGATCCCCTCCGGAGAATATATTGATGAAGCAGAGGTGATCCGGAATGCAACCTATAAAAAAGAATTATTTTTTAATAAAGCGATGGAATCCAATATAGCACCCGATGTTGTAGAAGAGGTAAAGAAAAGACTGGAAGAACAATTTGAATATCTTACCCTGCAGTTGCTGATCAGGAATCTGAAAGAAAAAGAAACAGATGAATTAAGAAAAAACGAGCTGAATAAGGTATTGTGGCTGGCCGATGTTTATCATGAGATCATCTTTTCACTCGATACCGATATCTCTGACCGAGTAATCTTTCCCATCTCCGAATTTGAAAGAAACGGTATTGAAGATGCCCGTTTTGTCCGGTTCATAGAAGATAATGGAAAAGTAATATTCTATGCTACCTACACCGCTTATGACGGCAAAATGATATTGCCGAAGCTTTTGCAAACTTCCGACTTCTATGATTTTAAAATAAGGCCACTATATGGCGCAGGAGCGATGAATAAGAACCTGGCTCTTTTTCCAAGACGTATCAATGGTAATTATGCAATGATATCCCGTATCGATGGGATGAACAACTACATCATGTATTCCAATAATGTACTTATTTGGGATAAGCCACAATTATTGCAGGAACCCAAATATCCATGGGAGTTTATCCAAATAGGTAATTGCGGATCACCCATCGAGACGGATGATGGATGGCTGGTGATCACGCATGGAGTAGGTTCTATGCGGCGTTATTGTTTAGGCATCAGCTTGCTTAACCGGGATGATCCATCTATTGAAATCGGAAGACTGGACGAACCTATTTTAATGCCGAATGAAGATGAACGGGAGGGTTATGTACCCAATGTAGTTTATTCCTGTGGCTCTATTATAAATAATGGAAAGCTGATCATACCGTACGGGCTGGCCGATCATTCTTCTTCATTTGTATCTGTTGACCTGAATGCATTACTGGATAAATTACGCAGTCATCGTTTATAAAGGATTTCCTCATAGACCTTGATGTAATCTTTTACCATTCTTTCTATAGAGAATTTTTGAGTCGCATATTGCTGGCAATAAGCCCGGTTGATGCTGTTGACCTGTGATAGGGTTTCTACTGCTTCATTCAAATCCTTTACAAGGAAGCCTGTTTTCCTGTCTTCGATTAATTCAGGCATTGATCCTTTATTATAGGCAATGACGGGTGTACCGCATAGCATGGCTTCAGCAACACTCAATCCGAACGGTTCATGAAAATGGATGGGGTGCAATAAAGCAAAGGCATTTTTTAATAACACATTTCTTTTTTCAGGGCCTGCAGGTCCAAGAAAGACTATTTCATCATTTAAATGCGGTTCTACTTTTTCTTTGAAATAATTTTTATCCTGTATAATACCGGCGATCAATAAGCGGCGCTTTGACCGCTTCGCCATTTCGATAGCATCAAACGTTCCTTTATCAGGATGGATGCGGCCAAAATAAAGCAGGTAATCATCAGGTGAAGCATTAAAACTAAAATCAGCCGTCCTGATACCATGGTAGATATTGGCAATATATTTTAATTCAGCCGAGCGATCGGCATAGCTAATGGAAACATAGTGTGTACTGGAATTATATTTTTTATACACCGGGATAATATTCTGCGAAGAAAATCCATGAATCGTAGTGACCATCGGTGTAAAGATGAGTCTTGAATAGGTAAGAGGAAGAAAATCGAAATGATTATGTATAAGCTCAAAATTTTCAGCCCTTTCCATCAGGTTACTGATATGCAGGCATTCTACTACTTTGGCGGACTGGGTTGCATCTTCTTCATAACCTTTTTCAATTACAGCTTCAAGCTTAGCCTGCGTAATGGAATCTCCTGTGGCGAATAATGTTACATCAATTCCCTCTCTTGCCAATCCTTCAGTAAGATTAGATGCAACTTGTTCCCATGGTCCGTAATGCCTGGGTGGTGTACGCCAGGCAACCGGAGATAACACAGCTATCTTCATGAGTGCGCAAAGGTTTCAATAACAGGCGACAGGTTGTATTGAAACTGGTATTCTTTTTCAAATGCTTTCAGAACTGTGAGATAGGACAGCATATACGCCAATGTACTTTCTGCACCCTGGTTACGATTGATGCCCGCGGCCTGCAAACCGTCGCAGCAACCTTTTGTTTCATGATCATAAAGAGGAACCCGCAAGGAATTCTCACCCAGGAACCATAAATAACTTGTAAACATTTTCCTGATATATTCAGGGTTTTGAGTTGACTCATAAGCCTGGAAATTTAATAATACCATTCCCATAGTCTCAATAGCCTGCTGGTCATATAAAGGAACATGGTTTTGATTATCCTTTTTATACCAGCCATTATTTCCTACCGGCGCAAAATAACCATTCCTGAAACTTATTTGTTCCAAAAATTCTAATGCTTCTAAAGCTACCTTCTTCACTTCTTCATCACCTGTGATCTCGGCTGAATGCAGAAGCGCAAGCGGCAAGATTGCATTATCATAGGTGAGCTCGTCTTCAAACCAATGCCAGGTTTCATCGCGGTGTTTTTTATAAGCATTCATCAACAACGAGGTAAGTTCTATCAATGTTCTGAACATTTCTTCGTGACCCGGGCGAGCCCGGAGAAAATAGGCAACACCGATTATCGTATTTGCATAGCCCCTGATTGTTTTCAATTTTTTGAAATGCTCCCTTGAATTATTAAATAATTCGTCTGCGAACTCACGATAAGAATTAGTAGGTGGATTACCGATCAAAAAACCAAGCGCCCAAACGGTACGGCCAAATGCATCTTCCGATGCAATTTCATCGATGTATTGACGATCAAAACTCAGGAAATTTCCAAAATTGCCATCTGCTCTTTGCATGTATTGAATATAGCTGAGATATACAGGCAAAAGCTTTAAAGCTTCCTGGTTTTTTTTCTGCTGACACAGCATCAATGTCATGATCAAGGCACGGGCATTATCATCCAAACAATAACCTTCCTTAAGATTGGGGATCCCATATTTAGCATGTTGCACGATACCCGTATCATCTGTTAACCTTAACACATGTGACAAACTGAATTTTGGCATCAGGTCGGGATCAATAATCTGTTTTAAAACTTTTTTTTCCCGTGCCGGTTCTTTAATGACCTCGTTCAAAACGGATAAATATTTCCCGGCAATATTCGGCCAGCGAAGACGTTTGCCATATTCATAAGCATTTTCTTTTAGTTCCGCGAGCTTTTGAGGATTATTAAAAAGATCATTCACCACATTTGCCAATCCGTTTGCATCTCTGAAATCAAAAAATAATCCCCGGTTATCACTGAGTAATTCACTCGCATGCCAGTAGGGAGTAGACACCGTTGCAGCGCCCGCACCAACAGCATACGATAAGGTGCCACTGCTTATCTGTGCCTCATTCATATAAGGCGTAATATAAACATCTGCTGCAGAAAGATAATTGATCAGCTCTCGTTCGGGTAAAAAGCGATTGATAAACACAAGGTGCTCATCAACTTTTAACTCTGCTGCCAGCATTTTAAGACTATCGCGGTATTCCTCTCCATAAACTTTTGCAACAGCAGGATGGGTGTTTCCGATTATCGCATAAACGGTATCCGGATGTTTCTTAACGATCCCGGGTAATGCTTTTATAACCGTTTCCAATCCTTTGCCCCGGTTGATCAAGCCAAATGTCATCAATAATTTCTTGTTCTTGAATGATGGAAAACTTTTAACCGGGTTCAATATTGGCGGTTCAATATCCGGTACACCATGTTCAATAATTTTTATTTTATCCGGAGAAACATTATAAATAGCACTAAGTAAGCTTACAGATTTTTTATTGAACACGATCAGCTTCGCCGATTGTTTTGCAATCTCCTGTATGATTATCTTTTGAATAAAAGAAGGCTCTTTCAAAATGGTATGCAAAACCGTCACAACCGGTTTTTCCAGCCTGTGCAATAAAGGCAGAATATAAATTCCGCTTTGCCCGCCGAAAATTCCAAATTCGTGTTGCAGGACACATACATCCGTCTTACTATTATTGATCAGCTCAGCGGCTTTCAAATAATCCCTCTCGTTTTCCTGGCGGATAACAAATTTTACATCGGGTGGATATTCATATTCATTGAGGTCGTCGGAATCATTTAATGCAACAATCGATTGCTGGCCGAAAACCTGTTTTTTTCGAAAATTTATTTCAATACCTTTTATCAGGCTATTATTAAAGGTTGCAATACCACATTCTCTTGGAAGAGAGGTTGAAAAGTAAACAATCCGCATAATCAGTTAATTGCAATGTTTTTTAAAAAAAAATTTGCTATCGTAAGGCAAAAGCCATGCCTGTAATAAAAAAAAACTGTTCGATAAATTTTTACCAGGCAATCAAAACAATTAGTTTTTTATTTTCTTTCTTTCACTTTGCCGCTCCTTACGATTATGCGTTACCTGCCTGCCTTTTGATAATTGTTCTTCGCCTTCACGGCTATCAAGATCATCCTTATTCTCAGGACGGCGCCGGTTGTTATCCAATTTTATATTTTGACTAGCGGTTTGCTGTCTATTATTTTTAATATTCATAGCGAATGTTTTTTTAACTAATTCAACATTCATGCCTTCTATCTTTACTAAATCAAAGTCGCAACAAATAAAATTGATAACGGGTCATTTCATTTTATCCACATTTTTTAAAAGTAATTAACCTTGTCATTAATTTTCTGTGAACAGGCCAGACAGGAAAATAAGGGGAACGGTTTTTGAATTATTCCTCTGCTTGCTAAATGCTGTATATGAAAAATAAGTCGCTTTTTCCTCCAAAGCTTAACGCTGTGAATGAGAGTATGAACTCATTATATGATTTTATCAAAACCTCATATAATGAACAAAAAGAAAAAATAACCGAAGGTGTTTCATTTCTAAAAGACGGCATATCGGATGTAATAGATAAGACCCGGTCTTACGTCAATATATTTGCATTCCCAATTAATAACTTCCTGAAAGATTTTACACAGATCGAGGAAGAGTTTAAACAAGAGACTACCAAGACGGAGCAGTATTGCATTTGCCTTGAAGGTGAAATGGTGACGGAATCTGAAGTGCTTGCGAGACCAATGGAAGAAAATTATTAATCTCCATTCTTTCCTGGTTGTTGCCTCCCATTTGTTTATTCACATTTGCTGTGTCAATCCTTAAAAAGACAGGTTGGAATAGTAATTGTCTTCTTTGACTATGCTATCCGCGTTGAAGAGCCATACCAAAAATATCCGTACAAGTAAGTTTTCAATAATACTGTATAGTATCCTGATCGTGTTGGTACTTGGAGTAGCCGCCACATTGTTGTATTGGCATACACATAAAAATGCCATTATAAAAAATGAATTAGAAAAAGCGATTGCTAAAACAAATAGTGGATTCTATAAGATCAGTTACCAGGATATGAAAGTCAACGAAGATTCCGGCTCGCTTTCAGTACTTAATATGAATGTGTTTTATGATTCATTAGGCTACGCTTTAGCGGCACAAAATGATGAAGCTCCTTCCATGCTTTTCCGCGTTTATATTCCTGAAATATATGTTGAGGGTGTCAAAACGCAACGTGCTTTACTTAATAAAGAAATTGTCGGAAGAAAGCTGGAAATAAAAAACCCGGTCATCGATCTGCAATACACTTATAGCGGAAAAGACTCTGTACGCAATGTGCCGACCGGCGAGATCTACCGGCAGGTATTGGGCAATTTAGACCTGGTACAGATGGATACAATTTTAATAACCGGGGCACAGCTCAGAACCAGTAATAAAAGAACAGGTAGGCTGATCATTGCCGTCAACAACATTACTATCTCCTTATTGAAAGTGCGGGTAGACAGCCTGGCTTATGCAGACAGTAGCAGGCTTTTATTCGCAAAAGATATGCATATACAAATCGATAAGATCGCATGGGCATCTTCTTCCAACCTGTACCATTACACCGCCAATGATGTTTCATTGAATTCCGGCACGGGTGATCTCCGGATCAAGGAATTTTTATTTAAACCCGGATTAAATGAAAATGCATTTGTAAATGCCATTCCCACCCAGGATGATCGTTTCGATTTTGCATTTAATAATATAATCCTGTCGGGGCTCGACGTGCCCAGGCTCACAGATGAGTATCTTGATGCGGAATCCTTGACAATTGGTTCAGCAAGATTCAATATCTATCGTGACCTTGCCCGGCCAAGAGATAAAAAGAACAGGGTGGGCCATTATCCCCACCAGATCCTGGATGACATGCCCTTGCTTTTTAATATCAGGTCACTAAATATTCTTAATGCCTTTCTTGAATATAAAGAACGAAGCAGGATCACCCGTCAATCCGGTAAGGTCCAGTTTTATAATGTGGGTGGCTCGCTTTCCAATTTTACAAACGACAAAAAAAAGATCGCACAAAATAATATTATGCGGGCAACTATTACTTCAAGCTTTTTAAATAAAACACCATTTAAAACGAATTGGGTGTTTTATTTACTTCATCCGAAAGGACGTTTCAGTTTATCCGGGAATGTGGGAGCAATCGATGCAACGCAGCTCAACCCGCTTACCGAACCAATGGGACCTGCAAGTATTAAAAAGGGGCATTTGAATGGTGTGGAATTTAACCTGGAGGGTAGTAATTACAATATGAACGGAGATGTAAAAGTTCTTTATAACGATCTGAAACTGGCCCTGCTTGAAAAAGACAAGGGAGCCACTGAAACAGACAAGAAATTTTTAATGAGCTTTTTAGCGAACATTGTCATCAAAAATGATAATCCAAATAATAATGAAGAAGTTCGTGTTGCAAAAGTTAATCACGCAAGAGATACAAACCGTTCCATTTTTAATTTGTGCTGGAAAACTCTTTTTGAGGGTATCAGGGAAACAGTAGGTATCAAGAAAAAACAGTAATAATCGTGTAGAAAATATTCCCCTTACTTTTGAGATAGAAATTATCTGTAATTTTTCTTCGAAATTTCTATTCACATTAGCTGTTAGAACAACTTGTTCATAAACCCAATCTTGTTATGAATTTATCGATCGGACAAAGAGCAGAACGCAGTTTAAAACTTACAAAAGAGCATGTAAAGACCTTTGCAAGTTTAAGTGGGGATTATAATCCTCTCCATTTTGATGAGTCATTTGTATCGAAAACAAAATTTCAAAAGCTGGTAGTGCAGGGTGGATTAACAACCGGGCTGCTTCATGCTTTGGTTGCGATGGATATGCCGGGACCCGGAACTGTTTTTTTAAGTCAAAATTGGAAATTCACAGCTCCTGTTTTTATAGATGATACGATCACTGCAGAAGCAGAAGTAATGAGTGTGCATGCTACAAAACCAGTAACTCAATTAAATATAAAAGTCAAAAACCAAAACAATGAAACTGTTTTGGAAGGAGAGGCCTGGTGTTACACATTCTCTACGGAGGCATGATTATAACTATCTTTATCACAAATTAATTCTATGAAATGGCAAAGGTCCGGCCTTAAGCTGATAACATTTGTTTTCGTTACAATTTGTTTTCATTATTCATCTCATGCACAGCTTGATACAGCCGTAATTGAAAAGATCACCGGTATAAAAGGAAAATCAAATAACGGAGAGTACAAGATCACAATACCCCAAAACGATCTGAACATAGACGTAGATGGGTTTAAAATTATTCCACCGATGGGTCTCGGTACATGGATCGCTTTTGCTCCTGCAAAAGACGGAGCCATGATCATGGGCGACCTGGTTCTTACAGAAACGGATCTAAAGCCAGTACAGCAGGAAGTAATTAAACAAGGTCTTACGATCACGGCTATTCACAATCATTTTGTGAGGAACCATCCCAATGTACTATATATGCATATTGGCGGAAGCGGCAAGACAAATGATATGGCCGCAAAAGCAAAAGCTGTATTGGAAAAAATAAAAGAAATAAGAGGCGCTGATCCTGCAAAAGGAACAGCTTCATCAGGAGCAGTTGCCAATACACTGGATACAAAAAAACTCGATGAGCTAATAGGATATAAAGCAGAAATGAGCAAAGGAGTTTATAAATACACAATAGGAAGACCCGATGTAAAATTGAAAGAACATGGCGTATCCGTCTCTACCTTTTTAGGATTTAATACATGGGCTGCATTCCAGGGTTCACCAGATCATGCTGCTGTTGCCGGTGATTTTACAATGCTGGAAGATGAAGTGGCGGGTGTTATTAAAGCATTAATTGAAAACGGGATCGAGGTCGTTGCTTTACATAATCATATGGTGCATGAGCAACCAAGAATTTTCTTTTTGCATTATTGGGGTGTTGGTAATGCTGAACAGTTGGCAAAGGGATTAAAAGCTGCCTTGGATCAAACAGGAAAATCAAAAAGCAAGGAAGCTAAGATGCAGATGTAGGCTATAAAAATTCCAGGATCTGCTTGCTTATTTTATTATCCCTGTAAATGCGGCGGTGACCTAATCCATTCGTTACAACAAAACGAATATGGGGATGATTAGCTTCCTGTACTTTTTTCGCATCAGCCCAGGGTGTCGTATCATCTGTCTCATCATGACACCAAAGTATTTCTGCATCCAGGTTTTTAACAGCACGGCTTACGCTATACCAATCAGGCGACCGTTCCCTCATTTGATAAATAAAATGATCAAACTCTTTTCTCACTTCGTCATCCAGCTTCATGAATGAAAAAAAGAAATCAATTGCCGTTTTGGATTCGGTTGCCGGCGCTATCAGCACAATCTTATAATTTTTATCATGCAGTATTTCTTCCAAAGCAAGTGTTACAGCCAGTCCCCCAAAAGAATGGGCAATAAATGATTCAACCGGTCCATATTGTTTGATGATCTCCAGGACAAGGTCCTTATACATCACGGCGTTGATCTGTTTACCGGTACTGCGTCCATGTGCCGGCGCATCAAATGCTAATACTTCATATCCCTTGCGTATCAGCGGTACGATGTAACGATCGAACTTTGCAACAGTAGAATTAAAACCATGCGCCAGTAACACCTTCCGCTGTCCTCCTTTATTCCACCGGTAGCCAACCGAGGTCTCGCCGTGTATTTGTAATTCCAGTTTTTCAGCCTGGTTAAAAATTTTTGGAAAAATTTTTCTATACCGTAATTGAGGTGTGCAGAATAATTCAAACGCAAGCGCTGCTGTTTTTCGTTTAGAAACGGCAGACAGTATCTTGAATTTTGTACGGTAATATCCAATCGCCAATGTTTGTCCCAGGCTCATAGAAGACTTTACTGGTTTAATTATTTTGCAAACTTAATGATAAATAAAAGTGAACTTTGCCGGATAGCTATTAATCATTTATGAAAATAGTAATTATCGGGTCGGGCAATGTTGCAGCAGTATTGGGAAGAAAATTTAAAGCGGCAGGACATGAAATTCTCCAGGTACTCAGCCGGAATGCAAAAGAGGCTTCCCGGTTAGCTTATCAATGGGATACTGAAAGTGCCAACTATATCAGCCTGCTGAATAAAGAAGCCGATGTTTATATCATCGCTGTCAATGATGATTCGATAGCTGAAGTGGCAGCGGAGATCAAATTACCCGGCAAAGTAGTTGCACATACCGCTGCATCCGTTTCAAAAGATGTTTTAAAAAATGTGACGGATCATTATGGCGTATTTTATCCTGTTCAAAGCCTGCGAAAGGAAATGACGGCACTGCCCGAGATCCCATTATTTGTAGAGGCAAATGACGACAGGTCAAAGTTTTTATTGAATCAACTGGCGCAATCCATATCACCCGGCGATGTAACGATTGTAAAAGAAGGGGAGAGGGAGAAGCTGCATGTGGCGGCGGTCTTTGTAAATAATTTTACGAATCATCTCTATCAACTTGCTGAAGAATATTGCAAAAAAGAAGGATTGCATTTTAAGGACCTGTTACCCCTGATCGAAGAAACGGCCAAACGCCTGTCAACTATTTCACCTGCTTTTTCACAAACAGGACCAGCGGTACGAAAAGATGAGACAACAATAAAAAAACATCTTTTATTGCTCGAAAAATATCCTCACCTGCAAAAAGTTTATCAATTTCTAAGCGATAGTATCATAAAAGCTCAACCCTAAATCCGCCTTAAAAAATATCTTTCCAAATTTTCAAAAAATATTGAAAATTGTGTAAGTTTGTACTGCAAAAACATTTAAGATGAAAATAGTGATCGTTGGCGGAGGATTTGGGGGATTAAGGCTGGCACGCAAACTCAATAACAAGAAAGGGTTCGAGGTCTTACTGATCGACCGTTTTAATTTTCACCAGTTTCAACCTTTATTTTACCAGGTAGCAACAGCAGGATTAGATGCCAGCAATATCTCGTTTCCTTTACGAAAGGTTTTTCATAATAGTAAGAATGTCCGGTTCCGGCTGGCTGAATTAAAAGAGATCAGGGCTTCAGAAAATAAGATCATCACCGATACCGACGAGATCAGCTATGATGTACTCGTATTGGCGATGGGTGCTACCACAAATTTTTTTGGTAACAAAAACATCGAAGGGCATGCAATACCGATGAAATCCACGGTAGAAGCTTTACAACTGCGTTACCGGTTGCTTCAGAACTTTGAAGCGGCATCCACGATGAAAGATGAAACAGAATTACACCGGCTAATGAATATTGTGGTGGTTGGTGGCGGGCCAACAGGAGTAGAACTCGCCGGTGCATTGGCAGAAATGAAAAAAAATGTGTTGCCCAAAGATTATCCCGAACTGGATTTTTCTAAAATGCATATCTATTTGCTGGAGGGTTCTCACAAGACCTTAGCCGCGTTAAGTGAAAAATCATCGCAGCAATCAAAAAAATACCTGCAAAAACTGGGAGTGGAGGTGATGACCGATATCATTGTAAGTGACTATGACGGCAGGGATGTTTTATTGAAGAATGGCACCGCGATACCTTCCTCAACAGTAATATGGGCCGCCGGTATCAAAGGGAATGTGCCGCAGGGAATAGACAGCAATCTTATCGAAAGAGGTAGTCGAATCAAAATTGATAACCAGTGCAGGATCATTGGGTTCAATAACATCTATGCAATCGGAGATATCGGTTATTTAGAATCAGAACAATTTAAAAATGGATTCCCGCAGGTGGCACCAGTTGCGATGCAACAGGCCGATCTGCTGGCTCATAATTTTAAAGCAGCGCAGGAAGGAAAACCGGGAAAAGATTTTGTGTATCGTGATAAAGGATCGATGGCGACCGTGGGAAGAAATCTCGCCGTGGTCGATATACCAAAACCGAAGCTGCATTTTGGTGGATTGCTTGCCTGGTTGATCTGGATGTCGCTACACCTGATGCTGATCCTGGGCGTAAAGAATCGTTTTTTT
>Ga0105249_10002984_pt1 | contig 14592 bp, 13 predicted proteins | sample KBSS44metaG_FD_81522 | JGI IMG/M metagenome (GOLD analysis project Ga0105249, IMG submission 81522) | Switchgrass rhizosphere microbial communities from Kellogg Biological Station, Michigan, USA - KBS S4-4 metaG | ecosystem: Host-associated > Plants > Roots > Rhizosphere > Soil | place... | reverse complement strand
GGCAGAACATCGCTGACGGATCTGTTGCGTGGTCGCGAGCGGATTGAAGAAGAGTTGCAGCAACTGATTGACGAGCGCTCGAACCCGTGGGGCGTGACCGTGCAATCGGTCGAGATGCGCGACGTGATCATTCCGGCTGCACTACAGGATGCGATGTCGCGCGAGGCGCAGGCCGCGCGTGAGAAACAGGCGCGCATCATCCTCGGCCAGGCTGAAGTCGAGATCGCGCACTCGTTCGAGACTGCGGCTCGGTCTTATCGAGATAACCCGACAGCCCTGCACTTGAGAGCGATGAACATGTTGTATGAAGGCTTGAAGGAGAAGGGCGCGTTGATGCTCGTGCCGAGCAGCGCGGTGGAATCTATGGGAATGGGCGGCCTGCTTGGAGCCGCGGCGCTTCGACAAAAAACTCTAACCGGTAGCGACGAAGTCCCCGAGTAAGAATTTAAGCCGCGGATAAACGCGAATGAACGCGGATCAGACGAGAAATGCTGATCCGCGTTCATCTGCTTTATCCGCGGCTAATTCAATTGCCTTCCGGATCGATCCTGATCTTCATCCGCTGCAAAACCTGCAAATCTTCTTCAGTAAGATCGAGGCTCGCGGCTTCGGCGCTCTCATCGTCACCCGCGTGAGGTCGCAGCCCGATCTCGAGCCGAAGCGTCAATTCCATCTCATAACCCGCTTCACGCAGGCGCTCAATCGCTTCGGCAACCTTGGTCGAATTCTCTACCGACTCATTGATGGCGGTGCCGATTTCGCGAACTATCTCTTTTGCGTCGTCATCGATTTCCATTCGCTGTTATGCTACGCCAGTCAATCGCAGATTGCCAACTCCCAATCGGCAATTCGCGAGCGACAATGATAGACTTGGCGCCAATGTTTGGAACGATCGGAATCCTGACTGGCGGTGGTGATGCTCCAGGCCTCAACGCCGTGATTCGTGCTGTGGTTAAAACTGCCACATGCGAGTACGGCATGCGTGTGATCGGTATCGAAGATGGCTTCGAAGGTCTGCTCGGTGAGACACGCACTCGCCTGCTTTCATCGGGTGACGTGCGCGGACTGCTTCCACGCGGCGGCACCATCCTCGGCACGCGCAATCGCGGACGCTTCGTAGAGCAAGCGTGTGGCGACTCGGAGCGCGACGCGGAGAGTGTCTATAAGGAAGCGATCGACAACATGAAGATCCTCGGTATCGACGCGCTCGTGGTCCTGGGCGGTGAAGGCACACTCACGATCGCTAATGAGTTTGATAAACGAGGCGTTCCAGTGTGCGGTGTTCCAAAGACGATCGACAACGATCTCGCCTGCACTGAGCTAACGTTCGGCTTCGTCACCGCGCTCGACATCGCGACAGAAGCCCTCGATCGTCTACACACGACTGCCGAGTCACACGATCGGGTCATGATCCTTGAAGTGATGGGCCGGCACGCGGGCTGGATCGCGCTTCATTCCGGTATCGCGGGCGGCGCTGACGTGATACTGATTCCGGAGATTCCTTTTTCAATAGAAGCAGTCGCGGATAAGATTCGACAACGCGATCTGAGTGGATCAAATTTTAGTATCATTGTCGTCGCAGAAGGCGCTTTGGAGATCGGTCATGAGTTGGTTTATCAAGACAAGGGTGATGGTAATCGTGCGCCACGACTGGGTGGCATAGGCCAGCACCTGCAACATGATCTGGAAGAATTAACCGGCCGTGAAACACGTTGCGTTGTGCTCGGACACCTGCAGCGAGGCGGCCGGCCCAATGCTTTCGACCGGATGCTGGCGACGAACTTTGGCTCGTGTGCGGTCCGGGCGGTGGCCAATAGTAAGAGTGGCGTAATGGTTGCCTTACAGGCGGGGGATGTGATTACGGTTCCATTGACAGAAGCGATCAAGGGAATTAAGACTGTGCCTGCTAACGGACAGTTAGTCCGGACGGCTCGTGATACAGGTATTTCCTTTGGCGCTCCTGACGAGGCCAGTTATCATAAACAACAATAGTTATGTCTCAAGTAATTAAAGAGAAACTCCAGGGCGAGCTCGACGAGCTGGAAGCCGAGCTGCGCATCCACTTGCCCAAAGAGATCAAGCGGGCGCTCGAGTTTGGCGACCTGCGCGAGAACTCCGAATACCGCGCGGCGCTCGACCGCCAGAACGTGGTGAAAGCGCGCATCGTGGAGCTGCGGCAGCGGATCAGCGAGATAGCCTCGATCGATCCGAACAAAGTGCCACGCGACAAGGCGTCGTACGGCTCGACGCTCGTGTTGTTCGACGGTGAAAAAGACGAGGAAGTGACCTATCGACTCGTGACGCCGGAAGAGAGCGACCCGGCCCAGGGGCTCATTTCTACTACCTCGCCCGTGGGACGGAGCTTGATGGGCAAGCAGGAAGGTGACGAGGTCACGGTGCGTACGCCGGCCGGCGCACGTTCCTTCGAGATCAGGCAGTTGCGTACGCTACACGACGAACTGGAAGCAGAACATTAAGTTTTATCCACAGAATACACAGATATCTGTGTAATCTGTGGTTAATAAACCCGGCGAGGAGAAACGAACCTAAAACATGTTCGGGGCAAGTATCGGACGTGCAGCGCAGCGAATCATTGACGCCATTGTTCGCTGGCTGGCTCTTGGTCATATCAATCCCAATATTCTGACCGTCATCGGCGTTGCTTTGAACGTCGGTTGCGGTCTTCTTTTTGGTTTGGGCTGGTTCTTCGCTGCCGGCATCGCGCTGGTCGTCGCCAATCTTTTTGACATGCTCGACGGGCAAGTGGCCCGTTTGTCGGGCCGGGTCACGAGATTTGGGGGCTTTCTCGACTCCTCGTTGGACCGTCTGTCAGACATGGTAGTCTTCGTGGGCCTGATGGTCTTTTACGCCCGGGACACGGAGGCCCATTCAACTCTTAACGTTTTTCTTGCGGGGGCCGGACTAATGGGCTCGGTTATGGTAAGCTACGCCAGCGCCCGGGCCGAGAGCTTGATTCCCAAGTGTGACGTGGGCTTTCTGCGGCGCCCAGAACGGGTGGTACTCTTTATTATCGGAGCGCTCAGTACTCATCCAGGTTCGTCGAACTTCTTTGCCAATCGGATGCCGGCCGTTTTATGGGTGCTCGCGGTCGGATCTTACTGGACCTTCGCCCACCGCATGTATCACACGTGGCGCGAGCTGACCAAGTCAGAAGCAAAAACAGCGAACGTTGACGCCGACGCTTCGTATGCACAGTCCGGTGGAAGCAAGGAGCGTCCAAAACAGGCTGAAGTTCCGATTTAATAGGCCCTATTGGACCGGTAGGTCCTATTCTTTCTTTGAGGTAAACGCTTGACTACTTGTCCGTGCTGCGGTTTCAAATTCCACGGCGCATTGAGCAATGGTTGCAAACAGTGTGGCGCTCGCGCCGTCGGTGAGCCGCTCCCGAAACCAGCCCGGGAACTCCCCTCCTATGGCCGCGCCTTAGTACTCGCAGTCACCGGTTCGTTGGTGGTCCTGGTCTTTGTTACACAAACGCTGGCCGCGTTCTTCCAACGTTCAAACGGTTGGGGATTCTGGCATTGGGTGGCCGCCGGTGAGACTGCAGCGTGGCGCTTGAAATGGGTCTCGATCCCGGTCCTGTTCGCGATTCTCTGGATCGGACGCAAGCTCTACCGGTCCATACTGCTCCAGCCCCAGCGATTCTGTGGGATCAAATACGCGCGGCGCGGCCTGCTAGCGTCATCAGTCGTCACCCTCCTGATCGCGCTGTTGATTGGCATTACAGTCCCGGCGCGTATGGAACAACGCCGGCTCTCAAAAGAAGCCGCATTTCGCGCACAGTACTACGCGATTGGGCTGGCAATGACTCAATACGAAATCAATTACAAAACCTATCCGGCTGATACGAGGATGCTTCTGGACCGCACTCCTGATCCGGACGGCACACTGGCCGCCGCACTCCTGAATTTAGATCCGAACATGTACCACCCGAGCGGCGCTGATATGGCGGCCAACGGAACTGAGAAGTCGCGGATGCGGCGTGGCACAGTCATTCGCAAAGCGTCGGTTTCACCGGACGTTGACGATCTTCCTTCGGGTGGTCTGACGTTCACAAATTACACGCTCGTACTTCCGGGCGAGGACAAGCTCTACGGAACTGAAGACGACTGGGTTATCCAGGACGGAATGATCATGAAGCAAGCCGAGATCGCCAATGGCGGTGTCGGACGATCGGTCTCCGCTGGAGTCCCGCAACCATAATAGCGACTCCATGTCGTTTCTCGACCGTTTCCGCAAACGCACCGAAGACGAAGCCTCACGAATTGCGCGTCTCTCAAAGACCGGCCGCATGGTCGATGGGAAGATCATCGACGCCGTTTCCGACACCGAGGGTCGAATCCTCCAGGTAAACTACACCTATGAGATCGCGGGGGTTCAGTACGAGTCCTCACAGGCGCTCAGCGATCTTCAACAACAACGTCCCCACGATTACGCTCCCGGAAAACAGATTGTCGTGCGTTACGATATCAGACGCCCAGCCAATTCAATTGTGGTTTAATTGGCGAACGTATGTTTCGCAAAGTATTGATCGCTAACAGAGGCGAGATCGCCGTCCGCATCATTCGTACCTGCCGCGAGCTCGGTGTCAGGTCGGTGGCGATCTATTCGGAACCGGACGTCGAGAGTTTGCACGTGCGCATGGCTGACGAGGCCGTCCTCGTTGGACCAGCCGCGTCAGCCCAAAGCTATTTGAAGATCGATGCGATCGTCCGAGCGGCGAAAGCCGTCAACGCTGAAGCGATTCATCCGGGTTACGGTTTTCTCGCCGAGAGTGCTGAGTTTGCGCGCGCCGTCAGCGCCGCGGGTTTGACGTTCATTGGTCCATCAGCCGAAGCGATGGAGGTCATGGGATCGAAGACGAGCGCGCGCCGGGCGGCGGTTGAAGCCGGCGTGCCGATCGTTCCGGGAACAGTCGAGCCGTTAACTTCATTTGAAGAAGCGAGCGCGACTGCGGAGAAGTACGGGTTTCCGGTGATGTTGAAGGCGTCTGCCGGCGGTGGTGGCAAAGGCATGCGACTCGTCACGGATAGTTCCGATCTGCGTTCGGCATTTGAAACTGCGCAAACCGAAGCTGCCGCGGCTTTCGGCGACTCGTCGCTTTACCTGGAAAAAGCAGTCGAACGCCCGCGGCATATCGAGATACAGATCTTTGGCGACGCACATGGCAACGTGGTCCATCTCGGCGAGCGCGAGTGTTCGATTCAGCGTCGCCATCAGAAAGTAATCGAAGAGTGTCCGTCGCCGATCGACGATCCGGATTTGCGCCATCGCATGGGTGAAGCCGCGGTTAAGATCGGTCGCGCGGTGAACTACACGGGCGCGGGCACGGTCGAGTTTCTCGTTGCCGATGCGACTCACGATTTCTACTTCCTCGAGATGAATACGCGTCTGCAGGTCGAGCATCCGGTGACGGAACTTGCGACGGGGCGAGATCTCGTGCGCGAACAGTTTCTGGTTGCGACTGGCGAGTATTTGTCGTTTACGCAGGAAGATATCGACTGGCGCGGTCACGCGATCGAGTGCCGCATCTACGCAGAGGATCCGGCGAACAATTTCTTTCCGAGCCCGGGAACGATCACGCACCTTCGAGAGCCCGCCGGACCGGGGATTAGAATCGACAGCGGCGTCACGCGAATGTCTGAAGTTTCGATTCACTACGATCCGATGATTGCGAAGCTCGCTGTCTGGGGTCGCACACGCGACGAAGCCATCGATCGATTGAAACGCGCGCTCGATGAATATGAAGTGTTGGGGATCACGACGACGCTGCCGTTCTTTCGTGAAGTCGTGCGCGACGAGGAGTTTGTTTCTGCACGACTCGATACCGGGTTCATCGCGCGCTTCAATGAGCGCCGCGCAGGCCGTGAAGTTGAATCACGGCAAGTTGAAAGCGATCTCGCGGCGATCGCGGCGGGGTTGAGTTATGCGCTGCGGAAGCAAAAGGCGAGCGCGCAAACCGGAACTCCTTCGAACAGCCGCTGGAAGATGGCGAGTAGGAATGCGGGGAGGAAGCCGTGAAACTCAAAGTCATCAACGGCGAGCGTGAAGAGGATCTGCGGCTGAAACTTGAGCAAGGACGAGTGTTAGCTGAGATCGGCGATCGCGTTTACAGTCTCGACGTGCGTGAGACGGAGCCGGACGGGTATCTCTTCTTCCTGAACACGAACGTGCATGAATGTCGTGTGAGTGAGCGGGCGGGCGCGAAAGATACTTTTGACATTACTGTTCACGGGCGTAGTTATGAAGTGACGATCGTCGATCCGAAGCGTTTGCACAGCGGGCAGAATTCCCATCGCCACCATCACGGCGTCACGGAGATCATCGCGCCGATGCCAGGTAAGGTCGTGCGCGTACACACGGAAGCGGGCGCGAGTGTTGAAAAAGGCGCGGGCGTAGTGGTTGTGGAAGCGATGAAGATGCAGAACGAGATGAAGTCGCCACGCGAAGGTGTGGTGGTATCGATTAACGTCAAGCCTGGCGACACAGTAAACGCCGGCGACGTCCTTGCCGTGATCGAGTAGTACACAAAAGGCACAAATGTGCCTTTTTGTGGCTAAAAATTATGCGAATACTTTTATGGGACATTGACGGAACGCTGATCAGGTCGACAAGGCCGGGCGGGTACAAGGTGTACACGATTCCTGTGCTCGAAGAGATCTTCGGCACGGCTGGACGACTCGCCGATATGCGAGTGTCAGGCATGACCGACTTGCAGATCGTTTTCGAGGCGTTGAGTGATGCTGGTATCAGCCAGGAAGAAATTCTGGCGCGCGCCGAAGTGCTGGTTGCGCGTTTGACGGAAGAAGCGAGACGGGTGACCGGTAACGGCGTGAAGTTTTTCGAGCTGCTACCCGGCGTGCGCGAAACACTGGAAGCACTCGAGGCGGATCCACGCTACAAATCAGCGCTCTTGACGGGCAACATCAAGCCGATGGCGGAGCTGAAGATGGAACTAGTCGGACTCGACCGCTTCTTCACCCTTCCCGGCGCGTTTGGCGAGGAGTCGCACAATCGTCGCGACCTTCCGGCACGCGCGGCTGATCGCATTCGCAAACATCTGCAAATGGATCTGTCACCCGAACAGTTCATCGTGATCGGCGACACCCCAAACGACATCGACTGCGCCCATCACTTCGGCGCGCGTGCTGTCGCCGTCGGCACCGGTCGCTTCTATTCGACGGAAGAAATACTCGCACACAAGCCAGACAAATTCCTGCCAGACCTAAGTAATATCAATCTAGTTCTCAACGCCCTCAGCGAGTTGTAGCAGAGTTATCAAATCTGTGGATCGATTCAACGTCCGATTTAGCCAGCGTAAAGCTGTGGGCGCCTAATTTTACAAAATAGTGATCGCCCATCTTGGAAAGAATATTAACCTTCTCCAACCTCAACGTACCTTTAGCAAAACCCAAATCCTCCAGAGTCTTGCTCCCCTTGTCATTTACGACGAGGACGACCTCTTTGCCCTCACCAACGCCGTAACGACTCATGAGTTTCATTGATAAGTCTGAGAACCGGTCGGCCATGACCAAGAGCACCACTGACGTCACCAATGCGGCAACGAGTGCTTGTCGAGCGTAATAATGGTGACGCGTTGCCACAACGTGAGTCGAAATCGAAACGAATAAAGTACACAGTCCAGTCAAAGCGAGAAAATCATATTTATCGGGCGTGCGGTCAGCCAGAAGATAGATCACATACATCGCGATTTGATTGAGTAGCACCGATAACGCGAACCAAAAAGAGTATTTGAATATTTGTCTGCCAATGATCTTTCTCTCTTCAGGGCACTTCTCCTTCGGTTTCGATAGATGTCTAAAGATTAACCATGACCCAAGAAGTATTAATACCAAAATTACAATAACGATGACCCAATAAGAATCTATCCGCATATTTGGCTTACTGAAGCGCAAACACAAGTGTGAAACAAGAAGGGCCAGGAAAAACGGTAGTCCAAGCCAAAGCATGATCGACCTTATGCACGGTTCTTTGCGCATCGATCGTTTACCTGAGGGATCTTCGTATTCCGCACGGTAAGTAAGGCGGTTATCCAGAGGAGTTTCGAAAACGATAAGCTCAGACCATATCACTCCCGGCAGATAGAGTGATATCGTCAACACTACGCCGATCACGCCACCCCATACTGAACAAACAAACAGGTAAACCAGCGCCGCATTCCATTCCATCTCCGGCAAGTAACCGATCCTGACGTAGTAACGTGCAAGCAATCCGCCACCAATGGCCAGAAAGATCAGCCAAACAGTAAGGCTCGTATTTGCTATTAAAAACTTGTCGATCTCACTTGATGACTGCTGCGGTTGGTTTTGAGCAGCTCCGTTCTGGGAGACGATCAACTCTTCGGAAGGAGTGGATAAATTGATAGTTTGCATCGGACTTCACCTACAGAGGATTTCGAGGAGCTGGTTATTGCAGATACGAGGCTGGCAAAACGATAGTACAGGTACTACCGGTCGTCAATATTTATATGCGGTGAAAGCCTTTGAGGATATCCCGTGTGCTTAACCGCAGAATAACTGGCCGGCCGTGTGGACAGGTTGTGGGTGAGGAGGTTTGTAACAAGCGATCGATCAGCCAGCGCATCTTCTCCGGGGCGAGTGGCATGTTGACCTTGATGGCTGCGTGACACGCGAGCGAGGCGGCGATTTCGTCGCGCATGGTTTCAGGCGCGTTGCTCTTTTTCTCCGCGTCAACGGTTTCCAACAATTCGAAGAGCATGTTGCGCGCTTCACTGGCAGGCAGATCTGCCGGTACCGCTCTTATCGCAACAGTCCGTCCCGACAATCGCATCAGCTCAAATCCATACTTTTCCAACTCAGGCATGAGATCGTCGAAGACTGCCGCCTGCGCGGGGGTTAGATCGAAGGTTTCAGGCACGAGCATCTGCTGCGAGTCAGTGCGTCGCTCCGCTTCCAAAGCACGATACTTGTCGAATAGTACGCGCTCGTGCGCGACGTGCTGATCGATCAAAAGCAAGCCTTGATCGTCAGTGGCGATAATGAAGCTTTCGTCGAGCTGGCCCAGCGGGCGAATGTTCGTCGAGAGCGATTCGGGAGTTACTTCGCGTGCAATCTTCTCCGCTGAATTCAGAGGCGGCAGGGCCGCGGATTTAACGGATTGGGTTGCGGATCGGATCATAATTTCCAAGTCGCGTGCGATCTCGTCGCCGGATGGTTCCACTGGAGGACGCGGTGGCGGCGGTGGCGGTGGAACGAATTCGATTCGAGGTTGTGGAGTGACCGAGCTTACGGCAGCGGTGGCTGTCATTATCGGCTCGGGAGCGCGTGGCTGCTCAGGTGGCGGAACGTAGCTCGCACTCGCCAGCGCAGACCGCACCGACTCACGGACCACGTCGGCAACCGCCGCCTGCCTTCGAAAACGCACTTCCGTTTTTGCCGGATGCACGTTCACATCAACTTCATCGAGTGGCGTCTCAATAAACAACAACGCCGCCGGGTAAACGCCGTGCGGCAGGATCGATCGATAAGCTTCCGTGAGCGCGCGGCCAATCATGCGATCACGCACGAAACGTCGATTCACGAAAAGGTACTGTGCATCGCGCGACGTGCGCCGGTCCCTTGGCGCAGACACAAATCCGGTCACGCGTGCAAACTGCTCGCCGCCATCCACCTCAAGCAAATTTTTCAAAAACTCTTCGCCGAAGATCTGGTAAGCGCGCTCGCGCAGATCCTTTGCAGGCGCCGTGCGCACGACTTCCCTGCCATTGTTTACAAACGTGAACGCGATCTCGGGATGGGCCAACGCGTAATGCGTGACGAGGTTCGTGAGGTGATACGTCTCTGTCGCTTCGGATCGCAGAAACTTTCGTCGAGCGGGAATGTTGAAAAAGAGATCGCGGACGATGAGCGTCGTACCGCGTGGATGTGCGGCGTCTTTGACGTCGCGCATACGCCCGCCGTCGATCGTGAGGCGCGTGGCGGCGTTCGCACCTTCGATGCACGTGGTCAACTCGACCTTCGCAACCGAAGCGATCGAGGCAAGCGCTTCGCCGCGAAATCCGAGTGTTCCGATCGCAGCAAGATCATCTGTTTCGCGGATCTTTGAAGTGGCGTGTCGTTCGAAAGCGAGGATCGCGTCGTCGCGCACCATGCCTTCGCCATCGTCGGAAACTTTCAGAAGACGCCGCCCACCGGCTTCGATCTCAATCGTGATGCGCGTGGCTCCGGCGTCGATCGCATTCTCGACCAGCTCCTTGGCGACGGATGCCGGACGCTCCACAACCTCACCGGCGGCGATTTGGTTAGCGACGTGGTCTGCGAGGACGCGGATTTTCGACATTATAGATAAACGATTTGATGCTCGTTCGATCCGAGATTAATCGCGTTGAAGATCCATTCGATCACGTAAGTGCCGTGGCGGGCCAGCAGCGACGTGATATTGATGTGGCGCTCCTGTAGATCCTTGTTCGGATAGAGCTGGTCGAACGCGCGCTGCAACTGCCGGTGTGCTGCTTCATCGCGCGTCATCTGCGCGCGCACGAAGCGCTGTTTCAAACCGTCAAGCTGGTAGTTGATCTTTTTGCGTCCGGTTTCGAGCGCATTAGCGAGCGTCGGATCGATCGATTGAAGCTCCTGGCGCAAACGATCGAGCTCGTGGTTCATGTTCTGCTCCGCGTCAGCGAAAAGCTTCGCACTGTCAGCCGCAAGATGCTCCTCCACGACGCGCTTGATTACCGGATCGAGTCCTTCGAAGAAATCCGCGAGCGTCAGGTCATATCTTCCGAGCAGGCGACCGGTGTGGTGCTCGATCATCGTCAGACTTGAACGCGGCAGGATCGGCGTCGCCGGTCGTTCGAGCACGCGATAGACCTCGGCAGTTTGGGCAAAGTACGCGATCTCGGCAGCGCCACCGTAGTAAGCGATCGTCGGCAGTAGGTAATCCTGGACCACTGCGCGCAGCGTTACGTTTGGACTGAACCGCTCCGGCTGCTCCTCTGCGAGTTTGCCGAGCTCTTCGGCGGTGTATTCCTGCTCGCTGGCTTTCGTTCTGTACTTCCCACTCTCGACACGCACGACTGCATGTCGCCGGCCTTCCTCATCGTGCAGAAACAGTGGAAACGAATTCGCAGTCGCGAGCACCTGCGCGTGATAACCCGTACGCTCCAATTCGGCGCTGCGTTGTTCGAGCGCCGTGGCGATCTCAGGCGCGCGACGAGCGGCTTCGGAATAGAGCGGCGCGGCGAGTTGTTTCAAAGCGGGATCGAGTGGGTCGAGGAAGATCAGTCCATAACGACCGAGCAGCGCAGTCATCATCGTCGCGAAGCTTTCAACGTAGCCACGACCCGGCTGCCACGCACTCTTCACAAGCGCTTTCATGTCAGCCGCGAATTCCGATGCGGGCAACAACTCAAACAGCTCATCCACGACTGTGCTGATCGATTCGTCGAGCTTCACCTGCCCGACAGGTTGTCCTTCGCGGTGCAGCGCTTCAGAAACGCCGACGCTCTTGAGCTGGCAATCACGACCGATGAACTCGGCTTTCGCGACTTCGGCGAAATCGTGATCTTCGGCAGCAATCCAAAACACAGGCACGGCTTTCGTGTTTCGTTGTTGCAGGCAGCCGGCGAGTTTCACGGCCGAGAGTGCTTTGTAGACCGTGTAGAGCGGGCCGGTGAACAAACCTGCCTGTTGGCCGGAAACGACCGCGATGCAATCTGCTTCACGAAGCTGCTCGATATTCTTAAGCGTCTCTTCGCCTGCGCCCCAGCGTTGGTTCATCGCCGCGAGCGCATCGCACACACGAGCGCGATCGACTCGATAAGCGCTCAAGACGTCCGGCACGCGTTGCTGTAATTCGTGATGAAAGCGAACTGCTGAAGGATAAAAGTTGCGCAGCGCGACAGGGTCTTTCAGGTATTCGAGAAAGAGACGCGACTGATGCGGAACTAGATCGAACGGAAGCGTCTCGACGCGCAGTCCTGATTCTTCGGGGGTGCTATAACAAGCGGCTTCGGCTGTACTCAAAATGATTGGTGCTCCTGCGCGGGATATTCTACAGGTCTGAGTGCGGCGCGCAAAGTTAGACAGGATTGACAAGATTTTCAGGATGTACAGGATTTATCTTGTCAATCGTGAATAATCTTGTGAATCCCGTCTAACAACGCCTTTATCTCCATGCGCGCAGCCTCGTCCGGCGCACGCAACGGCGCACGCACCGCCCCACCACGATACCCTGCAAAATCAAGCGCCGCCTTCAGTCCGCCGATGCCATACTTCGTCGTCACAGCGGATGCGAGCGGCGTGAGCTCTTCCTGCAACTTCTCTGCATTTTCCCCAGCGCCAAATAAGCGAAAAATCTCGACACAAACTTCCGGCACGACACATCCCACAGCGAGAATTCCACCCGTCGCGCCCGCTCGCAACGCGTCGAGCAACACCGTTCCATTCCCCGTCATCACCGCGAAGTCAGCGGGGCAAAGCTCAACCGTACGGCGAAAGCCGGCCACATCATTCGAGCTGTCTTTCACGCCGATGATGTTTGGATGTTCACTCAGACGCGCGACGGTTTCGGGCTCGATCTTGATTCCGGTCAATGGCGGCATGCTATAGAGCAAGACCGGCACCGGCGCCGCGTCAGCAACAGCCGTGTAGTAGTTGATGAGCGTCTCCTGCGTCATCGCCGGGCGATAAAAATAAGGCGTGATGACAAGCACGGCTTCTGCGCCCGCTCGCGCCGCGTTGTCGATCTCCTTGATGGTGTTGACAGTGCTCTGTTGTCCGGCGCCGGCGATCAAAACGGAGTCAGTCGCGGCACGCGAGACTTCGATGACTTCGAGATACTCACGCTCGTCGAGATGAACGCGCTCCCCGGTCGAACCGAGGACAACGAAGCCGATCACACCGCGCGCGCTCCACTCCTTGATATTTGAGGTGATGCCGGGCGTCGAGATCTGGCCGTCCAGATCGAATGGCGTTGTGGTCGGGAGCAGAATTCCTTTTAAAGCGAGCATGTTAGACAGGATGACAGGATTTACAGAATTAACAAGATCTAATTAGTGAAACAGATCTCTAACTCCGATCGCGAAGAATATATTCCCGCGACCTTCACCCGGTCCCTGATTGACGTTCCACGCATAGCCGAAGGTGAAATGCGCCGCCGTCGCCAGCTCGAAGCGAATGCCTGCGCCGGGACCATATCGCGTGCCGCCGAACGCTCCGTTACGCGGGCCGATCCGCGCCATGTCAAACACGAACACCGGACTGATCGAATAGATGTTTACATCGTTGAAGAGCGTGTTCAAAGTGCGGCGCGTGAACGCCATGTCATCTTTGGCTTTCTTCTCCGCCTTTTCTGTATCGATCTTATTAAACTCCGCAGTTATTTGTGTCCGCAGTGTCTCGACCCGGCTTGTCGCGGTGGTAAGCGAGGCATCCTTCAAAGTGCCGTTCAAGTCTTTTTCACATGCCTGCTGCACGTTCAGTAGCTGGTCATCGTCAGGATCTTCGGAGAGCACTTCTGTAATGGTGCCGTACGGAACACGCGACGCAATCGCCTCCTTGATTCGTCTGGATACGATTTTGATCGCATCTGTGCATGCCTCGAACTGATCTTCAGCCTGCCCTGCATGCGTTCCCTGGACTGTGTTGACGACGGTTTGTAAATCCTGGAGAGCCGTTTGCGCGACTGGCAATTGTGCGACGACGTTCCCGAAATGAGGATCCATTGAGTAGTAAAAAACTTCGAGCGTGCTGGTCACACTCGTGATCGAGCCCTTGAGCTGATCGTTGAATTCATCGTCACTCGTGAGCTCTTCAGGAACAAGCGTCTGGCGCCAGATTCCGTACGCCGCCGTGAGATTGTAACTGACGAAACTTCGCGCGCCGGACCCTTCGGCAGTTTGGAAAAAACGACTTCCGGGAATCGCGCGAATTACCGGGTTAGCTCGAATCTGCCAATTGTCACTCGCGATCAGAAACTCTTCGTTGTTGCCGCCGAAAAATCGCTCCGGCAGCGGGACCTTTCCCGGGACCTGAAGTTTTCCCATCGTGAAGCGCGATTCGAGGTCGAGCAAGTGGTGGTTGCCGACTGAATACCAGAATTGATGCCGCGCATCGAAGATATGCTTCCGCCAGTCGACGCGTGCGGCTGGTCCAACGGAACCCAGCTCGAGACCATACGACGCTGAAAAAATATTTCGTGCAAACCGAGAATCCATTCCGCCGTAGAGTTTCAACGTGCCGAAGCCTGCATTCGGGACGGTGTTCGGCGCGAGTATCAAGTTGCCGGGTTCAGTTTGACGGTTACCACCATCGAGCGCAGCGCCAAAGCGAAGGCTCAAATTGCCTCCAGCCAAAGGCTTGGTCACTCCAGCGAAATGAAGCATCACGTGACCACCTCTGATATCGCCGGCGCCGGTCGGTAGCGAATAGTGTGAGAAGTTGACTAGCCAGTCTGCGTGGGCCAACCAGCCGGGATTCTGGACGTCAGAATCATATGCGCCTTCCAACGCGGCAGAAACGTTGTGCATTCGTGAAGAAGCTTCGCCCTCGATGATCGCCGAGTTGAATGGCAGCTTCCCGATCTGGCGCG
>Ga0105249_10002981_pt1 | contig 14605 bp, 15 predicted proteins | sample KBSS44metaG_FD_81522 | JGI IMG/M metagenome (GOLD analysis project Ga0105249, IMG submission 81522) | Switchgrass rhizosphere microbial communities from Kellogg Biological Station, Michigan, USA - KBS S4-4 metaG | ecosystem: Host-associated > Plants > Roots > Rhizosphere > Soil | place... | reverse complement strand
GTCGCCGAGCACCAGCAGCGAGCTGCGCGGCGAGAGCACGTTCGGCCATTTCTCCATGAACGACACGAACGCGTTGCCGTAGTCGGAGTGACCGTCGCGGGTGTACACGCCCGCCTCGCGGGTGATGCGTTGCACCGCCACCGCAAGGTCGGAGTCCGGCCCGAAGAGCTCGGTCACCTCGTCGGTGGTGTCGATGAAGGCAAATACCCGCACCCGCGAGAACTGCTGACGCAACGCATGCACGAGCATCAGCGTGAAGTGGCTGAAGCCGGCCACCGACCCGGACACGTCGCACAACACCACGAGCTCGGGGCGCGCGGGATGCGGTTTCTTCAGCACGACGTCGATCGGCACGCCGCCGGTCGACATGGACTTGCGCAGCGTCTTGCGCATGTCGATCTCACCGGCTCGGGAGCGACGCCGCCGCGCGGCCAGCCGGGTCGCGAGCGTGCGCGCCAGCGGGGCCACCACTCGCCGCATGTTGCGCAGCTGTTCGCCTGAGGCACGCAAGAATTCGACGTTCTCGGCGAGCTGCGGCACGCCGTACATCTGCACGTGTTCGCGGCCCAGCTGCTCGGCAGTACGTCGCTTGGTCTCGGCCTCGACCATCTTGCGCAGCTGCGCGATGCGTTGGGCGGCAAGCGCTTTGGCGATCTCCTCCTGCGTGGGCGTCGGCTCGTCGCCGTAGGGCGCCAGCAGCCCGGCCAGCAGCCGGCCTTCGAGGTCGTCCAGGCTCATCGCCTTCAGCGCCTGATACGACGAGTACGACGGGCCGCGGCTGGACTGGTAGCGGCCGAAGGCCTCGACGATCTGCGCGATCATCGCCGCCAGCCGCTCGTCCATGTTGGCCAGATCGGCGTTCTCGCTGAGCATGTCGACCAGCGCCGAGCGCAGCGCCTCGATGTCCTCCGGAGGCAGCCCCGGATCGTCGTCGACGTCCTCGTCGTCCTCCACTACTGTCCTGGCGCCGAGCGCAGCCGGGAAGAACAAGTCGAACATCGCGTCATAGGTGTCGCGGTGATCGGAGCGACGCAGCACCGCGCAGGCAAAGCCCTCGCGCAACGCCTCACGATCGCCAAGGCCCAACACCGACAGCACCCGGCCCGCATCGACGGTCTCCGACGGCCCCACCGAAATCCCTTGCTTGCGTAGCGCTTCGACGAACTCGACCAGGTGTCCTGGGAGTCCGTGAGGAGCCAGCGGCTGAGGCGGACGGGTGCGGCGGGCGGCCATCAGTTCAGCCTGAGTTCCCCGGACGCCTTGACCTGATCGGACTGATGCTTGAGCACCACGCCGAGAGTCGCCGCGATAACCTCGTCGTCGATGGTGTCCATGCCCAGCGCCAGCACGGTGCGACCCCAGTCGATGGTCTCGGCGACCGACGGCAGCTTCTTGAGCTGCATGCCGCGCAGCACCCCGATGATCTTGACCAGTTCCTGCGCCAGATGTTCGGGCAGTTCGGGAACGCGCGACAGCAGGATGCGGCGTTCAAGGTCGGGATCGGGAAAGTCGATGTGCAGGAACAGGCATCGGCGCTTGAGCGCCTCGGACAGCTCCCGGGTGGCGTTGGAGGTCAGCAGTACGAACGGCGGCCGTTCGGCGGTGATGGTGCCCAGTTCCGGCACGGTCACCGCGAAGTCGGACAGCACCTCGAGCAGCAGACCCTCGATTTCGATGTCGGCCTTGTCGGTCTCGTCGATCAGCAGCACCGTCGGCTCGGTGCGCCGGATCGCGGTCAGCAGCGGGCGCGTCAGCAGGAATTCCTCGCTGAACACATCGGTTTTCGTCTGCTCCCAGTCGCCGTGGCCGGCCTGGATCCGTAGGATCTGCTTGGCGTGATTCCACTCGTAGAGGGCGCGCGCCTCGTCGACACCCTCGTAGCACTGCAGGCGCACCAGCCCGGAGCCGGTGCACTGCGCCACCGCGCGCGCCAACTCGGTCTTGCCGACACCCGCGGGTCCTTCCACCAGCAACGGCTTGCCGAGACGGTCGGCGAGGAATACCGCTGTGGCGGTTGCGGTGTCGGGCAGATAGCCCGTTTCGGCCAGCCGCCGCGCGACATCGTCGATGTCAGCGAACAGCGGCGCCGGACGTGCGGGGACGCTCACATGTGCTCCTTAGACAGGACGGGTGTGGCCGTCACCCCACACAATCCACTTGGTTGACGTCAATTCGGGCAGGCCCATCGGGCCGCGGGCATGCAGCTTCTGGGTGGAGATACCGATCTCGGCGCCGAATCCGAACTGCTCACCGTCGGTGAACGCGGTCGATGCGTTGACCATCACCGCGGCAGCATCGACGCGCTCGCTGAATCGTTGGGCCGCAGCGAGATTCGTCGCAACGATGGCCTCGGTATGCCCGGTGCCGTACTCGTTGATGTGCGCGATCGCGCTGTCCAGTCCGTCGACCACCGCCAACGCGATGTCCATCGACAGGAACTCGGTGCGCAGTTCCTCTTCGGACGGGTCGGCGTGCACGGTGACACCGGCGTCCTGCAGCGCCTTGGTCAGCCGCGGCACCGCGTGCTCGGCGATCGCCTTGTCCACCAACAGCGACTCGGCGGCGTTACAGACACTGGGCCGACGCGTCTTCGCGTTCAACAAGATGTGCTCAGCCACGTCGAGGTCGGCCGATTCATGAACGTACACATGGCAATTGCCGACCCCGGTCTCGATGGTCGGCACCATCGCGTCGCGCACTACCGCGTCGATCAGGCCGGCTCCGCCGCGCGGGATCACCACGTCGACGAGGCCACGCGCCTGGATCAGGTGTGTGACGCTGGCGCGATCCTCGCTGGGCAGCAACTGCACCGCGTCGGCATTGCGGTTCTCGAGTTCGAGCGCGTCGCGAAGCGCCTTGACCAGAGCGGCATTCGACCGCGCCGCTGACGAACTGCCACGCAGCAGCACCGCGTTGCCCGACTTCAGCGTCAGCCCGAACGCGTCGACGGTGACGTTCGGCCTGCCCTCGTAGACGATGCCGACCACGCCCAGCGGCACCCGCTGCTGTCGCAGCTGCAGACCGTTGGGCAGGGTGCGCCCGCGCAGCACCTCCCCGATCGGGTCGGGCAGGCCGGCGACCTGGCGCAGCCCCGAGGCGATGCCGTCGATGCGGTTTGGATTCAGCGCGAGCCGGTCGAGCATCGCGTCCGGCGTGCCCGCGGCCTTGGCGGCCGCCAGGTCCTCGGCGTTAGCGGCAAGGATGGCACCCGCGTCGCGCAGCAGATTGTCGGCCGCGGCGTGCAGTGCAGAGTTCTTCGTGTCGGTGCTGAAGGTGGCCAACTCGCGGGCGGCGACTCGGGCCCGCCGCGCGGCGTCGTGCACCTGCTCGCGCAAGCCGGAGACGGCTGGTGCTTGCACACTCATCGGTCCAGCGTATCGGACCTGTCTGTGGTTGTTTCGACGCGTGTCAGGTAGCCCGCTGGGTTAGCGTTGACGGTTATGGTGGCGCGGGTCTGCGTGGTGGGCAGTGTCAACGCCGACCTGACTTTTACCGTGGATGCCCTGCCGCGGCCCGGCCAGACTGTTCTCGCGTCGTCGTTGTCGTCGGCACCCGGCGGCAAGGGCGGCAATCAGGCGGTGGCCGCGGCCCGTGCGGGCGCGGCCGTGCAGTTGGTCGCCGCGCTCGGCAGCGACGCGGCCGCCGATCAGTTGCGCGCCCACCTTCGCGACAACGAAGTCGGGCTGGACGGCGTGGTCACGTTGCCGGGATCCAGCGGCTCGGCGGTGATCATCGTCGACGCAGGGGCGGAGAACACCATCGTGGTGGCGCCCGGTGCGAATGCTCATCTGACCATGACGTCCGCCGACGTTCGCGCGGTGATCGCCGACAGCGACGTCGTGCTGCTGCAACTGGAGATCCCGATCGCGACGGCCATCGCCGCGGCTGGTGTCGGGCGCGCCGCAGGTGCGGTGGTGATGGTCAACGCGTCGCCTGCCGGAGCCGCGCCCCACCAGCTGCTTGCCCTGTCCGAACTGGCCGACGTCGTCATCGTGAACGAAGCCGAAGCACGCGAATGGCATTGGCCCGTCCCGCATCTGGTGATCACCCGTGGTGCGCGCGGGGCAAGCTATCTCGGCGACGACGAACGATTCGACGTGCGCGCCCCGGCCGTCGAGGCCGTCGACACGACGGGCGCAGGCGATGTGTTCGCCGGCGTTCTTGCCGCCGGCTGGCTGGAAGGGCACGAGGATGCGCTGCGCCGGGCGTGTGCAGCGGGCGCGTTGTCGACGCTCGTTCCGGGGGCCGGTGACTGCGCGCCATACGCTGAGGCGATCGACGACGCGGTGGCCAACCGACGAGAAAGGCAGATATGACGACAACGACGCCACGTCCACCGGAGGGCGATTGGCTCGGCACGCCGTATCTGCGTTTTACCCGCGAGGGCCCATTCGGCGTGTGCACGCTGGACCGGCCCGAGGCGCGCAATGCGATGACGCCGGCGATGTACTTCGGCATCCGCTACGCCGTCCGGCACGTCGACGCCGATCCCGACCTCGCCGGCCTGCTCATCACCGGCACCGGTGATGTGTTCGCGCCCGGCGGCGACTTGGGCGGCGGCGACGGATCGGACAACTGGCTGACGTTCGGGTCGGCGTTGGGCATGGACGTCACGCCGTTCGAGGTGTTGCGGCAGTCGGTGAAGCCGGTCGTGTCGGCGGTCAACGGGTTGTGTCAGGGCGGCGGGCTGCAGATCGCGCTGTGCAGCGACATGGCGGTGGTGAGCGACCGTGCGACGTTTCGCGTGCCCGAGCTGTTGCGTGGCATCGCCGACACCTACTACAGCCACATGCTGGCGCGACTGATCGGACCCGTGCGCACCCGGGATTTGATGTTCACCGGGCGGACGTTGAGCGCCGTCGAGGCCGCCGAGTGGGGCATGGTCACCCGCGTGGTGCCGCACGACTCGTTGCTTGACGAGGCCCCCAAGGTGCTCGGCCAGTGCTGCAGGACGGCGCCGGCGGCGCGCAGCGTCGTGAAGTCCAGCCTGGACAACTACATGGGGTTGTTCGACCGCATCGGCATGCAGGCCAGCTACTCGGCGCCGGAGGCTTTGGAGGGATTCCGGGCGTTCAAGGAGCGCCGCTCACCCGACTGGGTGCACCCCGACCTGCGCACCGAGGGCCGACTCTAGCGCGATTTCGGCGTGATTCGGTGCGCTCACCGCTACTTTTCACGCCCAAGTCGCAAGAGATAGTACAGAATCTGCTGTACTGTTTGACTCATGCAGACGGCGACTCGTCGTGATGCGCTGGCGCGGTTCGGCTATGCGCTCTCCGATACGACTCGAACCGAAATCTTGCTGACGCTGCGCGAGGGGCCCGGCTATCCGTCCGATCTGGCGGACAAGATCGGGGTGTCGCGGCAGATCCTGTCCAACCACCTGGCATGCCTTCGCGGCTGCGGCCTGGTGGTGGCGCAGCCCGAGGGCCGGCGCAGCCGTTACGAACTGGCAGACCCGCGAATCGCGCATGCGCTCGACGATCTACTCGGCCTCGTGCTGGCCGTCGACCCGGCCTGCTGCTGATGACAGTCCCGACACGTCGCGCGACACTGCAACGCCGCATCCGGCTGCTGGTCGCGGCGACAATCTCCTACAACGTGATCGAGGCGGTCGTCGCGTTGACAGAAGGCACGCGGGTATCGTCGTCGGCTTTGGTCGGCTTCGGGCTGGACTCGGTCGTCGAGATCTCGTCGGCCGCAGCGGTCGCGTGGCAGTTCTCGGCCAAGGACCCGGAGACGCGGGAGAAGACGGCGCTGCGGTTCATCGCGATGTCGTTCTTCGCACTCGCCGCGTATGTCGTTGTCGACGCGGTGCTTTCGCTTTTCGGTGTTGGCGAGGCGCGGCCATCGCTCATCGGCATCGTGCTTGCGGCGGCGAGCCTCGTGGTCATGCCGGTGCTGTCTTTGACGCAGCGCCGGGCCGGCCGCGAGTTGGGATCGCTGTCTGCGGTAGCCGATTCCAAGCAGACGCTGTTGTGCACATATCTGTCCGCCATTCTGCTCGTGGGCCTGGTCCTCAACAGCCTGTGGGGCTGGTCGTGGGCAGACCCCCTCGCAGCGCTCGGCATCGCCGCGATCGCGGTGCGGGAAGGCCTCAATGCTTGGCGCGGGGACCCGTGCTGCTGACATGGGAGACGGTGAGGCCCACAGACTCCCGGGCATGCCGTTGTTTGGAAAGCTTCTCCGCTGGTTTCGGGTCCGGCCTAGTCCTCCGGGATTTCGCGTTCGATCTCGTCTAGCCAGATTCGCGCTGACATATCCGATGGCGCCCGCCAATCGCCGCGCGGCGAAAGCGATCCACCGTGTGACACCTTCGGACCGTTCGGCATCGCCGAGCGTTTGAATTGCGCGAATTGGTAGAACCGCTGCGCGAACACCTGCAGCCAGTGCCGAATCTCCTTCAGCGAGTAAGCAGGCCGCTTGTTGTCCGGGAATCCGACCGGCCAGTCGCCGCGGTCGGCGTCGCTCCACGCATGCCACGCCAGGAACGCCACCTTTGAAGGCCGGAACCCGAAGCGCAGCACCTGAAACAGCGAAAAATCCTGCAGCACATACGGTCCCACCTTGGACTCGCTGCTTTGGATCTCCTCGTCCTCACCGCTCGGTACGAGTTCGGGGCTGATCTCGGTGTCGAGGACCGACTGCAGAACGTCGTTGACCGCGTCATCGAACTGATGAGACGAGATGACCCAGCGGATCAGGTGCTGGATAAGGGTCTTGGGCACACCGCCGTTGACGTTGTAGTGCGACATCTGGTCGCCCACCCCGTAGGTGGACCAGCCCAGCGCCAGTTCGGACAGGTCGCCGGTGCCCAGCACGATGCCGCCGCGCTGGTTGGCCAGCCTGAACAGATAGTCAGTGCGCAGCCCGGCCTGCACGTTTTCGAACGTGACGTCGTAGACCTTTTCTCCGCGCGCAAACGGATGATCCATCTCCTTGAGCATCAGCTCCGCGGTGGCCTTGATGTCGATGGTCTCGAATGTCACGCCCAGCGCCTCGGCGAGCCGAACCGCGTTGCTCTTGGTACGTTCTCCCGTCGCGAATCCAGGCAGCGTGAATGCCAAGATGTCACTGCGCGGCCGCTCCTCACGGTCCATCGCGCGCGCGGCGACGATCAGCGCGTGCGTCGAGTCCAATCCACCGGAGAGCCCCAGCACGACCTTCGGATAGTTCAGTGCACGCAGCCGCTGCTCCAGACCGGACACCTGGATGTTGTAGGCCTCATAGCAATCCTGTTCCAGCCGTGAGGGATCCGCGGGCACGAACGGGAACCGCTCGATCTCACGACGCAGTCCGATGTCACCGGCGGGCGGGTCGAGTTTGAACTCCACACGCCGGAAGGACTCGGCGGTGATGCCGTGGTGGATGCGGTTGTCGTCGAACGTACCCATCCGCAGCCGCTCGGAGCGCAGCAGCTCCAGGTCCACGTCGGCCACAGAATACCTGTCCCCCAACGGGAATCGTTCGGACTGGGTCAGGCATACGCCGTTCTCCCACACCATCGTCTGGCCGTCCCACGCCAAGTCGGTGGTCGACTCGCCCTCCCCCGCCGCGGCGTAGACGTAGGCGGCTAAACACCGCGACGACGCAGATCGGGCAAGCAGACAACGGTCTTCGGCCCGCCCGATGGTGATCGGACTGCCGGAAAGATTGGCCAGCACCGTCGCGCCCGCAAGCGCGGCCTGCGCGCTGGGTGGAATCGGCACGAACATGTCCTCACAGATCTCGACATGCAGCACGAAACCGGGTAGGTCGGTCGCGGTGAACAACAGATCGGGACCGAACGGCACATCAACGTCGCCAATCCGGATCGCACCGCGCACCATGTCGCCGGCCGCCACCTGGCGTCGCTCGTAGAACTCGCGGTACGTCGGCAGGTACGACTTGGGCACGACGCCGAGCACGCGCCCGCGATGGATCACCACCGCGGTGTTGTAGATCCGGTGCTGATAGCGCAGCGGCGCGCCGACCACCAATACCGGCATCAGTTCGGCCGAGGCCGCCACGACGTCGAGCAGCGCGTCCTCGACCGTGTCGAGCAAGGTGTCCTGCAGCAGGATGTCCTCGATCGAATAGCCCGACAACGTGAGCTCGGGGAAGACGGCCAGCGCGACGCTCTCGTCGTGGCAGGCGCTGGCGACCCTCAGCACCGACTCGGCGTTAGCAGCGGGTTCGGCGATCGCCGTGTGGTGCGTGCACGCGGCCACCCGAACAAACCCCTGGTGATACGCCGAGTAAAAGTCCATGCCTAATTGTTGCCCGAAAACTTATCGGGGTATGCAACACGCCATGAGTGATGTCGCTGTCGTGGTCATCGACATGCTGAATACCTATCAGCACGAGGACGCCGACGTGCTGGCCAGCAATGTCGCCGATATCGTCGACCCGCTGGCGCGGCTGATTTCGCGGACGCGAGACCGCGACGACGTCGACTTGGTCTACGTCAACGACAACTACGGCGACTTCACCGCCGAATTCGACGATCTCGTCGAGGCGGCACAGCACGGCGAGCGACCCGACCTGATCTCACCGATTGCGCCGCCGGAAGGCTGCCAGCGGCTGCTGAAAGTACGTCACAGCGCGTTTTACGCGAGCTCGCTGGACTACCTGTTGACCAGGCTCGAGGCGAAGAAGCTGATCCTCACCGGTCAAGTCACCGAGCAATGCATCCTCTACACCGCGCTCGACGCGTACGTGCGGCACTTCGACGTCGTCATCCCGCCGGACGCCGTCGCGCATATCGACCCCGAACTCAGCGACGCCGCGCTGACGATGATGAACAAGAACATGCACGCCGAGATCGTGCCCGCGGAGAAGTGCCTGGACTAGCCCGGCTGCGGGTGGGTGTTGGCCTGCCGTTTGCCCTCAGGCATCGCAGGCGATCCGTCGATTTTGGTTGCGTCGAGCATCGTGAACCAGACCGCCCAAACCTGGAGGAATCGTGAATCAGCTTGCTGTTCAACGTCAATCGCGCCTATTGCTGCCGGACCTTCCCCAGCTCTTCAACGGCTTTCCGACCTTCGCCGGCCTGGCGAGCCTGCGCTCGTTTTTCGACGGCAACGTGATACGTCTCGAGGACGAGCACAAGGACGGCCTCTACGAGGTGCGCGCCGAGCTTCCCGGTGTCGACCCCACCGATGACATCGAGGTCACCGTGCACGACGGCAGGCTCACGATCAAGGCCGAGCGCACGCAGGACGGTGAGTCCAACGGGCACTCCGAGTTCTCGTACGGCTCGTTCGTGCGGACCGTGGCATTGCCCGCGGGCGCCGACGAGGACGACATCAACGCCACCTACGACAGGGGCATCCTGACCGTGACGGTGCCGCTGTCGGAAGACCACCCCAGCGAGAAGCGCGTCGAGGTCATCGAGACGATCGTCGTGGACGAGGACGACTACGACGATGACGACGACGACCAGCCGGAACTCGAGGAAGCCCAGCACACCGAGGACGAGGAGCAGCACCAGCCGGTTGGCTGAGCTGCACTAACCTGGGACTCGTGGAAGCACCGGAACTCGTCGGCCTGCTGGACGGCCGGCGCGTTGCAGTGCTCACGGGCGCGGGGATGTCGACGGATTCGGGCATCCCCGACTACCGCGGCCCGGAGTCGCCGCCGAATAACCCGATGACGATCCGCCAGTTCACCTCGGACCCGGCGTTTCGGCAGCGGTACTGGGCGCGCAATCACGTCGGCTGGCGACACATGGATCAGACCCTGCCCAACGCCGGTCACCGTGCTCTGGCCGAACTCGAGTACGCCGGCGTGGTGTCCGCAGTGATCACCCAGAACGTCGATCTGCTGCACACCAAGGCGGGCAGCCGGACGGTGGTCAACCTGCACGGCACGTACGCCCAGGTGATCTGCCTGGACTGCGGTTACACCATGTCACGCGCGGCGCTGGCCGAGCTGTTGGACGCCGCGAACCCCGGCTTCATCGAGCGCACGGAGGCCGTCGGCGGTATCGCGGTCGCTCCGGACGCCGACGCCGTGGTCGGCGACACCATGTCGTTTCGGATCATCGACTGTCCCGCCTGTGGCGGGATGCTCAAACCCGACATCGTCTATTTCGGTGAGAATGTGCCGAAAGACCGTGTAGACGAAGCGTATTCGCTAGTCGACGGTGCCGATGCACTGCTGGTCGCCGGCTCGTCGCTGACGGTGTATTCCGGGTACCGGTTCGTTCGGCACGCCGCCGCGCTTTCTATCCCGATCGCGATCATCAACCGCGGCCGCACGCGCGGCGACGATCTGGCAGCGGTGAAGATCGACAACGGCTGCTCGGAGATGCTGGCGCTGCTCGCCGATGAGCTTCCCACGATTGCGAATTCGGCGTAGATGACCGACGACGACGCCTCTTGGTTGCAGGCGCTGCTGGAACGCAGGCGACCCGAGCCTGGGCCAGCCGTCGGGCGGTGGGCGCTTGGCATCGGCGACATGGTGGCTGATCACCCGCTGACACCGGACAAGCTGCACTGGCTGGCCCGCAAGCTGAACCATTTCGGAGGCGTGGCGATCAGCGAAGAGGGTGTCGAATTCGACGGCGACGATGTCAAGTGGTCGGACGTCACCGAGATTCGCACTCGCAGCCTTATCGAATATCTGTTCACCGGTGGTATGGAAAAGCAGGCCGACAAACTGCCGTTGCCATGGTTCCCCTTCCGCGGCAAGGTAATTGCTGCGATCCCGAGGGGCGTGCTGACGATGTTGCTCGCCGCCGCCAAGCAACAACTGGAAGGCGGCGCGTTGGAGATCCGGATACCGGCCGAGGTGCACTATCACGGTCTGCTCGGGACACGCGAACTGGCGCCGGGGATGCTCGCCGCTGTCGTACTGGCCGATCCCGCGGTCCGGCAGTGTTTCGAGGCCACCGCCCAGGCGCACGGCGTGACGCTCACCCCGGCCGATGACGACGTGATGGAGGACGCCGATCACCGAGCCGAGCAGATCAAATCGCTGCTCGGTGGGATTTCGGCGCGGATACGGTCGCTCAGCGACGGTTAGCGCGCCGAAATCACTTCTAGACGGCGACCAGATCGTCGGCGTGCACTGCGGGACGGCGCATTTCGGCCGGCAGGTCCGACGTCGAGCGGCCCAGCATGGTCGCCAGCTCGCTGTAGTCGTAGGCCACCACGCCACGGGCCACCATCGTCGCGTCTTGTGAGCGCAACTCTACGACGTCGCCGCCGTAGAAGCGGCCGGACAGCGCGGTGATGCCAGCCGGCAGCAGCGAACGTCGTTGCCGCACAACGGCGCGCACCGCTCCGTCGTCGAGCGTCAGCGCGCCTGCAGAATCGGCGGCGTATCGCACCCAGAACCTGCGCGCCGACATGCGTTCGGATCGCGGCGCGAACACCGTGCCCACCGACGCGTCGGCCAACGCGGTTGCAGCATCTGCTGCGGCGGCCAACAGCACCGGCACTCCGGCGTCGGCGGCCAGGAGCGCCGACGACAGTTTCGACGCCATCCCTCCGGTACCGAGATGGCTACCTTGGCCCGCCACCACGCCGTCGAGATCGTCGGGCCCGGACACCTCAGAGATGAAGCGCGCGTTGCCTTTTCGCGGATCGGAGTCGTAGAGGCCGTCGATGTCCGACAGCAACACCAATGCGTCGGCGCCCACCAGATGGGCGACCAACGCCGAAAGCCGGTCGTTGTCGCCAAACCGGATCTCGTTGGTGGCGACCGTGTCGTTCTCGTTGACGATCGCGACGGCATGCAGGGAACGCAGCCGATCCAGCGTCCGCTGGGCGTTGGTGTGCGACACCCGTCGCGAGATATCGTGTGCGGTCAGCAGCACCTGGCCCACCGTGCGCTGGTATCGGGCGAAGGCCGTGCTCCACGAGTTCACCAGCGCCACCTGCCCCACGCTGGCCGCGGCCTGTTTGGTAGCCAGATCGGTTGGGCGCTTCGACAACCGCAGCGGTTCGATACCCGCGGCGATCGACCCCGACGACACGATCACCACGTCGGAGCCGGCCTTCATCCGGCCCTCGATGGCGTCGGCCAACACGGCCAGCCTGCCCGCGTCGAATACCCCGGAAGGAGTGGTCAACGCGGTGGTGCCCACCTTGATGACGACACTGCGCGCGGTCCGGACCGCTTCGCGGTGCGGGCTGGTCATTCTTGGCGCTCTCGACGCTGGCGCCTGGCCGCCTTGCGCTCATCGGCGCCGACGCGGTCGGTCTGTTCCAGTCGCGCGTCGGTGCCGCGGCCGGACAACGTGACGTCCACGCCGGCAGGTGTCTGCGGCTCCCAGTCGAACGTCATGTCGCCGATCGTCACCGCGCAGCCTGGCTTGGCGCCAAGGCGCAGCAATTCGTCTTCGACGCCCAGTCGGGCCAGCCGATCGCCGAGGTAGCCGACGGCCTCGTCGTTGTTGAAATCGGTTTGATTGATCCAGCGTTCGGGTCGCGTGCCGCGCACCACAAAGCCGCCCTGGCCGTCGGGCTCGACGGTGAAACCGCTCTCATCCACGGCGATCGGCCGGATCACCGGGCGGCGCGGCACTACCGGTGGCTGTGCGGCGCGATATGCCGCGACCATGTCCCACAGCGCGAATGTCAAGGGCCGCAATCCCTCTCGCGACACCGTCGACACCTCGAACACCGCCCAGCCGAACCGGCGGACAATCTCGTCGCGGACGAATTCGGCGAGCTCGCGCGCATCGGGGACGTCGATCTTGTTGAGCACCACCGCGCGGGGCCGCTCGGCAAGGTCACCCAGCGTCGTATCCCCTTGCAGCGTCGGGGTGTACGCGGCGATCTCGGCTTCCAGCGCCTCGATGTCGGAGATCGGGTCGCGGCCGGGTTCCAGCGTCGCACAGTCCACCACGTGTACCAGCACCGCGCAGCGTTCGATGTGGCGCAGGAAGTCGAGGCCGAGGCCACGGCCCTCGGACGCGCCGGGGATCAGACCCGGCACGTCGGCGACGGTGAAGGTGTGCTCCCCCGCCGACACCACACCGAGATTGGGGGTCAGCGTGGTGAACGGATAGTCGGCGACCTTCGGCTTGGCCGCGGAGATCGCCGACACCAACGACGACTTACCCGCCGACGGAAACCCGACCAGGCCGACGTCGGCTACGGTCTTCAACTCCAGCGTGAGGTCGCGGGCCTGACCTTTCTCGCCGAGCAGCGCGAAACCGGGCGCCTTGCGCGCCCGCGACGCCAGCGCGGCATTGCCGAGGCCGCCTCGCCCGCCCGCGGCGGCTTCGAAGCGGGTGCCCGCGCCGACGAGGTCGGCGAGCAACCGGCCCTTCTCGTCGAGCACGACGGTGCCGTCGGGAACCTTTACCTCGAGATCGGAGCCTGCTGCGCCGTCGCGATTGCTGCCTGCGCCCTGCTTACCCGAGGGCGCGACGACGTTCGGGTGGAAGTGGAAGTCGAGCAGGGTGTGCACCTGCGGGTCGACGACCAGAACGATGCTGCCGCCGCGGCCGCCGTTGCCGCCGTCGGGTCCGCCGAGGGGTTTGAACTTCTCGCGATGGACCGAGGCGCAGCCGTTGCCGCCGTTACCCGCCCTCGCGTGAATGACGACGCGGTCTACGAAGCGCGGCATTGCGATGACTCCTTAGCCGAAATGGACGTTTGGGCGGGAAAGTACGGGAGGCCCGCGCCAAAACGTCGATCTCGACGCGGAAACTAAGCCTGGGGGGCGGACGGTCGCACCACGCTGACCGTCTTGCGGCCACGCCTGGTGCCAAACGTCACCGCGCCGGGGGCGGTCGCGAACAGCGTGTCGTCGCCGCCACGGCCGACGTTCACGCCGGGGTGGAAGTGGGTGCCACGCTGGCGGACGATGATCTCGCCGGCCTTGACGATCTGACCGCCGAACCGCTTGACGCCCAGCCGCTGGGCGGCGGAGTCGCGACCGTTACGTGAGCTGGAAGCGCCCTTCTTGTGTGCCATTTCGTCGCCTCCTACTTGATGCCGGTGACCTTGAGGACCGTCAGCTGCTGACGGTGACCCTGCCGCTTGTGATAGCCGGTCTTGTTCTTGAACTTGTGGATGCGAATCTTGGGACCCTTGGTGTGCTCGAGCACCTCGGCGGCGACGGCGACCTTCTCCAGTGCTTTGGCGTCGCTGGTGACCTTCGCACCGTCGACGACGAGGGCGACGGGCAGCGAGACGTTGGCACCGGCCTCGGCGTCGAGCTTCTCCACCTTGACCACGTCTCCGACGGCGACCTTGTACTGCTTGCCACCGGTTTTGACGATTGCGTAGCTCGCCATCGTTCCTCTTCGTCTCTGGGCGTGCGCTACTCGGGAGTGCGCTCGCGGGTCTTGGGTGCGGAGCCACGTAGGGCCCGCTGTCGTCGGCGTCAGCCGAAAGACAACTGGTCCAGGGTACGTGAGGCCCGCCTACAGGGTCAAATCACCGCAGGTCACACCGCTCAGCCGTCGTGAGTCGGCGGACCGGCTGGCCGCACGGCGGCGCGACGCCGGTGACGACCACCGGGAGCAGTCACCGCGGCGGGCTGCTCGACGTGGTCATCATCGTCATCGGAGTCGTCATCCAAGTCGTCATCCGAGTCGTCCCCGTCGTCCTCATCGGAGTCGTCGGAGTCGTCTTCGTCGTACTCGTCATCGTCTGACTCGTCG
>Ga0105249_10002979_pt1 | contig 14608 bp, 11 predicted proteins | sample KBSS44metaG_FD_81522 | JGI IMG/M metagenome (GOLD analysis project Ga0105249, IMG submission 81522) | Switchgrass rhizosphere microbial communities from Kellogg Biological Station, Michigan, USA - KBS S4-4 metaG | ecosystem: Host-associated > Plants > Roots > Rhizosphere > Soil | place... | reverse complement strand
TCCGATGATCACTCCCGAAGAGGAGACAACACTTGCCCAGCGCATTAAAATGGCCCATCGTAATCCAGTGGATGCGCAAAGAGCATTAGACAAATTGGTGCAAGCCAACCTTAGATTTGTGGTATCTGTTGCTAAGCAGTACCAGCACCAGGGGCTTTCTCTTAGCGATCTGATCAACGAGGGAAACCTCGGTTTGATAAAAGCGGCCCAGCGTTTCGATGAAACAAAGGGTTTTAAATTCATCTCTTACGCCGTATGGTGGATTCGCCAGTCCATCTTACAAGCGTTGGCAGAGCAGGGCAGATTAGTCCGCCTGCCTCAAAACAAAATTGGCACCTATAACAAAGCCAACAAGGCTTACATGGCTTTCGAACAAGAACATGAAAGAGAGCCAAGCACGGAAGAACTTGCTGAGATCCTTGAAATGAGCGAAACGGAGATCAACAATATTTTCCAAAGCAATACCCGTCACACCAGTCTTGATGCACCTGTGCATGAAGCTGAAGATGTAGCAATGGGCGATCTGCTGGAAGGTAGCGATGATACTGATGACGATGTGATGAAAGATTCACTTCGTAATGAGATCCGCCGCATTTTGAAATCTCTTTCTCCCCGTGAAGCTGAAATTGTAAATGCTTATTTCGGTCTCGATGGTGAAAACGGAGTAACTATTGAACAGATCGGGCAGAAGTATGATCTTACAAAAGAACGTATCCGCCAGATCAAAGAAAGAGCCATTAAGCGTCTGCAAAAAGCCCGTTACAGCAATGCCTTAAAAGCATATTTAGGCTAAAAATAAATTGATGGGTTAACCTTAAACAGTCTCGCTTTTGCGGGACTGTTTTGTTTTAGTTAATTACCGATTTCAAAACCTTTCATTCATGCTGGTGTTTACCTTTGCTGAGCTTATGAAATACGTTTTCTTTTTACTTATCGTTAGTCTTATTCTTACGTCCTGTGAAAAAGGAGTAACATTTGACCTTGATGAATCTTCTCCAAAACTTGTTGTGGAAGCTACAATTGAAACAAACAGACCCCCATTTGTCATCTTAAGTAAAAGCCAGAATTTTTTTGCTCAGATAACTCCCGATATCCTGGCAAATAGTTTTGTAAGAAATGCAGAAGTGTATGTCTCAAATGGAATTGCTGTTCATAAATTGAAGGAATATACCGCGCCACTTTCCAATGGATATACTTTCTATTTTTATTCAATTGATTCTTCAAATCTTTCTACTGCATTTCTTGGACAAACGAATACTCAATATTCTTTGCGTATCGTTGCAGAAGGAAAAGAATATACAGCTGTTACAAGAATTCCTGCGATCACAAGAAGAATAGACTCACTTTTCTGGAAACAAGCCCCTGGAAACAATGATACAAATAAGGTGGCATTGATGGTTAGGGCTACTGACCAGGCGGGTTACGGAGATTATATCCGGTATTTTACAAAAAGAAACAGCGAAACTTTTTATCCAGCATTTAATTCTGTTTATGATGACCAGGTCATTGACGGCACTTCTTATGAGGTTGAGGTGGAAAGAGGAGTTGACAGAACGCAGGATCTGCCGGAAGATTATACATTATTTGATAAAGGAGATACTGTTACATTAAAGCTTTGCCAGATCGATAAAGCGACTTATGATTTCTGGCGAACAATGGAATTCAGTTACGGAAGTATTGGTAATCCCTTTGCTTCGCCAACAAAGGTTTTGAGTAATATCAGTAATGAAGCTCTGGGATATTTTGGAGGTTATGCTCCGCAATTTCGGACTATAATAATCCCACGTTAGAGTTATTAAAGATTAGTAACATAGTTACGGGTTGAAAGCTTGATTAATCAATTACATTTACTTTTGCAACGCATATTTAATCCCTCTCCATCGAGAGGGTGTTTTGTAAAGAAGATAAAGAATGGATAATAGTACTAACGAAAAAGTGAATTGTCTTATCATCGGATCAGGACCTGCTGGTTATACTGCAGCTATTTATGCTGCAAGGGCTAACCTAAAACCGGTCTTATACCAGGGCATTCAGCCTGGAGGACAATTGACGATCACAACGGAAGTGGAAAATTATCCGGGTTATGCAGACGGTGTGCAGGGACCGGAAATGATGGTGCATTTTGAAAAGCAAGCTCACCGCATGGGCGCAGATATTCGTTTTGGCATTGCCACGAAAGTTGATTTTTCATCGCATCCATTCAAAGTGCAAATCGATGAAGAGAAATGGATCGAAGCAAATTCAGTAATTATATCAACTGGTGCATCTGCCAAATGGCTTGGATTGGAAAGTGAACAGCGATTGAACGGATTTGGGGTAAGTGCTTGCGCAGTATGTGATGGATTTTTCTTTCGTGGAAAAGAAGTGGCTATTGTTGGAGCTGGTGATACCGCTGCTGAAGAAGCTTTATATCTCAGCAAACTTTGTACGACCGTCCATATGTTTATCCGTCGCCATGAAATGAGGGCAAGCAAAGTGATGCAGGAGAGAGTGATGAAGTCCTCAAACATTAAAATTTACTGGAATACTGATACGGCAGAAGTATTAGGTGACAAAAATGTTAGTGGTGTAAGAATTATAAATAACAGAACGGGTGAAATACAAACAATTCCTGTCAGCGGATTTTTTGTAGCGATCGGGCATCAACCTAATTCAGATATCTTTAAAGGTTGGTTGGATATGGACGATGCAGGTTATATTAAAACTATTCCCGGTACCTCAAGAACAAATATTGAAGGTGTATTCGCCAGCGGCGATGTGCAGGATAAAATTTATCGTCAGGCTGTAACAGCTGCAGGAAGCGGTTGTATGGCTGCATTAGATGCAGAAAGATGGCTTGGGGAAAAGGGATTACATTAAATGTTTGAGGGTTGAAGTTTGATGTTTAAGGTTAGATTGATGAATTTTCAAATTGATTTTAATGGGAGAGTTTACAATTGAGTTAAGAGATTTGCAATTTTATTCTTTTCATGGTTTATATGATGAAGAGAAAAGAATCGGTGGTGAATTTGTTGTTGATGTGTTTGCAAAATTTCCTGCAACCAGCCATAGCCTTACTTCAATTGAGGAAACAGTTAATTATGCTGCCATATTTGAGATCATAAAGAAAGAAATGGATCAACCAAGAGAATTACTGGAAACAATAGCCCAGGCAATGGCAGAGAAGATATATGCAAAATATGCTGTGATCAAAGAAATAGAGATAAGGATCGAGAAAAAGCAAGCCCCTATTGTTGGGTTAAATGGAAGTGTTGCTGCGAGATACAGAAAAGTATACTGACTTCCATTTCCTGCAAAATATTCTTAGCTTAGTCGTTCGTAATTGCAGTAATAAATGCCAACAATCAAATTCACTTACGCATTAAAAAGATTTTTTCCAAGGCTGAAAGACACTTCGGCTAATGGAAACACATTGGCAGAAATTTTTAAAGAAATAGAAACTAATTATCCCGGTCTTCGCAGTTATGTGCTTGATGAAAGAGGAAGTCTTCGCCGTCATGTCAATATTTTTATTGATGGCAAAATGATAAATGATCGCAATAAATTAAGTGATGCGTTTTCTTCCAACAGCGAAATATATATCATGCAGGCTTTATCTGGCGGATAAAAATATAACTTATGAAATCAACTCTTTTATTAGGAACCCGTAAAGGATTTGTTTCTTACCAATTTAAAAATGGTGAATGGAAATCGGAGAATCTTTCTTTTGAAGGTGTTCCTGTTTCTATTGCTTATGCTGATGAAAGAACCGGGACATGGTGGGCTTGTCTCGATCATGGACATTGGGGTGTTAAACTTCATCGTTCAAATAATAGGGGAAATACATGGGAAGAAGTAACTGCGCCTGCCTATCCCGAAGGTTCAGAGATCAAAGATGGCATACCTGCAACCACACGTTATATCTGGGCGATGGCACATGGCGGAAAAAAATTTCCTTCTCGTATTTGGTTGGGCACCGATCCCGGTGGTTTGTTTCTAAGTGAAGACAATGGAAATAGTTTTCAATTGGTAGAATCGTTATGGAATCATCCGACAAGAAAAGAAGGTTGGTTTGGTGGCGGTCGTGATCAACCGGGTATTCATTCCATTGTTGTTGATCCACGAAATGAAGAAAGAATTCACATTGGTATCAGTTGCGCCGGTGTTTTCGAAACTACTGATAGCGGAAAAAAATGGCATATTCGAAATAAAGGAATGTGGGCAGATTTTTTACCGAATCCTGATGCAGAGACGGGATACGATCCACATATACTTGTTGCTGCAAATTCAAACCCTGATATGATGTGGCAGCAAAATCATTGCAGCATTTTTAAATCTTCGGACTCAGCAATGAATTGGGAAGATGTGGGACAAAAAGATGGGACTGCTAGATTTGGTTTTGCAATAGCTGTTGCAGAAGATAATCCCAACCAGGCATGGGTGGCGCCGGCTAACAGTGATACAACACGAACCGCCATCAAAGGTGCTTTGTGTATTTGCAGAACTGATGATGGTGGTAAAAGCTGGAAAGTTCAAACCAAAGGATTGCCGCAGGAAAATTGTTATGATATTGTTTATCGGCATTGTCTTGTAAACTCTGGTGATGCACTGGCATTTGGTACTACTACTGGTAATTTATTTTTCTCTCCTGATCGTGGCGAAAGCTGGCAAACAATAAATAATTATTTGCCAATGATCTATTCGGTGCAGTTTGTGGATTAACACTTGCGAGCCGGGCAGTTAACGAAATAATTCAGTTTTGGGAATACAGGCTGAAGCAATCTTAATTTTATTTACTAAACCCTGAACGGAGCGTCGCAACAAAAGTTCAATCGGAGTTACTTCAGTCGATTATCAAATCACTTTTTTCATTTTAGATTGCTTCGGCCTGCCGGGTACAGTCCTTTAGTTTCTACATTCATATTGGCAGGCCTCGCAATGACGAACACTCTGCGGGTTTGTGAGTTTGTTTCGTTTTTGCAGACTCTCGTCATTGCGAGGCGTCAAACGAGAGACAAAACATATTTAGTAAAGTAAGCCGAAGCAATCTAAAAGGTACATGAAGGCTTACACCAACGCATCCCATAACACTTCCACCGGGTGTAATGCTTTTTTACCTGTACCATCTTTTACCTGGTGGCGGCAACTGGTGCCGGGGGCAGCAATAATTACTTCATCAGTTTGCTTGCGAACAGTGGGAAACAAAACAAGTTCACCAATCTTCATGGATAGCTCATAATGTTCCTTTTCATAACCGAAAGAGCCGGCCATGCCGCAACAACCTGAAGGGATCGTTTCTACTTTATAATTTTTCGGGAGTGATAATAATTTTATCGAAGGCGCCACACTGGATAACGCTTTTTGCTGGCAATGTCCATGCAGCTTGATCGTTCTTTGCTCTTTGCTAAATTGTTCTTTCCTGATATTTCCTTTTTCAATTTCATTGGCGATAAACTCATCGATCAAAAAAACATTTGCTGCCAATTGTTTTGCTTTTTTAAATTGTGCATCATCCGCAAGGTCAATATATTCATCACGGAAAGTAAGGATAGCAGAAGGTTCAATGCCTATTAATGGCGTATCAGTAGTTATTAAGGGATGAAGCAGTGAAATGTTTTTGTTTGCTATTTCTTTTGCTTTTCTTACCAGACCTTTTGATAACCATGCTCTGCCGCTTTCAATATGTTCCGGAATGATCACTTCGTATCCAAGTTTCTCCAGCAACCGGATCGCTTTGATCCCGATCTCTGTATCGTTATAATTTGTAAACTCATCACAAAACAAATACACCTTGCGACTTCTTCCCTCTAACTTTTGACTTTGAACTTTTGACTTTTTACTTTTCTCGTACCAACTTTTCAAAGTCGTTTTATACAAAGTGGGCATACTTCTTTTAACAGCAAATCCTGATATCTTCTTCACCATATTGCTGATAGCTCCATTGGTCATTAAAAAATTATAAACCCCCGGAGCGATGGCGCCGAGCTTTGCCGATGCACTGAAGTTTGCAATTAGTTTCGACCGGAAGGGAACTCCATTAGCGTCATAATAGTGCTGCAAAAATTCAGCTTTCAATTTGGCCACATCCACATTGCTTGGACATTCGGACTTACAGCCTTTACAGCTCAGGCATAGATCCATTACATCATAGATCTCTTTATGATCAAAACGGTTAAGCTTATCTGAGTTGGTCAAAAACTCTCTCAGAATATTTGCTCTTGCTCTTGTTGTATCTTTTTCATTGCGTGTTGCCATGAAGGATGGACACATCGTACCACCTGATAATTCTGTCTTGCGGCAATCACCGCTGCCATTACATTGTTCGGCATGTTGCAGCACATCCTGGTTATGAAAACGGAAAACGGTTTTGAAAGCCGGTGTTTGCTGGCCAGGAACATAACGCAGCATCGTATCCATTGGTGGTGTATCAACGATCTTATTCGGATTGAAAATATTTTCTGGATCCCAGGTGCGTTTTACTTCCTTCAGCAACCGATAATTTTTTTCACCCACCATTTGTTTAATGAACTCACCTCTCAATCGCCCATCGCCATGTTCGCCGCTAAGTGAGCCATTATATTTTTTTACCAATGTTGCTATCTCTTCTGCAATTGTTCTGAATAACTTGTTACCTTCTTTTGTTTTTAAATTGATTATGGGTCTCAAATGTATTTCACCTGATCCGGCATGTGCATAATGCACTGAATACAGGCCATGCTTCTTTAATATTTCATTGAAATCGCGGATGTAATTGGGCAGATCGTTTACATCCACAGCTGTGTCTTCAATTACGGGCACGGCTTTTTCATCGCCGGGTAAATTGCTTAGCAAGCCAAGTCCTGCCTTGCGAAGTGTCCATATTTTTTTTGAGTCCTCGCCAAATAATAAAGGAAAGTGATAACCCAATCCTACGGCTCTCATGTCTGCTTCCACTTGTTTTGCAATTTCAATTATCTCTTCACGGTTCGTTCTTGCAAATTCAATAACCAGTATTGCACCCGGATCGCCTTGCACAAAAAAACGATTCTTGATCTGTTCTTTATTTTCTTTGGTGCATTCAAGAATATAATGGTCTATCAATTCGCTGGCACTGGGTTTGTATTTTAAGGCAATGAGGTTTGCCCTTAATGACTCATCAATAGAATTAAAGTGCACACAAAGCAAACCAACTTCTTTTGGCGGCAGTGGAACTACATTTAATTTTATTTCAGTAATAAAAGCCAGTGTGCCTTCTGATCCTGCAATGAGTTTACAAAAATTAAAGTCTTCCTTGCCCGCAGTGAATGGCGCAGATTCCAGTAATGAATCGATCGCATAACCTGTGTTTCTTCTTTCCACAGATTTTTTTGGGAACTCTTTTCTTATCTCTACCTGGTTCTCGTAGTTGCTCAAAATGCTGCGGATAGATCTGTAAATATCTGCTTGCATTCCTGTGCCATCGCATTTTGTATGAAACTCATCAATGTTTACTGATTTAAATTCTGCTTCGGTGCCATCACTCAGCAACGCTTTTACCTCCAGCAAATGTTCCCTTGTACTTCTATACACCACAGAGTTAGAGCCACAGGAATTATTGCCAACCATTCCGCCGATCATGGCTCTATTGGCAGTTGATGTTTCAGGTCCGAAAAACAAACCATGTGGTTTCAGAAACATATTTAGTTCATCACGGATAACACCGGGTTGTACCCGAACCCAATTTTGTTCTTTATTCAGTTCTAGTATCTGTGTAAAATATTTTGAAACATCTACAATGATGCCATTGCCTACTACTTGTCCTGCCAGCGAAGTGCCAGCTGTTCTTGGGATCAATGAAGTTTTTTCATTTTTTGCAAACCCAATAAGAAGTTTAATGTCCTCGATAGTTTTTGGAATAGCCACCGCTAATGGCATTTCACGATATGCTGATGCATCTGTAGCATACAGGGTACGCATCGTAATGTCATAAAAAAGGTCTCCTTCGAGTTGTTGTTCTAACTGCCGCAGTTTCTCCTTCATTAACTGTGAAATATTGATTCGTTGTAAGTGGCCAAAATTAATTCCTTTTGACATGAAAAGATTGAAAATTATACTTTCTTACTAGCAGAATAGAATTACAGAAAGCTGAAGGGTGTGACACAACAGACGATGATAGTAGTACTGTAGCCGGCTATCAAATTACTTTCTTTTTCCAATGATCACTTCTTAAATAAAAGAACGCAGGAATAAACATACAGACCCAGTAAAGCCATTCACTCATCCACCCAATGGTGATCGAAAGTTTGAGCTTTTCAAGAACGACGTATATATAGACACAATATAAAGTGATTGTTACTGCTTCAATTAGAAAAGTAACTTTTGTATTTCCGGTGCCGGTAACGGCATGCAGCCATACAACAGAGAACGACATAAGAATCATAGCAAGCGAAACAACCCTGATAACCGGGATGCCGGCACGTATAAATTCATCCCCCTGTCCATAGATGGAAAGGAATAGTTGCGGAAAAAGATTGAGTAGAAGACAAAGAACGATGGCAATGCTGGTACTCAACTTTACTATTTTATTGATGACGAAAATGACCTGGTCTTTTTTGCCTTGTCCAATTATGTTACTTACCATGCTGTTGCTGGTAGAAGCAAATGCCCAACTCATACAGCCAAACATGCCGAATACATTTCGCATAACATTTGAAATGGCTTGCGGCATATCTGCCGATTGGTTTCTTTCAATAAGAATAAAGAAAAACTCCCAGCTCATTATGCTTATTGCATGTTGAAATACCAGCGGCGCCGACATAGCTGTTATAAGTGATGCATTTTGTTTATCCCAGCGTAAATTTTTAAACAATGCAAAACGTTGTGCTATTCCTTTTTGATGAATAACGATATAAATAACAAACATGCCCACAAACTCGGCAATAATGGATGCATAAGCTGCACCATTAAAACCCAATTCAGGCAAGCCCCATTTGCCAAAGATCAATGTGTAATCAAAAACAACATTGGCCACCGCTTCGGCAATTGTTCCCATCACCATGTATTTACTTTGATTGGTGCCAACAAGCAAAGCATTCCGCATTTGATAGATATATAAGAAGGGCAAACCCCAGATGCGTATTTTTAAAAAACTAATGGCCATTTCTGCTTTTTCAGGTTCATGTAATATGGCCCGAAGAAGTGTTGGCGTTATGGTATATGAAAGAGCAATGGCGATAGTTGCGACCAGCATCGCATTAAAAATTCCCTGGTTAAAAATTTTACCGATCTCTTCAGTTTTATTTTCACCTGCTCTGCGGCTGATAAGGGCTAATAGTCCATTATTCATCGCAAAGCCGATTGAACCAAAAATCAAGTAATAAACTCCTGTAATACTGGCGACCGCCAAAACCGTGGAAGAATAATGCCCGAGGAAAATATTATTAGTTATAAAATTCAGTTGCGGCACAAGAATAGCAATGCTTACAGGAATCGTCAGTTTAATGATCTGCCTGTTCGTAATTTTTAACTGTAAGCTATTTTGAAGGCTATCCATTGAGTAAAGGGTTGCAAGATAATGACTCGGTTTGAGTTCTAAGTTGTAGGTTATAAGGTTTAAGTTATAAGTTTTGATGCGGACTGATTTTTGTTTTAACATTGCACGCAATAAATCAACTATCTGAAACCTTCATTTCATATTAAGCCTGAGACGGAGTATAATCCGGCAAACTCGATCCTGTTGATGATTGCCGGAGCAAGGCATTGCAGTTTTGCCATCATGAATTATTTATCAAAAGAATTAGTTGAATTTGGATACTACACTTCCGCAGAAGATGAAAATGATTACAAAAGTTTTTTTGAAGGGATCGAGTCGTTGAATAACCGGTATTATCAAACTGCGATCGGGTATGATACGAATGAATCGGTCCAAATACCATCGGTGGTTTATAAATATGAAGATGGGCATTTGAATCTAGATGCTGCTTATGGGAAGAATGGTCATGCAACAGTGATTTCCGAAAATGTGCCTGGATGGAATCTATATAATATTTATCGTCTCCCTTCAAATCTCCATTCGGCGATTAGTTGGAAGTTTTTGAGTGCTAAATCCTGGAGTATTTATTCTGTGTTATTAAAAGATTATTCTTCAAAAAATGATGAAGCAATGATCATTGATTTTAAAACTGATGAGTTTTCTCTTGTAGTTTTAAAAAATAATAAGTTATCACTGGCAAAAACTTTTATCTATACATCGCCTGAGGATGTTTTATATTATTTGTTGAAATGTTGTCAGCAATTGAATTTATCACAACAAGCGGTGAAGCTTTCATTAGCAGGTTTAATTGAGAAAGATTCTGCTGTGTATAGAGAATTGTATAAATATTTTGTCAATCTTGAATTTGAAACATTATCGGCAGATGTAAAACTTGCCGAGGCCCTGACCGTACATCCTGCACATTATTTTTCATCCATCAGTAAACTGGCTGCATGCGTATTATAGGTGGAGAACATGGCCGCAGAAAAATTAATCCGCCGGCAGATATGCCGCATACAAGACCTACAACAGATATAGCTAAAGAAGGGCTCTTTAATGTAATTTCCAATAATCTCGATATTGAAGAATTAAAAACGCTGGATCTTTTTGGTGGTACAGGAAGCATTAGTTACGAATTAGCAAGTCGTGGAGCAAATGATCTGACAATAATCGAGAAGGATCCAAAGATGTATGAGTTCATAAAAAAGACATCCGGTGAATTAAAACTTGCAAATTTCAAAGTGTTAAAGATGGATGTATTTAAATTCATTGAGCAATGTACAGACAAATTCGATTTTATTTTTGCAGGCCCTCCTTATGCTCTTGGTAATATTGATGATCTGCCCAAACTTATTTTTGAAAAACAATTATTGAATGCAAAAGGATGGTTTGTGCTGGAACATACGCCAAGAAATGATTATAAGAAATTCCCCTTTTATACTACCGAAAGAAATTACGGCACTACGATATTTTCAATCTTTATAGAAAACAGGTAGGATTCTCAAACTGTATTCACAATTGACCATTGACCATTCACCAATAGTTATTATCTTGATGAATGCTTAAAGCAGAAGCAAGGAATTTATATAAGGAGAAACGATTGAATCTTTCCACGACAGAACGAATTAAGCTGGATGATCTGTTGTTGATACAATTGCAAACTGTGCAACTGCCATTTATTACATTTCTGCTTTCCTATTGGCCGATCGAACAAAATCATGAACCCAATACACATTTGTTTACAGATTATTTGGAATTCCAAAACCCTGAATTGATCATTTGTTATCCAAAAACCAATTTTGAAACTCATAGTATGCAATCAGTACAAACGGATGATGACACCCGTTTTCGTAAGAATAAGTATGATCTTTATGAACCTGAAGATGGGGTAGTTGTTAATCATGCAGGAATGGATATGATCTTTGTTCCACTCTTATCATTTGATAAAAATGGCTATCGTGTCGGCTATGGAAAAGGTTTTTACGATCGCTATCTTTCCCAATGCCGCAGTGATTGTCTTAAAATTGGATTCAGTTATTTTGAACCATTAGACGCAATTGATGATACCAATGAATTTGATGTACCTTTAAACCTTTGTGTAACGCCGACCACTGTTTATGTATTCTAATATTTTCCTAAAAACATTCCGCATACTTCTTTTTCCGATCGCCATCATTTACTGGCTGATAATTTTTATCCGGAATAAATTTTACGATTTAAAAATTTTCGGGTCGGCAACATTTGGCATGCCATTGATCTGTGTTGGCAATCTTTCTGTCGGCGGCACGGGTAAATCGCCAATGGTTGAATTCCTGGTAAGCAATTTGAAAGATGATTTTAAAGTGGCGACGCTAAGTCGGGGATATAAAAGAAAGACAAGGGGCTATGCATTGGCAAATGAAAGATCCGATGCATTGGAGATTGGCGATGAACCAATGCAATTCAAGTTGAAATTTCCTGGTGTACCTGTGGCCGTAGGAGAGGAAAGATTAGATGCCATCTCCCAGCTCTTGCATGATAAACCCGATATACAATCTATTATTCTTGACGATGCATTTCAACACCGTGCAATAAAAGCGGGAATGAATATTTTATTGACGGATTATAATAATCTTTTTACCCGCGATTTTTATTTGCCTACAGGCGATCTTCGGGATCTGAAATCAAGTTATAAAAGAGCGGAGATAATTGTGGTGACCAAATGTGAACCCTTCTTAAATGAAAAAGAAAAAAACAAAATCATTGAAGAGATTAAGCCTGTAGCCAAGCAACACATTTTTTTTGCAGCTAATCTATACCCTGCACCTTATCATATAATCCGGCATCATGAAACAATAAGCCTTCTTCCGGACGCAGAAATCTTGCTTGTAACAGGTATTGCCAATCCCCAGCCCCTGAAAGATCTTGTGATGGATCATTCTGAAACTTACTATATGTTGCATTACCCGGATCATCATATTTTTACTATAGATGACTGGAAGGATATAAAAAAAAGATTTGATAGAATAGAAGCAGAGAAAAAGATAATACTGACAACGGAAAAAGATGCGGTGAGATTATCCAAATTCGGTGAGCAATTAAATAATGTTCCTCTTTATGTAATTCCGCTGCAGCATCATTTTCTGTTCAATGAGAAAGAGAAATTTTTATCATTGATAAAAAACTATATAAAAGATTTTAATTCCGATAGCTATCGGGATCAGATTAAATAAATAAAATGGGAAGAAAAAATTCAAAGAAGAGAAAAGATAAAGAAAAGGGAAAACAGAAGCATAAACATTCGCATGATCAGTCTTTGACAGGTGTATTGGATATAAGTCGTTCGGGAACTGGTTTTGTTGTCGTGCAAAATATGCCTGTCGATATTCTTATCCGGCCCGATGACATGGGCACTGCATTGCATGGCGATATAGTAAAAGTGAAAGTAAAAGATACCAAAGAGAAGTATAAACGACAGCGCGGAGTTATAACCGAAATTGTTAGCCGCAAACAAACTGAATTTGTAGGCACGCTCCAAATGAATAAAGGCTTTGCTTTTTTTGTTGCCGATGGAAATAGAAATATGCCTGATATTTTTATTCACTCCTCAAAATTTAATGGCGCTAAAGATCGTGATAGAGTAGTGGTGAGATTGTTGGAATGGGAGGACCAGGACAAAAGACCTGAAGGTGAGGTGTTACAGATCCTTGACAAGGAAAATGAAAATGATATTGCGATGAAAGAAATTCTATTGCAATATGGATTTCCATTAGGCTTTCCGGATGAAGCGTTGGAAGAAGCTGCGAGAATACCAGATATTATCTCTGACAAGGAAATAAAAAGCCGAAAGGATTTTCGTGATATTCTCACATTTACGATTGACCCTGTTGATGCAAAAGACTTTGATGATGCGATCTCATTCAGGATATTGAAAAATGGTAACTATGAAATTGGCGTACATATCGCAGATGTCAGTCATTATCTCGAAGCAGATACCTCATTAGATAAAGCGGCGTATGAAAAAGCAACTTCGGTTTATCTACCTGACCGGGTTAATCCAATGTTGCCAGAAGAAATTTCGAATGTGCTTTGTTCTTTAAGGCCACATGAGGAAAAACTTACTTTCTCCTCTGTTTTTCAAATAACACCAGGAGGAAAAGTAAAACAGTACTGGTTAGGTAAAACAATCATTCATTCTGATCATCGATTTACGTATGAAGAAGTCCAGGAAATAATTGAAACTAAAGATGGATTGTATCGCGATGAAATTCTTATCCTCAATGGTCTTGCACAACAAATGAGGAATGATCGTTTTAAAAATGGAGCAATTAATTTTTCATCGCAGGAGGTCAGGTTTAAACTTGATGAGAATAATAAGCCGATCGGGATAATGATAAAAGAAAGTAAAGAAGCTCATCAGCTAATTGAAGAGTTTATGTTACTTGCAAATCGTACAGTTGCAGAAAACCTGGGGAAAATAAAGATCAATAATAAGCCGATACCTTTCCCTTATCGCATTCATGATGATCCGGATGAAGAAAAGCTGTTACCTTTTATTGCTTTTGCAAAAAAATTCGGTCATCAATTCGATATCTCAAGCCCTGATGCGATCGCTTCATCATTTAATCATATGCTGAAAGAGGTGCATGGTAAGCCAGAGCAGCATGTGCTTGAACAATTAGGAATAAGAACCATGTCAAAGGCAAAATACACAACAGAAAATGTTGGACATTATGGTTTGGGCTTTGAACATTATTGTCATTTTACTTCACCTATTCGCCGCTATCCTGATGTGATGGTACACCGGATATTGGACCATGCTTTAAATAGTAATTTTATTATTGATAAAAAAATCGAAGAGAAATGTAAACACTGCAGTGATAGAGAAAGAGCAGCAATGGAAGCAGAAAGAGCTGCTAATAAATACAAGCAGGTTGAGTATATGCAGAATTTTTTAGGTGATGAGTTTGAAGGAGTGATCAGCGGTGTATCATCTTTTGGTTTTTGGGTGGAAACTGTTGAACATAAATGCGAAGGACTTGTTAGTATAAACAGTTTGACAGAATATGACGACTTTAAACATGTGGAAACCGATTACTGTCTTGTAGGTGCCCGTTCAGGCAGAACTTTTAGGATGGGCGATAAGGTTTGGATAAAAGT
>Ga0105249_10002978_pt1 | contig 14609 bp, 10 predicted proteins | sample KBSS44metaG_FD_81522 | JGI IMG/M metagenome (GOLD analysis project Ga0105249, IMG submission 81522) | Switchgrass rhizosphere microbial communities from Kellogg Biological Station, Michigan, USA - KBS S4-4 metaG | ecosystem: Host-associated > Plants > Roots > Rhizosphere > Soil | place... | reverse complement strand
TCCGCGGAGGAGGACACGGCGCGGAGTGGTCGTCCGAGCCGCCAGGCGAGGACGGCCGCGCAGCGCCGTGCCCGGACGGAGCGGACCAATGTCACAGCGCCCGGACGGAGCGGACCAATGTCAATGTCAGTAGCGTGCGGCCTCGACGTGCGTGCCGTCGTGCAGCGCCCGCCAGAGCTGGCCCAACGACCCGAACAGGGTGTCCGTCGGCGCCGCGAGAACCTCCTGCACGACATGGTCTGGGGCGTTCTGGTCTCGCAGGTGGTCCATGACCTCGTCTCGGTGGGCCGGGAAAACCGCTCGGCCAAGCCAGCGGGCCAGCTCGGAGCGGTCCTCGACGTCGGCGAGGGTCATGCCGGGCGGGGCGCTCCCCCGGCCGATTCCGTCCTGACGTTCGAAGTCCGCCGGCACCTCGTCCGTGAGCGGCTCCGGAGACCTCCATTCGGCTGGGCGGGGGTCCCGGCGGGCACGCACGTACCCGCGCACCTCCTGTGCCATCGCCTCGTCGAGCTGCGGGCCGTGCTTGGCGCTACCTCGGTCCATCGGCTGCTCCTATCGCCTGTAGAGGGTGTCGTATGGATGACCACAGGGCATGCGAATACGATCTTCCTCCGTATTCCGGGCGGTCGCTGCCATCACGATCACCACCGAGCCCGGGCTGGCGGCCGAGCTACGGATCAGACCTACCCGGACGGGTATCTGCAAAGCACGGAAGACACGGAAGACCAGGGAAGAGCTGGCGCTACCGCTGCCGCTACCGCGCGGTAGATCCGAGAGAGAGCGCACGAAAGTTCCCAGCAACGGCGTCGTCGCCAGGACGGTCAGGCATCACGACCGTTGTCCGTGTGCCAAGTGCCGAGGCGCCGGGCGTCAAATTGGGAGCATCCACTCCACTTGGGCACTGAAAGCGGAATTCTCGTACATTTTCGGTCGACACGCTCGTTCTTCCGGGACCGAGACCCTCTTCTCCGGCGATTCCGCCACAGCACGACCTGATGCGGACGATTATGATCTCAACTCATCATGACCGCGAGCTGTCGACCACCGGCCCGACTCTGACCCTCTTCCGGTAAGCACGCTCTTCCAGCCACATCGCTGCCCGAACCAGCACCGACTGCAGCTAGCCATAGCCGCCAACAAGCCCGCGCCGGGGTTCCTGCCGGATCCAGGTTCCTGTCCGATCGGCGAAGCCGATCGGACAGGTCCGGAAGCCGATCCGACAGGTCCGGGGCGCGAAGCGCCCGCCGGTGGGGCGCTGTGCGCCCATCCCAGGTGCCCGACGTGAACGGACGCAGACCCTGAACACGCAGATGCTTCCTGACCATTCGGCAGGGAATGGTGGACGGACCACCGTGTCGGTTCCGTCCGGTCCCGCTGTCGAAGGCGCGGCGGACCTGTCAGCCAACCCAGGACACCTCACTCGGCGCCTCCAGCAGGTGATCCATCAGTTGTGGACGGCTTCGGTCTCCACCGACACGACCCCGCCGCAGTTCGTCGTGCTCAACAGCCTGCGGGCCTCGCCCGACATCGACCAGCGGACGCTCGGCGAGCGCGCCTGCCTCGATCGCTCCACGGTCGCGGACGTGGTGGCCCGGCTGGTCCAGCGTGGTCTGATCCGCCGGGTGCGTGACCCGCATGACGGCCGGCGGAACGTTCTTCGGCTGACCACGCGCGGCGAGCACACGCACGCCGAGGTGGCCGCACGCGCCGAGGCGATGAACGAGGAGCTGCTGGCGCCGCTCGTCAGCGAAGAACGACTGACCCTCGTCACCCTGCTCGGCCGCGTCGTCGACGCGCACCCGGTGAGCAGACCTGGCGCCCAGCTGGCCGAGACCGCCGACGAAACGTAGAAGGGAGCTACCCCACACCTGCCCGGTGGGGTAGCTCCCTTCGTACCGCTCCTCGCCCCGGCTACGCGGCAAGGCATCTGAACGGTCGTGCCAGGCCCGGAGCCGGCCGCGTCCAGCGCGGCCGCCTTGCTAGGCGTCCTGCTTGGCCTGCGAAGCCTGGGGGGCGGTGGTGGCCGGCTTCGGCGGCTCGGGGCGCCACGCGGTGGCCAGCATCCCGCCCGAGCCCAGTACGCCCATGGCGACCGCGATCAGGCCACCGACCCAGCCGTCGAGGTTGTCGTCGATGCCGATCGCGTGGTCGATCGAGGCGGTTCCGGGGCCGAAGGTCGCGAGGGCCGCGCAGACGACCGCGATCATCAAGACGTACTCGTAGCCCTGCCCCGGCTTGAAGATGAAGAAGCCGTTCTTGCGGTGGGCGGTGATCCCGGCGACGACCATGATGCCGATGATCGCGCCGGCGCTCAGCGTCGTGAGGAACCCGGCGGCGAGGGCTGCACCCGCGCCCAGCTCGAGCAGGCCGCTCACCCAGGCGTGCACGATGCCGGGCTTGAGACCCATGCTCGCGAACCAGCGACCGGTGCCCTGGATGCCGCCCGGCCCGAAAATGTGGTTGTAGCCGTGCGCGACGATCGTCAGCCCGACGACGATCCGTAGCACGAGGTCCGCGGTGTCCGCTGCGGTCACGGGGATCTCTCCTTCCTATGTGGTCAACTGCCTCGCCAGATCCGTCACGACCGGGTGCTGGCCGGCACGGGAGCTGCCGAGGAGCGAACACGACAACACGAGCCCATCTGCCGGAATCTATAGTTCGTGTGCGCTCACTCGCCTCTAGTACGACCGGGCTCTCAACGCCTCGACCCCGCCGGACGCGCCACGTCCTCTCGAACCGGCGACCGCGACCATGCCGGCGATCGGGCCAGGGACGAGCCCTGCCGCTCCGGGCCCGGCGCCGATGCCGGGCCTGGCGGAAGAGCAGCCAGCGATGCGAATCCGTTGCTGACCAGGGTCCACATTGCCCCAGGTTGGCGGGCAGCTTGAGTTCGTCTCCGCTGCGCCAAACCGCAGAGTACGCGACATAGCCGTACCAAGACGGTCGCTGGCAGGTGAAACTCTGTGCGCAGACAGAGCTGCTAGCGGCGCGATCCCGGTCGAACGGCGCCGACCAGGTCACGAACCTCGTCATCAGAGGTGGCCGCGAAGTCGTCATAGAACTGACCGACGGCCATGAAATCAGGCGGGTAGAGCGGGCAGACGAACTCGTCCACCTCGGCCCGCACCGCGGCGGCGCCCTCGAGCGAGGCGACGGGGGTGGCGGCGATGAGCCGGGCCGGGCCGGGCACCCAGGCAGCCCGCACCGCGGCCACCATCGTGGCGCCGGTGGCCAGGCCGTCATCGACCAGCACCACCGTCTTCCCGGCGATCGCCGGCGGCGGGCGGCCGTCCCGGTACGCATGCTCACGGCGCGCGAGCTCGGCGGCCTCCCGCGCCACGAGCGCATCGAACTCGCCGCGGGCCAGGCCGAGCCGACTGACCACCGCCTCGTTGACCACCCTGATTCCGCCGGTGGCGATCGCGCCGAGGGCGAACTCCGGCTGCCCCGGCGCACCTAGCTTGCGCACGCCGAACGTGTCCAACGGCACACCCAGGCGGCGCGCCACCTCGGCTGCCACGGGTACGCCACCACGCGGCAGGCCGAGCACGATCGTCGGCTCACCCTCGGGCACGACGAGCGCCACCTGGTCGCCCAGGACACGCCCCGCCGCCCGCCGATCCGGATAGCCGGCCATGTCCCCCACTCCCTTCGCGGTCCCACTCCCTTCGCTCCGGACCGCCCGGCACGACGCCGGAAGGCCGGATCTCTGGCTGGGATTCACGCGGTCGGTGCTGTCATCCCGCTACCCACCGTCCATCCCGCTACCCACCGTCGAGGGCTCTCATCCCTTCCCGCATGGGCCTTCGCCATCGGTCCCTGGTCCAGAGTCCGGATCATTGGCCTCAGCGCGACACGCACGATCTCGGCGGACCGGCGAACGCGGGCAGGCAGGCAGGCAAGGCGGTCAGGCGGTTTGGCGGTCAGACGGTTAGGCGGTCAGACGGTTAGGCGGTCAGACGGTTAGGCGTCGCCTCCCGCTAGCCGCCGGCGCCCACGCCGACCGCGGTCGCCGCGGTCGCCGCGGTGGCGGACGACGGGTGAGCGGCCAGGTACGCGGTGGACTGGCGGGCGGCCAGCTCGACCAGATCTCCGAGGGTCAACGAGAACTCGACGAAGTGCAGCCCCCAGGACGGCGGCGACTGGACGACCGGCACCGATCGGCCGTCGCCATCCCACGCCGGTTCGGATGTCACCGCCAGCCAGGCGCGGCCGGCCTCCTGGTGGCACTCGGCCTCGAGGAACTCCGGATACGTGACGAAGCCCGTGTCGGCGGCCGGCAGGTTCTCGGGCGACAGACCGGGCAGCGCCGAACCGACGAGCCTGGCCGAGGGCAGGTAAGGCTCGAGTGTGGCCGCCCCGCCTCCGAGAGCAGCCGGGTTGTTGCACAGCGTCTGCAGACCGGTCACCGCCTGACCGATGCCGGCCGACGCTGTGAGGCCGCGCGACGGCGCCGACGGCAGGCCGAACAGGGCGTCGGCCGGCGGGGTGCCCGCGTAGGCGGAGTACGCGACCACGCAGCCGAACTCGTCGTGCCGCTGGCAGGCAGGAATCGTCGCCAGGTCACCGCCGGTGACCTGGCCGGTACGAACTCGCACGTCCGCGCCGACCAGCAGCGCGGAGACCAGCAGTGCCCGCTGGCTGGCGTCGGGCTCGATCTCCTCGCGCAGCAGGCGCAGCAGCATCTCGGCGCCCTGGTCGTCGCCGACGAGGACCACTGGCCGGCCCTGGTTGTCGTTGAGCAGGTAGTCGTTCCAGGCCGAGTGGACATCGGCGAAGGCAAGATCGCGAGTGGCCGTGGACGGGCCACCCGCCTGCAGCCGCGACACCACCGTGTACTGCTGGTAGGCCGGCGCGAACACGCGGCACGTGGAGGAGAAGCGGGCCGCCTGCGCCCGGACCGCTGCGAGCTCGGTGTCCGTCGCCTTGAGCGGTGCGCTCGCGACCGCCACCTGAGAGACGGTCGGGTACACGTAGAAACAGTCGACGGCCGGGTTCGCCGCTGCCTGGAAGGGCACGGTGCCGGTCGGCCCGGCCGGGCCGACCGTGGTGGCGTCCAGTCCGGAAGCGCAGGCGTCGTCGACCGATCCGGGCCGGCATACCCACACGGTGGGATGGATGACGACCAGTCCGGCAAGGTTGATCTTTGAATCCGTCGGCGAAGCCGGAGCGGTGGCCTGGTCCACGGCCGGGGCCCGGCCACAGGCCGAACCAACCGCCAGGGTCAACAGCAACGCCAAAGCGGCGGACGGACGGGCCGGGCAGCGACGCATCGGGACCTCTGAATCGTCGACGAAGGTCGATCGTGCCCGGGCCGACGACAGACGGCAGACGACCGTGGATGGTTATGACCTTTTGCCATCCGTTGACCACCGAATACCGGACAGATCACCGCGCTGCCGGTCAGTATGCACCGGCTGTCCAACCGTGCTCGACCGGATCCCCTCCTGCGTCGGCGGATTCCGCAGCCACGACGCAGTCGGTGGTCATGTCGTCCGCTGTGTCATCTCGTGTGTCATCCCGCCACATCGACCTCGATGCCGTGAATCCGGCCCTCGGTGCGGCGCAACGGCGCGCCGCTACCACCCCAGGTCGTCTGGATGATCTCAGCGGCGATCGACACCGCGGTCTCCTCCGGGGTACGCCCGCCGATGTCGAGCCCGATCGGGGAGTGCAGCCGGGCGGCCTCGGCAGCCGTGAGGCCGTCCTCGTACAGGCGGCGCAGCCGATCCTCGTGCGTTCTGCGGGAGCCCATCGCACCGACGTATCCCGCGGGGGAACGCAACGCCGCGCGCAGCAGCGGCACGTCGAACTTGGGGTCGTGCGTCAGCACGCAGACCACCGTCCGCTCGTCCACCGGAACCCTGGCGAAGTAGCGAGCCGGCCATTCGCAGACCACCTCGTGCGCGGCCGGGAAGCGTCGCGGGGTCGCGAAGACCGGGCGGGCGTCGCACACCGTCACCCGGTACCCGAGGAAACGTCCCATCGAGACCACCGCCGCGGCGTAGTCGATCGCGCCGAACACCAGCATCCGCGGCGGCGGCGCGAACGTCTGCACGAACACCGTCACCGCGTCCGCCGGCAGGCCGACCGCCTCGGCGGCGATGCCGACGGCGGCGGGCCGCGAAGCGCCGTCAGACAAGGCGACCCCACCGACCCCACCGACCCCACCGGCAGCCGCGGCGTCCACCGGTGAGCGCTGGCCCGAGGGGCCGTAGTGGCGCAGGCCGGTGCGGCCGGCGGCGAGCATGCCCCGGACGTCGTCGACGACGGCATGGTCCAGCCCCGGCGCACCGAGGCTGCCCACGGCGCGGTCTGCCCAGACGGCCATCCGACGGCCGACCGACGACGCGCCGCCGGGCGCGCCGCCCGGGCCGGTGAGGATCGTGGCCAGGGCGACCGGGACGTCCGCCGAGATCGCGTCCAGCACCTCGAACAGCGGCTCGTCGGCGGGCGAGACGAGCACGTCGATCAGGCCGCCGCAGGTCAGGCCGACGGCGAAGGCATCGTCGTCGGAGATGCCGTAGGTCTCGAGCACGGCCCGGCCGGTGGCGAGCACGTCGGTCGCCACCTCGTACACGGCGCCTTCGACGCATCCGCCTGACACGCTGCCGAGCGCCTCGCCCGCGGCGTCGACGGCCATCGTCGCGCCCGGCTGGCGCGGGGCGCTCCCGCGCACCCCGACCACCGTCGCGACCGCGAACGACGTCCCGGCGCGGCGCCACTCGCGCAGTTGCTCCGCCAGCTCCCGCATCCAGCCACCGCCTTCCGCCGTCGCCTGCTCCGCCGTCGCCTACTCAGCCAGGGTGTCTCAACGGTCGCGCGCCTGTCCGGCGCACGCATCCGCCGCCACCTCGAATCCGCCATATTGGGGCTATCGCCCGACGGTAGCGGTATCCCGGCACGAGCGGAGATATCCGGTCTCCAGCGGTCGTCGCCCGGTGCCCGCATCAACACGTGCCAACCTGGCCACGCCGGCCTGGTTCGCGCGCGCGGTAGCGAGATAGGAACCAGACGTGCGTGTGGCGGGACTGCTGCTGGCGGCCGGCGCCGGCCGGCGGCTTGGGAAGCCCAAGGGGCTGTTGACGCTGGACGGCGAGCCGCTCGTGGCCCGGGGCGCCCGGCTGCTCGCGGCTGGCGGCTGCTCGCCGCGAGTCGTGACGGTCGGGGCAGCGGCCGCGGACGTCACCGCCGCGTTGACCGGCTCCGACACCGCTGGCAGCGGCATCGCTCGCGGCGGCACGGCCCCCTCCCCGGCCCGGGAGGCGGGCGCCGACGAGCCCACGCTCGCACGGATCGTCCTGGTCGACGACTGGGCGGAGGGCATGGGCGCCTCGCTGCGCGCCGGCCTGGCGGCGCTCGGCGCAGACGACGTCGCCGCGGTGATCGTCACGCTCGTCGACCAGCCGTTCGTGCGCCCGGCGCTCCTCCATCGTCTGATCGCCGTAGCGGAGGGGGGCGGGACGGCGCATGGCCCGGCCCCAGCGGCGGTGGTCGCAAGCTACGCCGGCCAGCCGCGAACCCCGGTTCTGCTGCGCCGAGAGGTCTGGTCCGATGTCGCCCGGCTGGCCCGCGGCGACGTCGGCGCGCGCACCTGGCTGCGCGCCAACCCGGACCAGGTGCGCCTTACACCCTGCGACGACGTCGGCAGCCCCGACGACCTGGACACCCCCGACGACCTGGCCCGCCTGACGTCTTGAACGGGCTCAGGCAGAAAGGCCAGCCGCCCGGCGGCGGCCCGCGCGGGTCCGGCGCGGATCGGGGCTGGCGGCGTCCGGGAAGCGGCGCAGGTACTCACGCTCCAGCTCCATCATCCGGCGGGTGTGCGTCTCGAAGGCGTCTTCGCTGCCTTGGAGGAAGGTCGCGTGCCGGGTGCGGTGCAGCTGGCGTACCTCGCGGACCAGAGCCGCGTCGGACAGCTCGCGACCAGGAATGCCCTCGGGGCGATGACTCATGCCTAAAGCGCTACCCACCAGCCCCGCCAGGCATGCCTCTCCACGCCTCCACAGCAGCCGCCCACGAGCGAAGCGAAGTAGGCCCCGCGACGATGGATCCACCCCGCTCGCAACGTTCAAGCGTGACGCACCCGCGCTGGCCCGGAGGCGTGCCTCCGCGGAGGCACGCCCACGAGCGAAGCGACGTGGACCCCGCGCCAAGGGTCCACCCCGCTCGCAACGTTCAAGCGTGACGCACCCGCGCTGGCCCGGAGGCGTGCCTCCGCGGAGGCACGCCCACGAGCGAAGCGAAGTGGGCGAGCCGCAGCGGAGGTCGCCGGAGGGCACGTCCGCGGAGGAGGACGCCGCGCGGAGTGGTCGTCCGAGCCGCCAGGCGAGGACGGCCGCGGAGCGCGGCGCCCGGACGGAGCGGACCAATGTCACAGCGGTTCTGGCGCTGGGATAGGTGGGACGGGGATGTCGGGGCCGGGAACCGGGGGCGGGTATGGGTCCGGCAGCGGTGATGGCGGGATCGGGTCGGGGTCGGGAACCGGCGGCTGGGGATCCGGGAGTGGCGCGGGCGGTACTGGCTCGCTGGGGCGCGGCGTCGGGCCAGGCGACGGCGGTGGCAGCACCGAACGATGCAGGCCTGGCGACGTCCGCGAGTCCAGCGGCCTGTGCGAGCCCAGCACCAGATGCCGGACCAGCGCCATCCGAACCCTGCGTACCAGCTGGGCGCGCGCTTGCGTCCGGTGCGTCCGGCTTGGGAGCGTCGTGGAGCTCATATCGGCCTCCTTTGCGGCTCATACCCAGGGTGCGCCTTCCACCACCGATCTGTCCCCTGCCCGCGCCGTCACGTGCGCGCTCGCTCGCGACCCGAGACGCGAGCCCCGGGACGTCCCGCCATTCCGTCGTTCACCCCACCCACGTCAGCACCGGCGCCGACGCAGGACCACCGGAACCGAACCGGCCGGTCAACGCGAGGATCAGACCATTCGGCAACGCTCCCCCAAATCGGCCACGCTGCACAGACAGGTAGTCACCGAACGTAGAGGGCGACCCGCGCGAACGCGCCGACAAGACACTCGGCTAGGATCGGTCGGACAAGTCGACCGCCTGGCGATGGTGCCGGCCGACGACCACGGGGGCCACTCGTAGCGGATGGTGGGCCGGCCTTGTGCCGGTGATGAGCCAGCCGCCGCGGGTTGGCGGGCACAGCGGCCCGGAGCGGATGGCGCGCTGATCGTCAGGCGTCAGACGCGACGGGTGAGTGGTACCTGTTCGATCACCGACGGCTCGCACGCGAGGCCCGGCAACACAGACGGAGGGCGCGGTGGGTGAGCCGATCCTCGCGATCGACTACGGCACCTTCCGAGCGTCCGCGGCGTACGTGGTTGACGGTCAGGTCGAGCTGGTCAGGGAATCCGCCAGCGGAGCGGTGTCCTGGCCCGCCTCGGTGTTCGCGGACGGCGAGAATCTGATCGTCGGCACGCTCGCCGAGCGTCGCAAGCGGATCTGGCCGGCGGCGTACCGCGGCGAGGTCAAGCGCGACCTGCGCCGCGAGTCCCCGGTGGTGCTCGACGGCCGGTCCTACCCGCCGGCGCGGCTGGTCACCGCGACGATGGCCGCGCTGAAGGCGGAGGCGGAGGCACAGCTCGGCGGGACGCTGCCGCGCGCGGTCGTCACGATCCCCGCGGTGTACGACCCGGCCGGCCCGCTGCGCCGGCTCATGATCAACGCGGCCGAGGCCGCGGGGTTCGTCGACGTCGACCTGCTCGCCGAGCCGGTCGCGGCCGCCTGGGCGCCGCTCGGCGCGAACCGCCCGCACCCCGGCGATCTGATGCTCGTCTACGACCTCGGTGGCGGCACGTTCGACGCGGCGCTCATCGCGGTCGGCTCGTCCGGACGGCACGAGGTGATCGGCCACTCCTCGCTCTACGACTGCGGCGGTCGCGACCTCGACCAGCTGCTCTTCGACGAGATCCTCAGCGTCCACGGGCCGAACCTCGAGCCGCTGCTCAACCCGACCGGCCCCGGCGAGGTGTTCCAGACGGCCGCCCGGCGGACCCGCCACGAGCTGGTCGACTTCGCGCGCCAGCTCAAGCATCAGCTCACCGACGTGCCGATGGTCGAGGACGTGTTCAGCCCTGCCGGGCTGCTCGTCGGCATCGACCGGGAGCGCTTCGTCCAGCTCGCCTCGCCGACGCTGGCCCGCACGATGGCCTGCTGCCAGCACCTGCTCGACGCCGCCGACGTCCCGGCGGACAAGCTGGGCGGCGTGCTGCTCGTCGGCGGCGGCTCGCGGATGCCGGTGGTCACCGACATCCTGTCCGGCAAGCTGGGCGTGGCCACCGACTGGCCGGCCCAGCAGCTGTTCGTCCCGTCGGACCCCGAGCTCGCGATCGTGCGGGGCGCGGCGGTCTGGGCCGCTTCCGTCTCCACCCGGCGCACGGTGGCGGCCAGGCCCAGCCCGGTCGTCCAGCCGGCCCGCTGGGAGATCCCCGGCGGCACCGCGACGATGGTCCGCTGGCTCGCTGAGCCCGGCGCCCGCTTCGAGGCTGGGACGGTCCTCGCCCGGGTGCGCCTGACCGACGGCTCGCTGTTCGACCTTGCCGCGGAGGCCGCCGGCAGCCTGCTGCACACCCATGCCCGACCGGGCATGTCGATCACCGAGCACGACTGGATCGCGACCACCCTGCCGACCTCGCCGGTGCCGCTGGGCCAGACGCGGGGCACCAGCAACGGTGCCGACCTGCGCGGCGGCGCGACGATGGAGCGCTCGAACCGCCCGTCCCGCCTGGTGGACGTCAGCATGCGGGCGACCCTGACCGGGCACGAGCGCGACGTCACCAGCTGCGCGTTCTCTCCGGACGGCAAGCTGTTGGCCACCACCAGCAAGGACGGCATCCGCCTCTGGGACGTGACCACGGGACGGTTGGTGGACGAGCTGGCCGTGCCCGGCCGCAAGAGCTCCGTCCCCAACAGCTGCTCGTTCTCCCCGGACGGCAAGCTGCTGGCGATCACCGGCAGCGACAAGGCCACCCGGGTCTACGACGTGGCGACGCGGGCCGAGACGATGACGTTCTCCGGCCACAAGGGCCCCGTCTACGGCTGCGCCTTCTCCCCCGACGGCACCCTGCTGGCCACCACCAGCACCGACCGGTCCCTGCGGCTGTGGGGCCTCGCGAGCGGCAAGCAGATCGCGTCCCTCACCGGCGAGCACCGCGGCTCGATCTACGGCTGCGCGTTCTCCCCCGACGGGCGGCTGCTCGTCTCGGCCGGCGCCGAGGCGATCTACCTCTGGGACGTCGCGCTCGGCGAGAGCATCATGAAGGTGCCCGGGCACACCAACTTCGCCAACGGCTGCGCGTTCTCCCCCGACGGCCTGCTGCTCGCGACGACCAGCAACGACGGCACCCGGGTGACCGACGTCCCGACCGGCACCACCACGATGGCGCTCGGTGGTTCGGCGCAGAGCGTCGCGTTCTCCCCCGACGGCCAGCTGCTGGCCACCGCGAGCACGGACGACGTCGCCCGGCTGTGGGACGTGAGCACCGGCGTCGAGGTCGCCACGCTGTCCGGCCACAGCGGCACCGTCATGAGCTGCGCATTCGCCCCGTACGGCCTGCTGCTCGCGACGACCAGCATGGACGCCACCGCCCGCCTCTGGGAGATCATCTACACCCGCTAGCCTTCGGGCGCTCGTTGGTGCTCCTCGTGGTTCGCCTTTCCTCACTGTTGGGGAGGAGAGGGTGAGGCGGGGCACGTTGGTCTGGCTCGTGCGTACCGGAGACGGCAACAATGGGCGGCTAAGCCGCCACCCCGGCCGAAGCACGGTCCGAGGTCGTCGATGTCGACGCCCTGGCGCCGGTCCCAGGTGAGGAGCACGGGTGCACAAGGTCCTGGTCGCTAATCGGAGTGAGATCGCGGTGCGGGTGTTTCGCGCCGCGCACGAGCAGGGTCTGCGTACGGTCGCGGTCTACACACCCGAAGATGTGTCGTCGCTGCACCGCACGAAGGCGGGCGAGGCGTACGAGCTGGGTGAGCCGGGGCATCCGGTGCGGGGTTACCTGGACATCGACGAGTTGTTGCGGGTCGCCAAGCACGCGGAGGCGGACGCACTGCATCCGGGGTACGGATTCCTGTCGGAGTCGGCGGCGTTGGCGGAGGCGTGTGCGGCTGCGGGTATCACGTTCGTCGGGCCGCCACCGGAGGTGTTGCGGCTGACGGGCGACAAGGTGGCGGCGCGTAACGCCGCGATCGCCGCCGGACTGCCGGTGCTCCGGGCGTCGGCGCCGCTACCGGACGGTGCGGGGGCATTGGAGGCGGCCGAGGAGGTCGGATTCCCGCTGTTCGTGAAGGCGTCGGCGGGAGGCGGCGGGCGCGGGCTGCGGCGGGTGGCGCGGGCGGCCGACCTGCCGGACGCGGTGGCTTCCGCCGTGCGGGAGGCGGCGGCGGCGTTCGGGGACGGCACGGTGTTCCTGGAGCAGGCGGTGCTGGGGCCGCGGCACATTGAGGTGCAGGTGCTCGGCGACGGGATGGGCAACGTCGTGCACCTGTTCGAGCGGGACTGTTCGGTGCAGCGCCGCCACCAGAAGGTCGTGGAGATCGCGCCGGCGCCGCGGCTGGACCCGGCGGTGCGCGACGGGCTGTGCGACGCGGCGGTGCGGTTCGCCCGACACGTGGGTTATGTGAACGCCGGCACGGTGGAGTTCCTGGTCGGCGCGGACGGCCAGTACACGTTCATGGAGATGAACCCGCGGATCCAGGTGGAGCACACGGTGACCGAGGAGGTCACCGGGGTGGACCTGGTGGGTGCGCAGCTGCGGATCGCCGGCGGGGAGACGCTTGCCGATCTGAACCTGTCCCAGGAGACGATCGCGGTCCGCGGGGTGGCGATCCAATGCCGGGTGACGACCGAGGACCCGACCCAGGACTTCCGCCCGGACACCGGGACGATCTCCTACTACCAGTCTCCGGGTGGGCCGGGGGTGCGCCTGGACGGGGCGACCTACGCGGGTGCGCAGGTCAGCCCGTACTTCGACTCGCTGCTGGTGAAGCTGACCTGCCGGGGCGCGACGGTGGAGAAGGCGTCGCGTCGCGCGCGGCGGGCGTTGCGGGAGTTCCGGGTCCGCGGGGTGCGAACGAACATCGAGTTCCTGGCCCGGCTGCTGGCGGACGAGGCATTCCTCGAGGGCGGCGTGACCACGTCGTTCATCGAGGAACGGCCGTGGCTGCTGGCCGCCTACGGCGGGGCGGACAACACCAGCCGGATGCTGGCCCGGCTCGCCCACGCGACCGTGAACGGCCACCGGCGCCCGGCGGGGCCGGCGTTCACCGACCCGCGCCGGCTGCTGCCAGCCCTCGACACCGCCGACGCGCCGGTGGCGGGGTCACGGCAGGTGCTGGCCGAGGCCGGCCCGGCCGGGTGGGCGGCGCGGCTGCGCGCCCAGACGGCACTGGCGGTCACGGACACGACGCTGCGCGACGCCCACCAGTCGCTGCTGGCCACGCGGCTGCGTAGCTTCGACATCCTCGCCGCCGCGCCCGCGTTCTCCCGGCTGACGCCGAACCTGCTGTCCCTGGAGTGCTGGGGCGGCGCCACCTACGACGTGGCGCTGCGGTTCCTGTCCGAGGACCCATGGGAGCGCCTCGCCGCCGTGCGGGAGGCGGCGCCGAACATCTGTCTGCAGATGCTGCTGCGCGGCCGCAATGCCGTCGGATACACGCCCTACCCCGACGAGATGGTCCAGACATTCGTCCGGGAGGCGGCGGCCACCGGGATCGACCTCTTCCGGATCTTCGACGCGCTCAACGACATCCAGCAGATGCGCCCCGCGATCGACGTCGTCGTGCACGAGACGGGCGCGATCGCCGAGGGCACCCTGTGCTACACCGGCGACCTCACCGACCCCGGCGAGCAGATCTACACTCTGGACTACTACCTGCGCCTGGCCGAGCAGCTCGTCGACGCCGGCTCCCACATCCTGGCGATCAAGGACATGGCCGGACTGCTGCGCCCGGCGGCGGCCACGAAGCTGGTCACGGCGCTGCGGGAACGGTTCGACGTGCCCGTCCACCTGCACACCCACGACACCGCCGGCGGCCAGCTCGCCACCCTGCTCGCCGCCGCGAACGCCGGCGTCGACGCCGTGGACGCCGCGGCGGCGCCGATGTCCGGCGGCACCAGCCAGCCGAACATGTCCGCGCTGGTGGCAGCCACGGACCACACCGACCGCGCCACCGGCATCCCGCTGCCGGCGCTCTCGGCGCTGGAGGCCTACTGGGAGGCCGTCCGCGACCTGTACGCCCCGTTCGAGGCCGGCCTGCGGGCACCGACGGGCACCGTCTACCGGCACGAGATCCCCGGCGGGCAGCTGACGAACCTGCGGCAGCAGGCCATCTCGCTGGGACTTGCCGACCGCTGGTCCGAGGTCACCGAGTGCTACGCGATCGCGAACGAGCTGCTCGGCAAGCCGATCAAGGTCACGCCGACCAGCAAGGTCGTCGGCGACCTCGCCCTGTTCATCGCCTCCGGCAACATCGACCCGGCGAAGCTGCGCGCCGAGCCGGAAAAGTTCGACCTGCCCGCCAGCGTCCTGGGCTACCTCGCCGGCGAGCTCGGCACTCCGCCCGCCGGCTTCGCCGAGCCGTTCCGCGAGCGGGCCCTCGCCG
>Ga0105249_10002973_pt1 | contig 14614 bp, 11 predicted proteins | sample KBSS44metaG_FD_81522 | JGI IMG/M metagenome (GOLD analysis project Ga0105249, IMG submission 81522) | Switchgrass rhizosphere microbial communities from Kellogg Biological Station, Michigan, USA - KBS S4-4 metaG | ecosystem: Host-associated > Plants > Roots > Rhizosphere > Soil | place... | reverse complement strand
GTGCGTCACACATCAGGGCGGCGGCTAAGATAGCGTCGTGGCAGTGTGAGCGGCACGCTCTGGCGTTTGGCGAGGCCCACTGGTCAGCTCGTCGAGTGGTTGGACCCTGCCGGCGAGTGCTGTTTCGCCACCGATATGCGCTCATTCTCACCGCGTTCCAAGGCTTGGCGGCGCCTCCGGAACGCGTGAGAGGATCGACTGGTCGCTCCCGGGCTCGGTCCCCGGGACGCGCTGACGCGTTCGACGATCACGGCCGCGTTAGGCTGACCCATCACTTCGCGACTGGGATATTCCCAACCGTCTCGCCAACTCGACTGCTGAAACGCCTAACGTTTGGACCCAAAGTTGTGGGCCGCTGACGCCTCCGGCGTCGGGCCCTAACCGCTAAGACAGTTCTAATTGTGGATGCTCCGAGATTCGCTCTTGGAACCCCTGACGGATCGCCATACAATGCGTTTCCAATTCTGAAGCGGCGCGATCGAATCCTCCGAATCGAGGAAACGACAAAGGCAAACCCGGCGAAAGCCGGCGACGCAAAGCTACGAGGCTACCGGTTGGGCGCATGGGCGCGCTCGACCCAGGCTGGTCGAGCAGCCGGATTCCCAACGGAGGTACTCGATGTCATCGTCCGCTTGTCGGCATTTGCCGACACGCTCGCCACGCGTACGTGCGCTCGTGATGGTTGTCACCACGTTCGCATTCTGCGCTTGCAGCGACACGAACACCGTCACATCGCCCAAACTCCCCGACGCACCCGCGCTATCTCTTGGCCTAGGTGTTGGCGCGTTCTCATCGCGCATCGCACCAAGCAAGTGCATTACCGTTCGTGGCGCAATCGCGGACGGATCGATTACTGACCTCCGCCCCTGCGATGGCAGCGCCGGCCAACGGTTCACTGCGCAATCCAACGACGAAATTCACATCACCCCGGCGCTCTGTCTCGATGCGCTCGGCGGCAAAGGCAACGATGGCGACGCGATCGGCATCTGGACCTGCAACGGCGGCGCCAATCAGAAGTGGACGCTGACCTCGGCTTCCGAGATTCGCGGCATCAACAGCAAGTGCGTGGACGTCTATGGGGCCAGGACGGCGGACGGAACTGCCATCATTCTGTATTCCTGCCACGGCGGCAATAATCAGAAGTGGGATAACGGCGCGACCGGCGGCGGGACGGCCCCGGCGCCCGTGAAGGTTGCTTCGGTGAAAGTCACGCTCGCCGCGACGGGACTTACCGTCGGCCAGACGACGCAGGCGACCGCTACGCCACTCGACTCGTTGGGCAATGCGGTCACTGGGCGCACGGTGAGCTGGAGCTCGTCGAACACGGCGATCGCGACGGTCTCGACGGCAGGGGTGGTGAGCGCGCTGGCGGCGGGCACTGCGACCATCACCGCCACGGTGGACGGGAAGGCCGGCAGCGCCCCGCTGACGGTGAACGCCCCGGTCACCGGCACGTCGATCTCCCCGGGCCAGAGCATCCAGGCGGCGGTCGACGCCGCCCCGGGGGGCACGGCGTTCGTGATCAAGGCCGGCGTGCACCGGATGCAGCAGGTGATACCGAAGGCCGGCGACACCTTCGCCGGCGAGCCGGGCGCCATCCTGAACGGGGCGCGGCTCTTGACCGCGTTCGTTCGGGAGGGCAGCTACTGGGTGGCGACTGGCCAGACCCAGGACAACGCCGACCGCACCAGCGGGGACGGGATCTGCCCGGCGAGCGCGCCGCGCTGTTACCGGCCGGAGGACCTGTTCTTCGATGACAAGCCGCTGAAGCACGTCGCGACGTTAGGCGAGGTGGGGGCCGGCAAGTGGTACTTCGACTACCCGAACGACAAGATCTATTTCGCGGACGATCCTACGGGCCATCGGGTGGAGACTTCGGTCTCGCGCTACGCGTTCGCCGCGTCGGGGAACAACGTGACGATCAGCGGGTTGGTGATCGAGAAGTACGCCAACCCGCTGCAGGCGGGAGTGGTGAGCCCGAACCAGACGGCCTCGGGCTGGCTGATGCAAGACAACGAGGTGCGGCTCAACCACGGCGAGGGCTTACGCGTCAACAACGGGGCGCGGCTGCTGCGCAACAACATCCACCACCAGGGACAGCAGGGAGTTGGCGGCTTCGGGGACGGGGCGCTGATCGAGGGCAACGAGATCGCCTTCAATAACACGCTCGGGGTCAACGTCGAGTGGGCGGCTGGCGGGGTCAAGCTCAATGGCCGAGGTGGCAGTCTGCTGCAAGACCTCACGATTCGGAATAATCGCGTCCATGACAACACGGGGCGCGGCTTGTGGTGCGATTACAACTGCATTCGCACCGTGTACGAGGGGAACACCGTCGAGCGCAATACGAGCTGGGGGATCCAGCAGGAGATCGGCTACGCTGCCACGATCCGCACCAACACGCTGAACGGGAACGGTGGCGGGATCTTCGTCTCGACATCCCAAGACGTCGAAGTGGCAGGGAACACGATCAACGGCCCCTACGCGATCCTCGGGCTGGAGGACGCGCGTGGGACGGGCTACTACGGGACGCTGGTGCTCAAGAACATGAACGTGCACGACAACGTGGTGACGCTGCCGGCGGGGGCGGGGAACAGCCAGCACGTCGGGGTGCTCCAGACGAACGGGGACAACGGTGTGTTCAGCACGGCGAACAACCGTTTCACTAACAACCGCTACACGCTCAGCGGCGTGCAACGGCCGTTTGCGTGGCTCAGCGCGTACCGCACTGCCACCGAGTGGCGCGGTTACGGCCTGGACACTACTGGCTCCATCACGCCATGAGCTCAGCGCCGAAGCAGGCTCGGTAACACACGACATCCAGCGCCGGGGGGCAGGCGCCGGCTTCGCAGTTTGGCGAAGCCGGCGCCTGCCCCTCTCGGCGTTGCTACAGGTCGTCGAATGCTGGCTTGCGAGCGGCCTGTCGTCACCGGCAACTAAAATTCGAGAAGCGATCGCGCCGCTGCCGCGAGAAAGTGATGAACCAGGCGCATGACCTGTCTTGTCACGAACAGCGCAGGGCCATATGATGCGCGTTCCACCTCGGCATTGGGCGACTCAAATGTGGTGTCGAGCACGTGGGGTTGCGACAACACCGTCCGCCGGCCGCTATGCTGCGTCTGTTCCTATGCATACTCGCTCTGACGTCCGTCGGCGCCTGCGCCTCAGGGACCCGGTCGAGCGAGGTGAGCAAAAGTCAGCCGCCCGCACTCCCGGATATGCGGCCGGGCGACGTTGTGCGCCTCAAGATCTGGCGAGAGCCCGACCTTTCGGGTGAGTTCGTTATTGATGAAACGGGCACGGTGACGTTTCCCAAGATCGGCGATTATGCAGTTGCGAACGAGTCCTCCGAATCGCTGAAGGCCAAGATCGTACGGGCGTACCAGGTCTACCTGCTCAATCCGTCGATCGAGATTGCCGTTTTGCGCCGCGTCAACATCATGGGCGCGGTACGGAACCCCGGGCTCTACCCGGTCGATGCGACGACGACGATCGCTGACGCCGTCGCCGTGGCCGGCGGAGCCACCCCCGTCGGAGACCTCGACCGGATTGAACTCGTACGCAATGGTCGTCGCTTGAGCGTTAGGCTTTCCCAAGGCACGCGGATCACTGACTCGGCGATCCAATCGGGAGACCAGGTTTTCGTGCCAGAACGGAGTTGGGTGTCACGAAACGCAGGCGTCGTGGCGGCTCTCATCACCGCCTTTGTGACTATCGCGATTACCGCTACTCGGACGCGCTGATGGCACAGCCACCTTCTGAATGGACGCCGCATGAGGGACGGGATCTGTATCTCGGCGACGTCATCGCGCACGTACGACGATATTGGCGGATGGCGGCGGTCGTTATCGTCGTGAGCGTGGCTATCGGTGTGGCGTCAAGCGTCATTCAGACGCCGACGTACCGCGCCGGCGCGACTCTCCGCATCGATGAGAAACAACCCGCCCTGCCCGTTCTCGACGCGCTCGAACGCCCGCGTAGCGAAGGTGAGCTCCCGACGGAGATGGCCGTCCTGCACAGCAGGTCGTTGATGGAAAGGGTGGTGGACTCTCTAGCGCTTCAGGCTGTCCTGTTGGAGCCCCGGAAGACACCGCGACGCGATCTGTTCGGTGAGATTTCTGTCGAGCGCGATGCCCCGGCCGGTGAATATGTCATCTCACGTGCGGCGAATGGACGTTTCATCATTGGCGACAACGTGTCTGGTGTTCGCGTCGGCGAGTTCCACCCCGAATCGCGAATGCAGTTTCGCGGAGTCAGCCTCGTGCTCTCACCGCTCGGACGTTCCGAGTCCAACATCCGGCTTCGAGTCGATTCCTTCGAGGACGCGCTTGCTGGCGCGTTCGCGAACCTCGACGTGAGTCGTGTCGATCGAGAAGCGAACTTGGTACTCGTTCGATACGACGGTACAGATCGCTACCTAACGCGAGACGTCCCGAACGCGCTGGTAAGAAACTTCCTGGCCAGACGCGAGGACGAGCGCAAGTTCGAAACGAGGAGCACTGTGAAGCTCCTGCGAGAGCAACGGGACAGCGTTGCTTTGCAACTCGCTCGTGCCGAGAACGAATTACGTTCGTTCCGAGAGCGGGTGCGAGCGGTCGACCTGGCCACCGAGGCCGCTGCACAGGTTGGTGACGTCGTCAAGGTTGAGGCGGAGCGGAACACCATAGCCGCGGAACGCGACGCGATCTCGGCCATGCTGGCCGACGTCAGCGCCGCGCCTAAGAGTGGTCGGCCAGGTGAACCTTCTCCGTATCGCCGTATGCTGGCGTTTCCAACGCTCCTGAAAAACCCCGCAGCATCGGAGCTGCTGCGCTCGTTAGGAGTAATCGAGGATCAGCGCGCAAGCCTTCGAACACGAAGAACGGCCGAGGATCCGGATGTCAAGGTTCTTTCCGCGCGAGTAGATGAGATCGAGGATCAAGTGCGCTCGATCGCGGAGACGTATGTGCAGGGTCTGTCCAAGCAGGTGGCAACGCTCGACACGCAATTAGCGCGTTCAGGTCAGAACCTCGCACGCATTCCCGGAAAGGAGGTCGAGTACGCGCGCCTCCAGCGAGGGCCGAAAGTCCTGGACGAGATTCTCTCCGCTCTGCAAACGCGCCTCAAGGAGGCTGAGATCGCGCAAGACGTGCCCGACGCACGAATCCGGGTGGTCGACCTGGCCGCAGTACCTCGGATCCCCGTGCGGCCGAATCTGAAGTTGAACCTTGCCGTGGCGCTGATCATCGGGTGCGGCCTCGGTGCGGCCGCGGCAGTCTTGTATGGGGCTCTCCACAAGACGATACGCACACCCGATGACCTTAAGGTGGTCACCGGGGGACCGGTGCTCGGCTTGATTCCACATATGCGTTCAGGCCGCGTTTCGGCGCACCGCCGGTGGACGGCTTTGCTGCGTGGACCAGCGCATGCGGCCCTTGAGTCGCGCGGACCGGCCGCCGAAGCGTATCGTGCACTACGAACGAACATTACTCACCGAGGACTGGTGTCAGGGGGCAGATCTCTCCTATTCACGAGTCCGCGAGTGGGCGACGGAAAAACGACGTCGTCAATCAACACCGCGCTGGCGCTGACACAGCAGGGATTGCAGGTGTTGCTGGTGGATGCTGACTTGCGGCGTGGGACGCTGCATCGGGCGTTCGGAGTTCGTCAAGCACCCGGACTCGCGGAGATCCTTACAGATCAGTATTCGTCGATCGAGGAATTACTGCAGCATGCGTTCGCGGACGATGCCAAGCTGGACTTCATCACGAGTGGGGCGTTCCCGCCGAACCCGGCAGAGCTTCTCGGATCACCGGCCATGACTTCGCTGCTCGGACGGCTCAAGCATGAGTACGACGTGGTGGTTTTCGACTCGCCGCCGGTGAACCTCGTCACGGACGCAGTCGTTCTCGGCGCGCATGCTGATGGCATCATCATTGTCACTCGCGCTGGCTCTACCGCTCCGGAGGCGCTCGAGTTCGCGCTGGAGCGCTTGCATAGTGTGCAGTCCCGGGTGATCGGCGCAGTGTTAAACGATATCGACTTTCGGCGCGATGTCCGGTCGTACGGGATCGAGGACTACGCTGCATACTACGCCGGTTCGAGCAGTTGACCGAGTAGCGGCAGCGCTGATCGCGTTCCCCCAATGACCGAGTCGCGGTTATCGTCGCCATCCAAAACCGGCAGCACATTGCTCGGGCGGCTGTCACCAACTGTCGACCCTAGCACCATTGCTACGCGATGCGATGAAGGAGAAAGGCAATAGTGATCAACACTCCCGCGATGATGCTGGCCGCCGTCCATAGTAGAGCGCGGCGTGCTCGTGGCGCGGCCCAGGGCGACTGGGGTGGGACAAGCATTGGAAAGGTTATCGCAGGTCGCGGAGTGATTCGGGAACCGGACGCTGCAGCCCCTGCACGGGCGCTCGCGGGGGGCGTTGACGCGGATGGGGTCGAACGCTTGGCGCCCGTGTCCGCCGCGGCGAGCCTGGGATGCGAAGCCTGCGCAACCGGATGCTCAGATGCGGCGACAAGCATGCCGCGAAGGGAGGTGAGCGACTCGGAGGTGTCCGTGCGGCGTGACCGCGGTCTGGGCAGGCGGAAGACCGAGTCTGGAGTACGGTAGTTCTCCCAGTTGACTACAGTCGCTCGCAATCCGCCAGGCGCGCGCGCACGAACCGTGACCAGTTCGAAGAACGGCGCCGAATACGCGCGCCCATCTTGCGGCTCGACGCGCACGAACGTGCCGCGGGTGTTCTCCCCCTCCTCAAGGGTGAGCAGCACCTGCCACGGCTCCGTGAAGAGGGAACGGTGGAACGCTAAACCACTTCCCGACTTCGCCGGCCCGACTGCCGTTCCACCGAGATACCATCCTACCGGCAGCTTTCTGTGGCGCGCCGCATCGGCGGCGAGCGACTCGAGGGCGCTCTGGATTTGCGTCACCGCGTCAGCAGGAATCGAGTGTGGCGGCGCGTGCGTCGCCCCTTCAATCAACATGTAACGGCGGCCCGTCTTCGGTTCCGTGCACAACTCACCCGTGAGCAGCCCATACGCGAAAGGCGCCGTACTTCCGCCGCAATGGGCTTCAACATCGATGAGTACGGGTTGGGTGACGTAGATCGGCAACGCCCAGCGAGATGTGCTCAGCAGTTCCGCGACGCAAAAATAGGCATCGTCGACCGGTTGCCAACAAACGGCGACGCCCAGCTTGCGCCTCGCAATTTTCGGCGTAATCACGCCCGCCAAATCGCCGGTCAGCACCGATCACCTTCGATAGGGTCAACGATCTCGTGCGCGGGGTCCGCGGCGCAGCCGGCTGCAGTCTTTCACGGCGTTAATACAACGAATTCCTGACCGTCGCCAGCCCGACAATGAGCCCACCCGTTTTGATCGACGTTATCGGAGTCTCGAGCGCTGGTCAACGGAGCTTTACGGTTCCTTAATCCGCTTATCGTTCGCATCTAACCTGGTTAGGCGCCTAACCCCGTAGCGTTGATCCCCGCATGCCGCACGGGGCTTGCGGTAACTCGGCCCTCGTATAGTTTCGTCTGCCCGGTCGACGTGCCGACGCTATAGCAGGCACGCCAATCCCTGCACGCTTACTCACGGGGCCCGTCGTGGTTCAGACGCAGCGCTTCAACGTGTTAGGCGTGGCCATGAGCGCCCTCGACTTGCGTCTGGCTACGCAAGGAGTGCTCCAATGCTGCCAGTCCCACCGACGGGGGTACGTTTGCGTTACCGGTGTGCATGGCGTCAGCGAGGCGCATCGCGATGATGGGTTTCGACGTGTGCTCAACGGGGCCGTGCTCAACACTACCGATGGGATGCCGCTCGTGTGGCTTGGCCGGCAGGCGGTGGGCAGCTGGGTGGATCGGGTCTATGGCCCGGACCTGATGCTCGACGTGTTCGGGGCGACGCGAGACGGCGCGTTTTCGCACTTCCTGTATGGTGGGATGCCCGGCGTGGCCGACGAGTTGAAGCATCGATTGGAAGCTCGCTTCCCCGGCGTCCGAATCGTCGGAACCTACTGCCCGCCGTTCCGTCCGTTGACAAAGGAGGAACATGCCGACCTCGTCCAGCGCGTTGAGGCCACGCGGCCAGACCTCTTCTGGGTTGGGTTGAGTACCCCGAAGCAGGAATGGTTCATGGCCGACAACCTTCCGCATCTGAGTTGCACGGTGATGCTCGGCGTCGGAGCGGCGTTCGATTTTCACAGTGGCCGCGTTAGGCAGGCGCCCCGCTGGATCCAGCGCAGCGGGTTCGAATGGCTCTACCGAATATCGAGGGAACCGCGCCGTCTCTGGAAGCGCTACTGTGTCAATATCCCGCTGTTTCTCGGCCGGATCGTGCTTCAGAAGATGCGACTGCGGGAGTATCCGCTCGCGATGTGAGTCCACGGGTTTGGGTCCTTCACTTGCTACGGTTCCTCTATGACCAACATTCTGGTGTGCGGGGCTGGCGGGTTCATTGGCGGACATCTCGTCGCGGACCTGCGCGGTCGTGGAAATCAGATTCGCGCCGTTGATTCGAAGCCGCCGGAGGAGTGGTACCAGCGGTTCGCCGATGTCGACAACCTGCAGCTCGAGCTTCGCGATCTCCATGATTGCGAGCGGGCAGTCCGAGGGTGTGACTGGGTATACAATCTGGCTGCTGACATGGGTGGGATGGGCTTTATCGAGCTCAATAAGGGCTTGTGCATGCTCAGCGTGCTGATCAACACCCACCTGTTGATGGCCGCTCGAAAGTTCGGCGTCCAGCGCTTTTTCTACTCGTCGAGCGCTTGCGTCTACAATGCCGACAAACAGCGCGATCCCAACGTCGCCGCGCTCAAGGAGGAGGACGCCTATCCCGCGATGCCCGAAGATGGCTATGGCTGGGAGAAGTTGTTCAGCGAACGCATGTGCCGGCACTTCAGAGAAGACTTCGGACTCCAGACCAGGATTGCGCGCTACCACAACGTGTACGGCCCGTACGGGACCTACGAAGGAGGTCGCGAAAAGGCGCCTGCGGCGATCTGTCGAAAGATCATCGCCGCAAAGCTCAGTGGCGAGCACGAGATCGAGATCTGGGGCACGGGCGAGCAAACTCGATCGTTCCAGTTCATCACCGATTGCGTCCGTGGGACGCAGATGTTGATGGAGAGCGACTTCGTGGATCCCATCAACCTGGGAAGCAGTGAGCTCGTCACGATCAATCACTTGGTTGACATCGTGGAGGATATCGCCGGGTTTACGGTTCGACGCCGATACAACCTCACTGCTCCGCAAGGTGTGAATGGCCGAAACTCGGACAATACGTTGATCAAGCAAATATTCGGTTGGGAGCCCGACACCAGGCTGCGTGATGGAATGGAGCTCACCTATCGGTGGATTTTCGACCAGATGGCGAATCGCGACGCGGGCGCCAAGCCGCTCGCGCTGCATTCGGTGTGATCATATGTCGACGTTGCCCAGCATTTCGGTCATCACCCCGAGCTTCAACAGCATCCACACGATGCGTGAAACGATCGAGAGTGTGAGGGCGCAGGACTACCCTCACTGGGAGCACATCGTGGTGGATGGCGGGTCCACGGATGGCACCGTGGACCTACTGAAGGAGTATTCCCACTTGCGGTGGGTCTCGGAGAAGGACGAGGGCCACTATCACGCTATGAACAAGGGCATCGCGATGGCCGCAGGAGAGGTCGTGAACATACTGAACGCCGACGATTGCTTCCGACCTGGCGCGCTGCGGTCTGTCGGAAGCACGTTCGCCGAGCATCACCATTGGGATGCGTTGTTCGGCGACATCGTCTACGTCGACGGCGAGGGAAAGGAAATCTATCGGCGCGAGGAAGCCGTCTTCGACTATAGCGTGCTTCGCTATTCCGGCGTGTGTTATGTGATTCACCAGGCGCTCTTCGTAAAGAAGAGCGTCCATGAGCGGTTAGGCATGTACAAGCACAAGGAGTTCCTGAACTGCTGTGATTACGACTTCATCCTTGAGCTTGGCCGCTCGAGATGCTGCGTCGGGCACGTCCCTTCATTGCTGGTGAACTACCGCTATCACGAGCACGGTCAGTCGGCGGACCTGCGGGTTACGCGAAACATGGCGCGAGAAGCCGCAATCATTCGCCGCGCGCACGGTGTTCCGGACGGCGCGCGAGGGTCATTGCTGCGTGCGTGCTACCGCCTTAAGCGGCAAGCGCAGAAGCTGCGCTACCGAGGAAAGTGCGATTTCGTTCCGGGAACGTGGACCCTGAAGAAGCACATGAAGGCGAAGACGAGCTTCACTTCGAACATCTCGATGGAGCGACTCGAAGCAAAGTGAGGAGCGAGAGCGTGCGTCACGTCGCGCTCAAATCCCACGTTGCGACGACCGCTGTGCCCGGCGCGAACCGGACGTCGCGATACTGCGGCCACGGGCAGCACAGCACTGCTACTCTCACGTCCTTGCGCGACGCCAGCGTGTCAACGTCCTGCAGGATCTTGAACTCGTGCAGCGCAGGGCTGTTGGCCGGTGTGGCAGCGTAGTCGTGAACCAGCACGTCGTATCCCCGACGCTTCAGGTGCTGTGCAAGGTAGAGTCCCGCCGACTCTTCCACGATGTAGGTATCGGGTTTGTACGAAAGCCCAAGGACGGCGATCGTATCCTGCTTGGTCGCGAGCCTTTCCACGCGCTCGAGGAGGTTCCTTTTCGTCAATTCGTTCACTGCATCGGAAGCCTCGGCGAGCGGCGCCTGCAAGCCGACTTCGCGCGCGGTGTGGGCCAGCAATCGGTTATCCCGAGGAAAGCAGGGGCCACCATAGCTGAGCCCTGCACGCAGATACTTCTTGCCAATGCGGGTATCCGTTCCGAGGGCATCGAGCATCGCGTGAATGTCAGCCTTTGAAAACTGCTCGGCGATCAGCCGGAGCTGGTTGGTGAAGCTGATCTTCATCGTGATGAAGCTGTTCAAAGATATCTTCGTCAGCTCTGCGCTGATGATCGACATGCGCGCAACGCGCGGCTCGTTCCGATTGTAGCACTTATACGCGTCCTCGAGTGCAGTTCCGTATTCCGGGTGTGATTCCCCGATCAAGACCAGGTCGGGGTCGAGCAAACCATTGACGACATTGCCCAGCGCGATGAACTCGGGATTGTAGCAGAACCCGAAATCGGGGCCGCACTTCCAGCCCGTTTCCTTCTCCAGCATCGGGATGAGAACCGTGTCACAGGCGTTAGGTGTCGTCGTGGAACTGCACACGAGCAGGTGGCCCTTCTTGCCGCGCTCCCGCAGTGCTTTGGCGAGCGGTTGCATGGCTTTGAGGAGGAACTCGCTCGAGAAACTTCCATCCGGCAAACTGGGTGACGGTGGAATGAAAAAGCTGGCGTCCGTTTGCAGTGCTTCATTCACGTCCAGCGTTGCGCGCAATCGCGATCGGCCGGCAGCAATCGTCTCAGCCAACGCCGGCTCTTCTACTGGAGCCAGTCCCGCATTCACGCAATTGACCTTCTCTGGATCGATATCCACTCCGATCACGTGGAATCCGCGCGCCGCGAACGTAGCGGCCATACACGCACCCAACTTTCCGAGGCCGAAAACTGAGATTCTCTCGATCCGTTTCATGGACACTGGGCTCGACCAGACTAGATGAAGGCCGCGAGCAGGACTGGACCAGCTCTGCCGCGACCTGTCGTGGCGGCTCCGATTGCTCTCCCGGTCTCAGCTCGATGTGGCGCCCGAGAATCCTTGCTTTACTCGTCGCGGGAGAGAACACATATTGCCGACTCGCTGCCATTATAACGCCCTAATATCATTTACGCCGCACGGCGGCCGAGATTCAATTGGACAAAACGGCGTCGGTGTTCCACGAAGACTTCACGCGCGCGCCAGCCGCAGAGCGGTCGAGTGACCGGACGTTCGGCTTCGTGTTCGCAGCTGTCTTCTCGATCGTTGCCATGGCCCCGATGGTGTCTGGCCGAAGCCCGCGCTGGTGGGCAGGCGCAATCGCGCTCGGTGTGCTCGTGGTCGCGCTTTTGGTGCCAAGGCTCTTACGACCTCTGAACCGCGGATGGGCGTGGGTTGGAGCGCGGCTTCATCAGATAGTTTCCCCAATCGCGCTTGGCGTGCTGTTTGGTGTGTTCATCGTGATCGGATGGCTAATGGGTCGCCGCCGACACGAAGCTCTGGGGATGCGGTTCGATCCAGCCCGCCAGAGCTACTGGGTGACTCGCGATCCCCCCGGGCCCGCGCCCGAGACCATGCGCCGTCAATTCTAGAAACCGATGCTCGACTTCATCCGGGAACTCTGGTCGTTCCTTCGCACTCGTAAGAAGTTCTGGCTCATCCCCATCGTGTTGACGATGGTGGTTCTTGGCGGCTTGCTCGTTTTCACCCAGGGCTCAGCACTCGCTCCGTTCATTTACACGCTATTCTGAACATGCGGATTCTCGGGATCTCCGCTTACTACCACGATAGTGCCGCCGCACTGGTCGAGGATGGCGAGATCGTATCGGCTGCTCAGGAGGAACGCTTCACAAGGCGGAAACACGACCCGCGTTTCCCAAGGCACGCGGTGGAGTTCTGCCTGTCGGATGCCGATGTGCGACTGGACGACGTCGACTGGGTAGTGTTCTACGATAAGCCGTTCCTGAAGTTCGAGCGGCTCATCGAGACTTATCTTGCGTTCGCGCCGCAAGGGTTCAAGTCCTTCCGGTTGGCCATGCCCATCTGGCTTCGTGAGAAGTTGTTTCTCAAGTCGCTTTTGCGAGATGAGCTTCGGCGAATAGGCGGCACGTTCGACGCTGCGCGTCTGCTGTTCACGGAACATCACCTGAGCCACGCCGCAAGCGCGTTCTATCCATCGCCGTTCGACGAAGCGGCGGTGCTGACGCTCGACGGGGTGGGCGAATGGGCCACTACCTCAGTGGCCTATGGGAAGGGCAACAATCTCCAAATTCTCCGCGAGCTGCACTTTCCTCACTCGCTCGGATTCCTCTACTCAGCCTTCACGTACTACACCGGGTTCAAGGTGAACTCCGGTGAGTACAAGGTCATGGGGCTCGCGCCGTACGGAGAGCCGAAGTATGCGCAGCTCATCCTCGAGCGGCTGATCGACTTGAAGGACGACGGAACGTTTCGTCTCGACCAGTCGTACTTCGATTACTGCGCCGGACTCACGATGACGAGCGAGCGCTTTCACACGCTCTTCGGCGGTCCGCCGCGGTCCCCCGACGAGCGGCTCGTGCAGCGACACATGGATCTCGCCGCCTCGGTCCAGGTGGTCACAGAAGAAGTGATGCTTCGCATGTCGCGTTTCACGGCGACCGAGACGGGCTCTCGCAATCTGTGTCTTGCGGGCGGCGTCGCGTTGAACTGCGTTGCTAACGGCAAGATCCTCCGCGACGGTGCGTTCGAGCGCATCTGGATCCAGCCCGCCGCGGGAGATGCCGGGGGCGCAGTTGGCGCTGCGCTGGCGGCGTATCACGGTTTCAACGGTGGCCTTCGACGTGCACACCCGGGCGACGGCATGCACGGCGCGTATCTGGGGCCCGAGTTCTCTCAGTCGGAGATCGAGCAGAGGCTCAAAGCGTGCGGCGGCCGGTTCTGTGTTGTCGACGATGCGTGCCTGATAGACACCGTGGCGCGGCACCTTAGCTCGGGGCTGGCGGTGGGCTGGTTTCAGGGACGTATGGAGTTTGGGCCACGTGCCCTCGGCGCGCGCTCGATTCTGGGCGACGCACGATCGCCAACGATGCAGTCCATGCTCAATTTGAAGGTGAAGTTCCGTGAGTCGTTCCGTCCGTTCGCGCCAGCCGTGCTTCGCGAGCACACCGCTGACTGGTTCGAGCTCGATACGGACAGCCCGTACATGCTTCTTGTCGCGGACGTCGCGCAGCAGCACCGTCGCGAGATGACTCCCGAAGAGCGGGGGCTCTTTGGCATCGAGAAGCTCAACGTGGCGCGCTCGTTGATTCCGGCGGTGACACACGTGGACTACTCAGCGCGCATTCAAACCGTGCATCGCGAGACGAATCCGCGGTTTCATGCGCTGCTTTCCGCATTCCACGAATCGACCGGCTGCCCTGTCATCGTGAACACGAGCTTCAACGTGCGGGGTGAGCCAATCGTGTGCACGCCCGAGGACGCGTTTCGGTGCTTCATGGGCACGGATATCGACGTGATGGCGGCGGGGAATTGCCTGCTGACGAAGGCCGATCAAGACCCCGCACTCAGTCGTGATTACAAGAACGCGTTTGAGCTAGACTGAGAAGCAGGCCGTTCCAATGGCTCGGCCTTCGCCAACTGCGCTGCAGCCCCGCCGTCGGGTTCGTCGTGGCCTCGACATGAGCGTTAGGCATCGCCCCAACGAATGCGCGCCAGCTCCATGGCGCGGATGAAGGACAAGGCCATCGTCGGCAACACGGCCATTTCGACAATGGGATCGACATGGCCGGCCTGAAGAAGGTGAAGGGGATCGAGCGCATCAACATCAAGCCGCAGTACGATGAGTGGCGCTTCCCCGATGGCCACTCCGTCATGATCCTGGCCGAGGGTCGACTACTCAACCTCGGCTGCGCGACGGGGCACCCGAGCTTCGTCATGTCGGCGAGCTTCACGAACCAGGTGATGGCGCAGATCGAGCTGTTCAACAACACGAGCCGCTACGAAAAGAAGG
>Ga0105249_10002963_pt1 | contig 14650 bp, 8 predicted proteins | sample KBSS44metaG_FD_81522 | JGI IMG/M metagenome (GOLD analysis project Ga0105249, IMG submission 81522) | Switchgrass rhizosphere microbial communities from Kellogg Biological Station, Michigan, USA - KBS S4-4 metaG | ecosystem: Host-associated > Plants > Roots > Rhizosphere > Soil | place... | reverse complement strand
TGCCGCCGTGGCGGTAGGTGACGCCGATCGTCCCCTGGGCGAGGATCGGCGAGCCATGGCCTTCGGCGATTTCGGGCAGTTCGACTTCGGCCTTGTAGCCGTAGCGGCCGTCGTTCACCTTCTCGATCACGATCGGGACCAGCAGCGTGTTCGCCTTTGGGATCGTCTCGTAGGCGTGGGCGATGATCGTTGGCCGGCCGCCGGTCGGCGGCGCGTTGAAGAAGGAGAGCGGCGAGCTCATCTTGACCGGCGCGGTACCCGGCATCTGCACCCGCGCCGTCCCGGTGCCCTTGCCGACCAGCGCCTTGCCGCAGCGGCTGCGCGCCTGCTGCGGCGTCGTCCCTTCGAGCTTCGCCAGGGTGCAGGTCGGCAGGCCCTTGGTTTCGACGAAGCCGTTTTTGTCGAGCTCGAAGGTGAGCGTTTTCAGCGGCGAGGGCAGCGAGCCGTCCTTGGTGTTGATCCTCACCGTGGTCGAGAGGGTGACCGGGGCACCGCCGTGGGCAGGCAGTTCACGCGGCTGCAGTTCGGCGGTTGCGCTGACCACGGTCTTGCCTATTTCGGCCCGGATCGCGTAGGCGCTGGCGGCGGCGATCAGCGCGGCCGCGGCGCCGAGCAGGATTGCGGTCCGCAGCCGGCGGCGCTTCATTTACCCGTGCAGGTTTTGATGATCTCGCCTTCGAGCAGGGTGCCGTCCTTGAATTTGAATTGGCCTTTGCCCTGCAGGCGACCGTCGGCGCAGGCGGCGTTCGCGTAGCTGAGGCGCTTCCCTTTGTAGGTCCATTCGCGGCCGATCCGGAGGCGGCCGTAGATCGGGATCCCGGAGCCACCGGCGATCCGCGGGATTTTCGCTTCGGTCTTGAACCCGTAGCGGCCGTCGTTTACCCGCTGGATTTCGACCGGGACGATGTAGGTCGTCGGGGCCGGGACGCCGAGGTAGGCGTGGGCGAGCACGGTCGGGTTGCCGTGCTTCGGCGGACCGTTGAAGATCGTGATCGGCGAGGAGGCGGTGAACGGTTTCTGTTCGGGGAAGGCGATCACCGAGGTGCCGTAGCCGGTGCCGACGATTGCGCCGCGGCAGTTCTTGCGCGCGACCGCTGGGGTGGTCGCCTGCAGCTTGCCCTGGGTGCAGACCGGCAAACCCCTGGTCTCGACTTCGCCGTGCCTGTCGAACCAGATCGTCAGCGTTTCGAGGATCGGCGGGTTCTCACCGTCACTGGTCGAGATCTTGCCATAGCCGTGGAGCTTGATCGGCCCGAAGTGGTCCTTCGGCAGGGTCGTCGGGGTGAAGCCGCCGTCGGTGACGACGACGACGTTGCCCAGGGTCAGCCTCAGCGCCGCCGCCGAGCCGGCACCGACCAGCAGCACGATGAGCGCGCCAATCCCCACCTTTCCGAACCTCTTCACCACGAAACCACAATCCTCCCGTTCCCCTGGAACGCCAAAATACCACCGTGGGAAGTAAAGGCAGCCGCGAGGGACGGCGGCGGGGCAAGGGAGGATCCTGGGTGGTGCTGGCGCTGGCGGCGCTGGTGCTCGCCGCGCTGGGCGTGATCGGGACCGGCGTCGAGGCGCGGCTCGACCCCACCTCACTCAACGTTCCCGGCACCGAATCGTCACGCGCCGATCAGCTGCTGCGCGAACACTTCGGCGACTCGGAGCCGATCGCGATCCTGCTCGAGGGGCCGCCCGATGCGGTCGAAAAACAGGGCAAGAAGCTGGTTGCGGAACTGCGGCGCAACTACCCCGGCGTCAGCACCCTCTCGCCTTGGGACCGCGGCCAGGTCGACGGGCTGCAGCCGGGCCCGGGCCGGGCGCTGATCCTCGCCAACTTCGACGTCGACCTGAAAACCGCGGTCAACCAGACCGTGCCGGAAGTCGAACGGCAGCTGGAGGAAGAAATACGGCCGCCGGTGCGGGCGACGCAGACCGGATTCGCGACCCTCTCGCGAGCGATTCAGAACGAATCGCTCGACGCCGCCGAACGCGGCGAGCTGCTGGCGATTCCCTTTCTGCTGATCGTCCTGCTGCTCGTCTTCCGCTCGCCGATCGCGGCGGTGATCCCGCTCGCCTTCGGCGCGGTGACGGTGATCTCCTCGCGCGGGATCCTTTACTTCCTCGCCAACTGGTTCGACATCGACGCCTTCGCGCTGACCGTCTGCACGATGATGGGGCTGGCGCTGGGCGTCGATTACGCACTGCTGATGGTCTCGCGCTTCCGCGAGGAACTCGCGACCGGCGCCGACCCCCACGAGGCGGCTCGCCGGACCCGGCGCACCGCCGGCCGGACGACGATATTCGCCGGCTCGACGCTGGTCCTCTCGATGCTGGTCTCGCTGTTCATCCTGCCCGGCTCGCTGCTGATCTCACTGGCGGGAACGCTGGCGATGGTCGTCGTGCTGAGCGTCGCCGTGGCGACGATCGTCGGCCCGGCGATCCTCACCTTGCTTGGGCCCAACGTCGACCGCTGGCGGATCGGGCGCCCGGCCAACGGACGTTCGTGGTTGATGACCTTCGTCAACGCCTCGTTGCGGCGACCAACGCTGGTGGCGGTGCTGATCGGGGCGATCCTGCTGGCCCTGGCGGCGCCGACCCTCGGCCTCAAGACCGGCCCGCCGAGTCCCGACCAGCTTTCCAAGGACGCCCAGGCGCGGGTCGACGCCGAACGGATCGACGATGCGATCGGCCCCGGCTGGGACGCGCCGTTCCAGGTCGTCGCCGCGACCGAATCGGGCCCGATCACGACCGAAACCGACCTGGCGGCGCTCGAACGCTTCCAGCGGCGGCTGGCGGCGTTGCCCGGCGTGCGGCAGGTGATCGGCCCGGCCAAAATCGCCCGGCGAGTCGAACCGCTGCGCAACCTCGGCAACGCGGCGCTGGCGACCGAAGGCAACCTCGGCCCGGTCAAGGAACTCGGCAAACTGGGACGCGAACTGCAGGTCGCCGCCGGTGGGGTCGGCGAACTGCGCAACGGGATCTCGGAAGCGAGCGACGGTGCCGGCCTGCTGGCGCTCGGCGCCGAGCGAGCGGGCAAGGGGGCGCGGCTGCTCGCGACCGGCCTCGGCCGGGCGGCGCTCGGTAGCCAGCGCGCGATCGGGGCGCTGGAACGGTTCGCCAAGGGGGCGCGGCGATTGGAGCAAGCCGAGCTGCGAGCGGCGGTCGGCGCGGCGGAACTGAAGGGCTTCCTCTTTTCGGCCGGCGGTCTGACGATGCGCGCCAACGGCCTCAACCGCGCCCGCCGAGCTGAAAAGGGCATCCGCAAAGAGGCGAACGAAACGCTGCCGAAGCTGATTCCCCCGGCGACCGTCGCCGACGAACAGCTGAAAGCGGCGATGGCGGCGCTGCAGGCTATGGGCGTCGGCAAGACCGACCCCAACTACGGCGCCGCCCTCGAAGCTGTGCGCCAGGCGGGCGCCGCCGTTTCCGGCACCGACCCGACCACCGGCGCGCCGTACGCCGAAGGCTACGTCGGGCTGCCGGCCGAACTGACCGCGATGCGGGAACGGCTGCTCGACGACCTCGAACAGGCCGAAAGGTCGCGGCAGTTCTACCAGTCGACGATCGTCGGGCTGAAGAAGATCCGCAACGGCGCGGCATTGCTGCAGAAAGCCCTCTACAGGATCCACAAGGGCGGCAACGAGCTCGCCTTCGGCGCCGAACGGCTGGCCAAGGAAGCGAAGCGGCTGGGCGACGGAGTCGACCGGCTGAGCGGCGGGATGCTGGCTCTGGTCGGCGGTATCCAGCGCCTCTCGGGTGGCGCCGAAGCGCTCGAAGCGGGGCTGGCCGAAGGCTTCGACGAAGCGGCACCGCTGGAATCCGGGCTGCAGGAAGCAAGCGTCCAGGTGCTGAGCGGCAAGGCGGAACTGCGCAGCCAGGCGCGCCGGGTGCGCCGCGAAGTCCCCGGCATCTTCAACTCCGGCTACTTCGTGCTCTCGGCGCTCGACGGGGCGAAACCGTCGAGCCGCGAAGCAGCCGCGGCGACCGTCGATCTCGAAAACGGCGGCCAGGCCGCCTCGATGCTGGTGATCTCCGACTACAGCTTCAACACCCCGGGGTCGATCCGGCTGAACAAACAGCTCGACGCCGTGGCGAAGGATTTCGGTGCCAGCGAAGATCTGCAGACCGGGGTCGCCGGCGGCGCCGCCCAGCTCAACGACTACAGCCACATCACCCGCGACCGGATGCCGCTGGTGATCGCGGCGATCACGCTGGTTACGCTGCTGGCGCTGATCGCGATCCTGCGAGCGATCCCGCTGGCGGCGATCGCCACCGGCCTCAACCTGCTGACGGTCGGTGTTGCCTTCGGCATCCTCACCCTGCTGACCGACCTGCCGAGCGACTTCCCGCTCGGCGGCCACTCCTACGTCGAAGCGGTGGGGGCGACGATGATCTTCGGGATCGTCTTCGGGCTCTCGATCGACTACGCGGTCTTCCTCCTGATCCGGATGCGCGAGCACTACGACGAGCACGGCGACAACACCGCCGCGGTCCGCTTCGGGCTGGAGAAGACGGCGCGGGTGATCACCGGCGCGGCGGCGATCATGCTGGCCGTCTTCATCGTCTTCGCCGGCGCCTCGATCGCCACCGTCAGCCAGCTCGGCGTCGGACTCACGGTCGCCGTCCTCCTCGATGCGACCGTGGTCCGAATCGTCCTGTTGCCGGCGCTGATGCTGCTGCTCGGCGACCGCGTCTGGTGGCTGCCGCGGCCGCTGCAGCGAGCATTGCCGAAGTTGAACGTCTAGCTTCGAGCTCCTATTTCTTCGGTTCCGGCGCCTGGGTGCAGGACTGCGTGTGCAGCGCTTCCAGCGCCTGGCCGTCGAGGTAGGTGAAGACCGAGCGGGTCTTGAATGATTTGCCCGCGCACTCGGCGGAGATGAAGCTCACCTTTTTGCCTTTGTAGGTCCATTTTTTGTTGATCTTCACCTGGAATTCGGTCAACGCGCCGGTGCCGCCAGCGAGCAGCGGAATCGCGATGTCGAGCCGCGGTCCGAATCCCTGCTTGTTGTAGTTGCTGACCGTGCCGACCAAGACCAGCGTGGTCTGGAAGGGGAGCGTGCCGTAGCTGTGCAGGAGGACGGTCGGCTTGCCGCCCTTCGGGGCGCCGTTGAAGGCGGTCACTTTCTGTTCGACCGGGATCACTTTCGAGCCGAGCGGGAGCAACGCGTGCGCGATGCCGCTGCCGATCTTCGCTTCGCCGCACTGCTGTTCGGCGATTTCCGTCGAGACGTTCTGCAGCAGCCCCGAGTCGCAGGTCGGCAACCCTTTGGTGAAGATCGCTGCGCCCTTGTCGAAGTCGATCGTCGCCCGGACTGCGGGGCTCGGGACGCCGTTGGCGGCGGTCGTCGAGGCCGTTTTGGTGGTGACTTTCAGCGTCGCGGCCGCGAAGGTCTTCTTCGGCAGCTTCTTGGGTGCGATCACCGTTTCGATCGACTGCGTGTTGCCGTCGGGGCCGGTGACGGTGGGACCGGCGAGGGCGACCGAGGCGGTCAGGGCCGCGGTTGCCGCGATGGCCGTTGCGACGACCGGAATAGAGCGTTTACGCATCGAGTTTTTTCCTCCAGTAGACGGTTGTTCGGCGCCCCCGATCCCCTAACCGCTCCCGGGTCGCAGAGTAGCGCCTGGAAAGCGCGTTGATTTGGAGTTAAGTCCCTGCTGCAGGCGGTCTTGGCCGGGGGGCCAGCGGATACGATTTCGCCCGTTCCGCCGGGTAGGAGGGAGCGGCGGAGGGACAAGCGACGAATACGTGGCTGCCAAAGCACTAGGCGAGGAGGGAAGGCCGGCCGCTGGCCGAAGGACCTCTCCCGCGCGGATTGCGGCAATCGTCGCCCTCGCGGTGGCGGTGATAGTGCTCGCGATCATCCTCCTCACCGGCAACGGCGGCCACAAGTACACGCTGATCTTCCACAACGCCGGCCAGCTGGTGCCGGACAACCAGGTGCTGGTCGGCGGCTCGCCGGTCGGGACGGTCGAAAGCATCGGCCTCACCGACGACAACCTGGCCGAAATCGACGTCGAAGTCCAACAGGAACTGCACGAAGGGACGACGGCGACGATCCGCGCCACCTCGCTCTCCGGCGTCGCCAACCACTACGTCTCGATCAGCCCCGGCCCGAACAGCAACCCGGCGCTCCCCGAAGGCGCCGAACTCGGGCTCTCCTCGACCACCACCCCGGTCGACATCGACCAACTCTTCAACACCTTCCCGCCGCCGGTCCGCAAGGGGCTGCGGCAGTTCATCGAAGGCAACGCCGAAATCTATGCCGGCCAGGGCAAGGCCGCCAACGACGCCTACAAGTACTTCGGCACCGCGCTCAACCGGACCAGCGCCTTCGTCGGCGAACTGAACCGCGACGAAGCGTTGCTGGCGCGCTTCATCGCCAGCTCGAGCAAGCTGACGACGGCGGTCGCCGGCCGCGGCGACCAGCTCTCGAGCGCGATCGGCAACGCCAGCAAGGCGTTCGAATCGATCGCCAGCCAGAACCTCGCGCTCGACCAGTCGCTGCGGCGGCTGCCGCCGGTCTTCCGCCAGAGCAACACCACCTTCGTCAACCTGCGCGCCGCGATCGGCGACCTCGAACCGCTGGTCGACACGGCCAAGCCGGCGACCAAGGAACTCGCACCGTTCCTCGCCGAACTGCGACCGATCTTCCAGAAACTGGTGCCGTTCACGCACTACCTGCGCGAGGCGTCGAGCAAACCGGGGCCGGCCAACGACACCGTCGACCTGCTGCGGCTGCTGCCGCCGGTCGAGCGGCAGGCCTCGCGCGCCTTCCCGCACGCCGAAGCCGGGGTCGAAGCCTTCCAGCCCGACCTCAACGCCTTCCGCGCCTACGTGCCCGACTTCTTCAACGGGCTCGGCAAGGCCGGCCAGATCGCCGGCTACTACGACGGCAACGGCCACTACGTGCGCTCCGCCTTCGCCGCCCAGAACCTCTTCAAGTACAACGGCGGCAGCCTCGAACCGATCAGCAAAGCGCAGCAGAACGAATTCTTCGGCCCCTCGCCACCCGTCCACCGCCGCTGCCCGGGCGGCGCCACCCAGTCGGCGCCGGACGGCTCGAACCCGTTCGTCGGCGACGGCAGCGTCGATCCCTCGACCTGCAACCCCAACGACGCACCTCCCGGGCCATGATCCGGCGCCTGATACCCGTGGTGCTCCTGGCGGCGATCGTCGTCGCGATCGTCCTGCTGGTCTCCGGTGGCAGCTTGAGCTCGGGCTACCAGGTGCGGGCGATCTTCGACAACGGCGCCTTCATGGTCCCCGGCGAGCAGGTGCGGGTGGCCGGCGCCAACGTCGGCACGATCGAATCGGTCAGCGTCTCGCGCCCGGGAGAAGTCGTCGCCTACAAGGACGACAAACCGGTCTCGGTCCCCGGCAAGGCGATCCTCGTCCTCGACATCACCGACCCCGGCTTCGAGGACTTCCGCGAAGACGCCACCTGCCAGATCCGGCCGCAGTCGCTGATCGGCGAGAAGTACGTGGATTGCCGACCGACCCTGCCGCGGGCGCCGGGCTCACCGGTGCCGCCGGCGCTGAAGGAGATCGAATCCGGCCCCGGCAAGGGCCAGCACCTGCTGCCGCTCGGCAGCAACGGCACCAGCGTCGACCCCGACCTGATCAACGACATCCAGACGCTGCCCTACGCGCAGCGCTTCCGCCTGATCTTCAACGAACTCGGCGCCGGGCTGGCCGGCCGCGGCGAAGACCTCGAGGTGTTGGTCAAGCGGGCCAACCCGGTATTGCGCGACGTCGACACGCTGTTCGGCGTCCTCTCCGCGCAGCGCAAGCAGCTCGCCCAGCTGGCCTCCGACTCGGAGGAAATCCTTGGGCCGCTCTCGCGTGAGCGCCAGCACGTCGCCGGCTTCCTCGCCAACAGCGGCACCGCCGCCAAGGCGAGCTCCGAACACGGCGCCGAACTCGAAGAGTCGCTGCAGAAATTCCCCCAGTTCCTGACCGAGCTCGAACAGACGATGATCCGCCTCAAGGGCTTCTCCGACGCGGCCCGGCCGGTGTTCGAAGAACTCGGCAAGGCGGCGCCGTCGCTGACCGACGCGACGCGGACGCTGACGCCGTTCTCCGAAGCGACGACGGTGTCGCTGAAGAGCCTCGGCGAGGCGGGCGAAGAATCGGGGCCGCTGTTCGCCGCCGCCGACCCGGTGGTGAAGAAGGCGGCGACCCTCGCCAAGTCCGGCGTCCAGCCGACCAGCGAACTGGCGAAGCTGCTGACCCACCTGCAGAAGACCGGTGGCTGGGGCGATCTGACCGAACTGATCTACAACACCACCGCGGTCATCAACGGGTTCGACCAGTACGGGCACTTCGCGAGGACGCGGCTGAAGCTCTCGACCTGCCTCGAATACATCGCCAGCGCAGGCGGCTACTCCGGCTGTGTCGCTCGCTTCAACGGCCCCAACGCGGCCAGCCCGGAAGAAGAAAGCGAAGCCGGGGCCAGCACCAGCGCCACCCAGATGATCCAGCTGCTGCTGGACCGGATCGAAGGCGAAAGGGCCGAAGGGACCGGTGGCACCGCGGTTGAAGAAGGGCCGGCGATCGGCATCGGCCAGGCCGGCTCGACCGAAGGCGGCCGCGAAGCCGCAGAAGGTCGGGCCGAACTCGGCGAAGCATCGGCGACCACCAGGGGCACCGCACCGCTCCTCGACTACCTCCTCGGGCCATGAGCGCGGAGCGACCAAGCGTGCATCTCTGGTTCTTCGCGCCGGGAGCGAAGCGCGAGGATTTGTGATGAGCAGGAACCGCGGCGGCATCGGAGGATTCGCCAGCAGCCCGATCCTGGTCGGGGCGGTGACCGTGCTGGTCATCATCGTCGCCGTCTTCCTCGCCTACAACGCCAACAACGGGCTGCCGTTCGTCTCGACCTACGACCTCACGGCGCGACTGCCCAACGCCGACGCCCTGGTCAAAGGCAACGAGGTGCGGATCGGCGGCGTTCGGGTCGGGATCGTCAAGTCGGTCGTGCCCGTCAACGAAGGCGACGGCAAGGTCGCGGCCGAAGTCAAGATCGCGCTCGACAAGACCGCCGAACCGCTGCCCGACGACTCGACGATCATGGTCCGGCCGAAATCTGCATTGGGGCTGAAGTACCTGCAGATCACGCCCGGAGAATCCTCCGAAGGCTTCGAAGCCGGGGAAACGATCCCGCTCGCCCAGGCGCGCCCGGAACCGGTCGACATCGACCAGTTCTTCGACATGTTCGACAAACCGACGCGGATCGCGATCCGCCAGGGCCTGGCCGGCTTCGGCAACGCCCTGGCCGGGCGCGGCCCGCAGCTGAACGAAGCGATCGGCGCGCTGCGGCGGCTGGCGGTCGAAGGGCAGCCGGTGTTGCGGACGATCGTCGCCCCGAGCACCGACTTCGGCGGCTTCTGGGAAGCGCTCGAGGACCTCTCGGCGACGGTGGCGCCGGTGGCGGCGACGCAGGCGAGCATGTTCGTCGTCCTCGACCAGACCTTCGCCGCGTTCGCCCGCGTCTCGCGGCCCTACATCACCGAAACGATTGAAAAGAGCCCGCCGACGCTCGACGAGGCGAACGCCGACCTGCCAGTCATCCGGCCGTTCCTGCGCGACTCCGAACGCTTCTTCACGGCGCTGCAGCCGGGGGCACGGGCGCTGGGCGAAACCTCGCCGGTGATCGCCGAAGCGCTGCATGCCGGCATCCCGGCGCTGAACGGCTCACCGGTTCTCTACGCCCAGCTGACCCCGACCGCGCAGGCGCTGGTCGACTTCCAGGAAGCGCCGGGGACGATGACCGGCCTTGACCTGCTGACCGACCTGAACCACGTGATCGGCCCGCCGGTGCGCTACGTCACGCCCTCGCAGACCGTCTGCAACTACTGGACGCTGGCCTTCGAAGAGATCTCGAACGCCGCCAGCACCGGCAACGAAAACGGCCACTGGCTGAACGTGGTCTCGTTCGGCCCGCCCGAAGGCCCGAACAGTGAGAGCACCTTCGCCGCTTCGCCGGCCAACGGCGGCGGCACGGACTCGCGGCGCAACCACCTCCACTTCAACCCCTACCCGAAGACCGCAGCGCCGGGGCAGAACGACGTCTGCGAAGCGGGCAACGAGAAGTACGTGCCCGGCAAGACGATCATCGGCAACGCGCCGGAAGTGTGGGGGACGGAAACCCGCGGGCTGCCGAAACCCGAGGAAGAAAAAGAAGCCGAAGCAGGCGGTGAAAGCGAATGACGCGCCTGCCGGAGCGCGACCGCCGCGCCCAGGAATCCCGTGGCGGCGGGATCTTCCGCTGGCGCCCGGGCAACGTCACCGTCGCGATCATCTTCATCCTGATCCTCACGGTCGGCCCGTACCTAGCGTTCACCAAACACATCCCGTTCACCAGCTACGGCTACGAAGTCAAGGCGACCTTCGCCAACTCGGCCAATATCGCGACCAACTCGCCGGTACGGATCGCCGGCGTCGAAGTCGGCAAGGTGGTCTCCGCCGAACGCGACGGCGACGCGACCACCGTCACCTTCACCGTCGACGGTGCCGGCCAGCCGGTCCACGACGACGCCTTCGCGACGATCAAACCGCGGATCTTCCTCGAAGGGAACTTCTTCATCGAACTCAGCCCCGGCAGCCCGAGCGCGCCGGAGCTGTCGAGCGGCGGCACGATCCCGGTCAGCCAGACGGCGACCGCGGTGCAGATCGACGAGGTCCTCAGTGCCCTGCAGTCGCCGGTCCGCGCCGACCTCAGCCACCTGCTCGAGAGCTACGGCAACGCGCTGACCCACAAGCCGACGGCGGAGGAAGACGCCAACCAGCTGCCCGAGGTGCGGGGGGTGACCGGCGCTGGGGCGCTGAACGGCGCCTTCAAATACGGCGGCGACGCCGGCCGCTACAGCTCGCAGGTGACGAACGCGCTGCTCGGCACCCAGCAGCGTGACCTCTCGAAGCTGGTCTCCAGCGCCGGCCGCACCTTCAGCGCCTTCGCCGCCAACACCGAGGACCTGCAGGGTCTGATCACCAACTTCGACACCTTCACCGGCGCCCTCGCCAACCAGTCGACGAATCTCGCGACCACGATTCACGTCCTGGCGCCGACCCTGCAGGTGTGGCGCACCTCGCTGGTCAACCTCAACAAGGCGCTGCCGCCGCTCCGCACCTACGCGATCGAGCTGCGGCCGGCGGTGGCCGAGCTACCGGACCTGATCAGCGCCTCGAAACCGTGGCTCGCCCAGATGCGGCCGCTGCTCAGCGGCAAGGAGGGCCTCGGCCTGGCGAAGCTGCTGGCGAAGTCGACGCCGGGGCTGGCCGGGGCGGCGCGCGAAGGCAAGCGCAACACGATCCCGCAGATCAACCGCCTCAGCCTCTGCACCTCGCAGGTCTTCGTCCCGGCCGGCAACCAGGTGATCAACGACCGCTTCAGCACCGGCCAGCCGAGCTACCGCGAGTTCTTCTACCTGCTCTCCAACTTCGCCGCCTCGAGCCAGAACTTCGACGGCAACGGCCCGTATTCGCGCGCCCAGATCGGCAACGGGCCGGTGCTGGTCGGCGAACCCAACCCGTTTGGCAACCCCGCCACCTTGAGCGAAGGCATCAACTACGCGCACGTCCTCGAACAGCCGCTCGGCACCCAGCCGCGGCTCGGCACCCAGCCGCCGCTGCGTCCGAACGTCCGCTGCGACAGCCAACCGGTGCCGGACGTCAACGGCCCGCTGGGCCAGGTTGGCCCGGCATCGCCGTCCGTCGCGGGAGTGAACCCATGACCAGCGGCCGGCCCGAAGACGTAAGCCGCTTCAAACACTTCCGTGCCTGGCTCGGACGGCAGGCCCGCGGTCACCGCAAAGACACGCTTGCGATCCTTGCGCTGGGCCTCGCCGGGATCGTGATGATGCTGGCGATCTTCATCCAGCAGAACGCGACGCTGCCGGCCTGGATCCCGTTCGTCGGCGAAGAATACGAACAGATCAGCGCCGAATTCTCGAGCGCCCAGGCGGTCACGCCGGGTCAGGGCCAGGCGGTCGACGTCGCCGGGGTGCAGATCGGGAAAGTCACCTCGGTCGAACTAGAAGACGGCCACGCCGTGGTCGGGATGGACATCGAACCGAAGTACATGGAACTGCTCCACCCGAACGCGAGCTTCCTGCTGCGGCCGAAAACCGGGCTAAACGACATGATCGTCGAGATCGAACCGGGGAGCGGCAAGGAGTCGATCGAGGACGGTCACCGCTTCACGCAGGCCCAGACCGAACCGAACGTCAACCTCGACGCTTTCCTGGCGAGCCTCGACGCCGACACCCGCCAGTACATCCAGTTGCTGGTTGCCGGCGGGGCGCAGGGGATCGGCGGCGAAGGGCAGAGCCTGCGGGTCTCCAACGCGCTGCGGCGCTTCCAGCCCTTCGTCCACTACGTCGCCAAGCTGAACAAAGCAATCGCGGCCCGTCATGTGGCGCTTTCGAGAGTGATCCACGACTTCGGCCAGCTGACCGGCGAGCTCTCCCAGCACGACGCGCAGATCCGCCAGTTCGTCACCTACTCTGACGCGGCGCTCGGCAACTTCGCCAACCAGCAGGCGTCGATCCAGGACGCACTCGAACGCTTCCCCTCGGCGCTGCGGGCGGCGAACGAAGGCTTCGCCAGCTCCGACCGCTTCTCCAAAGTCGCCTACCCATCGCTGACCAAGCTGCTGCCGCAGACGGCGGCGCTGACGCCGGCTTTCAAGTCCACCACCCAGCTGTTCAAGCAGACGACGGCGCCGATCCGCGACGGGATCCGACCCTTCACCCGCGAAATCCGGCCGCTTTTGACCCACAGCGCCGAAGCGGCTGGGCCGTTCGAAAAGTCGGTCCGCAACTTCGGCAACAGCCTCGGCGGCCTCAACTCGTTCATGAACCAGCTCGCCTACAAGCCGAAAGGCGGAGAGAGCAGCCTCTTCTATTTGGCCTGGCTGAACCACGACTTCAATGCGGCGTTCAACCTGCAGGACGGCTCGGGCCCGATCCTCCGCGCGACGCTCCTCACCAGTTGCACGGGTTCGGACCTCGGGTTCGGCTACGTCGCGGCCGAAACCGCCAAGGGCCACAAATACCTGCAGACGCTGCTGGAAATGGTCGGGTTCCCGCGTCAAGGCGAAATCCCGGTCAGCTTCGAATCCGATCGGGCGGAATCCCCCGGGACCTGCGGATACGCGGAAAAGAAATGAGCAAGCGCGCACCCAGCACCGCCCAGCTCTTGATCATCACGGCCTTCGCGCTGTCTTGTTTCGGGATCCTGCTCTTCCTCTGGGTCACCTTCGGCGGGCCGACCCCGTTCCGGGCCAAGCCCTACCAGGTGAAGATCCCCTTCAATGAGGCGACCCAGCTGGCGCAGCAGTCGGACGTCCGGATCTCCGGCGTCAACATCGGCAAAGTCCAGTCGATCGAACTGGCGCCCAACCACAAGCAGGCGCTGGCCACCGTCGACATCGAAAACCAGTACGCGCCGCTGCCCGAAGACACGCGGGCGATGCTGCGGACCAAGACGCTGCTCGGCGAGACCTATGTCGAACTGACGCCCGGCTCGGACAAGAGCAAGATGCTGGACGACGGGGCGATGCTGCCGGCCGCGAACATCAGCAAGTCGGTCCAGCTCGACGAGATCTTCCGCACCTTCGACCCGAAGACCCGCGCCGCCTTCCAGGCCTGGCAACAGGAAGCGGCGGTGGCGATCGAGGGCCAGGGCCAGAACCTCTCCTACGCGATCGGTGAATTAGAACCGGCCTTCACCGAATTCGAACGGCTCTTCCGCACCCTCGACAGCCAGCGGCTGGCGGTCTCGCAGCTGTTCAGCAACGGCGCCACGACCTTCCGCGCGCTGCGTGGCCGGGAAGGCCAGCTGGCCGAACTGATCCGCAACTCGAACGCGGTCTTCACCACCACCGCCCGGCGCAACCGCGACATCGAAGCGCTGTTCCGCGCCTTCCCGACCTTCCTCGACGAGTCGCGGCTGACCCTGGCTGACCTGCGCACCTTCTCCGAAAATGCCGACCCGCTGATGCGCCAGCTGGTGCCGGCGGCCGAACAGCTCTCGCCGACGCTGATTGCGTTTGCCAAGCTGGCGCCGGAAGCGCGCGACTTCTTCAACGCGCTGAGCGAAGTCAACGCCCTGGCGCCGACCGGGCTGGCCGCCTTCCGCGAGCTGTTCCGCGACGAGTTCCCGCCGTTGCTGCGGGCGCTCGACCCGTTCCTGCGCAACCTCAACCCGCTGTTCGTCGGCTTCGACCTCTACAAGAGCGAGATCACCTCGTTCTTCGCCAACTTCGCGGCGACGTTCAACGGCCTGCTGCCGAAGGAAAGCGAAACCGAAAAAGTGCGCCCGCACTACCTGCGGGTGATCGGGCCGATGAACCCCGAAACCCTCGCCTCCTATCCGAGCCGCCTGGCGATCAACCGCAACAGCGCCTACAGCCCGCCGCGCTGGGCCGAACTGCTGAAGTTGGGGTCGCTGCCGAGCTTCGGTACCCAGCAGTGCAGCGCCGGGGTCACGGCGACCCTGCCGTCGGAACCGTGGAAATCGAAAGCGCTCCAGGAACGGACCAAAAAAGGCAGCGAAGACGAAGCGAAGGCGCTGTTCGAAAACATCAAGCGCTACGCCTTCGCCGAACAGAACAGCACCACCTCGATCGCCGCTCCCGCCTGCACCCAGCAGGCG
>Ga0105249_10002961_pt1 | contig 14654 bp, 8 predicted proteins | sample KBSS44metaG_FD_81522 | JGI IMG/M metagenome (GOLD analysis project Ga0105249, IMG submission 81522) | Switchgrass rhizosphere microbial communities from Kellogg Biological Station, Michigan, USA - KBS S4-4 metaG | ecosystem: Host-associated > Plants > Roots > Rhizosphere > Soil | place... | reverse complement strand
ATCATCGTGACCTTTCATCTCATGGATAATAAAATGGACGGCACCCTTGCATTATTTGCTGATCCAAACAAGCCCTATCGTATAATTAAGCTGACAAAAGAAAGTACTAAATAGGATTTACTCTACCGGTAGATCCACAATAAAATTGGCTTGTCGGACTTATTGATAATACGTGAAAGCCTGTCAAAAAAATTATAAGAAACCATCGCACATCCGAAACTATTACAGAGAACCCGTGGATAAATCTCTTCGTCGGGCACACAATCAAACCCGTGAATGACGACAGCCCTGTTATAAGCGTTCGAATTAGTTTTATCCAATCCATGCAGCCTGTATGATTTTCCATATTGGCCATGATAAAATTCACCAATCTTATATTTTCCAAGAGAACTGCATCCGCTTCCGGATGCGTTGGAGAACCGGGGATGGGCAATGAAGTCTTCATTGCAACATCCATGAGCTACAAGACCGGACCATGCAACAGATTTATCTTCCAGGTCATAAACAAAAAAACGCTTACGACCACCCGATATGCTCATGTCAACGAGAAAACAATATTTGGTGGAGTACCCTTTTTGCAGGGCATAATCATACAGATCATCTGCACGGTTTTCTAACACTTTAGTTTTACCTTTTTTCTCATTAGCAGGATCCTTTGTTAAGATTTTTTTCTTACTCTTCTTTTTGGATGATTCTGTCTTTTTACTTTCCTTTCCTGCGATCAATGTCTCCGGGGCCTTGTTTTTATCAGCATCTGAACAGGAGATAGTGAAAAAAAAGAATGATAGCAGGGCGAAGCATGCAAGTTTGTTTTTCATAGGGACCGGTTTGCCAACAAAATACAAAAATGTTCAGAGGCCGGGGGATAAAGACTTTTACGCATAACTATTTTGAGTGGTATTTGAAACTTTGTATCGGCCTGGTACGAGAAAATATACTAATAAAACACAGAAATGATCACGATTCATTCCCGGATAAGAAGCCGGGAACCCGTAATAAAAATCCTTCCTAATTTTACCATGCAATAAATAAGCTGTAAATGAAAACCCGTTCTTTATCATTAAAAATTTCTTCTTCGATCGGTGCTGTTTCGGCTAAATGTATTGTTCCGGAAAAAAGCAAATGCATCATGACCATCGCACACGGAGCAGGAGCAGGAATGGATCATGTTTTTATGGTAACATTGGCTCAATCTCTTTCTGAGCAGGGAATCGCAACATTCCGTTTCAATTTTCCTTTCACTGAAAATAAAAAAGGAAGACCGGATACGCCTGCTGTGGCTCACCAAACTATTGAAGCGGCTGTTCTCAAAGCGCAGAAATTATTTCCAAAACTTCCTCTTTTTGTTGCCGGAAAATCTTTTGGCGGACGAATGACTTCTCAATATTTATCAACTCATCACGCCTCAGGTGCAAAAGGCGTTATTTTCTATGGCTTTCCATTGCATGCCCCGGGTAACCCTTCTATTGAAAGAGCTGAACATTTAAAAGATGTAAAAACCCCGATGCTTTTTTTACAGGGATCAAGAGATGAATTTGCCACATGGAATTTGATCGAATCGGTATGTTCATCACTTCCGCTTGCCAAACTGGTAAAAATAGAAGGAGCGAATCATGCCTTTAAAGCGGGTAAACAAAATATCATACAACTGCTTGCTAATGAAACTAAGGATTGGATCGATAAAATAATAAAGAAGCTTGTGTAAAAAAACTGAAAAGAAAAACAGCTTTTATTATTTCAATGATTCTAAAAGTTATTTATCATTATTAAAACGTCTCCAGAGATTATACTGCCGGTATTTACATACTTTATAATGTTCCCCGCCCTTCTTATCATATTCTTCTCTCAATGCCTTCCACTCTTGTGCAGGTATACACCGGGTTTCACCGGTTTCAATATTATACGCAATGCCGGTAGTCGCTTTTGCCTGCAGTTTAAATAAGGAGGTAGGTATATCAAGATCTCCTGCTATTTCCCAAAGGCGGACAGTTGAATCATAACCTGCGGTCAATATCCATTTATTATCCGGACTAAATACAGCGCTTGTAACAGTTCCTTCATGTTTTTTAGCAACACCGATCTCTTTCAATGTAATAGCATCCCAAAGATGAGCAGCTTTATCCCAACCGGCAGTAATGATCCACTTTCCATCAGGACTGAAAGCTGCACTTCCAACATAAGTCGTATGCTTCAAAGAGGAGCCAACCTGTTCACCTGTGGCAACATTCCAGACACGGGCAGTATAATCGTCACTTGCAGTTAGTATTTTATTTCCTCCTGTATTGAAAACAGCAGTCCTGACGATGTCATCATGTTTAAAAGAAATAATCTGTTTGCCGGTATTGGCGTCTAACAGGTATGCAGCCCTGTTTCCACTGGCAAGTATTGTTTTTCCATCAGCACTAAAAACAGCACTATTGATACCGGGATGTCTGAAAGTCTGGATAGGCTTTGCCATTGATGTCAGCGTCGCATTCCAAATTCGGAGATAGCTGTCATCATAACCAGTCTCATCCTCAGTTACAGTTAATATTAATTTGTCATTTGAGCTAAAAACCGCAGTATTAACTGCAAATTCAAGCTTTAAAGAATCGAGTTGTTTTGCCGAAGTTGTTTCCCAAATATGAATGGTGGAATCCTCACACGCTGTTAACAGCTTTGTACCATCGGCATTGAAGACCGCACTGATCACATTTGCTTCATGTTTTAACGAGTCAATTTGGTTTCGTGATGAAAGCTCCCATATTCTGGGAGTTGGATCATCTGTAACAGTCAAAATCCTGGTTCCATCCGGACTGAAAACACTATTTTTTACGGGTCCGTTCAAGGTGATAATATTTCCATTTTCAACTGCAGTCGTTTCAATATCCCATAACCGGATCGCTTTATCCCAGCCTGCAGTGAGAATTTGTTTGCCATCCGGATTGAATGCTACACTATAAACAGGACCTTCGTGCTTCATAGCTGTTCCCAACTCGCTTTGTGTCTTTATATCCCAAAGCCGTGCAGTCTTATCTCTGCTTGCTGTTAATATCCACTTACTATCCGGGCTGAACACTGCATCAGTAACCTTATCATTGTGTTTGAAAGAAGCTAATGGGTTGCCTCCGGGATCCCAAATGCGCACTGTCGAATCGGTGCTTATTGTAAGAATTTTTGCTCCGTCAGGACTAAAAACAGCATTCGATATATTCTCATTATGATCAGCAATCGCTCCCGGAAAAGGAATTTGTTTTTTTGTTGTAAGATCCCAAAGATGCAGCTTCGTGCCAATAGAAGTTGTAAGAATTTTTGTTCCATCAGGACTAAACACTCCACTTAAAACGTCATCATCATGTTTAAAGCCATATAACATTCGTTCAGTAGCAATTTCCCAGATTTGCGCAGAGTCGTTCGTACTCACGATGAGTGCAAGTCTTCCATCCGGGCTAAAAACTGCGCTGGTACTATCATTTTTAACTTTAAAAACATGTATTTGTTTCCCGGTAGCGACATCCCAAATGCGAACAGCTTTACCATTGCCTGTCGTTAATACCTGTTTATTATCCGGGCTAAAAGCGGCAGTGATCACAGGCAATTGATTGTCCATTTCCGGCCCGATTTGTTTACCTGTTGCTTTGTCAATGACCCGTGCTGTACCATCATTGCCTGCAATTAATATACGATCGCCATTGGCGCTAAAGGAAATAGCATTGATAATATCTTTTTGAGGGAAAATATTTTTTAAAGAAGTATGAGGCAGATAAGTCTCGCCATCAATTAAAAATTTTTGAATGAGTTTTTGATTATTGCTTGCCACAGCGGCCTCTGCTACCAGGTGCAACCCGTCTAACAAATTATTTTCAGCTTTTGCAGATTGGCTGCTCTTCCAGTAATTCAAAGCCAGCGCTTTTTTATTTCTCAGGTCATTTTTATATATCGAATAAGCAAAACCGGAGATCAGTAGAATAATAAAGATCAATGCAGCAATAACAAGTCTTCGGTTCCTGATTTTTTTTAAACGTTGCTTTTTTTCTTCCTGCTCACTTTCTTTCAGGTATTGAATATTTTTTTCGAAGCTGGTATCATAACGTTGCGCCCATGTCTTGCCGGGTTGAAAGGAATAATACCATTGCAGAATTTGATGTAATTCATTCCCGGCCAACAGGTCCTTTTTGTCTTCACTATAAAGTTTTGCTGACTCAGACAACCGTAAGAGTAGTTTACCCGCTTCAGCTTCTTCATCCACCCATTTATTTAAGATACTCCACTGCCGGATAAGGGCTTCATGAGAAATATCTATTAAAAGATCATTCTCATCTGCCAGTTTATTAATAACCAGGAAACACTTATTACCTTCGATAAAACGGTTAATAATAAAAAGCAAAACTTCTTTTTCAGCGCCTGTTATTGCCTGCAACTCACTTAACCGGGCCGGTCTTCTTATCTTACGGCCATTCTCATCAATAGTTGTCAGCGCCTGGAATATTTTTTTTGTAAGATTCAATTCTGCTGCTGACATTCCCTGCAATGCTTCATCTGCATGATTGGATAATGCTTTTTCTATGCCGCCTGTTCTTTTATAATCTCCCAAGTCCAGTTGGCCATTCCTGTCTACCAGTTTTTCTGTATCCCATATTCGCATGAGTGCATGCTGTAATAACGGCAATTCATCTTTGACTAAATGTGTGTCATTCAATAACCGGGAAGTTAAAGCGGGATGAATGTTTCCTTTATATAAACGGATGGGTCCTTCAATAATAGTTTCCAGTTGAATTCTATTCAGGCGGGGAACGATGTACTGGCTTTGATTCATCGCTTCGGGTAAGCCATAAAATTGTGCACAGTCTCCGATAAAATCTGAACGCATCGTCATGATCACATACACTGGTAATTCTTTTTGCTTTGAAAGTCCCAGTAAGATGTTTACAAAATCTACTGCTTCATCTGTTTTGCTAAAATCTTTTTTATCGATAGCAAAACGGAAGAGTTCTTCAAATTGATCTACAAGCAATAGAAAATTGCTGTTGCTCTTCAACAATAACTTTAAAATATTAACCAGGGCTTCAACACCTTGCTCCTTTATATTTTCCAATACGGTTGTTGAAGTAAGTCCATTGTTTCGAAGATCCGATTGATCCAGGATTGCATCAATCAGGTTGCAGACGGGACTTTGACCAGGCTTCATTATACTGATGATCCAATGATCATTGATGCGGACAAGATATCCTGCTTTAAGTCGTGGGATGACCCCGGCTTTTATCAAAGATGATTTACCACTTCCTGAACCACCTGTTACTGCCACAAAATGGTATTGATGCAAACGCTGTAATATCTCCATCGTTTGCGCCTGCCTGCCAAAAAATAAAAGACTTTCGTCGGTTTCAAAAGGGCGAAGCCCCACGAAAGGATTGCTGGAAGAGCTAAGGCTCATTGCACAATCTTTAGACTTTTAAGAAAAGGTCGCACTACATCCCTGTCTAATTCAGCTTTATCACTGTTATTCATTACGGTAATTTTAATGGCCGTTTGCTCAAATTTTAAAGAACCCGGATCCTTATGCGGAGGCAGCAACAGAACAAAAAGTTCATTTATCGGGTAATTATAGGAGACAAGCAGTTGCTCTGTAGCATTCACTCTTTCGTTTATCCAATCCCAGGTTACCTTACCATAGAAAAGAACAATACTTGTTGCCTGTCGAACTCTTTCTTCAAGAATACTTATGTTTTTTTTGGGATTACCTTCCTGGGGATTAATAATGGGTAGTTTATTATTTTCCAAAAGAATTTTACTCAAATCCAGGGCGTATAGCTGGTCATTAAAATGCGTATCGATCAATCCTGAATCTTTTCCATTTTTCACTCCTGTCCATACATGCTGCTCCTCATTTGCCATATCGATCACCTGTTGCGTAAGTTCACCTTTGGGGCTGCGAACATATTTAATACCCGTTGCCGGCAGGTTACCATTTTCGATATCACGTAAAAAAGTTTTGTATTTTTCTTCTTCAATAGTGTCAATATTCAAATCAGCCGGAACCCATATTAATTTTGTTTTGCTCGTGAGCAAACTTAGCTCTGCCTGTTTTTGAGGATACCCAAGCGTTTCCTCTCCCTCAATAGTTCTGCCGGGATATTGATCCAGTAAATGCACAGATAGTTCTGCCTTATCAAGTTTTTCTTTTACCGCTGCCTCATGTTTACTTTTTTCCCATGGTGGCGGCGCATTTGGAATTACTGCAATTTCCTTCTTCTTTAATTCTGCAATAGTTCTCTTTCGTATGCTGCTTAAACTATCTGATACATCGCCAAAGTACACATCAAATAGGGCCGCTTGCTCATTTTCTTCCGGGGATGGTGGCGGTTCAATTAATAATTCAACGAGCGAATCACAAAGAGATTGCATTTTGTCCCTGAATTGAGCGGCACTGATAGCGAACGGATGACCCCGGTCGTCTTCTTCAACAGCATCATGAAATGGAAATCCTGTTGCTCCTGCAAATTCATGCGGCCATTTCTGATGTGGAATGTTATATAATAGAACATTAAAAACTCTTGACTGATCCCTGATTTTTGTACCCTCGGATTCTCTTTTATAATTATAAAACAGTTCCAATTCTTTTTTACAATATTCCGACTTTAGATAAGCCGGGGAATTAAGACATACCAGGATAGCCGATTTTTTTAAAGAATCATCTATGGAATCATCGAATAATGTATTTCCATCCAGTCTCTTTTCATCCCACCAGATGGTTACATCCCTTGTCCCAACCGATTGCCAGAGCGTAACAGTGAGGTCGTTAAAAAAATTTTCTATCCAACCTTTTTTTTCTTCAAATACTTTTAGATTGTCTAAATGGCAATAGCTTAGAAAAATATCAAATTTATAATCTTTTAAATAGGCCATTGATTAAATTTAATAAATATTGTTAATCAACTTTTATAACAATGGATGGTCTTTTGAGACGCGGTTCGTTTTTCATACTGTTCTTAAAAACATCCCTGAGGTCTACATCCTTCGCACCGGTAGTTCTATGATTCAACATATTTAGAGTCCAGATTGAAAAAGTAGTATTTGACGGAAGAGAAACCCGGATTGTCGATGCCAAACGGGAACTGCTTGTTGCATTTACTTCAGGGTTTTTGTGATTGTACAATTTGGATAAGATATAAAAAACTCTGAAGCTCGCTTTCAGATCGGGGGCATCCAATACAGGTTTGTAAGGCGCTACTGTACCTGTCCGCCAAACAATCACATCAAATGGAAGCAATTGCTCTTCAATGGCCACTGGTATATACGCAGGGCTTTCAATTTCATTGTCACTTTGCGAAGTATATCCATTTGGACCTGCAGCGTGTGATTTAAACAGTGGCTTGTAAAAGAGGGATGCAGTGTTTGAAGACTCAGCTGTCAGCTCCCGGATGCCTGTAGCCAGTTGCTGCAATTGATTGTATTGACTGGTATTTAAATTACGGGAGTAAAGACGTAATTCGTATAATAATTTAGACAGGATGCTATTAATAAATTGAACTGTTACCCGGTCAATGGAACTGATCTGCACCTTAACGTTATTTAGATGACTGGCAAGATCACTGATCAGCCTAACGGCTTTATCAGGGATCTTTTTGTATGTATTTAGTGTGTCCAGGTATTTGAGGAATTTATCGTTTTCAACCCTGTCCGGTTCAAGGTTAGCAGCATGTTCTTTATCAAGGCTCTTTTGATCATTAGAAGACACTGGCGGAAACACAGGAAGCTTTAAAGCATAATTTATTTTAACATGCTTTACTTCAACTAACTCAGGGTTTAGCGCAAGAAGCAACTCTATACCATCTAAACTATAAGCAATCCCATTTTGAGTCAAAGCAAATGCTATGTATTCTTTTATAGGAACCAGTGTGTCTTTTTGCCTGCTACGTTGATACACATCGATCCAATAACCACTTTTTCTTTCTTCAAATGGAATATAATAATCATGTGGGTCCGGCACTCCGTTTTGTGGAATGACACTGCCTCCATACTGAAATGCTTCAATGCGACTGTACCCATCATTATCAATTTCAACAGGTGAGATAACATTGTTGCTTATAGCTCTTACCCGGATCGCATAACGTTTGCCCGGCTCAAGCACATTTTTATATAAGTTGACATCGAGAAGAAATGTTGTTGAAGGCAATGATGTTTTGCGAAACACGAAAGGATTATTGATTGCATCAGTAACGGTTTGGTTCGGAAATAATTCTCTTATTTCAAAATCATAACTGAATCCACCTAAAGATAACCCGCAGGTGGATTGAGGAGGAGTCCATGTAAAAACAACCGGGGATACGGGTTGTATTATTGTAATCTCAGAATTGATATTTAAATTATTTACGGGCTGGGTAAACTGCGGTGCTCCCCCGGCCTGGTTACAAATAGTAAACGAAGCGCATCCCAGGTTAGGATCGGAGGCATAATCACCTAATCCGCCATTTCCATTTACGTATCGTGCATAAAAGCAGATACGGTAATTGCCATCGGGTAATTTAATCCTGTTATTCGCATCTTTAATCGAAGCTAAATCCACACCGCTTACCACTAAATTGCTTTCATTAAAATTGCTAAATGCATCTATCATTTGGGCAGGAGAAATTTGTGTCAGGCCCGGGTTGATTGTGATAGAAGCCTGTTGCTGGTAATTCGGGTTTAATTCTATTTTAATTGGTGATGGTGACAGGCGTTCAATTCTGCCAAATAATTTTACCCGTGTACTGCATCCCGGCGGATTACTGAATTGCAAATTGGATATAACACTACCCGCTGAAATCGACTGTGCGATAAGAGGATTAATGGGTGGCTTTACCATTGTGTTTATTAGCATTCCATTTTGCGGCTGTGTGCAACTAATAATTGTAAAAATATTGCTGCAGCCCAGGTTAGGATCCGAACTAAAACATTCATTAGGACCCGAACCACAGCCAACATCAGATCGGGTAAAAAAGCAAATACTGTAGGTACCATCCGGTAATTTCATGACACCCGAATTATTGGGATCAGTAATAGCAGCTAAGGTTGTTTGATCTAAATCGAAATTGTTCAGATCAGAAAAGTTACCGAATGCATCTAATATCTGGCTTATCGAAAGCGGTAATGAAGTATTGTTATTTAATTGAAAAGGAGGTGGCGGAACAGTTTTTTTTAATGTTATTGAAAAGGGAGAAGGTGAAATACGCTTAATGATTCCAAAAAGATACACCTGCATTGGATACGATGAATCGCCATTCGTGATAACAGAACTAACTCTTCCCTGGTTAATATAATCCTTTATAAATGGGGTAGTGGGAGGCACTGCGATTGTATTCTTAAAAGTTATTCTATATGTTTGACCCAGCGATGAGGTGCATAAATAAACAGAAAGTAACAACAGCAGTATTTTTGAATTATGGATACATATTTTTTTCATTTCATTTCTTTATAACATCAGTAAATTGAATAATTATATGATATTCCTCCTGCCAGGTTTTTAGTTGCAACTGCATGAGGGAAAGTTTTATTAACAGCATTGATAATTTCATTATTCGGTTGGCTATGCACATAATTAGCAAACAGGTTAAAGGAATGACGCTTTAGATTATATCCGACATTGGCAGCATAAGTATAATTCTTTTGAGTGCCAGCCGCAGAAAATTTGTTTGAGTAAAAACCAATGTTGCCTCTTATGTTTAAGTTTTTATTTTTTAACAGTTGAGAAGAGGTGCCGAATGTAACACCATTAGAATTATAAGAATTAGCTTCCTGCTTATACCGGGAGAATAAATAATTTAAAGAAAAGCTTAATCCCTTTTTAGTTAACGACAGGGTATAGCTTGCCGACGCAGATAAATTATTACTATTTGTTCGTGCAGCCGTAGCAGGATTTTTATCTTTTAAGCATTGCAAGCTTATATTGCCACCAATGAAGTGTATCTGGCTGCCTTTTGCAATATAATATGAGGGATTTACATTCAACTGTGATACCCGTTGCTTCAAAAGAACAGTATCACTTAAACGAAACGAATCGGCTATTTCAGGATTACCATTTTTCTGTTTTAAATTATAGCCCGAACCATTCACACTTACGCTGAATTGCTGGCTGATCAACGCATTGATATTAATATTTCCAACCTGTGTTTGCAATTCAACCGGGAGTGAGTTATTTAAATTATTATGCTGGTGCGAAAGATTGGTGCTTATATTTAATTTTCCTTTTGCAATAGAAAAATTATCACTCAGCGTAATGAGCTCAATGTCATCAAGCAAATAAGGCGTTCCGAATGATTTAAAATTGGGCTGAACTCTTCTATAACTAAGGCTGCTGCCAAATTTTGTAGAATAAAATGACAAGGATGACTGGCCAGCATAGGCGGCTAATGTACCCTGGTTGTCATGCAAAAAATTATTCATAAACTTTCTTAATCCTTTATTGGACGAATCAAGATTTTTTCGGTTGACAGACAGATCCTGTATCAGGCCGCTTATGGCCATATCACCTGTCCAGGTTATTTTTTTCAGTAGGGTGAGTTTGAATGAAGAACCTAACACTGCATTTTCCTGTGGACGAATGAATCGCTTTGTATTATAAGCAGAACCACTATCATCTTTAGCATGAAAATAAATTACATCCACAAACCGTGATGAATTGCCAATACCGATTTTAAACCCATAACCTTTGCGTGAATATTGCGGGGCTCTCAAACGTCCCCTAACAGTATCTTCATCAAAAGCTTTATTTAGCCGGCCATAAAAGGCAGAAAATCGAAATTGTTTAGGGTTTAATTCAATACCTATACCTTTAAAAGTTTGACCACCGTATGTCAAGGGCGAAAAATTAATATAACGATACCCCAAATGCAATTTAGCCCACCTGTAGGTTGGGCTCATTCCGAATTGAATGTGGGCAGGTGAGTTGCTTTTATTGTATTGATTAACGACAAATGAAAACGGCAAAATCACCTCGTTTATTCTTGCAGTAAAATTTCCGTTTGCATTCCAGGCAAATGATGGCCTTGTGTAAATGGACTCATTGGACGTATAAAAATTAGAAGATGCACCTATTTGTCCCCTGATCGTAAACTGTTTTTTCAGAGTGCCTTTATTGTTTTGGGCGTGGAGTAATTGCACAAAACATGAACATATAATGCCACAACAGATATTTTTGACAGCGGACATTATTTAGCATTTTTATATTATCAAAGAAGGACTCAACATTTTTTTAAAAAATGAGTCGAATTAAAGAATAAGACATTTGCTAAATATTCAGATCCGTAATCGTACAGACAGATTAATTATAGAGAGCGGATGATTGAAAATAACAGGTAGTGATTAAAATAAAATTAGGACCCCGTTTAACAATACAGTAATCGACAATTCCAATTGTAATTTAAATACAATACGGACTGAAGTCAATACCCCTTAAGTAGTATTTTCATTTTTTTCGTATGAATTCATTTAATCTTCTATAAAAGGATTGTCCAAATCTTTGCTCTTCTTAATCAGGTATGGCAGGCAAACGTTGTTCAACAGCACGACGTAACTTTACACCAAATAATATTGTATGGAACTGGGAATCGGCATGTTTGGCGATAATCATTATGATAAAGATGGCAAACCACAATCGCCCGGTCAGCGATTGCAGGAGCTGATCGAAGAAATAAAACTGATGGATGAAGTGGGTCTTGATTTTTATGGTATCGGTGAGCATCATCGTCCTGACTATGCAGTGTCCACACCGGAAATAATTTTGGCTGCTGCATCCTCTGTTACTAAAAATATTAAGCTGGGCAGCGCTGTTTCAGTCTTAAGTTCATCGGACCCGGTGAAGCTCTATCAAAGTTTTGCTACCATTGACTTACTTTCAAATGGAAGGGCAGAACTGATGGCAGGTCGCGGCAGCTTTATCGAGTCCTTTCCTTTATTTGGATATAGCCTGCAATTGTATGATGAACTGTTTGAAGAAAAGCTGGAGCTGCTTTTAAAGATCAATCAGGAAAATCCCATCACATGGAGCGGTAGATTCAGACCGGCGTTAGATAACCAACTCGTTTTACCACGTGCAGTAAATGATCATCTCAATATATGGGTCGCAGTCGGGGGCACACCTGAATCCGTGTTAAGAGCCGGTAAGTTTGGCTTGCCCGTGATATTTGCAATTATCGGCGGCAATCCTGTACAGTTTAAACCTTTGTTTGATTATTATAAGAATGTGTACAAACATTTCGATCATGATATGAACAAATTCCAGGTCGGCGTACACATGCATGCATTTTTTGGAGATGACAGTAAGCAAATAGCCGATGAATATTACCCGGTCTATTCATCACAAATGGACAGGGTAGGGAGTACCCGGGGATGGCCACCTTATCAAAAAGAACAATATGATATCGGTAGAGGCAGTAGTGGACATTTAATTATCGGGGATGCAAATGAAGCGATTGATAAAATTTTATACCTGCATGAATTGTTTGGTCTTACCCGTTTTTCTGCACATATGGATGTAGGCGGGCCTTCGCATCGGTCACTCATGCGATCGATCGAGATCTATGGAACGAGGATCGCTCCAAAAGTAAGAGCAGCATTAAAAAAAAATTATAGCTCCTTATAGTTAGTTCCGTTACTGCAAGATGTTTTATGATCGGTTGCTGATCTTGTTTTCAATTTGCTGATTAAACGATAAAGCAACTAAAAGAAAAAACTGCTATTGCAGGATTGTCGCCGTAAATCCATTGTTTATAATTTACCTTTATACAACTATTAAATCAAATTCTATGGGAGTTATCCTGCAGGCTTTTTATTGGGATTGCCCAAAACTGGAAGGCCAGGAATTCAACTGGTGGAATTGCATTAAAGAAAAAACAAATAAGATTGCCCGCGCAGGTTTCACAGCATTATGGCTGCCGCCCGTATGCAAGGCAGCCAATATCGGTGGTATGTCAATGGGATATGATCCCTATGATTTTTATGATCTGGGCAGCATTGATCAAAAGGGTTCCGTAAAAACATGGTTTGGATCTCAGCAGGAATTGGAGGAACTGATACAGGAAGCGCATGCGCAAGGTATGCATATCTATGCCGACATGGTATTGAATCATACCAATGGTGCAGATGAAGAAGAAATAAATGGGTTGGATGGTGTTAAACGCTGGACCAAATACAATCCCGGTAGCGGGAGATTTGCCCGCGACTGGAAATGTTACCACCCTTCTGATTTTGGGCGTATGGATGACATGATATTTGAAGGGATGCCCGATCTCTGTCATCGTAACCCATACGTGTATTTTGAATTAATGGAGCATGCAAGATGGCTGATAGAAGATATCGGTTTTGACGGATTGCGTTATGATTTTGTAAAAGGATATGGCACATGGGTCATTACAGCTATTCTCGAAAGATTTTATCAAAAAAATGGTACAGATAAATTTTCTCCCTTTGGAGTAGGAGAGTACTGGGATGAAGATGTTTCTATAACACGCTGGCTGAAAGAAACCAATGCCTATACTGACAATCCCGTAAGTGCCTTTGATTTCCCGCTGCGTTACAGGCTTAAAGCCCTGTGCGATCAATATGGATTTAACCTCAGCTCTCTTTGCAAAGGCGGAACCTTAATTACCAACGGGCTTGCTTCACAGGCTGTAACTTTCGTAGAGAATCATGATATGGCACGGAATGATCCCGTGATAAACGATAAGATGCTGGCTTATGCATATATACTCACACATGAAGGATATCCATGTATTTTCTGGCAGGATTATTTTAATTATGGGTTGGCATTAGAAGACACGCCAAATGGAATTGAAGCATTGGTTCAATTGCGTGAATTATATAGCGGAGGCAAAACAAATATTTTATATTGCGATAACGACCTTTATATCATGCAGCGTACCGGTACTGAAACACAAAACGGTCTTGTATTTGTATTGAATAACAGCAACAGGTGGAATGGGAGGGATGTAATGACCAGGTGGTCAGCAAAACAATTTGTGCCTCTTGCGTGGAATGGAAAAGATATCAGCGCCCCTGAAAATAAATGGACAAACGAGAAAGGCGTTGCTGAATTTTGGGCGCCGCCAAGAGGATATGCTGTATATATTCCGCAATAAGAATAATTTTAGTAATTAAAATCTGCTCTGCAAAAACAACAAATGGAATTTCCGGATTATTATAAAATATTAGGCGTACCGAAAGACGCATCAGCGGAAGAAATAAAAAAAGCTTATCGCAAGCTGGCAAGGAAAATGCATCCTGATGTTAATCCCAATGATAAAGAAGCGCATAAAAAATTCCAGGAAATAAATGAGGCGAATGAAGTATTAAGCGATCCCGAAAAAAGAAAAAAATACGACCGGCATGGCAAGGACTGGCAACATGCAGAACATTTTGAAAAAGCAAAACAATCACAGCACCGGCAGCCGGGAACAGGAGCGGAGTTTTTTTCAGGGGATGATTTTTCTGATTTTTTTACATCCATGTTTGGAGAATCCGGACGGGGCCGGCAAACAAAGTTCAAAGGTCATGATTATAACGCTGAGTTACATCTGACACTCAAAGATGCTTACACAACTCATAAGCAAACATTAACTGTGGATGGAAAAAATATCCGCATCACCATTCCGGCAGGCGTAGAAAACGGGCAGACAATTAAACTAAAGGGATACGGAGCT
>Ga0105249_10002959_pt1 | contig 14658 bp, 12 predicted proteins | sample KBSS44metaG_FD_81522 | JGI IMG/M metagenome (GOLD analysis project Ga0105249, IMG submission 81522) | Switchgrass rhizosphere microbial communities from Kellogg Biological Station, Michigan, USA - KBS S4-4 metaG | ecosystem: Host-associated > Plants > Roots > Rhizosphere > Soil | place... | reverse complement strand
CGGGTGCAGGTGCATGTGGTGGCATGTATACAGCGAATACGATGGCATCTGCAATTGAAGCATTGGGAATGAGTTTACCTTTCTCTTCTTCTAATCCTGCCTTGAGTGAAGAAAAGAAAAAAGAATGTCTGCATGCAGGTAAGGCATTGAGACTGTTACTTGAAAAAAATATTCGCCCCTCAGATATCATGACTCGTAAAGCATTTGAAAATGCGATTACCGTGATCATGATCTTAGGTGGCAGTACGAATGCCGTATTGCATTTGATCGCAATGGCAAGATCAGTTGGGGTTTCTTTGTCTATTGATGATTTTCAAACCATCAGTGATAAAGTGCCTGTGCTTGCAGATTTCAAACCCTCTGGAAAATATCTTATGCAGGATCTGCACCAGCATGGTGGACTTCCGTCAGTAATGAAATATTTATTGTCGAAGGGATTATTGCATGGCGATTGTTTGACAGTTACCGGTAAAACGGTTGCAGAAAATTTAGCAGGTGTTCCGGATCTGGATTTTAAGGCTCAGGATATTATTCATCCAACTGAACAACCATTGAAAAAAACGGGACACCTGCAAATTCTGTATGGTAATCTTGCGGAGAAAGGAAGTGTTGCAAAAATTTCTGGTAAAGAAGGTGAAAAATTTGTTGGCCCTGCCAGGGTCTTTGATGGTGAACAAAAATTAATTGCAGGTATACGAAGCGGATTGATAAAAGCAGGTGATGTGGTTGTGATAAAAAACGAAGGGCCCAAAGGTGCGCCGGGTATGCCGGAGATGTTGAAACCAACTTCAGCGATCAGTGGCGCTGGGCTTGGAAAAAGTGTAGCATTAATAACGGATGGAAGATTCAGCGGTGGCACGCATGGTTTTGTTGTTGGTCATATAACACCCGAAGCACACGAAGGTGGATTGATCGGATTTGTTCACGACGATGATATAATTGAAATCGATGTGACAAAGAATACAATCACATTGAAAGTAAGTGATGAAGAGATCTCAAAGCGCAAATCCAATTGGAAGCAACCGGCGTTGAAAGTGACCAGGGGGGTGTTATACAAATATGCTATGTGTGTGAAGGATGCAAGTGAGGGATGTGTTACAGATGAAGCTCCGTCAGAATCTTCTTCAAAGAAGAATGCAACGAATGGACGAGGTCAGTTTGTTGAAACTGTTGAAAGAATAGATAATTGATTAAAAAAGATTTTATGGATATACTTGAATTGACGAAAGAGAAAAAAACAAAAGCAGTTACTGAAAATATTTCAGGCAGTGAAGCTGTATTAAGAGCTTTCGTTGCTGAAGGAGTTGAAACCATCTTTGGTTATCCAGGCGGCGCTATTATGCCTATCTATGATGCCTTATATGATTATCATGATAAGCTAACACATATATTGGTTCGTCATGAACAGGGAGCCATACATGCGGCACAGGGTTTTGCAAGAGTAAGCGGAAGAACAGGTGTTGTGTTTGCAACAAGTGGTCCCGGTGCTACAAATCTTGTGACGGGATTAGCTGATGCAATGATCGACTCCACCCCTGTTGTTTGTATCACGGGACAAGTGTTTGCTCATTTACTCGGCACGGATGCATTCCAGGAAACAGATGTAATAAATATTACTACTCCAGTTACGAAGTGGAATTACCAGGTTACTGATGCCAATGAAATTCCTCATGTATTGGCAAAAGCATTTTATATCGCTGGTAGCGGACGACCTGGACCAGTGTTGATTGATATTACTAAAAATGCTCAGCTGCAAATGTTCGAATTCAAAGGTTATGAAAAATGCGAGCATATAAGAAGTTATCGTCCCAAGCCAATTGTTCGTAAAGAATATATTGAACAAGCTGCGAAACTTATTAATGAAGCAGAGAGACCTTTTGTGATCTTTGGTCAAGGAGTTATTCTTGGCAAAGCAGAAAAAGAATTTCAAAAATTTATTGAGAAAGCTGGTATACCTGCTGCATGGACGATCATGGGCATGAGTGCAATCCCAACCAACCATCCGCTTGGAGTTGGAATGCTTGGTATGCATGGAAATTATGGCCCAAATCTTTTGACAAATGAATGTGATGTTCTGATCGCAATCGGTATGCGATTCGATGATCGTGTTACAGGTCGCCTGGATAAATATGCCAAGCAGGCAAAGGTTATTCATTTAGATATTGATCCATCTGAAATAGATAAGAATGTAAAAGCAACTGTACCAGTTTGGGGTGATTGTAAAGAAACATTACCGTTACTGACCGAACTCGTTGAGCAAAAAATTTATCCGCAGTGGTTGCAAAAGTTCAATGATTGCATGAAGAAAGAAGAAGAGAAATGCATAAAAGATGAAATGAACCCCACGAGTGATATCCTTACTATGGGTGAAGTGATCACTGCGATCAATGAATTAACCAAAGGCGATGCGATAATTGTAACTGATGTTGGTCAGCACCAGATGGTAGCTTGCCGCTATGCCGAATATAATTCAAGCAAGAGCAATATTACGAGTGGTGGATTAGGCACAATGGGTTTTGCGTTACCTGCAGCTATTGGAGCAAGTTATGGTGCGCCGGGCAGAACTGTCATTGCAATTATTGGTGATGGCGGTATTCAAATGACTATTCAGGAACTCGGCACAATCATGCAATTCAAACCTGAAGTAAAAATTATTATTCTTAATAATAAGTTCTTAGGAATGGTTCGCCAATGGCAGGAGTTGTTTCATAAGAATCGTTATTCATTTGTTGATATAGAGAGCCCGGATTTTGTAATGGTAGCAAAAGGATATGGCATTGAAGGAAAAAGTATTTGCAAAAGAGAAGATGTGAAAAGCACATTGAAAGAAATGCTGGATCATAAAGGAAGTTATTTGCTTGAAGTGATCGTTGGAAAAGAAAACAATGTATTTCCAATGGTACCGCAAGGCCGTGGTGTAGCGGAAGTTGTCCTTTCAAAAGATGAAATTTGATTTGTTCTGATGACTTGGTCCGGGCTAAAGCCCCCGGGATAAAAATATGATTGAGTTATCTCCGCCCTAAAGGGCGGAGCAATTCATGGAAGATTAAAATAGAATTAATAAACATATTATTTATGACAAAACAAGAATATACAATTACGGTGTATACGGAGAATCAGATTGGATTATTGAACAGGATAGCCATCATCTTTTCTCGTCGTAAGATAAATATAGAAAGTTTAAATACTTCTCCAAGTGAGATCGACAGTGTACATCGTTTTACGATTGTGATCAATGAAGTAGAAGATGTGGTACGTAAACTATGCCGTCAAATTGAAAAACAAGTAGAAGTATTAAAAGCCTATTATAACACCAATGAAGAGATCGTTTGGCAGGAACTGGCTTTATACAAAGTGCCTACAGATATTATTGCGGAAGAAGTAAAAGTGGAACGGTTGCTTAGCCAGTTTGGAGCGAAAGCAGTAGTAATAAGAAAGGATTATACAGTATTTGAAGTAAGTGGGCAACGTGCAGAAACGGATTCTTTTATTAAAGTTCTGGAACCATATGGATTAATTGAATTTGTCAGGAGTGCAAGAGTGGCGATCATAAAAAATAGTGACGGCTTCCATAAAAAATTAAAATCATTTGAATACAAAGAGCCGGGTGAAGAAGTAGTGGAGAACGAGTATTTGAGTGAGAATGAGAAAGTGTTTAGTATGTGAGTGGTGAATGGTCAATTGTGAATGATGAATAATTTACAAATATTGAAATTGTTTTATTGATCATTGACGAATAGAATTACAGAACGTACAAGAGTGCGACGCAACGGAAGATGAGAAATGTTGATGTCGCTGGTAACATAAAAACAAATTTTTAAAAGTTTAAAACAAATACAATGGCAAAATTAAATTTCGGCGGCACAACAGAAAACGTTGTAACCCGTGAAGAATTCCCTCTGGCAAAAGCACAGGAAGTGTTGAAGAATGAAACAGTAGCAGTGATCGGCTATGGTGTGCAGGGTCCCGGCCAGGCATTGAACCAAAAAGATAATGGCATCAATGTAATCGTTGGTCAGCGTAAGGATTCTAAGACATGGGATAAAGCGATCCGTGATGGTTTTGTGCCCGGTGAAACATTGTTTGAAATTGAAGAAGCATTGCAGCGTGGTACTATTATTTGTTACCTGCTGAGTGATGCTGCACAAATTGCATTGTGGCCAACTGTAAAAAAACATTTGACTCCCGGTAAAGCACTATATTTTTCTCATGGATTTGGTATTACGTTCAATGAACAAACCGGTATCATTCCACCAAAAGATGTAGATGTATTCTTAGTGGCACCAAAAGGAAGTGGTACTTCATTAAGAAGAATGTTTTTACAAGGCCGCGGCTTGAATAGTTCTTATGCAATTTTCCAGGATGCAACGGGAAAAGCATTTGACAGAGTAATTGCTTTGGGCATTGCGGTAGGGAGCGGTTATTTATTTGAAACAGATTTCAAAAAAGAAGTTTACTCCGACCTAACTGGTGAAAGAGGAACATTGATGGGTGCAATACAAGGAATATTTGCTGCGCAATACCAGGTGTTGCGTGACAAAGGCCACTCTCCTTCTGAAGCATTTAATGAAACAGTTGAAGAGTTAACACAATCATTAATGCCATTAGTTGCTGAGAATGGAATGGATTGGATGTATGCAAATTGCTCTACGACTGCGCAACGCGGTGCATTGGATTGGTGGAAAAAATTCCGTGATGCAACAGCCCCTGTATTTAAGGAATTATATGAAAGTGTCGCGGCAGGTAAAGAATCACAACGTTCTATTGATAGCAATAGTAAGCCTGATTATAGAGAAAAGCTTGAAGAAGAACTAAAAGAATTGCGTGAAAGCGAATTATGGCAGGCAGGAAAAACAGTTCGTTCATTGCGTCCGGAAAATCAGCCTGCAAAAACAGAAAAGAAAAAAGCTGAAGCAGTAGCTTAAGATACCCCCATCCCCTAAAGGGGAGTAAGAAAACAGTTTAAAGTATTGAGCATATTAGAAAATTGAAATGGAAAAAGTAATCACGAATAAAGGAAATTTTCAAAGCCCCCCTTTAGGGGCGGGGGGGTTAGATTTTACTGGTGCGGCATTACGATTGAAAAAGATCGTAACAAAAACTCCTTTGCAGCGAAGTACTCATCTTTCGAAAAAATACGATTGCAATGTTTTTTTGAAACGGGAAGATCTGCAGGTAGTAAGAAGCTATAAATTACGTGGCGCTTATAATATGATGAGCAGTCTGCCAAAAGAGCAATTAGAAAAAGGTGTTGTATGTGCAAGTGCCGGCAATCATGCACAAGGATTTGCATTCAGTTGCAAAAAACTCAATGCAAAAGGTGTTGTATTCATGCCAACCATCACGCCCAATCAGAAAGTGAAACAAACACAAATGCATGGCGATGGCAATGTGGAAATAAAACTCGTCGGTGATACGTTCGATGATTGCGCCATCATAGCAAAAAAATATACAGAGGACAACTGCATGACCTTCATCCCTCCTTTTGATGATCATAGGATCATTGAGGGACAGGGAACGGTCGGCGTTGAAATTTTGGAGGAGCTGAACTATGTAGATTATTTATTTCTCCCAATCGGTGGTGGTGGATTGTGTGCAGGCGTTGGTTCTTATTTCAAAACTTATTCGCCAAAAACTAAGATCATTGGTCTGGAACCCGAAGGTGCACCAGCTATGTATGAAGCGTTGAAGAAAGGTTCACCTGTTACGTTGGATAATATTGATCGATTTGTTGATGGTGCTGCTGTAAAAAGAGTCGGCGATATTACCTTTCCTATTTGCAAAGAAGTATTGGATGATATGCATCTTATATCGGAAGGGAAAGTTTGCTCAACAATTTTGAAATTATATAATGAAGATGCAATTGTTGTTGAACCGGCTGGTGCCTTATCTATTGCAGCCTTGGATGATTTCGCCAATGAAATAAAATATAAAACTGTTGTATGTATTGTAAGCGGCAGCAATAATGATATCGATCGCATGCAGGAGATAAAAGAAAGAAGCCTGCAATATGAGGGGCTCAAACATTATTTCCTGATCAATTTTGCTCAACGCCCCGGCGCTTTAAAGGAATTTGTAAACAATGTTCTCGGCCCTACTGATGATATTACACGATTTGAATACATGCAAAAGAATAATAAGGAAGCGGGCCCCGCATTGGTTGGCATAGAGTTGAAAAGTCGTGAAGATTATGAAGCTCTCCTAACCAATCTGAATAAATATCATATCGGCTTTACTGAATTAAGCAAGGATAATAACTTGTTCAGCTATCTTGTTTAAAAGTTCTATAACTATTTTTTAGTTAGTTTTGCTCCGGAATTTTCGGAGCATTTTTTTTAAAATAGCATATCAATGTCAAAAGTCAAAGTTGGATTAGTGCAAATGAGTTGTTCAAGCAACAAGGAAGCGAATTTGCAGAAGGCTATAGAAAAAGTAAAAGAGACTGCTGCAAAAGGAGCGCAGATAGTTTGTTTGCAGGAGTTGTTCACTTCACTTTATTTCTGTGATATAGAAGATTATGAGAATTTCAAGCTGGCTGAACCGATAGCGGGCCCTTCATCAGATGCGTTGAGCAAACTGGCAAAAGAACTGAATGTAGTGATCATCGCATCACTGTTTGAAAAAAGAGCACAAGGCATTTATCATAATACAACCGCTGTGTTAGATGCCGATGGTTCTTATCTTGGTAAGTATAGGAAGATGCATATACCTGATGATCCTGCCTACTATGAAAAATTTTATTTCACTCCCGGTGATCTCGGATATAAAGTTTTTAAAACAAAATATGCAAGGATCGGTGTGCTTATTTGCTGGGATCAATGGTATCCTGAAGCAGCGAGAATTACTTCTTTGATGGGTGCCGAAATTTTATTTTATCCAACAGCGATCGGGTGGGCTACATCACAAGATGAAGCAACCAATACCGAGCAATACAACGCCTGGCAAACAATTCAGCGCAGCCATGCAGTAGCTAATGCTGTACATGTGGTAAGTGTAAACCGTGTGGGTTTAGAACAAAATGGGGCTATGAAATTTTGGGGTGGTTCGTTTGTATCAAATCCTTTCGGTACTTTAATTTATAAAGCTTCGCATGACAAGGAAGAAGCTGCTGTTGTAGAGATTGATACTGATAAAACTGATTTTTTTAGAACACATTGGCCTTTCTTAAGAGACAGACGAATAGATTCATATCAACCCATTACTCAAAGATTTATTGATGAAGAATAGACGGAAAGTCAGAAAGTCCGGAAGTCGGAAAGGATTTTTCCTAAAATTTAAGGTTCTGAATTGAGCAATAACCATTATTTCTTAACCTTAAAATTTTGAATTATGGCATTTAAATTTGAAAAATTAATTGTATGGCAAAAGTCTCTTGACCTTTCTGACGAAGTAAATCAATTAGCAAAGACTTTTCCCAAAGATGAGCTCTATGTTTTAGTCTCACAAATAAAAAGAGCTGCAGATTCTGTTTCATTAAATATAGCTGAAGGTTCAACAGGACAATCGAATCCGGAATTTTCAAGATTTCTAGGTATAGCCTTACGTTCAAATATAGAAGTAGTTGGCTGTATATTTCTCGCAAAACGCAGAGGTTTTATTGATGAAGATAAGTTTGATAAAATATATAAGATGTGTGAGGAGATACTTGTCATAATTAATTCTTTAAGAAATTCATTAAAATAAAACTGACTCAAAATTGGATAAACATCTTTCGGACTTTCCGTCTTCCGGACTTTCGGACTTGAAAACACCCAAAGATCTCGGTTATTATTTCCCCGCTGAATTCGCTCCTCATGTTGCCACCTGGCTTAGCTGGCCGCATAAAGAAGCATCATGGCCTGGAAAAATTCATACGATATTTCCTTTCTATAGTGGTTTTGTAAAGCATTTGTCTCAAAGCGAAAAGGTTCGCATCAATGTGAATGATGAAGCGATGAAAGTTTTTGCAATAAGCTGTTTACAAAAAGAAGGAGTGGATCTGTCACAGGTAGAATTTTTTTTTCATCCTACGAATGATGCCTGGTGTCGTGATCATGGCCCCGCATTTTTAATTAATCCAAATGCTGATATAAAAAAAGTAATTGTTGACTGGGATTATAATGCGTGGGGCGGAAAATATTTGCCCTGTGATTTGGATGATATAATTCCGACTAAAATCGCCCTGCATTATAATATTCCTGTTTATAACCCTGGAATAATTATGGAGGGTGGCTCTGTAGATTTTAATGGAAAAGGAACTTTAATAACTTCTACACTTTGTTTATTAAATCAAAATCGTAACTCTCATTTGAATCAAAAACAGATCGAAGAGTATTTGTGCAACTATTATGGCCAGGAACAAGTGCTTTGGGTTGATGAAGGAATTGTTGGTGATGATACCGATGGTCATATTGATGATACGGTTCGATTTGTAAACGAAGACACCGTAATAACTGTTATAGAAGAAAATAAAAATGATGAGAACCATGCATTGCTTGAAAAAAACCTAAAACAACTCAAGTCAATGCGTTTGCTGAATGGAAAACAATTGAATATTGTTGAGCTACCAATGCCTGATTACCTGGAATATGATGGCCAGCGTCTTCCCTGCAGCTACGCAAATTTTTATATCTGTAATAAATATGTAATTGTGCCGATCTTCAATTGCAAAAAAGATGATACAGCTTTAGAAATAATTTCTGAATGTTTTCCTGGAAGGGAAACAATTGGGATTGATTCAACTGAAATCATCTGGGGATTAGGAAGCTTTCATTGCCTGAGTCAGCAAGAACCGGCGGTATAAATTCATTTTTTAAATACTTCAGGATTCACAATATTAGGAACAGTATTGTTCTTATAATAACTGATTATATTTTCGGCAGCCATTCTCGACATTTCATTTCTTGCTTCAATAGTTGCTGAACCAATATGTGGCAGGATGCAAACATTTTCCATTTCCAAAAGCGGGTTATCAAGCCTCATTGGTTCAGGATTGGTAACATCAAGACCAGCTCCCCAGATCCTGCCGCTATTCAACGCATCAATAAGATCTTGTTCGTTATGCACACCGCCCCTTGCAGTATTAATAAATATAGAAGAAGATTTCATCTTATTAAAAGCATCTTTATTAAAGATCTCTTTTGTTTCTTTACTCAAAACCGAATGAACAGAGATCACATCGCTTTGTCTCAATAGATCACCAAAGTTTACTCGTTTAGCGTTAAATAATTTTTCAGCTTCTGCATGCACATTTCTGTTACAATAAATAATATTCATATTGTATGCTCCTTTACAACGCCGTGCCATTGCGAGTCCAATTCTTCCCAAGCCGAAGATGCCTATAGTTTTATTATTTAATTCAATCCCAAGGTTTGCATTTGGTTTGAAATAGGTCCACTGGCCTTTTAAAATTCCTTTATGCATATAAAAGAATTTTCTTGCTACTGAAATCATCAAACCAAAAGCAATGTCGGCTGTCGCTTCATTCATTGCGCCGGGAGCATAACCGATCGGTATTCCCAATTTTGTAGCGAGAGGAACATCAATATTATCGTATCCTACCGCGAACTGCGAGATCATTTCAAGATGAGGGCATGCGTTAATAAAATCTGTACTGATATTATCCGCACTTACACAAAGAATAACATTATGCTTTTTACTCTCGGCAATTAATTCCTGATCAGTCATTGGTCTCTCAAGTGCCCAGGCTGTAACAGAAAATCCTTCTTTACGTAGCATCTCAACACCAAGAACAGGAATATTGCGGGTAACCAGAACTTTTATTTCATCAGGATTTCGTTTCATTCTTTTTCTTGAAATAAAAATACAAAGGGCTTATATATTATTTCGCCGATTCGCCTTTCAATGTTATTTTTTTATCAGGAGTTTTGAAACTGTCAAGCATATCAACCGATACTTTATTTTGATCAAAATAGAAAGTCATGATCTCTGTATGCGGGCTATCGATATATCTTAATTGCATTTCCAGCGTTTTAGTTCCTTTCCATCTGTAACTTCCTGCGGTCTGTGAGGGTGGTAATCCCTCGAAATGTCCCTTTGCTCCACCTACTAACGAAGGGCCTAATAAGGTCGTTTTTCCTTCAATCCACCTGCCATTTCCAAAATTCAGCACATAAGAGTTACTATTTGTTTTAAGTGTGAGTGTGATGACATCGCCCTTTGCGCTGAATGAAATTTTTTCAATATTTTTTTCATTAGATTCGATCTGAAACCTTTTCCCGGAAACAGAAGATACTTTAAAAACACTATCAGGTTTTGTTGGCAATGGCAGTTTCAATAGTGCTAATCGTTTTTTAAGAGTTATTGCATCATTCTTATTCAATGATGATTTATCAACCTGCATTGCAGGCAATAAGTATTGCCAAACAAGATTTAACTCTCCCTGCATATCCATTGTTTCAGAAGTTATTGCTATCACTGCGTCTTCTTCAGGTAAAACCAATGCGTACTGTCCGAATGCACCATCACCACGAAATGAATTATGACGACTGCGCCAGAATTGGTAACAATATCCCTGCATCCAGTCGCTGGAATCTTTCTTTGACTGATCGACATAAGGAGCATTATCAATTTTAAAAGTTGTCGCTTCTTCCACCCACTCCGCTGGTAAAATTTGTTGATCATTCCATTTTCCTTTTTGCAGGTATAGTTGTGCAAAGCGGGCAATATCTTCAGTTTTTACTCTCAACCCCCAACCTCCTGTGTTGATGCCGGCAAGATCCGTCTCCCAATCCATTCCTTGTATACCTAAGGGCTTAAACAAACGTGGAGTGAGATAATCAATGATTTTTTGACCGGTTACTTTTTGCACAATTGCAGAAAGCATATATGTGGCAACAGAGTTATACAAAAAAACGGCTCCGGGTTTATTAAGAACAGGTGTGGCCAGAAAAGACTTTACCCAATCATTGGTTACTACTACCGGCCCTGTAGGATCAGGAGACTGTCCCGCAGTCATCGAAATCAAATCCTTGATCTTTAAATCAGATAAAAACGGAGTAATAGTTGGGGGCAATTTATCAGGAAAAAAAGAAATGACCTTGTCATTTAAACTTATTCGTTTTTCGCTTACCGCAAAGCCAACCGCAGTTGATGTAAAACTTTTACTAAGAGAATACAGTGTATGTTTCAAACCGGTTCGATAAGGACTCCACCAACCTTCAGCGATCACTTTACCATGACGAAGTATCATTATGCTATGCATTTCATGTTTTGTCTTTGAAATAGCATCAAGAAAGTCCATAATCCCTTTTGATGAAACGCCTTCCGCTTCAGGAGTACTTCTGGGAAGTGCAATTGTTTGGGAACTTAGTTGAAAACTTAAAAAAAGGAAAAGTAACGCAGTTATAAAAGAAGTTCTTTTGATGGTCATTTTAAAAAAATTGTAGGGATGAAATTAAAACAGTCTGAAATATAAATCTACAATTTCTATTTAATTAAAAAACGAAAAGATGAAACACAAAAAGCCTGTGACAAGACAGGCAAAAAATTATACAATAAAAATTGTTCAGGGTTTCTCTTCTTCCCTTTCGACCGTGATGCTGCATTCACCAATTAATGCTGCCAATGCTCCGACTGCCGCAAGCACCGGTGCAAACACTGCTCCTACTACACCAAGACTTAAAGGAAAACTCATCAATTCCCTGCCATCTTTTTCGTGAATACTGATCTTCCTTACATTTCCTTCTTTCACCAATTCTTTTACCTTGTTCAGCACTTTTTCACCCTGAACCTTGAAAGTTTCTTTTGTGATAGTTGCCATAAATACTAAGATTTAGTTTATAAATAAGATTAAAAATGATGCCAGTTTATAAAATTTTCTTTTTGGAAGGGCTTTTGCAGTATAGTTTGAAATTTAGACTAGTATGGCTTTACCAGCCAGTCAATCCGCACATTTGGACAGGAGTGGTACAAAATATCCAATGCCCCAATACCCACTGTTTTAATGAATGGAAGTCAGCGTGACTATATCATGCAAACCAATGAGGGTAATTTTCTCTACAATTAAATCGATGCTTTTCCACTTGAACCAAACGAAATAGCCGTTTCAAAAGACCGTAAGAAAATTTGATTGCGATCTCATCTTATACTGTAAATTCATTATATAAAGTGACGGTGCCTAAATCAACATTTGCTTCTTTATGAACAGAAAATCCGTAGTAATATTTGGTTTGATAATACAAATCACATTTTTATTTGCACAGCAAAAAACAATAACACTTACAAAAGATCAATTACAAAATAAAATTAAAGGCGGATGGGCGGGGCAAACGATCGGCGTCACGTTCGGTGGACCGTATGAATTTCGTTTCAATGGAACTTTCATTGGCGATTATCAATCACTTTTATGGTATGATGGCTATTTGAAAAAAACAATGATCAATAACCCCGGCTTGTACGATGATCTCTATATGGATCTTACGTTTGTTGATGTATTTGAAAAGTATGGCATCGATGCGCCTGTTGATTCATTTGCCAATGCATTCGCGCATGCAGAATACATGCTATGGCATGCAAACCAGGCAGCACGATATAATATTTTAAATGGAATAACAGCTCCCGCTTCAGGTCATTGGAAGAACAATCCACATGCAGACTGTATCGATTACCAAATAGAATCTGATTTTGCAGGGCTAATGTCGCCGGGTATGCCCACTACTGCATCTGCAATCAGTAATAAGATCGGTCATATCATGAACTATGGTGATGGCTGGTATGGCGGAGTGTATATTGGGGCCATGTATTCTTTAGCATTTGTTTCGAAGAATATTAATTACATAGTGAAAGAAGCATTAAAAACAGTTCCGTCACAAAGTGAATTTTATCAATGTGTCAGTGATGTAATTAAATGGCATGAACAATATCCCTCTGATTGGAGAGAAACATGGTTCCAGGTACAAAAGAAATGGGCAGATGAGATTGGTTGTCCTGAAGGGGTGTTTGCACCATTCAATATTGATGCTAAAATAAATACCGCTTATGTAGTAATTGGTTTGCTCTATGGTAAAGGTGATTTTACAAATACAATGGAAATCACAACCCGTTGCGGGCAGGATGCTGATTGCAATCCATCATCAGCCGGAGGAATATTAGGAACATTACTTGGTTATGATGGCATTCCTGCTTATTGGAAACAAGGATTAAAAGAAGCGGAAGAAATAAATTTCAAATACACAACAATGAGTTTAAATAGTGTTTATGAAATTGGATTAAAACATGCACTGCTGAATATTGAAAGAAATGGAGGTAATGTTAAAGGTGATAAAATAACCATCATTCTTCAACAACCAAAAGCTGTTCAGTTTGAAAAAAGTTTTGCAGGTCTGTACGTCAAAGAAAAAAAGAATGTGAATTGGTCGGCCGCAAAAGATGAGTTCAATTTTGATTATGAAGGAAGCGGTTTTGTAGTAAGGGGCGAATCTGGCCATTGGGGAAATCATGATGTTACAATTATAAATGCCGAACTGTATATTGATGGTAAGAAAATCGAAACAATTAAACTTCCTGTAAACTTCACCACACGCCGTCATGAACTTTGCTGGAAATATGATCTGCCACAAGGCAAACATAGCATTCGGTTTAAAATATTAAACCCATCTACAGATTATCCTATATCCAATACCGAGGCAGTTATATATTCAAATAAGAAATCGATAGGTACTAATTATTAGAAAGTAGAATCAATATATTTAGGCCCTTAAATTACTGCTATGCTAAAACTAACAAGCTTTCTTTTTTTCCTTTTGTTCTTTTTCCAAAGTCTTGGGCAAGAAAAGTTAGACAAATTAACAGTAGAAAAAATTATGAGAGATCCGAATTGGATCGGTACTTCTCCTTCTAATATTCAATGGAGCAATGATGGAAGATCCATTTATTTTAATTGGAATCCAGAAAAAACACTTGCTGATTCTCTTTATTATATAACCCTGGGTAATAAAACTCCAATCAAAGTCACTCCTGCTGAAATGCAGAGTTTTCGGGCAACAGGAAACTATGTGTACAATACTTTACGTTCAGCTTATGTGCTCGCAAAAGATGGAGATATTTTCTATACAGAATTAAAAACGGGTAAGGTAAAACGCATTACTCAAACTGCAGATGCCGAAACCAATCCTCAGTTTTCTTTTAATGATACAAAAGTTGTCTACAATCGTAACCAAAATCTATTTGCATGGGATATCGCTTCTGGTGAGACTATGCAGCTTACTAATCTGCAATCAGGTAACCAACCGGCGAGAGGTACCACCGCAAGTAACAACCCCCAGGAGGATTGGCTGAAGAATGATCAGCTAACATATTTTGAGGTATTAAGATCAAGAAAAGATAAAAGAGATAAAGCTGATGCTTATAATAAAACAATACCAAAAGCAAAAGAGCTTCGAAACATAAATATTGAGGATAAAGCCTTACAGGGCCTTAGTCTGAGTCCTGATGGTCGCTTTATCAGTTATCGTTTATTTAAAAACGCCACCACTGCAAAAACTGATCGTTCCAAGTTATGTAACTGAAACAGGTTTTACCACAGACATTCCTTGACGAACTAAAGTAGGAACACCACCAGGCACTTCAGAATTTTTTATTTATGACAGGGAACGAGATACTGTTTTTGCAGTAAAGATCGATTCAACCTTTCCGGGTATAAGAGATATGCCTGATTAT
>Ga0105249_10002958_pt1 | contig 14663 bp, 14 predicted proteins | sample KBSS44metaG_FD_81522 | JGI IMG/M metagenome (GOLD analysis project Ga0105249, IMG submission 81522) | Switchgrass rhizosphere microbial communities from Kellogg Biological Station, Michigan, USA - KBS S4-4 metaG | ecosystem: Host-associated > Plants > Roots > Rhizosphere > Soil | place... | reverse complement strand
CGTCCACCTGGTAAACCTCACCAATCCGATGATGATGAAAGGCCCCATCCGCGAGATCATCCCCTCTCCCCCACAGCATGTCAAGGTACGGATCCCGGAGGGAAAGAAGGTGAGCGGAGTCCGCCTGCTGGTAGGCGGCGGAAACGCCTCGGTCCGCACGACGAACAACGTGCTGGAACTGACCATTCCTTCCATCGGCCTGCACGAAGTCATAGCAATCGACCTGTAGACCGGAACCGTTTTTGCACAAACAAACCTAACCAATTCGGGGTTCGATGGAGGGCGGGCGCCCTCGCCCGCGGCCCGACCCCGGTCGGGCCTGCCGGAGGGCACATGTAGAAGAATTAATCGTTTCCTTACAAAGCCTTACAGTGCTTTCCTCCGCAGAACCATCTCATAACCAGGAGATGTTTTTAGGAGGAAATATGAATACGAAACTTGGTTTTGCAACCCTGGCACTTGGCTCTTTTCTGACGCTGTTGGGACCCACGGCCGCAGTGGCCCAAGGCCGTGATGACTACCGTCAGAACGACAATTACCGTTACACGAACTCTTCTTTCCGCAACCATGAAACCCGGCGGGAAAAAGAGATCCGCCTCCGGCTGGAACTCGAGCGCCTCGAACGCGAGCGTTTAGCCAAGCAGAGATGGAATCGCGACCACCGCTTCAACAATGGCTACTACGACAGAGATAATTCCTGGCGCCGCTAACCAACTCAGGGAATCCGGCGTGAGGCACATGATATCCTAGCGCCGGATCCTCCATCCCATGAAGCTGCCGCGCGGTGACGACGCGATAGTTGAAATTGCAAGATACGAGACTATTGCCTCAATCCGGATCATCCTCGTGGGCGACACAAAGCCCGCGTCTTCTCAGCCGCTCTCGGGCTTGCCCGAGCAGATGCCGACCTTCTGCACGGCGCTTTGATCCGGGCGGCACGAGATTCCGATGCGGTGGCGTCCGGATCCGATGAATATGGCGACCGCTTTACTGTCGATTTTGAAATCGTCCGAGGTAATTACCGAGCTATTGTCCGGAGCACCTGGATCGTACTTCGGGGCGAAGCTATACCGCGGTTGACCAGTTGTTTTGTAACATAAGGTTGAGGTTCGCAATGCGTGAAATTCAATTGCTATCCGTAGTTGCATTGCTGGAGGACATCACCGGCACCACACTCCAACGCGGACAGGTAGGCACAATTGTCCAGCAGCTTGCACCGGGTGTGTACGAAGTCGAATTCAGCGACGATGAAGGACGCACCTACGCATCGCTGCCGCTGCGCATAGACCAATTGATGGAACTCCATCATGAGCCGAGCCATCAGGCAGCCTAATCGATGCTTCCATCAGAAGGCTGTCAACTCACCGCGTAACCGCCTTCACTGAAAATCATCCCCGCTCCAACCGACCGCTTCTGGAGTGAAGCGGCTACTTCACCGCTAGCCGCGATCTGGACAACGCCAGAATCACCATCCCCGCCACAGCCGCAATCGCCGTATCTCGCGCCTCCCGCCAGGTGCTGTTGGACAGCAGCCAGCAGGCGAGCAGAATGGCCGCGGCCGCAATCGCCACACCGCCCGGAACACGGAACTTAGCCGCGGGCGTTCCGGCTTTCCGGCGCAACACCGGTAGCGCGGCGCAGGTGGTCACATAAATAGTGAGCCGTGCCAGAGTGCTGATAGTCAGCGCATAGATGAACGTGCCGGACAGCGCCAGGGTCATCATCACCGCGCCGGTGAACAGAATGGCCAAGTGCGGCGTGCGGAAACGAGGATGAGTCCTGCCCAAGAAGCGTGGCATCTCTCCGCGTTCGCCCATCGCAAACGGAATTCGTGAGGCCGAAAGCAAAGTGATATGTAAGTTGGCAGCAATCGAAAGTACAATCCCCGCGGAGATGATCGAAGCTCCCGCGCGGCCCAGAAACCGGGTCGCGGCATCGGCCAGCGGACGCTGTGACGAAGCGAGTTCCGGCAGCGTTCCGATACACACAACCTGAACCAATATGTAGATGGCGGCAATCAGCACGATCCCGGTCAACAGAGCCATGGGGATGTCCCGCTGCGGATCGCGAATCTCTCCGCTGGGAATCACCGCGATCTCAAAGCCTGTGAAGGCATACACCAGCAGCAGCACGGAGGTGGAGAACGGTGCGTAAGAGGGCACGACGGCGAATGTGAAGCGGCCCCAATCGGTAAACCACAACCCGGCCGCGAGGAATAGCGCAATGGGAGCCAGCTTCCCCACCGTGAGCACATTGTTCACCTGCGTAGCGTTTCGGACTCCAATAATATTGATGCCCACCATCGAGGTGGCCACCACGCAGAGGAATACATTGCGTCCTGTGGCGGTGGCGATCACCGGCCAGAAGTAAGCGGCATAGCCGACCAGCAGATTGGAGTTTGCGGCGAAAGCACTCACCCGTGCCAGCCACATCAGCCAGCCGGTCTCAAAGCCCACCACTGGACCGAAGGCTTCGCGCGCATACAAATAAGGGCCCCCCGTCTCATTGAATCGGCTTGCCACTTCCGTAAAGCAGACCACAATCAATGAGGCGAAAACGGCACAGACCAGGAACGCCAGGAGACTGAAATCGCCAACCAGGCCGAACACTCTGGCAGGCAATCCAAAGATGCCCGCGCCGAGAACCGAATTGATGGTGACCGCAACCAGATCCAATCTGCCGATGGACCGGATCAGGCCGCTCTGAACGATCTTCGCCACAAGGCTCTGATCGTAGCAGACGAATCTATTTAGGCAGCACCGACGGCGATCCCTGCTTCCCGACGATCACTGCAAGGAATCGTACAGGAGTGCTGGCGCTGGAGTTCTTGGCCATCACATGAACATGCCCGGCGGGCTCAAAGAACACCTCGCCCTTCTTGTAGGTGGCCGGAGCGCCGCCTTCCACTTGCGTCAATAACTCACCTTCCAGAACATAGCCGAACACCGGCCCCGGATGGCGATGGGGAGAAGAGGAAACTCCCGGTCCAAACTCCACCACTTCCATGGTGACGAGCGGGTTTTGGACGTCGCCGATCTTCTGTTCCAGAAGCGCCTTTACGTTGACCCCAGGCCCCGGTGCGGCCTGCGCCATGGAGGCCATAGAGGCCAGCAGTATCATTCGCCGGTTGATCATTGGTTAGCTCTCTTCGCCGGCTGATAAGTGCCCGGCGGCACACGGAAGGCGATCGACAATCGATTCCAGCCGTTGATGGCGACAATCGCTAGCGTCAGGTTCACCAGCTCTTCCTCGCTGAACCGCTGCCGGACTTCTTCGTAGACTTCATCGGAGACATGGCCCTCGCCCAGCAGCGTGACCGCTTCCGTCCAGGCCATGGCAGCGCGTTCGCGATCCGTATAGAAAGGGGTTTCGCGCCATGCACTCAGCGCGTATAAGCGCTGTTCGGTCTCGCCCGCGGCGCGTGCGTCTTTCGTGTGCATGTCGATACAGAAGGCACAGCCGTTGATTTGAGAAGCGCGAAGCTTCACCAGTTCCAGAAGCGACGGCTCAAGTCCGGAAGATTTCGACACGAAGAATTCCAGGTTCAACATTGCCTTATAGGCGCCGGGAGAGGCTTTGGTAGCGTCAATTCGTGGTTGCATCATAAATTAAGAATAGAATCCATCTGGATCAATGGACAGATCCATAATTGATCTTTGGACTAGTCCACTTTCATGCCCAAACGCGACACCTTTCAAGACCTTTCTCTCGACCCGCCGCAGGAAGCACAGCCGCTCTGGCACTGGCTCTATAGTCAACTGCGCGGCGTGATTCTCAATGGCCGTCTCAAGCCCGGAACGCGGATGCCGTCCAGCCGCAATCTTGCCCGGCAATATAATCTGTCCCGCGGCACGGTGGTGGCCGCCTTCGAACATTTACAGAGTGAAGGGTATGTGGAAACGCAAGTAGGTGCCGGCAGTTTCGTGGCTTCAAACTTTCCGCACGATGGAATTCCCAATGTGGTCCATGTACAAACGGCTAACCCGCCATCACGCGCCAGACTTGCGAAACGCGGACGGGCCATGGTGGAGCGGACGTTTGTGATGCCTGCTTCGCACTCGCTCGGGCGGGCCTTTCGCCCACATGAACCGGCCATCGATCTGTTCCCGGTGCAACTGTGGAACCGTGTGTCTTCGCGTGTTCTGCGCCATGCGCCGCGGACACTCTACGGACTCGGCGATGCCATGGGCTACCGGCCGTTGCGGCGCGCCATCGCCGAGTATCTGGGCACGGCCCGCGGTGTGAATTGCACTGCCGATCAGCTCCTGATCACCTCCGGAGCGCAACAGGCGTTGGACCTGATAGTCCGTCTCCTGCTGGATCCCGGAGACGCGGCGTGGGTGGAAGACCCCGGCTATCCGGGGATGGTCTCCGTTCTGCGGGCAGGCGGGGCAAAGGTTGTTCCAGTACCGGTTGACCGCAACGGCATTCAGGTCACAGTTGGAGTGCGGCGGGCCCGCAAAGCAAAGCTAGCCTACGTGACACCGGCGAATCAGTTTCCCCTGGGCTATGGGATGTCCATCGAACGGCGGCTCGCGCTTCTGCAATGGGCGCAGGAAGAGGGCGCCTGGATTGTGGAAGACGACTACGATAGCGAGTATCGATACAGCGGCCGGCCGGTCGCCGCATTGCAGGGGTTAGACCGCAACGGCTCGGTCATCTATGTGGGCACGTTTACCAAGATGCTGTTTCCGGCTCTGCGATTGGGCTTCCTGGCGCTGCCGCCGAGGCTGGTGGACGCATTCAGCGCCACCAAATCTTTCGTGGACCGGCACGCCCCCACTCTGGATCAAGCCATCCTGGCGGAGTTCATTTCAGAGGGACACTTTGGCCACCACGTCCGGCGGATGAGACAGATCTACGCAGAGCACGTCGGCATTCTAGTGGAAGCTTCGCGGCGGAAGTTAGACGGATTGCTGGACGTGGTCCCCGCCGAGGCGGGGATGCGAACGGTTGGATGGCTGCAAGGGGATCGGGACGACATACAAGTAGCCGATTCCGCAGTGGCGCAAGGGCTGGAAGTAACGGCGCTTTCCCGATTCGCCATTAGGCATCGGCCGCCGAATGGGCTAATGCTCGGCTTCGCAGCGTGTAATGAAGCAGAGCTCCGGCGTGGGGTAGATGTGCTGGCGGGGGTGCTTCATTCGCGCGAGAGCTTAACCGCTGCCGCTTTGGCGGCGTGTTGAAGACGCCGGTCGCTTAGCGCCACGCTGATTGTGATGATGATTTTGGCGGTCGTCTACACCTTCGCACGAATTGTGTTTGGGGTGAAGATCGAAGGGAGTCTGCCGGGGTTCATTGCGGTATGCGCCGCTTTCGGATTGATGACCTCCACTTACGGACTACTGATTGCGGCGTTGAGTAGGACGCCGCAGGCGGCTCGCGGCTTGTCTGTACTGGCAACGCTGTTGATGGTTATGTTGAGCGTCGCCTGGATCCCGAGCTTTCTGTTTCCGGGCTGGCTGCAGCAGGCCACAACAACTGGTGCCGGCCGCTTCGCGGTGTTGTTCGGGACTGTTGCAGTGCTTCGTTTCCGCTGGGAGGCCGACGTTTAGAACTCGTCGGTAAAAGCCACTTCGCCCGTGATCCCTGTCTGATACGCCGACACTCTGCGCTCGAAGAAGTTGGTCAACTCCTGTACATCCTGCAGCTCCATAAAATCGAACGGATTCCGAGAGCCGAAAATCGGTTCGATCCCAAGTGCGGCCAGCCGCCGGTCCGCCATGTATTGCAAGTACTGCCGCATGCTCGCGATAGAGATGCCACTCACGCCGAGGCTCAGCACATCCTCAGCAAAAGCAGCCTCACAGTCCACTGCCTCGCGGATCATCTCCACCACCTGCGACTGGAAGCCCGCATCAAACAGATGCGGACGTTCGCGCCGGATTGTCGCGATCACTTCATAGGCAAACTCGATATGCGCGCTCTCATCGCGGAACACCCAGCTTGTCCCCGTCGCCAGGCCCTGCAGCAACCCTCGCGAGCGCAGGAAATACACATAGGCGAAGGCCGCAAAGAAGAACAGGCCTTCAATGCAAGCCGCAAAGCAGGTGATGTTCAGCATGAACAGGCGCATGTCCTGATCGCTGCGAATCTCGTCCAGAGACTGCACCGAATCCATCCACTTGAAACAAAACTCGGCCTTTTTCTGGATGGACGGAATATTGTTGATGGCGGCGAAGGCTTCCTCCCGCTCGGTCGGGTCAGTGATGTAGGTGTCCAGCAAGGTCAAGTAAAACTGGACATGCAGCGCTTCTTCATAAAGCTGCCGCGACAGGTACATCCGCGCTTCCGGCGAGTTGATGTGCTTGTACAGATTCAGTACCAGGTTATTGCCGACAATGGAATCGCCCGTAGCAAAGAAGGCCACCAGGCGCTTGATCAGATGCTGCTCCGGCCCCTTCATCTTCTGCCGCAGGTCCGTCACGTCGGTGGAAAAATCCACCTCCTCCACCGTCCAGGTGTTCTTGATGCCGGTCTTATACATGTCGTAAAAGACCGGATACTTCATCGGGCGCAGTGTCAGGTTAAAACCAGGATCTAGAATCATCGGCAAGCCTCAGCGGCCATTAGTTTGTAACCAGAATGGCTCAGTTTCATGATAGCGTCAGGGGGATGGTCAGCTTTCTCGTTCCTGACGGGCACTCACCAGCGCAAATAGTTCGGATACCGCGGACTGGAGGACCTCGGACTGGCCTGCCAGATCGTTCGCCGCCTCGGCGCTTCCCCTAGCCTGCCCGGCGCTGACGCTCGTCACCGCTTCCACTTGCCGGATGGCGGCGCCGATCTGCTCAATGCCCTGCCGCTGCTCTGCGCAGCCACTGGAAATTTCCGAAACCACACGGCTTACCTCACGCGCCCGAGCGCTAATAGCCTCAAGAGTGCCGGCAACGTCCAGCCCGATACGCGTTCCCTCGCGGGTCTTCCGAACCGCGTCCTCGATCAGGATTATGCTGTCCTGTGCCCCTTGCGAACTCCGTTGGGCGAGACTGCGAACTTCCTCGGCAACCACTGCGAAGCCGAGGCCAGCTTCGCCTCCGCGGGCGGCTTCAATCGCCGCGTTCAGCGCGAGAATCTTTGTCTGGAAAGCTATCTGTTCGATGGTCGCAATGACCCGCGAGATTCCCTCGCTGGCCATCTCTGCCGCCTTCATAGAAGATTCCAGGTCCCGCATTTTGTCCACTCCCGCTTCGGCCGCATCGAGTGCCAAAGCGGCCAGGGATCTGGCCGTATGCGCGCTCTGTTCGTTGGCCCGCGTTTTATCCGTCAAGAGCGACAGGGATTCCGTGGTGGTCCCGATCGACACCGCGGTTTCTGCCGCGGCGGAGGATAGCCGTTCGCTCGCCTTCTGCAGTTCCTGGCTCGATTCGGCGGTCTTCTCCGCCTCGGCCCGCAGATGACCCGCGGTTGTATTCAGCCGCCGGCTGATATAGCGTCCAAAGAGAACGATGGCCAAAGCTACTGTCAGGATGCCAGCCATCATCGTCAGGCAAATGTTTCGGAAGGAAGCTTCGTTTTTCTCCGTTACAGACCGGGCGGCCGTCAAGGCGATGGATTCAGCCTCATTGCCGAGCTTGCGGACCAGTTCTTCGTAACGGTCGCGAACCTTTTCATAGCTCCCAAAGTACAACTCCTTCGCCTTGGAAAGCTTTCCGTCCGCCAGTTCCTCGAGAATCTGGGTGTCGAGCGGGCGCAACTCTGATTCATCGACGTTCTTCAGGTTGGTGAGAATGATTCGGAGAGCGGCGGACCGCGACAATTTGCCGATCTCTTCGAACACCGCCTGATTGGCGTCGTAGGCTTTGATCTTGCGCAATCCCGCCCGCGGATTGTCCGGGTCGAGAAGCATCGTTTTCGACGCGTCATCCTGGATAAGGAGCAGTGCCAGCGACTTCACCGCCAGTTCCTTGACCTGCCGGGCTTCGACTAGAGCCTTGGCGTTGTCACGAAGGCTGGCCCGAGTCACGAATCCCACGACGACTCCAGTAATACACAGTGGAGCCAGGACCAGGTACAACTTCGCAATCAAGGAAAATCGTTTCATTACCAAATCGCCTGCTTTACCGCTTGACCGTGACGATTAGCTTCATCTTCGGATGCATTGAGCAACGGACTTCGGCTACTCCCTCCTTCGGGAACGGCACTGACGACGCCCCGCCGGGAGCTTGGCGGCGCAGATCAAACTCCAGGCCTGGAGTCACCGAGAACACGTTGTGGCTCACTTCGTCGGAGTTCTTAAAAAGAATTGTGTCGCCGGGATGCAGAGTAACTTCCGACTTTGAAAACGTGCGGTCTTGCTGAATTATGGCCACCTCGGCAGCTCCCAGCGGAGTCAGGCCAAGTATTGTGAGGAGCAAGGGATTCAGTAGCTTCATTGTTATCTCGGTAGGACCGGGATTTCGACGGCGCGATCAATGCTCGAAAGAGTTTTGAGGAACGCTATCAGATCTTTCTTTTCCTGGGTGGTGAGATGCAGCGATACAACCTCTGGAGCCAGGCTAGGGCGCTTTTCCCTGCCTCCCAGATCGTACAGCTCGATCACGTCCTCGAGCGTCTTTTCGGAGCCATCATGCATGTACGGGGCACGCTCGACCGTGTTCCGCAGCGTAGGCGTCTTGAAGGCATACTGCATGGCTGGGAGTTTCAATATGGCGCCGCGCCCGCGATCGGCTCCAGCAACGCCGGTATCGTGGAAGCCGCCGTCCGAAAAATTCCAGGTATCGTGGCACTTCACGCAATTCGCTTTGGTGTTGAACAGGTCGAAGCCATGCTTGGCCGATTCCGAGATACTCTTTTCGTTTCCGGCGATCCATTCATCAAAAGGGGCCTTGCCGGAGATGATGGTTCGCTCGAAGTTGGCGAGCGCCTTGGCAACGGTTTGCTCGCTGACCTCTTCGCCCGGATAGGCTTTCGCGAACATTTTCCGGTAGCCGGAAATCCCCTGAACGAACTTCACCAGATCCGCCGTCATGTTCATTTCGGCCGTCGATTTCATCGGTCCGAGAGCCTGCTCTTCGAGGCTGTCTGCACGGCCATCCCAGAACTGCAGCTCGGAAAAGGCGGTGTTGAGAATCGTGGGCGTGCGCCTTCCAAGCCCCTTCATGCCATCGCCAATACCTTTCGGAAGGCCGTCGCCCCACGAGAAGCCAGGATTGTGGCAACTGGCGCAGGAGATCCATTGCGACCCGGAGAGGCGCGGATCGAAAAATAGCGTTCGGCCGAGGAGTTCGCGTTCCTTCGCCGGCGCGTTGTTCGCCGCTGTCGGGATCCCCGCCGGCCGCGAGTACTTTGTTTTCCATTGGGCCCGGTCGTAGCCTGGAGTTCCGGCGGTTTCGGCGCCGCTGATCAGACCGGCCATGCTGAACAAGGCTCCGAGGGCCGCCGGTTGTAATCGATATCGTGACATTGTTTTCTTCCCTATAAAATGCTGGCTCCGCGCAGGGCTTTCAAGACGTCATAGCTGAAGCCTGCGTGGAAGTGCATGCCGTTCGGAACCAGATACGAGTTGCCTACCGACTTGTTGATCAGCAGGAACGCGCTGAGCGTGCTCGTAATACTGAAACTGGTTGCTGCGTAGAGGCGGCGTCCGTGAAAGAACGCATCCGCATTCCAATCGCCATAGTTTCTGTCGATGGCCGCATAGCCGGCCTCCACGTGCCAGCGCGAGGCAATTGTTTTCCCGGCGGAGACTACGCCCCCCATGGCGCTGGTGTAATTGGCGCGCTCATAGAGGTCCACGCGGAAGCTATCGATGACGCCCAAGGATGGGGTTTTGAATTGTACCGATTGGCGAAACGTCTTTGCGCCTGCCCGATCGGTGTAGTCCATCGAGACGGCGGCTGCGTCGCCAAAGTTCTTGACGACCATAAATTGACGATAGTTCACGCGCGACAACCGGCGCAGGCGATGCTCAATGCCTGGCTTATCCCGGTCACCCAGGTAACCGAAGGTCGCCGAGACCCGATCAAAGAAGACCCGTTTCGAAGGGCGGATAATCATCCGCGCACCTGTCATGAAACCATCCTGGCTGTAGTTGGCGATATCGCTGCCAACTCCGCGTTCGACCCCGAAACCCCCGACCTGGAACTCAGCGCCTTTTAGGGGATGAACTGCCACGTACAGTTGCTTGAGAAATACGGCCCCCGAGCCAGAAGCAAGCCCCGGGCCCGAATTGTTCCAGCCACCAGCGAAATCCCCACCAGTTGCCGCCAGGGCATGAATGGAAAGCCACTCCCCCGCGCGAACGCCCCCGGACACGGCAAAGAAGTGCTGCATCTGCTGGTCAGTCAGAGTTCCGCTGCTATCCTTTCCGACCAAGGCGCGCGCACCCACGGTCACGTCGTCCAGAAAGATCCATCCCGGCAATTTCTCCGAGTTGCTGGCAGGCGAATCGCTTTCACCGGCACACAAGGAACAGGCGGCTATGAGGCTCCACCCCAACACACGCACGATTTTCATGATGATCTTATCGGCTACGAATGCTGAAATGGTGGGGATTCTTTTCCGTAGCCCGTAAGCTCATCGGTCAGCAAAACAGAAGATTCTTAGCGCCTGAAGGGGTTACGGATGGTGAGTCCGTCGATTACCCGGCCAGCCTGCATGCTGGCGATCATTGCCTAGCCTTCCACCACAAACTCCACCCGGTTGGACTCCCCGAAATCGTTCAACAGATAAACCTGCTGCACCCCTGCCGCCGCGTAGATCCCCGGCGGCACCACGCCGCTCAGCATCGTCTGGCTCCCATACGATGTAGTCAGCATGGTCGAGCCCATCATGATCACCGTTCCCGGCGTCGCATTCTCGCAGTCCACCACCAGCGCCGAGCCGATGCCCACTTGATGATTGAAGCTCTGCCCCGAGGTTGTCCCTGACGGGTGTAGCCGCTTGATCTTCAGACCAGCCAGTGGCCGCTTCTCAGCCGCGCCGGAGACTGTCAGAAACTCCGTGGGGCTCGGGCGATTGTCCTCAAATGGAGGCCGCACGCCAGGGCGCAACTGGTGCGGCTTCCAAGGCGTCTGCCATTTCTGCTCGAAGCGAGCCTTGTTCAACTCAAGATCCGTAGCGATTCCTGGCTCGGCAATTTAGCGAACGACCCGTTGCCAAAGTGATGAATGAAACAATCATCGGCCGCGACCACGCGATAACCCGCGGTTTTAATACGCAGTGAAAAGTCGTCGTCTTCGAACATGCCGATCTGGAAGCCAGCGTCGAGCTCGCCCACCTTGTCCCACACAGCGCGAGGCACCAGCACACAGTACAGCGCCGCCACGGCGATATCGGTCGCCTGGCCTGCTTTCTCGTAGGCCAGCGTCTGCGCGAACTTTTCCATCTGCAGCACGTTGCTGTAATCGAAGTTGATCTTGCTTTCATTACCGGAGAAATTCGTGACAGCCGCCACCGCTCCGATGGACCGGTCCCGTTCGCAATGGCGCACCATGCGGCTCATCCAGCCGTGCGGTAACACGGTGTCGGGATTTAGAAAGATCAGGTACTCACCGGTGGCCTCTCGGGCGGCCACGTTGTTTCCACCGGCAAAGCCTAAGTTGTCGGGGGACAGCGAGAGCCGGATGCGTTGGTCGGCATCGGCGTACTTCCGGATCATCGCTTTGGTTCCGTCGGTCGAGTTGTTGTCTATCAGAATGATTTCGTAGTTGGGCCAGGCTGTGTTGCGCGCTACTGAATCGAGGCATGGCTCAATGAACTCTTCACAGTTATAGGTCACCATCAGAATGCTAACCTTCGGGAAGCTGGCGGCGATGCCGTTGTCCATGGTTGCCACACGGGCGCTCCACATATTGGCGGCCGCATAGGCAATGCGGCGCGTCTGTAACTCCCTGTCGTTCTCCTGAAGGGCCTGGTCTACTTTATTGGCGAAGTCCGCGTGGTCCTTGCCGATGTAGAGCAGATCGGTACTTTGGGCCAGTTCCGCCATATCGGTGGCAATCACGGGCTTGCCCTGGCTGAAGTATTCGTACATCTTCACCGGATCCACGCCCTTCGTCAGATTGTTCAGACGGAACGGGATCAGGCAAACGTTGAAGTGCGAAAGGTAAAGGGGAATCTCGCGGTAGTTCTTCTCCCCCAGCAGGCGCACGTTGGGAAGAGCGGCCAGCTTCGACACATCGACGCCGTGCACCTGCCCGATCAACACAAAGGAATACTGCGGCCTGGATTGCGCCACCTTGATCAGCAGCTCGAGATCGAACCAGTCGGCAATGGCTCCGTAGTAGCCGACCACCGGTTTGGGAACACCGGCCAGCAGATCAGTTGGGCGCGGCGAGGCGAAGAAGTCGAAGTCGGCGCCATTGCGGGCGAGCACCGGTTTCAGTCCGGCTGCCTGCTGGCGCTCCAGAAACTCTTGTGAAGTGACCACCAGGATGTCGGCTTCGGTGGCCAGCAGACGCTCATCGGCCAGATTCTCGTCACTGATGCGAGGCTCCGCGGTCCAGTTCTGCCAGTCATCCATGCAGTCGTAGAGCACCTTGGTGCCGAACTGTTCGCGCAGACCAATACCGGCCTGACGCCAGTAGGGGAATTGCACAACGGCACAGCTTTCGGCAATTTGAAAGTCCTGGTAAAGCTTCTGCAAACAACCGGTGATGGACTTGGCCTCTGCCGGAGTCATATGGCCGGTATAGAGGTCGGGGCGTGTTCCGCGGAGGTGAATCTCCCACAGATTCTCGCGCAGAGCGATGGCTTCATACTGCTGGGAAGAGGCGGGTGGAATCCAACGCGCCGGGCTGATCCAGAATACGCGATGGCCTCTCCGTGCAAATTGAGCGGCGATCTGCTGCGGCCTTTGAAAGCGGAAATCGAAGTCAAAGATGGCGAGGATGACAACGTCGTATTTCTTCTGCGGCAGCAGCTCGAATAGTTTTTGTGGAACGGCGAGGGCGCTGGATTCCTGTTCCGTCGCGCTGGGTGTGGGAGCGTAGGACTGCTCCAGCGTATCCGGCATATAGTTCCAGACCTGAGGAAACGGCAGATCGTATTCGGCCAGACTGCCGAAGCCGGCAAAAGGGATGGAGAGTGCCCATTTGAGAAAAGCCCCAAAGCCCTGGCGGTGGAGCAGCGTGTAGGCTTTGCGGATAAGTAGCATCACCTGCCAGGCGCGCTGGTTGCGATAGCCGGTGATGGTGCTTTCGAGCGATTGGTGGAATTTGTCGAGGGCCTTCACGGTCCTCTGCCGGTCTTCCTCGGCTTTGCGAAGTTTCTCCTGAGCGGCGTCGTTCTGAACCGTAAGAGAAAGCTGTTCCTTCTCGATTTTGGTGATGTGCGCCGAAAGATCTTCAGCCCTGGTGAGAAGCGACTTAGTTTCCTTGAGCTGCCGGGTCTCAATGGCTTTTTCCAGATTAGAAAGAATGGAGGTTTGTTCCGCTTCGAGATTGGTCAGGCGGCCGGCATTGGACGTGCGCTGTGTGTGACTCTGGTTGAGCTGCATGTGGATGCCACGGGCGAGAAGAAAGAGGGCTTCCGGCGTCACTGTTCGCCATGCACTGCTGTCAAGAGCCTCAAGGGCCAGGCAGGCATTCTGCCGGGCTGCATTAGTCAAAGAGACGATTTCTGTTCGCTGGGAGAGCGCCGCCTTCATCAAGCTGGCCAGCCGCGGAGATTCAATTGCCTGGATATCGAGAGTGAAAGAGGCAAGACCGGCTCGCTGCATGATCTGTTCGACTTCAGGACTCTGACTCAATGCAACAACCGGCACATGATTCAGCAGGCCGAGAATCAGCGCATGGGCGCGCATGCCTACAACCAGATCGCACCGGCTGATTGCAGCGAAGGCCTGCGAGGCATCCAGCACAGTGGTCCGGCGGGGATGCTTCATATGAGAGCGGACGCGAGTGGCTACAGCGATGTCATCTTGTTCCAGAGGAAGAAACAGAACATGACCTGGGTTGTCCGTCAGAAAGAGGTCTAGGCCGGCAGCGGTTTCCCGTTCCCAGAATGAAGGATGAATGCCGCGGTCTCCAATGCGCAGAGCAACACCGATAAGCGGTTTGGCGGGGAGGTCCAATGTAGCCGGCTTGACGGCGGGAAAGCCGAAAACCGGATCGGCGGTAACGCAGATGCGTTCTGGAGCGATGCCGAGGGATGCGAGCGCTTGTCCCGATTGAGTATCGCGGACGGTGATCACCGTAGCGGCATCGCAAGCGGCTTTGGTGAATGTCCTGCCTTGTTCGGAGAGCAGGGGCCCGGCGCCGATGGCATAGAGCATCACAGGCTTTTGATACAGCGAGCCGAAAACAGCAGCCGCGGTGTAGAAGCTGAGGCCCTCGTGATTCCCGGTGAGAAACGCGTTTGGATTGAAGCCGCGATCGTCGTGAAATGTTCCACCACCGATGAGGACGAGATCGGCGGCGCGGACCGCCTCGAGCATGGCGAGCAGATCGGTTCCGGGAATGGTTTCGATATTGTGGGCGGATGCGGTTTTTGCAGGCGCGGTGGAAGTGGCGGTGATCTGTAGGCCGGGGCGAAGCTCGCGCAGGTCTCCGAGCATAGCCGTGAGGATAGCCTCATCGCCAGCGTTGCAGCCGTAGTGACCAGCGATGAAGATGCGGTTGTTCAGACTCTCCATGGAATCTTTTATGGTAGGGCAGTGGGAGCGGGTTCGCCAAGGATGAGGATGTGCTTCCGGATTATGCGGACCGCACGCAGGCCGG
>Ga0105249_10002957_pt1 | contig 14666 bp, 13 predicted proteins | sample KBSS44metaG_FD_81522 | JGI IMG/M metagenome (GOLD analysis project Ga0105249, IMG submission 81522) | Switchgrass rhizosphere microbial communities from Kellogg Biological Station, Michigan, USA - KBS S4-4 metaG | ecosystem: Host-associated > Plants > Roots > Rhizosphere > Soil | place... | reverse complement strand
GGCTCGGACGACGGCTCGGGCGGAGCGTCCGAAGGGGCGGCTTCCGCGCCGCCGCGCAGCAGCGCGAGCCCGAGCACCGGGAATACGAGCACTGACAGCAGCCCCGCGCCGATTAGTGCCGCACCCTCGGCCGCGTCGACCAGGCCCAGTTCGAGCCCGATCGCGCTTGCCGCGACGATGAAGGGAAGCGACGTGGCCTGGAGGATGCCGGCGACCACCGTGCGCCTGCTATCGAGCAGGCGACGGTAGAGCAGCGCGGGCAGCCCGCGCACGAGCAACAGCGCCGCGAGGAAGATCGGGACCATCGCGACATTGGAAGGGTCGGCCACGAGCGCGTCGAGGTCGAAGCGCACTCCACTGGTCACAAAGAAGATGGGAATGAAGAAGCCGAAGCCGATCGCCTCGAGCTTTCGGCGGAAAGCTGGATGCGTCATCACTTCGTCGCGGTCGAGCAGGGAGATGATCGCGCCGGCGATGAACGTGCCGAGGATCACCTCGAAGCCAAGTTCATCCGCGATGGCTGCGAAGCCAACGAAAAGGACGATTGCGGCTCGCACACGGATTTGAGCGGTGGTGTCCTGAAGCCTGAGCAGGTCGCCTCTGATGCGCACCGAATGCTCTGCGCCTCGCACCGCGCCGAAGACCACGACGGCAAGTACCGCCAGAGCACCGAGGAGCAGAAGCGTCGACCCGACTCCGCCTTCGCCGGAGAAGAACAGGGTGAGCAGGATGATGGCGCCGAAGTCCGCGATCGACGCCGCTGCGACGATGAGCTGGCCGAAGGGCGAGGAGATTTCCCCCGTGTCCTTCAACACGGGCACGATGACTCCGAGAGAGGTGGCGCAGAGGATGATCGCCACCAGCAGTGGGGTCTCGACTAGGCCTGCGGCCGACAGCCCAAAGCCGACTACCACCGCGATCGCAAACGAGACGACGAACGCGAGCGCCGTTAGGCGGAGGACCTGTCCGCGCAGCTTCTCGAACTCAATCTCCAGTCCCGCGAGGAACAGCACGAAGCCAAGTCCGATCAACGCCAGGACCTCGATCGCTTGGTCGATCTCGACGAGGCCGAGCACCGATGGCCCCACCACGATGCCAGCCACGATCTCGAGCACCACCGACGGCAGCCGGACGCGCGGAAACAGGCCGAGGAGGAACGGGGCCGCGAAGGCCACCGCGACGACGATGAGGAGATTGCTGAAGGACGGCATGCCTTCAGGTCCAGTGGGTCGGCGATGCGTTACGCCGAGCACGCGCCTGGGCATCAGTGCACGACGGCACGGCCGCGAGTGCACCGAAGTACTGCTCGAGCGCGGAACGTACCTTGCTCCGCGCGCGGTGGAGCAGCACACGCTGGTTCCCGTCGGAGACGCCAAGCACGTCGCACACCTCTTGGGGCGGCCAACCCTCGATGTCTCGCAGCCTGATGATCGTGCGCTGCGCGGGTGGCAGCTCGTCGACGGTGCGCAGGATGCAGTCGCGCGTCTCCCCGGCGAGCAGCGCCCCCTCGGGCGTCTCCCAGCGCGTCGGCGCTAGCGCCCAGTGGCCCGGCCAGCGATCGTGGTCCGGCGGAAAAAAGCGGCTCGGGTCCACCGGCTCGTCCAATGCGTCGGCCTCCCGTCGCGCCACGCTCGAGAAGGGCAGGCAGCGGCTCTCGCGCACCCCGCGCGTAATCGCGATGTTGGTAAGGATCTTGAAGATCCACGTCTTGAGGGACGAGCGGGCCTCGAAGCGGTCGAGTCCCTTGAGTACGCCGAGCCAAGTCTCCTGCACGACCTCCTCGGCCACTGCACGCGTCCTGACATGTGCCAGCGCCACGCCCAGCAGTGCGGGGTTGTAGGCCGAGATCAGCTCCCCAAAGGCGCTCTCGTCGCCTCGCCTTAGGCGCGCGATTGTGTCGGCGTCGCCTGCGGCTGGGAGTGGTGCCTCAGCCGAGAGCATTGACGCTCACCAGCTCGATGCCGAGGTTCCGCAGGCGGTCGAGGATCCCGTACAGCTGCGCCTGGTCGGTGAAGCTGCCCTCCAGCGCCGTCTTGCCCGGCAGCAGTTCGAGCGTGATGCCCTCGAATGCCGCCCCGAATGTCGGGGTGAGCCGACCCCTGACGACGATCCGGTAGCGAGTCGTTTCCACGGGTCACAGCTTCCGTCGCTCCTGCTGCCCTGTCTTCACCCGAAGGCGCGGTTCACCCGGGTGATTTGGCTTGTAGCAGGGGCCGTCCCGCCTTAGCGTGGCTTCCATGCTGGCGATCGTGGGCGGCCTCGGAGCGGCGCTCGTGTTCGCGACCGTCACACTCTGCAACTCGCGCTCAAGCCGCATGATCGGCCCGACCCAACTGCTCGCCTGGGTCATGCTGATCGGTCTCGCGATTGTGGCGCCTCTCGTCGCGCTCGAGGGGGTGCCGGACGAACTCGACGCCGAATCGGGCACCTGGCTGGCAGTTGCAGGGATCGGGAACGTGGTGGGGCTGCTGCTCGCCTACGCGGCTCTTCGCCTGGGGAAGGTCGGGGTCGTCGCGCCGGTGGTCGCAACGCAGGGTGCGGTCGCCGCCCTGCTCGCGGTCGTCGCCGGTGAGAGCATTGGCGCAGGCACCGGCCTCGCGCTCGCCGTGATCGCCGTCGGCGTCGTCCTCGCCGGGCTGTCGACCGGGAGCGGCGAGCCGGCCGAACGCGGCCGCGAGGCCCATCCTGGCGACGAGCGGCGCGCCCTGTCCTACGCGCTCGGCGCCGCCTTTGCAATCGGCTGCAGCCTCTACGCGACTGCGCGCGCGAGCATCGACCTGCCTGTGGTGTGGGCCCTTCTCCCCTCGCGTGTCATCGGGGTGGTCGCCGTCACTTTGCCGCTTGCGCTGCGCTCTGGGCTGCGTATGACCCGACCGGCGCTGCCGCTCGTGGCAGTCGCCGGCGTTTCCGAGGTGCTCGGCTTCGCGTTGTTCGCGCTCGGAGCGCGCCATGGGATAGCGGTGAGCGCAGTGCTGGCCTCGCAGTTCGCTGCGATCGCGGCTGTGGCCGCCTACTTCCTGTTTGGCGAGCGACTCGCGCGCGTGCAGGTCGCGGGCGTCGCGCTCATCGTCGTGGGCGTCGGCGTGCTGAGCGCGCTCGAGGCGTAGAGGTCAGATCAGCCCGCGCCGGCGCGCCCCCGCAACAGCGTCCTCGCGAGTGCCCGCGCCGAGCTTTCGGTAAATGCCGCGGATATGGGTCTTCACGGTGTCGAGCGAGACAAAGAGCGCGTCCGCGATTTCTCGACGCGAGAGCTCGCCGGCGAGTAGCCGAAGAACAGCAATTTCGCGGTCGGTGAGTTCGTCCCGCTCGGTGGTTGGGCGGCTGGGACCGCGCGGCCGGGCGCGCACCGCCTGCTCCGCGGCGACAAGGCTCCGGTCCAGATCGCCGGCGTCGGAGCAGGTATCGATGATTTCGCGAGCGTCCACGAGCAGCGCCCCAGCCCCCGCGCGGTCCCCTCGCGACTGGCGCACCTGCGCGAGAGCGATCAGCGCCGCAGCGAGCTCGAGCGCGCCCGCGCCGCGTCGCGCCAGGGCGAGTGCGCGGCTGAGTGTGTCCTCGGCCGATTCCAGCTCGCCTCGCCCCTCCTGGAGGCGGCCGGCGGCGAGGTGGCCGATCATTGCCACAAAGTGCTCGCTGAAGCCACCCGCCTCGCTCAGGCTGATTGCGGCGGTCGAGAGCGCACTCGCGTCTTCCATGTCCCCGAGGGCGCTGCGGGCGAGCGCCAGGTAGCCCGTCGCATAGCTCTGTCCCAGCTCGTTTCCCTCGCTCTCGGCAACGCTCCGCGCACGCTCGAGTGTCGCGACCGCCTCGCTGTGGTCGCCGTTCCAGAATGCGGTCACGCCGAGCATGCACTGCGCCACGAACTTTGGAAACGGTGCACTCGCAGGCTCGAGCAGAACGCGGCGCGCAGCCTCCTGCGCTCTTCCCAAGTCGCCGGCCTTGAAGCTATGCGTGCTGCGAAGCACGGCGGCGTCGGCACGGACGTCCGCGTCCCACGCGTTATCGCGATCCGCCTCGATGCACGCCTCGGCCGCGTCGATCCAGCGGTCAGCCTCGGCGATTTCGCCGCGATCGAGCGCCAGCCATGAGCGAGCGAGACAGAGGCGCGGATCCGCACTCAGCGTCTCCGGGGGAAGCGCCGACAGCCAGCCGTCGACAGTTCCGAGGTGACCCCGGTTGAAGTAATCGTTCCAGTGCGTCGCGATCAGCTCCACTGCATCGTCGACGTCCCCAGCTGCTGCCGCGTGCTCGATGGCGTCGGGAATCGCGCCCTGCGCCCGGTACCAGTCGTGCGCGCGCCGATGGAGATCCGTGACCCACTCCGGATGCGAACGCTGCAGCTCGTACCTCAGCAACTCACCGAACAGCAGGTGGTAGCGATACCACTCCCGCGTGGTGTCGAGCGGAAGCAGGAATAGGTTGTCGCGCTCGATGCGCTCCAGCACCCGTGCGGAGTCGTCGCGCTCGGTCAGCGCGTCGCAGAGTGGGCCGCATAGCCGCTGAAGGACGGCCGTCCGCAGCAGGAAGTCGCGCGTCCCGGGCGACTGTCCCGCAAGCACCTCGCTCGACAGATAGTCGACGATGTGGCGATCGTCGCCGGTGAACGAACCGATGAACTGGGTCGCGTCGGCGCGTCCCCGAAGCGAGAGTGCGGCGAGATAAAGCCCCGCGGCCCACCCCTCCGTGCGACTCACCAACCGCGCAACGTCGGCGGAGTCGAGGTCCACACCGACCGCCGCGCGGAGAAGAACGGCAGCCTCAGCGTTCGACATTCGTAGCTCGGCGGCCCGCAGCTCTGTCATCTCGCCGCTCGCGCGGAGGCGTCCAAGCGGGAGCGGGGGGTCCGAGCGAGTCGCGATCGCGAGATGCACGGAGTCCGGGAGTTGCTGGAGCAGATAATCGACCGAGTCGTGCACCCGCTCGTCGCGGACCAGGTGGTAGTCGTCGAACACCAGGATCACCCGCCGCTCGAGCAGAGCGAGGTCGTTCAGTAGCAGCGGGAGGGCGACATCCAGCAGTGCCGCAGGGCTCGCCTGCAGCGCTTCGCGTGCTCGCGCTCCGGTCCCGGGCTCGAGGCTCTCGAGCGCGTCGATCGCGCAGGTCCAAAATCGCACGGGATCGTTGTCAGCCGACTCGAGCGTGACCCACGCGAAGGCGCCCTCCTCTAAGGGCGAGGCACACCACTCCGCCAGCAGCGTCGTCTTCCCAAACCCGGCAGGAGCGTCCAGGAGGGTTAGCTTCTGCTGCCGCCCGCGCACGAGCAGATCGACCAGTCCCTCGCGCGGGACGATTCCAGCCCGAACGCTCGGGATGTGGAACTTGGTTGCCGGGATGACGCTCGGGCCAGACGTCACCTCGGGCCAGCCTATTTCACGTTCGATACGGGGTCTAGCGTCGTTCAAAGCGAAACGGGCGATACTGGGCGACGTGTCGACACCACGTGGGCGCGGCCGGAATCCGCGACTACCTTCGCCACATCGCCGGAGATCTGGGAGACGGTCGAGTTCGTGCCGGAGGACGTCCGTCACCTCGGCGATCGCGTCTTCGTGCTCCTGAGGCAGAGGTTCCGCGGCCGAGGGAGCGGGCAGTGAACGGGCGTGCGGGCATGCCCTCGGAGCGCTTCGAGCCCCGCCTCGGTCAGCGTGTAGACGGTGCGCTCCCGCGTCTTGCCCGGCTCTTTGCGTGCACTCAGGTAGCCAAGCTTCGCCAGCCGCTTCGGCTCGGTGTAGTACTGGCTCTCGCCCGCCCAGGCCAGCATCCGGCCGCGCTTGGCGAGGCGGAGCAGATCGTGCGCCCCGGCGCCCTCCCGCCCGACGAGGGCGAGGATCTCCTATGAGAATAGGCTGAGCTCAGTGCTGCCATTTAACGAAATCGCTCCCGGCTTGACAAAGCTCAGCGGACATGTCTTCAGGTACTCCGCCGACTGACACGGACCAGCCCACTGGAAGCGCGGCTCGCTGGGGACCGCTCTGGGGCGCGCGGCCCGACGACTGGGCGTACAGCGAGGAGCAGCAGGTCCCCACCTACGAGGCCGCGCTGGAGCGCGTGCAGCTCGACCCAGGCCAGCTCGTCCTCGACATCGGCTGTGGCGCCGGGGTCTTCCTCGGCCTCGTCGCCGAGCGCGGCGCGAAGCCCTTTGGCCTCGACGCCTCCGAGGCGCTGATCGCTGCGGCCCGGGCACGCGTGCCGAACGCAGATTTGAGCGTCGGCGACATGGAGGCACTCCCCTACGATGACGACAGCTTCGACCTCGTCACCGGCTTCAACTCGTTCTTCTTCGCGACCGACATCGTGGCCGCACTTCGCGAAGCGGGACGCGTCGCGAAGCCCGGCGCACCGGTGGTCATCCAGGTCTGGGGCCCGCACGAGCGGAACGACCTCGAGGCCATGAAGGCGATCGCCCGCCCGTTCTTCCCGCCGCGGCCGGCGGACGCACCCGTCGAGCCGGACTACTCAGAGGCCGGCGTGCTGGAGGCGCTCGCGAGTGAGGCCGGCCTGACGCCCGAGGACGCCTTCGACACGATCTGGAGCTCCGTCTATCCGGACGAGGACACACTTGGTCGTGCGATGGTCGCGCCCGCGGGCATCGCCGAGCTCGTCGGCCCGGCACGTGAGGACGAGCTGAAGGCGGCGATCGTCCAAGGGCTGGCGCCCTATCGCACGGACGACGGCAGCTACCGGCTTCGGAACGAGTACCACTACCTCATCGCCCGCGCCTGACGTTACGCGCGCGGACTGGCCGGCCGGCGGCAGTCCGTTCCCTCGACCTTCACAAGGCGGAGCCCGACGCCGTCGTCCACGGGCGCTTCGTCCGGCGCGTCGAAGAGCGCGCACTCGGCGGGCGTAGCGCAGCCGCACTCCTGTGCGACCTCGAGCCAGCCCTTCATCGCCTTCGTCCGCTCGAGCAGTGCCTCGACCTCGTCGAGCTTCCTCGACGAGCAGATGGAGGCGTCCGCCTGAGCCTCCACGCGTTCCCACACCTCGCGTGGCGCGGTGAAGCTCGGTCCGAGCGGTAGCCCTCGCTCATTGCGAGCGCGAGGCAGCGGGCCCCGCCTGCCCTGACTGAACCGGGTGACGCTCGTCAGCGAGCGTCCTCGAGTATCGCCTTGAGGCGCTCTAGATCCTTGCGGTTTGCCCGGCGGACCGCGCGGGCCATGATCGGCGCCATCAGTTTCGAGAAGCCTCTGGGCTGTCCGCGGTTGCGAAGGGTCATGCGTGTCGCGCCTGCTGGGGCGTCCTCCCAGACGTAGGTGGTCTCCATCGCAAACGGGCCCTGCGCCGTCGACATCACTAGCCGCTCGCTCGGCACGAGCTCACGGATCTCGTACGTGTACTCGAGCCGTCGGCCGAGAAATTTGGCGACGAAGGCGACCTGCGAGCCCACCGAGAGCGGCTTCGGCGACTTCCAGTCGACCGACTTGATGTTCTCGTACCACCACGGCGTGTTGTCCAGGTCGGCGGCATAACCGGCGACCTGCGCACGAGGTCGAGCGATCTCGATGCGGGTGAGGACATCGACCGTCACGGGACCTAACCGTAACGCCGCTCGAGGCGCCAACCGGCGGACGTGCGACGCGCTGGTCAGCTTCTGTCGAGGAGCTTGGCGAGCTTGTCCAAGGTGTCGCCACCCATACCGAGGCGGAATGACTGCGCTCTACCACTTCGACCTACGGCTAGAGCCAGATTCCGCTCTATGCAACTGGAGGTAGGCTGCGCGGGTGGACAAGATCCCAGAGGACCGCGATGCGCGACTGGCCTTCCTTGAAGGGTGGGCTAAATCGCAGCAAAGTCGGCTGCACGCCGAAGAGATTGCTCGTGTGATGGCCCAAGCGCGGCAGCGCATCGGGCAAGCGGATTTCCTTCGGGAAGTGGCCGTGATTCCCGTTGTCATCACGAAGCCCTCGGATCTCCCGGTCGATCGCGCGGCCGTGTTTGCCGACCTCATGGTCCGCCTCCGGGAGTACAAGTGGGCCGATCCGATCGTGTCGGAGTGCGACGAGCCGAGGTACATCGCCCCCAAGGCCATAGACCTCGCCAGGAGGCATCGTCCGGGGGCTCCATGGCTTCTCTACATGGAAGATGACGTAATCCTCGGACCGGACTTCGGGTTGCTCCCGGCGCTTCTGCGAGAGGCCGACGAGCTATTCCCGGACACGGGTGTCGTGAGCTTCTTCTCCGGGACGCATGACGAGCCCGGTTGGTCGACTTACCCCATCGGGCACTTCGGCTGGCTGCAATGCGCCGCGATCCGCAACACCGACCATCTTGTGGGTTTCCGGAGCGCAGGCAAGCAGTTGGACAAGGACCCTGACATGGCGGTCCGACTCTTCCTGGCCGGCGAGTACGAGGCCTATGCGTTGTGGTGCCCGAGCCTCGTCCAGCACGCCGAAGTCACGTCGACGTTAGGCCATCAAGGCGAGCGCATCAGCTGGAGCTACAAGCAGGCCTATGGCGACACCTGACGCAGATCGACATTCAGCTCGCGCCCTTCCTGCCGCCGGGCAAAAGGTAAGTGGCCGCAGCACTTGGCCCTAGCGGCAGGTGAAGAAAATCTGGCCTAGGGGAGGTAGGCGGGGCTCCGGCCCTAGGGGGAGAAGAATTGTCTGCGCTGGGCGTATATAGGAGTGAAGAGTCCGAGCGGTTCGCCCACGCCCCTCCCCCCGTGGGGTCCCTTCCGAATCACCATCGCGGCCCTTGACAGAACCGATTTCCGCTGTCGTCCTCGCTGCCGGCCAGCCTCGCCCAGCTCGAACGATGGTGTAGCTCGGAGGGGGTTTCTGCCCCACGCTCTCTGTCCCGCGGGCAGCAAGCGGCAGCGGTGAAGCGGGACCGTGCAGAACACGAGGTTCTGCCCGCCGTGGCCGGAAGCCCGCCCTCCCCGTACTCGGGGCGAGTCCGACCTCAGCGTGACGCGCCTCGACGACAAGTAGGCAGCTCGCGTTCGGCTGCGGTACCGATCGTGGGTGTCGGGTACGGATCTCCTATGGCTACTAACGATCCATTCGGCGACTTCCGGCGGCGCCGGGGGAGCCTATTCGACGACTTCTTCTCCGACTTCTTCGACCGTCCGTTCGGCGCGGATCAGGGCACCGGGCCGAGCGCGGTTCGGCCCGGGACGCCGGCTCAAACCGCGCGCCGGCGCGTCGAGCAGGTGGACATCACGGACTTCTTTTCGGACGCGACGCGCGAGCTGCTTCAGCGCGCGGCGCAGCGAGCGCTCGAGTGGGGCTCGCTCGACCTGGACAGCGAGCACCTGCTCTGGGCGGCGATGCAGGACGACCTCGTGGCGCAGATCGTCCGCCACGCCGACGGCGATCCCGCTGCGATCGCGGCGCAGGTCGAAGACGAGGCGGAGCGCGGCGGCAGGACCGATGTGGCGCCCTCGCTTTCGCCCGAGGCCAAGGCCGCGTTGCTTCGGGCCTATGACGAGATGCGCGAGCTGAACTCCTCGTACCTGGGTCCCGAGCACGTGCTGTTGGCGCTGGCGCGCGACACGGACTCCGACGCCGGGCGCCTGTTGGCGCGTTTCGGCCTGTCGCACCCGGCGCTCCGCGGCGCCGTCATTCGCGGCGTCACCCAGACCGAGGAAGGCGGCCGCCCCGCGAGCCAGACGAAGACACTCGACGAGTACAGCCGCGACCTCACCGAGGCGGCACGTGAGGGGCGGCTCGATCCGGTGATCGGGCGTGCGGACGAGATCGAGGAGACGATCGAAATCCTGTCGCGCCGCACCAAGAACAACCCGGTGCTGATCGGCGACCCGGGCGTCGGCAAGACGGCGATCGCCGAGGGCATCGCGCAGCGGATCGTGAACGACGAGGTGCCGGAGACGCTCGCCGGCAAGCGCCTAGTGGTGCTCGACCTCGCCGGCATGGTCGCCGGCACCAAGTACCGGGGCGAGTTCGAGGACCGGCTCAAGTCGGTGATCGACGAGGTGACCGACCATCCCGACGAGCTGATCCTGTTCATCGACGAGCTGCACACGGTGGTGGGCGCCGGCGCGGCCGAGGGCTCGATGGACGCGTCCAACATGCTGAAGCCGGCGCTGGCGCGCGGCGAGCTGCGCGTGATCGGCGCGACGACGATCGACGAGTACCGCCGCAACATCGAGAAGGACGCCGCGCTCGAGCGGCGCTTCCAGCCGGTGCTGATCGACGAGCCGTCGGTGGACGAGACGATCGAGATCCTTCACGGCCTGAAGGACCGCTACGAGGCATATCACCGCGTCCGCATCAGCCCCGAGGCGCTCGTCGCGGCCGCCGAGCTGTCGGACCGCTACATCACGGACCGCTTCCTTCCGGACAAGGCGATCGACCTGATCGACCAGGCGGCGGCGCGCGTGCGGCTGCGGGCGAAGACGAAGCCGGCGGACCGGCGCGCGCTCGAGGACGAGCTGGCGCGCAACGAGCGCGAGCGCGACCAGGCCGTCGCGGCCGAGGACTACGAGCGTGCCAACGGCCTGAAGGCTCGGATCGACGGGCTGCGCGAGCAGGTCGACGAGAGCCGATCGAGCGGCCGAGAGCGGGCGGCGGAGGTACTTGCCGACGACGTGGCCGAGGTCGTGTCGCGCCGCACCGGCATCCCGGTCGCGCAGCTCACCCAGGAGGAGCGCGAGCGCCTGCTCGGGCTCGAGGCGCAGCTGCACGAGCGCGTGGTGGGACAGGACGAGGCGGTCGAGGCGGTCGCGCGAGCCGTCCGGCGCGCTCGCGCCGGGCTCGGCGATCCGAACCGGCCGGTGGGCTCGTTCCTGTTCCTGGGCCCGACCGGCGTCGGGAAGACGGAGCTCGCGCGGGCGCTCGCGGAGACGCTCTTCGGCGACGAGGACGCGATGGTCCGCTTCGACATGAGCGAGTTCCAGGAGCGCCACACGGTGTCGCGCCTTGTGGGGGCGCCGCCGGGTTATGTCGGCTATGAGGACGCCGGCCAGCTCACCGAGACCGTGCGCCGCCGCCCCTACTCGGTGCTGCTCCTCGATGAGATCGAGAAGGCGCACGCAGACGTCTTCAACATCCTGCTCCAGCTGCTCGAGGACGGCCGCCTGACCGACGGCCAGGGGCGCACGGTCGACTTCAGGCACACGGTCGTGATCATGACCTCCAACCTGGGCGCCGACCGCATCCAGGCCCACGCGAGCCGGGGCGAGTCATTCGACGACCTGAAGGCCGAGCTGATGGAGGTGCTGAGGCAGAGCTTCCGGCCGGAGCTGCTGAACCGGATCGACGAGATCATCGTGTTCCGCTCGCTCGACCGTGCGCAGCTGATGCAGATCACGCGGCTGCTGCTCGACAGGGTGGCGCGGCGGATACACGCGCAGGGCGTCGAGCTGGAGGTGTCCGACGAGGCGATTGAGTACTTGGCGAATGCCGGCTTCGACCCTCAGTACGGAGCGCGGCCGCTGCGGCGCGCGATCCAGCGCCTGCTGGAGGACGAGCTCTCCGAGCGGCTGCTCGCCGGCGAGATCGAGCCCGGGCACCGCGTGCGGGTCGAGCTGCGCGACGGCAAGCTCCACGTGGGCACGGTCGGCTCTCGGTCGACTGCCGACGCTGAAGCCGCCGGAAGCACGGCCTAGGCTGGACGGTCGCTTCGTCGCCGAGCGCATCGCCTTGCGCGCCCGCGAAATTTGCAGGTCGGCGCCGTGTCGCTGACTGAACCTGACGAGCTCACGTTGGGCCTGCTGGCCGCGCCGGGCCTCCCGACGGAGGTCGCGGAGGAACTGGCGGAGGACCTGCCCACCGTGCTCGCGGAACGCGTGACGGACGCGGTGAACTGGGCCGTACCGGTCGTGACCGACCCCGCCGCGGCGACGCTGCGCGGCGGCGTCGAGGCGATCGACGCCGCACGGGAGCTCATGCTTGAGCACGGCTGGGACCTGGCCGTGTGCCTCACCGACGCGCCGGTGCGGATCGGGAGGAGGCCTGTGGTGGCCGACGCCAGCGCGACGCACGGGGTGGCGCTGATATCGCTGCCGGCGCTCGGCGCCGTGCAGACGCGCCGCCGCGCACGCGATGCGGTCGTCCGGCTGGTCGACGGGCTGGTGGGCGAGAGCCTCGAGCTCGGCGACCACGGGGCGCGCCGGCGGGCGCGCGTGGGCCGCCGGATCGCCGATCTGGCGGCGCCCGTCCGCGCGGTCGAGCCGCCCGACGACGACGACGTGGACCTGCGCTTCGTCGCCGCGGTCGTACGCGGGAACCTGCGCCTGCTCGCCGGCATGGTGCGGGCCAACCGGCCCTGGCGCCTGATCTTGCGCCTCTCGCGGGCGCTGGCTGCCGCCGCGGCAGCGGCCACGTTCGCGCTCGTCACCTCCGACCTCTGGGCGCTCTCTGATGCGCTCGACTGGGTCCGGCTCCTGGCCCTCACGCTGCTCTCGGTGGGGACGACCGTGGCGTGGCTGATCTTCGCGCACCGGCTCTGGGAGCCGCCACACGGGCGCGCCAGGCGCGAGCAGACCGTGCTCTTCAACACCGCCACGACGCTCACGCTGCTGCTGGGCGCGGCGATCCTGTACGCGGCGCTGTTCGCGCTCACGCTGCTGGGTGCCGTGCTCGTGATCGACGCGGACGTCCTCTCCGACGCGCTCAGCCACGACGCCGGCCTCGGCGACTACGCCGCCCTCGCCTGGATGGCGAGCTCGCTCGCCACGATCGCCGGCGGCCTCGGCGCCGGTCTCGAGAGCGACCAGGCCGTGCGCGAGGCCGCGTACGGCTACAGGGTCGAGCGAACCAGCGAGCGCGAGAGCCGCACGGGCTGAGCACGTGGCCCGGCACCGTCGAGCAACGCCCCGTAGTGCTTCTCGATCATGCGCACGCTGCCACCAGCCTTATGGTCGTGCCGAACGACTAGCTCCGCTGAACGGAGGTACTACACATGGATCTGCGTGAGAACGCCGCCTGGGCGATGGTCGTCCCGACGAGTATGGGTGTGCGGCTTACGCCGGCTGATGGGCAGCCGGTTCATTGCAGCCGCGCGTTTGGGTTGGGGGTGACGTCGGCCGAGACCAATGTCGCGTCGATCGCGTCCTTTCTTGGGTTGCCGGTGAAGGTCTTGACAGCGTTTGTTGCGGGCAGTCCAATCGCGGCGTTGATCAAGCATGATCTCGCCGGCCGGCACATGGCCTATGAGGGTCCGGAGGTCGCTCAGGGGTCGGCGTGGGGTTACCGACATCAATTCAACATCGCCGACAGCGGTCGAGGCGGCCGCGGCCCGCGCGTCCACAACGACCGCGCCGGCGAGGTCGGCCGCGCGCTCAACGTGAACGACTTCGACCTCGACCGGATCTTCGGTGAGGAGGGCGCGCAGATCCTGCATCTGTCGGGCGTGATCGCGGCGCTGTCGCCAGACGCCAGCCGCTTCTGCCTCGAGATCGCCCGGGCCGCGAAACGGAACGGTACGCGGATCTCGTTCGACTTGAACTACCGGGCGTCTTTCTGGGAGGGCCGCGAGCAGGAGCTGCGCGCGATCTTTGCCGAGATCGCGACGGCCGCCGACATCCTGGTGGGCAATGAGGAGGACTTCCAGCTGGCGCTCGGCATCGCGGGCCCGGAGGCCGGCGGCGCCGCGGTGGCATCGAAAATCGACAGCTTCAAAGAGATGATCGGCCGCGTCGGCGAGGCGTACCCGAACGCGTCGTACTTCGCCAACACGCTGCGCGAGGTCATCGACGCCAACCGGCACATGTGGGGCGCGCTGATCTTCGCCGACGGTGCGTTCCATGTTGCAGAGCCGCGCGAGATCGGCGTGCTCGACCGGATCGGCGGCGGCGACGGCTTCGTCGGCGGCCTGCTCTACGGCATCCTGCGTGGCTGGCAGCCCGAGCAGTGCCTGCAGTTCGGCTGGGCCACCGGCGCGCTCGCCGCCACCTTGCTGACCGACTACGCCATCCCGGCCGACGAGCAACAGGTCTGGAGCATCTGGGAAGGCAACGCCCGCGTCAGACGCTGACCACGCAGCCGCGAGCCCCGGCAAGCGGGACCGGGCGCCCAAGCCGCTCCCGCGGCCGGGGTTGGCCGGTGGCAGGAAGGTCGCCTCGACCGTCGGTGCGAACTCGATCTCAACGATCCGTCATGACCGATCGTCGGTGATCTCCCGGATGAACCCCGTGCGGTCGAAGTCCTCTCTTGCGGCGGCAAGCTCGTTCGCAAACGCGTGAGCCACGTGGAGGATCGCTCGTGCCTCGCCCGGTTCGTTCGCCGCCACCGCCGCCCGGTGCCCCCGACCGAGCACCTCGGAGATTTTTCCGATTACTTCCTCCGCAAGCGCATTGTTCTCGGTGATCAGGTACGTCACGCCTCCACGTCCCAGTTCGAGGAGTCGGCGAAGGCGCCGTGGACGAGAACGGTTGTGGGTCGCATAAAGCTGTCCTCTCGTTTGGTGATGCCCTGCACCAGCCTAGGGCGTGCACGCGCGCGAGGTTGACGATCCGGGACGTAGGTCGAGACGGTCGCCTACACCGCCGCTGCCGCTCAGCGCCCCTCATGGGCGGCCTGCTTGCACGCATGCGAGTGGTGCCCACGGTTGCGGATTTATGGTTCAGCCCAGGGCCCAAGATTCTGGGAAGGAGCGCTTGATATGAGCACCGACACTGGCAAGGTGGTCGTGAACAGGGCGATGTCGCTTGACGGCTTCATCGCCGGTCCCGGCCACACGATGGACTGGATCTTCGATTTCCT